>Ga0180432_10012159_pt1 | contig 10041 bp, 8 predicted proteins | sample SS_ome_10_FD_132414 | JGI IMG/M metagenome (GOLD analysis project Ga0180432, IMG submission 132414) | Hypersaline lake sediment archaeal communities from the Salton Sea, California, USA - SS_1_MS_2 metaG | ecosystem: Environmental > Aquatic > Non-marine Saline and Alkaline > Hypersaline >...
CCCCACCGGTTTGCCCTATCCCGACTCGTCCGGCCGGCAAGCGACCAGCGACATGACGGCCATTGCGGTGCCGTATTGCTGGTGGTAGTCGTAGAAGGGATAGTCCCACCACGAGCCGTCGCGCTCCTGAAGCCGCAGCAGGATGGCGGCGAGGTGGTGCTGGAAGTGGGGCCGCTCGGCGGGCGGCAGCACCTCGATGCACAGCGCGGCGTAGTAGTGGCCGTAGTAGTAGAAATAGCCGGCGACCTGAGCCCACGACTCGTGTGGGACGGGGCGCTTGCGCCCGATGTCGAGCCACAGGTTGCGCGCGAAGAGGCGGTCGAGCCAGGTGGCGAGCACGGCGTCGGTCACGGCCTCGTCGCCCCACACCCGCAAGGCGAGGTTGCAAGCCTGGGAGCGGCCGAGGCTGCCGGCGGGGCGGTTGATGCGTGCCATGGGCACGTAGCGGTGGCCGTGGGAGTAGAGGTAGCTGAAGTCGGGCTTCCGCTGGCGGTGGAGGGAGACGACGGCGCGGCGGACCAGCTTGGGCGGGGGAGCGACGCCGGCGCGGTCGGCCTCGCGGAGCGCGACCAGGGCGGTGGCGGTGATGAAGCTGGTGGAGCGCGAGGTGGGCTTCTGGGTGTGGGCGCGGAAGTCGTAGTAGCCCCAGCCGCCGTCGACGGACTCGTAGCGGGCGAGGAAGCCCACCTGGTGGCGGATGAGCCCGAGCAGGCGCTGCGTGCGCGCGGCGTCGGCGGGCGGGCGCTCGGCGAGCCGCACGAGGGCCTGGATGGCGTAGGCGTGTCCCCACACGTTGTAGATGGCTCGGGGCGTGGCGCGGCGCAGCCGCGGCAGGTTGGCCACCATCCAGGCCTCGCCACGCGCGATCGCCTGCCGCACCGGCTCGCCGTCGCCGCCTGCCTCGATGAGCGCCATCAGGCCCAGGGCGGTGACCGCCGTGCGGAACGCGTGGTGCGCGCCAGGCGCGGGCGCGTAGATGTTGAGTCCCTTGGTGCGCCGGGCGCTGCCCCATGAGCCGTCGGGGTTCTGCCTGGCGAGGAGGAACTCGACGCCGCGCGCGATGGCGGCGTCGACGGCCTCGGCGGCGGGCGGGGCCACGGGGGGTGGCTTCGGCCCCGTCTCGGCCAATGGCGCGCGGCGAGCCCACGGCGAGCAGCCGCAGGCGAGGCCGAGCGCGGCCCAGGCCGCCCACCAGGCCACGGTCGCTGGTTGTCGCGGCTGGGTCATGGCTTGGCCGCCGGCTTGCGGGTGAGGATTCTTTCGCCCGGGTCGAGGCCCTTGAGGATCTCGAGCTTGCCGTCGGTCCGCCGGCCGACGGTCACGGGGCGTCGGGTCGGCTTGCCCGCCTTGCCGACCACGTAGACGCAACGCGTGGCGCCCTCGGTGAACACACAGGCGGCAGGCACCGCGATGGCGTCGTCGCGGGCGTAGGCGGCGACGGTGACGGAGCAGGTCATGCCGGGCGTGAGCGCCGCGGCGGCCTTGGGCTCGACGAGCGAGAGCCCCGCGTCGAAGCTCCCCTCCTTGACGGGCACGAGCGACAGGGTGTCGAGCTTCGCCGCGAGCTTGAGATCGGGGTATCCCGTAGGCACCACGCGGGCGTCGAGCCCTGCGCGCAGGCGGTGGAGCTCCTTCTCGGGCACCACGGCCCGCACCCGGCTCGGCTGCGGCGCGACGATGGTGAGGAACACCTCGTGCGGCTTCAGCACGCCGCCCTTGCGGAGCCTGGCCGCGACGGCGGCCGCGGTGGGCCAGTGTCCCCTCACGCAGTGGCCGTAGTAGACGATGCCGTCGGCGGGCGCGCGGACGAGCATGGCCTGGCGGTCGCGCTTGAGCTTGGCAAGCCTGTCGACGGCCTTGGTGCGGTCGCGCCTGGCCTTGTCGAGCTCGAGGCGCTTCTGCTCGAGCTGCATGGGCATGCTGGCCTCGGCCCAGTCGAGATCGTAGGTCTTCCTGCGTGCGGCGTCCCTGGCGGCCTTCTCGCGTCGGGGGAGGTCGAGTTCGAGGGTCTTCTCGGCGGCCACGATGGCCTTCTCGCGCGACAACTCGGCCCGCTCGACTCCGTGGCGCGCGCGCTTGAGGATGATCTCCTCGGTCTCCTCCGTCAGGTCGTCGGCCTTGTACATCTTCTCGAGCTGGCGCAGATCCTCTTTCGCGTAGAGCAGGCGGAAGTCGGCGTCCTTCAACGCGAAGCGGGCGCTCTTCTCGGACAGCGGCCTGTCGATCTTGAGGAAGCGGTCGAGATCCTCGTCGGCCGCGCGCTTCGCACGCCGAGCGGCCTCCAGGCTCAGCGGGGTGGTCCTGGCCAGCAGGCGGACCGACTCCTCCGCCTGGCGGATGGCGAGCTCGGCCAGCGCGCTCCCCTCCTCCATCTGGCGGATGGCCTCGTCGATCTTCCTCAGATCGAGCCACACCACCTGCTCGCCCTGGCGCACGCGGGTGCCCTGCGCCACGGCCTTCATCACCACCAGCTCGCCCCACGCCTCCGGCGCCAGGGCTACCTCGGCCATCCTCGCCGCTTCGAGAATGCCGCGGAGCTTGACCTCGATGCGCAGCGGCCCCCTCCGCACCACGTGAGGCCCGGACGGGGCCGGGCGGGCCTTGGCCTCCTGCTTGCCTTGCGCGGCGTGCGAAGCCACGCTTGCCAGCGTCGTCAGCACCAGCGCCACACACACAGCTCCACGGGCGAGGCGGCACACGGCTGTCGCTCCTTCGAAGACCCCGAGGGACGGACGGCTGGCTCGCCCTCGACGAGCCAGCGACACACCATGGTGGCAGGCCCGACGCCGCGTGTCAATCCCCCATGCCGCGGCAAGCCTGGTTGACGCGGCGGGCTCGACGCGCGAGAATGGGCACGTTGCCTGGAGCACAGCCCCCGTGGAGCCGGGAGGCCAGGAGCGCGATAGGTGGAGCTGGAGCGACGCTACGATGTGCTGGTCGCGGGCGGAGGCGTGGCCGGGGTGGCAGCGGCGCTGGAGGCGGCGCGCGGGGGGATGCGCACGGCGCTGGTGGAGAAGACCATCCAGCTCGGCGGGCTGGCCACCTCGGGGCTCATCGACGTGTATCTGCCGCTGTGCGACGGCAACGGCACGCAGGTGACCTTCGGCATCGCCGAGGAGCTGCTCCACGCGAGCATCCGCTACGGCCCTGGCACGATACCGCCCGCGTGGCGCCGCGAACGCGACGCGAGGGAGCCGGCGCGGTACCGCGTGAAGTTCTCGCCCGCGGCCTTCGCCCTGGCGCTCGATGAGCTGGTGGTCGAGGCCGGCGTCGAGCTGTGGCTCGACACCCTCATCTGCCTGCCCGTGGCCGACGGCGGCCGCGTGGCAGGGCTGGAGGTGGAGACGAAGAGCGGGCGGGGACTGCTGCGAGCCCGATGCGTGGTCGACGCCACGGGCGATGCCGACGTGTCCCATCGCTGCGGCGCCCCCTGCGCCCTCGGCAGCAACTGGCTCACCATCTGGGCCATCCAGGCACGCCTGGAGCGCGCGCAGCAGGCCGCCGCCGACGGCACCGGCGCCCCCCTCTACGACGGCATCCGCCTGGGCGGCGACAACGCGGGCCGCGGAGCGCCCGACCCCAGGGCCTGGCACGGCACCGACGCCGAGGACGTCACCCAGTTCGCCCTCGGCAGCCGCAAGCTGCTCGCCGACCACTACAAGGCCCTCTACGCCGACCGCGGCGAGGCCGAACGCCACAACCAGTTCCCCCTCACCCTCCCCTCGATGGCCCAGTATCGCACCACGCGCCGCATCTGCGGCCAGGCCACCATGACCGACGGCCAGCACGGACAGGGCGTGGCGGACTCGGTGGGCCTGGTGGCCGACTGGCGCAAGCCGGGCTTCGTGTGGGAGATCCCCTACGGCGCGCTGCTGCCGACGGAGATCGAGGGCCTGCTCGTGGCGGGCCGCTGCATCTCGTCGGAGGGCGACGCCTGGCAGGTGACCCGCGTGATCCCGCCCGCGGCCCTCACGGGCCAGGTGGCCGCCCTCGCCGCCACCATGGCCATCGAGCGCGACACCACGCCCGACAGGCTCGATCCACGCGCGCTCCAGGACCGGCTCCGCGGGAAGCAGATCCCCTGCCACCTCGCCGACGTGGGGCTCTGAGAACTGGAGGCACCAGCGAGCGACGCGCGATGAGCGACACGAACCACTACGGCACGGCGCACTCGGGGCGAGTGCAGTTCGCCCGCCAGGCCGCGGTGGCGAGCCTGGTGGCGCCTGGGATCGCCCTGTTGATCCTGGTGCTCGCGCGGGTCGTGCTCGGGCCACATCCTGGCGCCGCCGTGCTGCTGGTCGGGTTCGTCGTCGTCTTCTGCGCGTTCCTGGGCGTGGTGCTCGGCATCGCGTCGCTGGTGGGCCTCCGCAGGAAATACCACGACAGCCACCGGATCCTCGCCGCGCTCGGGCTCGGCCTGAGCCTGCTGTTCCTGGCGCTCCTGGCCATCGCAGCCGTGCTCGCGCACAGCGACCCATCGCTCCTCAAGTAGGGCTGCGGCCAGCAACGCGAGGCGAGGGCACACACAACGAAGCGACGGGCCGGCAGGAGGCCACAGGATGGGCAAGCCGGGCGATCTCGTCGTGGTGGCTGGCGTCGTCGTTGCCATCGCCGTCGTGATCGCGGGCGTCGTGGGCGGCGTGTGGGCACTGGCCCCCGCGCGACCCGCCACGCGGGGGGCCGCCGTCCAGCCCAAAGCGGCCAGCACAGCCGCGCCCGCGGCGAAGCCGAGCACGAGCGCCCCGACCCGCGATCCACGATGGGCGACGCCCATGACCAAGCCCGGCCTGCCCAACCTCCACAAGGTGTCCGACACCCTCTACCGCGGCGCGCAGCCCACGGCCCAGGGGATGCGCGAGCTGAAGAAAATGGGCGTGAAGACCGTGGTCAACCTGCGGTCCTTCCACTCCGACCGCGACGAGATCGGCGACACGGGCCTCGCCTACGAGCACATCTACATGAAGGCCTGGCACCCCGAGGACAAGGAGGTCGTCCGCTTCCTCCAGATCGTCACCGACCCCGCCCGCACCCCCGCCTTCGTGCACTGCCAGCACGGGGCCGACCGCACGGGCACCCTGTGCGCCGTCTACCGCATCGTGGTGTGCGGGTGGACGAAGCACGAGGCCCTCCGGGAGATGACCGAGGGCGGCTTCGGCTACCACGCGGTGTGGCGCAACCTGCCCACCTACCTCGAGGGGCTCGACGTCGAGGCCATCCGGCGGCGCGCAGGGCTCCCCGCCAAGCCACAGCCGCCCGACGGTTGAAACGCGCCGCCGTTGCGGCTATGATAGAGAGCAGGCGGGATCAACTGGGACGAGGAGCTGGTGTTGAGAAGGAAAGCCATCAAGGCCGGCCAGAGACCCGATCGGGCCCAGGGCCGGCCCTCTTCATGCGCCCCCGGCTTCACGCTGGTGGAGCTGCTCGTGGTCATCGCCGTCATCGCCATTCTCGCCGCGCTGACCATGACGGCGGTCATGTCGGCCATGGAATCCGCCAGCACCACTTCCTGCAATGGCAACCTCGGGCAGATCGGCAAGGCGTTGTTCATGTACACCAAGGACTACGGCACCTTCCTGCCCTCGGTCGGGCCTCATCCCAAGTACCTCTACTGGTTCGACGAGTCGGTGCTGGGCAGGTACAACCGAGACCCCAAGATCTACGTGTGCCCCGCCAAGAAAGGCACGGCCGTCGGCTACGGGCTCAACCACCGCTTCCACTGCGGCGCCTACCCCACCGGCCTCGGCCCCGGCGCCCCAGCCCTCTACTACAACCACCTCATGATCACCCTGGCCAAGAAGGCCTCCGGCATCATCCTCGCCTGCGACACGGGCTACATCGTGCGCAACCGCGACGACCACCCCAACACCTGGCTCGAGAGCGACACCATGCTCAACGGAGGATGGGTGCAGTTCCCCCAGCTCAACGCCCCCCTCGGCCAGCCCGAGTTCCCCTACTGGGTCAACACCGGCCACCCCCGCCCCGCACCCCGCCACGGGGGAGCCAGGACCAACTGCCTGTTCTTCGACGGCCACGTCGAGGCCATCCACACCGCCGAGATCATCGACGACAACAACGGCGACCCAGGCTGCCTCTACGACAACCAGTAGCCCCACCCCCATCGTCATGTGGATCAGCCAAGTCAAGTTCCAGCACGCCGCGACCCAGTGCTACCTCGGCAGCCCCAGCCTGGTGCGCCTGCCCGACGGCCGCCTGCTCGCCACCCACGACTACTTCGGGCCTGGCTGCCCCCTCAACCACGAGGGCGAGGAGCACCTGTCCAGCGTCTACCGCTCGGCCGACGACGGCCACACGTGGGCAAACGTGACCCACATCGCGGGGGCCTTCTGGAGCACGCTGTTCGTCCACCGCGGCCAGGTCTACCTGCTCGGCACCTCCGCCCAGTATGGCAGCATCGTCGTCCGCCGGTCGACCGACGGCGGCAACACGTGGACCCACCCCGCCGACGGGACGTCGGGCCTGCTCTTCGCCGGCGGCCCGCGCCGCAGCCCGCCCAACTACCACGGCGCGCCCGTGCCCGTGCTCGAGTGGCAGGGGCGGCTCTACCGCGCCTTCGAGGACAACGACCCCTGCCACTGGCCGCGCGGCTTCCAGGCCTGCGTCATCTCGGCCGACGCCGACGCCGACCTGCTCCAGGCCGCGAGCTGGACCATGAGCCCCAAGCTCCCCTACGACCCCGATGCCGACCCGCCCGCCTTCGGCGGCACCATGGGCGCCGGCTGGCTCGAGGGCAACGTCGTCGAGGACCCCGACGGACAGCTCTGGAACATCCTCCGCGTCCACTCCGACCCCGTGCTCAACATCGCCGCCCGCGTGCGGATCCTCGACGGCGGCCGAGCCCTCGCCTTCGACCCCGACACCGGCTTCTTCCACCTCCCCGGCGGCATGTCGAAGTTCACCATCCGCCGCGACCCCGCCGACGGCCGCTACTGGATGCTCGCCAACGACATGCAAGACCAGCCCACCCCCATCCGCCGCAACCGCCTGTCGCTGTTCTGCTCCGCCGACCTGTGGACCTGGGAGCGCCGCCAGGTGCTCCTGGACGACCACCACGAGCCGACCCCCGAGGCATCGGTGCGGCTCACCGGCTTCCAGTACGTCGACTGGCAGTTCGACGGCGCCGACCTCCTTTACCTCGTGCGGACGGCCTACCGGGGCGCGCACAGCTTCCACGACGCCAACCGAGTGACCTACTCGGCGGTGCGCGACGTCCGCGCCCTGTGACACAAGTGCCCTCAGAAGGCCGTTTCCGGGCGTCTACGGGCAAATTTCGCCGGAAGGTCTCCTGGGTCGCGCCGGGCCGCTAGAGCCCCGTACAGGCCATCCTGGGGCCTCGATTTTTCGCATCGCAACATACTTATATATCGACACTTGTGGCCATAGTGGCCACCGGAGAGAGCTCTCCAGCCCCGGATCGTGCCACGTTTTGCCGCAATCGTAGCACGCGACCCGGCCCTTCCTCGTCCACACCGTCCACTTCGTCCACGCCCCCGCTCCCGCCGCCCCGAGCCGCTCGCGTGGTGCACGAGGTGGACCACGTGGACCGGGTGGACGGCGTGGACGAATCGGCGGAGCCGGGCCGCCCGCCGCGCATAGCAGCCAGACCCCGCCCGCACGCCCCCCCGCCCCACGTCCCCGCTCGCCACCGCCCCCGTTGCGACGGAACAGGCCCCCCCCCGCGCGCACCTATACTCGGTTTCGCGCGAAACCGAGTATAGGTGCGGCATCCCCTCCCCCGCCGCCACCCCACGCCCCCGCGTGGGTGTCGCCGCAAGCACTGGGGCGCCCCCACGGGGCGCCCCAGCAGGCGGTGTGTGCGCCGTGACCACCACGGGCTACGGCGGCTCGGCAGCAGGGCCAGGAACCGGCGGCGAGGGGCCCGGCAGGCGGGCTTTGCGCGTGCTGATCAGCAGGCCGAGGCCCAACGCCACGAAGGAGGCGAAGACCAGCAGCCACCCCGTCTGCTCCAGCCGAGCGAGCAGCCTGCCCGGCACGATGCACAACGCTACCACCGACAGCCCGTAGTAGAACCACCAGCCAAACAGCCGAGCCACCAACGCCAGCGCTGCCGCCAGCCCCACGGTGCCGGCCCCGAGCAGCCAGCGGGGGGCCTGGGTGGAGCGGGCGAAGCTGGCGCTCACCACCGCGAGCATGACCAGTGCCGTGCCCAGGTGCGGCACCCACCGCGGAGCCCACCTGCGAAAGGCGACCCAGAACCCGAACGCCGAGACGCCCAGCGTGGCTATCCACACCACGTTGGGCGACACATACACGCCCCACACCGGCTCGGAGGGCAGCACGCAGCGAATCCCGGCGTTGAGGATCACCAGGAAGCCAATCGCGCAGTGCGGGCTGCGGTAGGCGATGGCGTTGATCAGCAGGTAGATGCCGAGGACGGCGACGAACGCCGTGGGGCTCGTGGCGACGGGATGCGGCGTCGCAGCGGCCGCGAACCACGCGGCAGCCATGGCCACCGCCCCCGCCTGGTGAGCAAAGGCCGCCGAGCGTCGCCGCCACGCGTGAAGCAGCGTGAGCGCGGCCACCAGACCCAACCACGCCGTCGGCCACGTGAGCGTGCGCAGCTCGTGGGCAAACACCGCGCGCGGCGCGGCCACCCGCGTGCCCCACGCGCCCAGCGGCTCGAGCCAGCCACCCAGCAGCACCACCACGCACAGGCCCGCAGGCAGCGCCGCCACCACGTGCTCCAGCCCCCGACGCCGCCGCCGAGCCACCGTGAGCGCGTTCACCAGTCCCACGCACACCACGGTGGCCAGCGGAATCGCGTCGCTGGGCGAGAAGCCGATGTCGAGCACGTAGCCGATGCGGTTCTGGTGCACCGCCGACACCAGCACCACGATCCCAGCCATCACCCAGAAGCCGACGGGCGACTGCACGAAGGCCCTGCCCTCGGGCAGCAGCTCCTGTCGCCTGCTCCCGGCCAGCACGGCCATCGGCAGCGCGAGCGCGGCCAGCGCCCACCAGCCCGCCAGGTGAAGCGCCTCGATGCCGGGGTCCCCGGCGTCGAGCACCCGCGCCGCCACGGCAGGGGCGACCGCATTCCACACAAACAGCAACACCATCAGCCCTAGCAGCGGGCGTCGGAGCCCTCGCTCGAAGGCCCGCAGCGGCGCCAGCACCCCGAAGCGGCATACCGCCAGAGCCGCCGCCAGCAGGCCCAGGCCCAGCCCCAGCGCCACGTGGCCGTCGCGGAACGTCACTTCGTCGAGAATGATGAAGCTGCCTACCACGAATGCCGCTTCCACCAGCACCAGCGTCGCACCGTCGTCCATCACCCCGAGCCGGCGAATCAGGAACAGAGCGATGCCCACGAGCAGCAGCTCGTAGACCTGGAACGTAGAAAAAGTGGCCAGGATGGCCGGAAGATTGCCGAGTGCCTGCTCGCCGGGCTCGAGGATGGTGTAGACGCCTGCGATCATCAGCGCGGCGCTGAGGATATAGGCGGGGTTGTAGCGCACCAGATGAGTCGCCAGCCACCGCCCCGCCTTGCACAACACGGGCCACAACTCGATGGACAGCACCACGTCGGGGCCAGGGGGGAACACCGGCCTGGCCGAGACGTCGCGCCGAGCAGGGGGCTCGCCGGGCGGCCCCGCGCCGCGGCCCGGGGCCTGCCGCTGCGGCTCCTCGCCCTCGCCGGGCGTGTGCTCTTTTCTGGAATCCATAGCTGTCCTCCTGGGATGAACCGCAATCCGGTTCCGGGGACAACCCACGATGCCGCACACCTGGGTGTCGGGAGGACCGCGAGGGCCACACGGGATGGCAAATGAAAGCAGCCCCCTCCGTGGGGGCTGAACGGGCAGGGGGGAGCGCGTTGTCTCAGAGGGCCACATGGTTGTGCCCTCCTCCACCCCAGCATACCACCGCGCGCGCGGCGGGTCAACAGATTCCTCGATCGGCGATCGACGCGGCGAGGAGGGCGAGGAGCACCCACACAAGTCCCGTGGCCTCACTTCCCATGTCGGCTCTTCCCTTTCGTCATCCTCAGGATCTGTGCCATCAGCA
>Ga0180432_10012161_pt1 | contig 10039 bp, 7 predicted proteins | sample SS_ome_10_FD_132414 | JGI IMG/M metagenome (GOLD analysis project Ga0180432, IMG submission 132414) | Hypersaline lake sediment archaeal communities from the Salton Sea, California, USA - SS_1_MS_2 metaG | ecosystem: Environmental > Aquatic > Non-marine Saline and Alkaline > Hypersaline >...
GCGAACTCCCGGTCGGGCCCGGGGTGCTTGACCATGTAGCGGATCTCGTCGGCCGTCGGCTGGTCGAATCCGTAGTGGTGGTAGCCGGTGTGGATGATCAGGATGTCGCCTTCCTTCACCTCGACACGCTCCTCGATCATCTCCGGCGTGTAGATGTCGTAGTCTTCGACGGCGTCGGAGAGATCGACGATGACGCCATCATGGACGAGGAAGTCGAAGTCGAGCTGCGCGATGTCCTTGCCCGGCGTGTAGAAGTGGATCTCCCCGTCGAGGTGCGTGCCGACGTGGTTCGAGTGCGTCACGAGCTGCCCGTTGGCACCGTTCGGCGCGAGGCGCTTGAAGTACTTCACCTGGAGCGGCTCGTAGGTCGGCCAGGGCGGCGTGGCGATCGACAGGGGGATCGTGAGGTCAATGAACTTCATGGGGCCTCCTTGGATAATCGTTTTGTACGCGGTTCGCAGTTCGCAGTTCGCGGTTCGCGGTTCGCGGTTCGTGATTCGCGGTTCATGGTCTACGGGCCTTGTAGGGTCTTGGCGAGGGCACGGGCGGCGTCGGCGAAGCACGCGAACGGCGGGGTCACGAGGCCGGCGCCGACCATGCCGACGCCCGGCTCCTTGTGCGCAATGCCGGTGTTGATCGCGGGGACGATGCCGCTCTCGACGACCTTCAAGACATCGATTCCGGTCGGCGTTCCACGGAACCCGAGGGCCGGGACCTGATAGGCGCGGCTCTCGGCCATCGTGATCCGTCCCATGCGTCTCGTCGTCTCGACGGCGAGGCTCGGGCTTCCGCCGACGAACTGGACGATCGCTGGCGAGGCGGCCATCGCGAAGCCTCCGTAGCCGGCCGTCTCGGTGATCGCGGAATCGCCAATGTCCGGGGCGGCGTCCTCTGCAGTGAACCCCGGCAGGTAGAGCCCGTCGACGATCGGCGCCGGGGCCGTGAACCAGCGATCGCCGGTCCCGGAGACGCGAATGCCGAACTCCGTTCCATTCCGCGCCATCGCAGTGACGAGCGAGCTTCCCTGGATCCCCGCGGCCGCGTCGAGCGCGCACTTCCCGGCGGGCATCGTCAGGTTCAGTAAGAAGTGGTCGTTCCCGTTCAGGAACTCCAGAACCTTCGCAATGGCGCTCTTCGGCTCATCGAGCTGAACGAGCACCGGGGCCAGCTCGCGGATGAGGAGAGAGGTCCCCGCGCGATTCCGATTGTGTCCCTCGTCGCCCATCTGCAGCGCCTGCGCGATCAGGGACCGGAGGTCGATCGGGCCGTACGCGTCGATCGCTTCGATGAGGATCGGCGCGAGCTCGTTCCGCATCCAGTTCAGACGGTCGATCACCTCGTCCGAGAAGGCACCGTAGCGCAGGACCTTGCCGAGGCCCTCGTTCAGCGTGCAGTAGGCGCGGTTTCCGGCCGTGGCATTCTCGACGATCCAGACCGGCATCGACGCCGTGACGACCCCGGCCATCGGACCGACGGCGTCGTGGTGGTGGCAAGGGTCGAAGTCGATCTCCCCACTTGCCGCGACTTCGACGGCTTCCTCCTCGGAGGAAGCCGTCCCCTCAAGAATGAGCCCGCCGACCACGGCGCCGCGCATCGGCCCGCACATCCGATCCCACGCGACCGGCGGCCCAGCGTGGAGGATCAGGCCGTCGTGCATGCCGGGGATCACGTCCCGCGCGAGGCCGATTCCGATTACGCGCGGTTCGGCGGCGAGGAGCGTCTCGATCGCCTCGGCGTTCGCCGTCGCGATCCGATCGATCCACGCGTCTCCGCTTGCTGCATGGAGAGCGTCGACGAGATCGGCGAGGTCCGGATCGCCGCCGGCGGGCGGGCGCCAATCGACCTCGACCACGTTCGTGCCTGTGGCACGCAACGTCTCGGCGAACGAAGCAAGGCCGAGGTTGACGACGCGAAGCTCTCCGTCGAACAGCTCGCGGACGGCGCTCATGTCGCCTCTCCTCGTAGAAGGTCGATGGCGATGCGCACCGCCTCCGCGTTGCTGCCGGCGACGATCGCGCCGGCGGCTTCAAGCGTCGCACGCTGCGCTGTTGCGTTCTGAGGATCGAGGTCCGTGCCCGTCACCGAGGCGACGACGACGAGCGTCCGCCCGTTCGCTCCCGCGGCGGCGATCGCACGCTTCGCGGCGTCGGCCAGGCTCCCGGCCGGATCCGGATGCGCCCCGTAGCCGAGGACGCAGTCGACGAGCACGAGCCCCACAGCCTTGTCCTCGCCCGCTTTCGCGACGCGCTCGTCACGCAGCGAGGGCTCGATCATCGGGTGAGGGCGGCCGACGGTGAATGCGTCGTCGCCGAGATCCCAGAGGACGTGTCCCGGGGCCTGCGCCTCCGGATTGACCTTCTTGGACGGCTCGGAGGCGACGTTGGAGGCGACGTCGAGGCCGACCCGGTGCATCAAGGCCCACGCTTCCTGGCAGAGCGTGCCGCCGCAGAACAGGCCGACAAGACTGCCTCCGGCAGGCTTGTCGGTTACGTTCCCGGCTGTCGCCGGGAGCCGGGCTGGCTCTGGCGCGTCCACTTCGATCCCAACCGATTCGCAAGATAGAGTGGCGGCCTCCTCCAAAGTCACGGCGAACCGCGCCGGGCCGTCGAGCCAGGACGGATCGGCCTCCTCCGGATCGAATCCGACGAACTGGACGATCGCGGGTTTGCCGGTCGCGGCCAGCGTCTTGAGGAGCCCCGGGACGACGGAGGCCGCGGGCGCTTTGGAGACGACGACGATGACCTCGGTACCCAGATCCGCAGCGAGTGCCTCGATGCCGAAGCGGGTCATCGCCCCGCCGACCTTGGCTGAGAGATCGCGGCCGCCGGTTCCGATCGCCTGGGAGATGCCCCCACCCATCCGGTGAACGAGGGACGAGATCTCCTGGATCCCGGTACCGGACGCGCCGACGATGCCGATCGACCCGCGCCGACAAACGTTGGCGAAGCCGAGGGGAACGCCGTTCAGGATCGCGGTTCCGCAGTCGGGGCCCATCATCAGGAGTCCCCGCTCGACGGCGTCGGCCTTGAGCGCGATCTCGTCCTCGACGGAGACGTTGTCGGAGAAGAGCATCACGTGCAGGCCGCGTCGCAGCGCCCCCCTCGCCTCGCGGGCCGCGTACTCGCCCGGCACCGAGATCAGCCCCAGGTTTGCCGCCGGATCGACCTCGAGCGCTTCGCGCAGCGACCCGGGCCGCGCTTCCTCGGCGTCGGACGTCTCCGCCGAGCCGCCGAGCAACGTTTCCAGCCGCTCCCGCGCGGCCGAGAACGCCTCCTCCGAGACGGCGTCGATCGCGACCAAGAGATCCTGCGGCGTCGTGGATCGGTCGAGCTCGAATCCCGCGCCGACGATGTTCTCGGCGTTCGCCGGCGTCCCCATCGCAACGACCGCTTGCGTGACGTCGGGAAGCCCCTCGATCTCCCGGCTGATGCGCATCAGGAAGACCGAGTCGAAGTACCGATTCGGCTGGATTAGCACGCGCTTCACGGCTCAGCCCTTCCCCGAGCGCTCTTCGAGGATCCGAAGCAGGACGCGCTCGACGTTCAGCGGGAGTTCGGCGAACTCGATCCCGAGGGCGTCGTAGAGGGCGTTCCCGATGGCGGACGGGACGGAGATCATCGGATGTTCGGCGATCCCGCGGGCACCGTACGGACCGTCCGGCTGCGGGGCTTCGAGGAAGATCTGCTCCGTCTCGCGCGGAAGGTCCTTGGCGGTCGGGATCTTGTAGTCGGTGAACGAGGGGTTGAGGAACCGCCCGTTCTCGTCGAACTGGAAGCCCTCCCAGAGGGCGGAGCCGAGGCCCTGCACCACACCGCCGACGACCTGGCCGGTGGCGAGCTTCGGATTGAGCACCTTTCCCGCGTCGATCGCCGTGGCGATCTTGAGAAGCTCGATCTCGCCCGTTTCGGTGTCGACCTCGATCTCGACCGCGTGGGCGCCGTAGGTCCAGTACTGCGCCGGAAGCCCCTGGCCGGTCTCCGGGTCGAGGTGAGTCAGCCCGGTGGCGATGAAGCGGCCGTGGCCGATCACCGGGCCGCCGATCGAGTTCCCGTTGGGAAAGGTGTAGCCGAGGGCGAGCTTCTCGTATGGGATCCGGCTCTCCGGCTTCCCTTTGGCGTACGCGGCGGCGTCTTCGCAGACGATCTTCTCCGGCGAGACGTCGAGAGCCCGTCCGGCGGTCTCGCGGATCTGGCGGAGGCAGTCGGCGGCCGCCTCGATGACGGCGTTCCCGCCCATGTAGGCGAACCGGCTGGCGACCGTTTGCCAATCGTAGGGCGAGAAAGCCGTGTCGCAGTCCCACGTGACGTGGACCCGCTCGATCGGGATCCGGAGCTCCTCGGCGGCGATCTGCCGCAGCACCGTGTAGGTTCCCTGGCCGTAGTCGACACCGGAGATCAGGACGTCGGCGCCCCCGTCTTCGTCGAGCTTGATGACGGCGGCGCAGGAGGTATAGGTCGGCATCGCCGGCGCCTTGTGGAGCGCCGCGATCCCCTTGCCGCGAACCTTGGACGCGTCCGAAGGACGCGCGCTCGGCGTGCCCCACCCGATCGCCTCGGCGGCCGCGTCGAGGCAGCCGACCGGATCGCCATGGCCGGAGGTGAACGCCTCGCCGGTGATCGTCTCGTCGCCCTCCTTCAGCAGGTTCAGGCGGCGGAATTCGGCCGGATCCATGTCGAGCTTCCGCGCCATCTGATCGATCGCGCGTTCGACTCCCCAAAGGACCTCGAGGTGGCCGAACCCCCGGAAGGCGGTGCCGAAGATCTTGTTCGTGTAAACGACGTACGAGTCGATCCAGCAGTTGGGGACGCTGTACGGCCCGGCACCCGAGTAGGCGGCGGCTCGCCCGATGTTGACGCCGTAGTCGGCGTAGGCGCCAGCGTCCCACACGTAGGTCGATTTGAGTGCCTCGATCTTCCCGTCGTTCGAGCAGCCGATTTCGATCGTCGCGTGCAGGCCCTGACGGGACGGAAGGGTGTTGAACTCTTCCTCCCGCGTGGCGACGACCTTGACCGGTCGTCCGTCGGCTGCCTTTGACAGGACGTAGGCGAGGGGTTCGAGTCCGAGGCCCGCCTTCCCGCCGAATCCGCCGCCGACGTACGGGACATGCACGCGGATCGACGCGTGCGGGAGGCCGAAGGCGACGCTCATCAGGTGGCGAACCGTGTACGGCGACTGGCTCGACGTCCAGAGTTCGACGCGGTCGCCGGGGAGAACCTGAGCGATCGTGGCGTGCGTCTCCATCGGGGCGTGCTGGACGGGCGGGTTGTAGAACTCAGCGGTTAAGGTGACATCCGCGTTGGCGAATGCGTCGTCGAAGTCGCCTTTGCGGATCTTCTGGTGGTGGGCAATGTTCGTCCCCGCCTTCGGGAAGAAGACGCCCTTCATGTGCTCGTAGAGGCCGAGATCCGGATGGACGAGGTGGACGCCGTCCTTCATCGCCTCCTGTGGATCGAGGACCGCGTCGATCGGCTCGTACTCGACCTCGATCAATCGGCAGGCGGCACGTGCGATGTCGAGGGTGTCCGCTGCGACGGCGACGACCGCCTCGCCCTGATAGCGGACGACGTCGCGCGCGAGGATGCACTTGTCCTGCATGTACAGGCCGAGCTGGTAGCAGAGGCCGGAGCCGGTGAGGATGACGCGAACGCCGGGCACGGCCTCCGCCGCATCGGTCTCGATGGAGACGATGCGGGCCGATGCATGCGGCGAGCGGACGATCGCTGCGTGCAGCATCCCGGGGACGATGAGGTCGTGTGTGTAGCGAGCGGCTCCCGAGACCTTGTCGACGGCGTCCTCTCGCGAGACGCCCTTGCCCACGTACTTGAGATCACGCATCGGCGCCGCCCGCTGGATCATCGTCTTCGAGAAGCCGCGGTGCCTCGCTACTTCTCGCGGCGGCGGCGATTGCGTCAACGACCGCTTCGTACCCGGTGCAACGGCAAAGGTTCCCGGCGATCGCCTCGACGATCTCCTCGTCGGACGGGTTCGGGTTCCGCTGCAGGAGCCCCCGCGCGGACATGATCATCCCGGGCGTGCAGAATCCACATTGGACCGCTCCGGCGTCGATGAACGCTTGCTGGAGCGCGGAGAGCTGCCCGTCTTTTGCTTCCCCCTCGATCGTCTCGACCGACCGTCCGTCGACCTCGACGGCGAGGACGAGACATGAGGTGACCGGGGCGCCGTCGAGGAGAACGGTGCACGCGCCGCACTCGCCGATCCCGCACCCCTCCTTTGTGCCGGTCAGCTGCAGACGGTCGCGGAGGAGCTCGAGGAGCGTCGTTGTCGCCGCGACGTGGACGGTCTGCGATGCGCCGTTGACGTGAAAGGTGATGGTGTGCACTACGCGCCTCCCTGAGGATCGAAGAGGCGCGCGACGAGCCGTCGAATCAGGACCGGGAGGACGGCCCGGCGATACTCCGCCGACGCGCGGACGTCGCTGATCGGGGAGGCCGACGCGTCTGCAAGGCGGATCGCCTCCTCCGCGATAGCTGCGGGATCGTGCGATCGGCCGTCGATTGCCTCGAGCAGGAGCGGCGTCGGACTGCAGCTTCCGACGGCGATGCGCACCGCTTCGTCGGAGGGGAGATAGGCTCCCGCGAGATTGACCACGGCGAGGTCGTGACCGCGGATGCGTTGCTGCTTCACGAAGGCCGTCCGCGCCCCCTCCTCGATCGTCGGGATTCGAATCTCGGTAACGATCTCTCCGCACTCGAGACACGTGGTCTTGACGCCGGTGCAGAACTCGCCAAGCGGGACATCGCGCTCACCCTCCGGACCCACGATGTGGAGGGACGCTCCGGCGATCAGAAGGGGGGGAATCGAATCCGATGCCGGAGATGCGTTGCACAGGTTTCCTCCGATCGTCGCTCGGTTGCGGAGCTGATAGGTTGCGATCGAGACAGCTGCCTCCGAGAGCGCGGGGAGCCGGTCACGGATCGATGCGTCCTCGGCGACCCTGTTGAGCATGACGGCGGCACCCAGTAACAGAGTCCCGTTGCGTGCTCGGACGCGCGTAAGGGCCTCGATCCCCTTGATGTCGACGAGGAGTTTCGGGGCTCGGACACCGTTTCGGATGTCGACGAGCAGATCGGTTCCACCGGCGTAGGCGACGGCTCGATCGCCCTCCTCCTTCAGTCTTCTGCACGCATCGGCGGTCGTCTGTGCGCGAACATACTCGAAGTCTCCAAGCACGATCCGACTCCTCCGATCCGGCGGTTCGACCGAGTGCTCTCATCTCCGTCTGGAAGGCGAGAAGACGGCCCGAGAGGCTCGTGAGGCGTCCATGATAGGCGACGAACGAGAATCTGCCAAGTCGTTTGACAGGTTGACCGCTTTGCCCCGACGGTCGGAGTGACTGCCGGTCGTTCAGACGATGAACGTGATCGCTTCCTGGTCGCCCGGTCGGAGGTACTCGACCTCGACCCGCGTGATCCGGAAGAGCCCGAACCCGGGATCGTCCGGGCCGGACCAGTATTCCATGAGGAACGGGATCTTCCCCCCGATCGTCGCGCGGACCTGCGGATTCTTCTCCAGGGTCGACACGCCGGCGATGCGGACGTAGCCCTCTCCGCACTCTGAGGAGAGGGGAAGGCAGAACTCGACGTTGGGGTTCCGAAGCATCTGACGGGCCTTTGCGCTCCGTATGCCGGTGGCGATCCAGAAGCTCTTGTCGATGTCCAGAAGGGTGACTGGTCGCACGCGAGGTTGGTCGGCCTCGGCCGTCGCCAGGTAGACGCACTGCACCGGCTGCAGCAGCCCCCAGACTTCTTCCTTGACCCCTTCGAGTAGTTTGGCCATGCTCTTCGCTCCCTTCCCCATCGCCCGCAGCCGAGCTGCGGGGATCTTCTTTGTAGTCCCGAAATCTCACTGCGTCAACTTGCTGAGGGACCGCACGGGCGCGCGATGGCGGTCCGATGTCTCCGGACCATTCCAGGTCGATCCGCTCGTTTCGTTCTCTGAGTGTCTCTCATACCTCCTGATGGGACCCGAAGCGTGCGTTCGGGCCGTTCGAGGAGGATGTGGTGGCTGTCGGCGGAGCCGGATGAGCGATCAGCCCCGGTTGGTCTGGAGGTTCCCCGTTGTCGGCGCGTCGAGGGCGCTTTCGGCGATGTTGAATGCGTACTCGCGAATGCGCAGCAGGCTGTCGATGACGATGCTGATCGACGGAGCGGCCTCCGGCTGCTTTTCCGATGCGGTCTTCCGCGTCACGCGGAAGAGCTGCTCTGCATGCTCCTTCTCCTGGAGGACTCGGTTCGCCAGATCCATCTTCCTGTTCTCGAATGCTTGGACAGCTTGCCCGAGGACCGAGATCGCGTCGCGAGCCCGTTGCTCGATCTCTTTCGCCGCCGCGCTCTGAACAGGCTCGTTCAGCGCGAGGGTCGCTTGGGAGATCTTCCCTGCGTGGTCGGCGACGCGCTCCAGCTGATCGGCGACGGTGTGATAGTGGAGGAACTCGATCCGCGAGAGCCCCACGTCCTCTTCCAGGAGAAGATCGCGCAGAAGCAGGCTGAACTGGCGTGCGACGAGGAGAACGAGCCGGTCGATGTCGCCATCGCGTTCGAGTACGTCTCGAGCGAGCTCCTCGTCATGAGTGCAGAACGCCGCGACGGCGTCGGTGAGCATTGCGTGTGTGATGTCGAAGATGCGGGAAAGCGTTCTCTCGACCGGGAAATCGCGGACGTTCACCATCGCTTGGAGGAGCACGGCCTCCTGCGTCTCGTCGAAGATCTCGAGGCCGACGAGTCCTTGAGCGATCTCACGCATCATCCGGCGCTGCTCGGGACGAATCCGATCGCGCCGGATCTCGATGATGTCATAGCCAACGATGTACCGGGAGATGATCTCTCTCTGGAAGCGATCGAACTCCCAATCCTCGAGCTTGATGACGCAGCGGTTGACCCTCGAAAGACTGTCGGGAACCAGAAGGAGGGCGCCGGAATCGTTCGGCATGAGGGAGACGATGGCCCCCGGCTTGATCCCAACGGACTCCGCCCAGGCCTTCGGGAGGGTCACGAAGTACGTCGAGCCGCCGGTCTTCTGAACTTTCCGATCGTACACGATACCTCCTCGTCGAAGACGAAAGACCGACGTATCCTATACAAGAACCGCTGCGAGAACAAAGCTCTAGAGACACTCTATTCGCCGGTGCGATCGCCGATCCCGTCCCTGTTCCGCCATTCGGCGATGGGCTAGACTGAGGCTGAGCACTCTGGACGGATCCGCGATCGTGCTGCTCGTCGGCGTCCGTGGAACGGGTTGCGCGAGGCACGACACGGTCCGGGTCCTGGCCGGGCTGACGCCGAAGCGGCGAAGAGAGGAGACGAATGTTACCGGCAACGACCGAGGCGATCGAGGAGCGACGGGCCGCCGAGCCGCTCGGGCTCGTCCGCGGAACGCGATTCGGACCGGCCGTGTCGGCCGCGGGCCCCTGGCCTGGATCCGTGGCTTCGGAGCGGTTGTTCACCTCGAGGAGCTCCCATGCCGGCGAATGACCTCGGCCTGATCGGGCTCGGCGTGATGGGGCGCAACCTGGTGCTCAATGTCGAGCGTCGCGGGTTTGCAGTCGCCGTCTTCAATCGCACCGCGGACCGCACGCGCGAGCTGATGGCGGGGCTCGCGCGGGAGCAGATCGAGGGGACGTTCACCCTGCCCGATCTCGTCGCGTCACTGCGCCGTCCTCGGAAGGTCCTTCTGATGGTGAAGGCGGGCCCCGCGACGGATGCCGTGCTGGACGTTCTCCTGCCCGTTCTCACTCCGGGCGATGTCGTGATCGACGGCGGCAATGCTCACTTCGAAGACACGGACCGGCGGATCGTGCGGGCGAAGGATGCCGGCCTCCTTTACCTGGGGGTCGGTATCTCCGGCGGAACGTTCGGAGCGCTTCATGGGCCGTCCATCATGGCCGGCGGATCGCGCGAGGCGTACGCAGTCGTCGGAACGATCCTCGAAGCGATCGCTGCGCGGGGCCCCGACGGGACTTGCTGTGCCTACCTTGGTCCCGGATCGGCCGGTCACTACGTGAAGATGGTCCATAACGGGA
>Ga0180432_10012163_pt1 | contig 10036 bp, 12 predicted proteins | sample SS_ome_10_FD_132414 | JGI IMG/M metagenome (GOLD analysis project Ga0180432, IMG submission 132414) | Hypersaline lake sediment archaeal communities from the Salton Sea, California, USA - SS_1_MS_2 metaG | ecosystem: Environmental > Aquatic > Non-marine Saline and Alkaline > Hypersaline >...
CAACGCTTTAAGGCAAAGATTCGCTCGATAAAATTCTCTCTTAATATGGGATCATGGAGGCGGCCTTCTTCTTCAACAGGAAGAAGCGGAAAGTATTCCATGAACATGCGTGCAAAAACACCTCGCCCTTTCTTAACCGGCATTCCTTTTTCTCCATAAACCTTTACCCTTTCCATACCACTGCTCGGTGAATTGCTCTTAAAAATGAAACCGCAGAGTTCCTCTCTTTCAAGTTCGATTACTCTTTTTTTGGCCCACTTCATCATTCGTTCCGTAAAATCTTTGTTGGTGCGGGATGTGACAAACCGTGGTGATTCCGGATCACCTACTAGGCGAAAGGCCTCTCGTGGAGTATCAAAACCGCATTCAACCTCTGGGCAGACAGGCACATATTCTACATACCGTCCAAGGGTATCGGTTAAATAGCGATCCAGCTTATGTCCTCCGTCATATCGAACATTCTGTCCGAGCAAGCAGGTACTGATTCCCAGTCGTATACGTTGTACCATGGTATTTTCTTGCATCCTTACTTTTGAGAGAAGGTGAAAATACTATAGCAAGTGCAAAACGCCACGGCAACGAAAAAAATGGACGTATACTAATCCTTGACCCCAAAGTATTTTCCGAAGGCCTTAAAAGAATATAATGAATACGAATTCATTTCCAATAGTATGGTGTATATGGTAGAAAAATATAAAGGACTTGTGCAATGTATTTTAAGGGAGAATGAGTGATGCTCGAAGAAATGAAGGAACTCGCAAGGAAAAGAGATTTATGTGTTTTGGCAACGGTCTCGGGTGGAGACCCTCATTGCTCCCTTATGGCCTACGCCACTGATGAGGACTGCCAAGAAATCTATATGGTTACCCAAAAAGGGACCAAAAAGTATGAGAACCTCATCAGCAATCCCTCGGTGAGCCTCCTGATAGACACGAGGGCGGAACAGGACATCTCACAACCTCTGCAAGCAAAAGCCCTTACAATAGCCGGTATATTTCAAGAAATCGATGATGAGCGCAAAAGGAAGCTGATGCGGACAAGACTTGTGGAACGACATCCCTATTTAGCCGAGTTTATTGATCAGGGTGATACAGAGCTTATTTGCATTAAGGCGACCTCCTTTCTTGTGTTAAACGGCTTGAAAGAAGCCCATTTTGAGACAGTGTAACAGGTTATAAAGCGACTCCGAGGGTGAAAAGCATCAAAAGTTTGCTTAGGAGATCCTTTGAATTCTGTACCAGACATCCGTATTCAGAAATCCAATGATGCTAAGATCAATCCTTCTGGCGATTTTGTCCTCTACTGGATGATCGCCAATCGGCGGGCCATGTGGAACTTTAGCCTTCAAAGGGCAGGGGAGTGGGCCACAAAGCTCAACAAGCCACTGGTTGTTCTGGAGGCGTTGCGATGCGGGTATGCATGGGCAAACGACCGCCTTCACCGTTTTATCCTGGAGGGTATGGCGGACAATGCACGTCAGTTTGAGGATTCTGGGGTCTTCTACTATCCGTACGTAGAAACGGTTGAGGGTGCGGGCAAGGGTCTTATCTCGGCGCTTGCTAAAAATGCCTGTGTGATTGTTACTGACGACTTCCCTGCCTTTTTTCTTCCCCGGATGGTGGCATCCGCGTCCCGAAAAATTGAAGTGCTGGTTGAGCAGGTAGACTCAAATGGTCTCCTTCCTATGCGCGCGGCGGATCGGAAGTTTCCAACCGCTTACGCTTTTCGAAGGTTCTTGCAAAAGAATTTACCATTGTATCTAAATGAGCTTCCAGAGGTTATACCCTTCGATGGGATAAAGTTGGTGAGACACAATGCTATTCCAAAGGATATCATAAAACAATGGCCAATGGCATTATTAGACTTGCTCAAAGGAAATTCGTCGATCCTGACTTCGGTTCCGATCAACCACAACATCGGTACAGTAGAAAGGCATGGAGGTTCTAAAACAGCTCAGGACATTTTGACACAATTTCTAACAGAAAGACTTCATCGATATCCGGAGGACCGCAATCAACCCGAGGTGGAAGGAACCAGCGGTTTGTCTCCTTATCTCCATTTTGGTCATATATCGGCGCACCAGATATTCGATCAGCTTATGAACTTAGAGGGATGGACCCTAGACCGCATTTCCAGTCGTACCACAGGCAGCCGAAAAGGGTGGTGGGGGGTAAGTGAACCCAGCGAGGCGTTCCTGGATCAGCTTATTACCTGGCGAGAATTGGGCTTTAATATCTGTTGGCAGTGGAAGGATTATGACTGCTACGAGTCGCTCCCTCAGTGGGCAATCAAGACACTGGAGGATCATGAAGGAGACCGTAGGCCCTATGTTTACACACTAAAGCAATTTGAAGCAGCTCATACCCACGATCCACTTTGGAATGCGTCCCAGATGCAATTGGTTCGTGAAGGAATAATTCATAATTACCTTCGAATGCTCTGGGGGAAAAAGATCCTTGAGTGGACAGCATCGCCCCGTGATGCCCTCAATGTCATGATCGAGCTCAATAACACGTATGCGCTCGATGGTCGGGATCCCAACTCCTATAGCGGTATTTTTTGGATCTTAGGCCGATTCGACAGGACATGGGGCCCCGAAAGGCCTATCTTTGGCAAGATCAGGTACATGAGCTCTGCGAATACTGCACGAAAGGTGCGAGTCAAAGAATATATTAAAAAATACGCTTCATAGAATAGTAACTACACCTTCAGAAATTACTCCCCATTCTTCAGGATCAACACCTATTGTTCAGTTTCGGAAGTAGGTTTATAAGCTTTTCTTAATCTTTGGTTTAGAGATGCTTTCCGGGCCAAGTAATACGGCTATCCAGCGTGTGTCATCCCTGCTATCGAGAGCAATCTTTGCAGTAATTGTTAGTGGTACGGACAAGAGCATGCCAACCGGACCCAAAATCCATCCCCAGAATAGGAGAGAAAGGAACACTACCAGTGTTGAAAGGCCCAGGCCACGGCCCATGAAACGTGGCTCGACAACACTGCCCATCAATATATTTATTACGATATACCCCACCGCAGCGAATAGTGCTCTGGTTAAGCCTAACTGTATAACAGCAAGTAGTACTGCTGGTATAGCCGCGATAATTGAACCAATGTTTGGAACATAGTTCAATGTAAACGCCAAAAGCCCCCACAGCAATGGATAATCAACACCAATGATCGTGAGCCAGATGGTGATGAAAATACCAGTAACAAAACTGATAAGAGTTTTGATAGCCATATAGTGCTTCATATTGTCGATAAAAGTATCTAAGCGGGTAAGCGAGGATTGGGGATCACTTAAGGCGGTACGCAACTTTGCAGGAAAGCTCGATGCCTCTAACAGCATAAAAATAACTGTCATCAGAATTAAAAAACCATTTGCAAGCATATTGCCCAGGCTGTTAAGTAAAACAGCAACAAGCTTCATGACTGCACCTGGGTTAAAGATCTTTGTCAATGCAAGTCCAGAAATATTTAAGCCAAGCTTCTCAAGCCAGCCCGCTATTAAAGCGGTTTGCTGCTTAAGCTTTGCCTCATATATTGGAAGGTCTCTGGAAAAATCTTTTACCGATGATCCAACCAGATATGCCACCAATAATCCAATAAAGAGAACCCCAATGATTACGATTACGAGAGCGAGCCATGTAGGGAAGCCCTTACGTTGCAGCCAGAATAACGGAGGTGCACTGATGATGGCTATGAAAGCAGCAAGAAGAAATGGGACAAGAATAACTTTCGCAGCACTCATTCCTGCTACCACGACAACAAAGGCTGCAACGGTTAAAAGGATTTTAGATGCGTCTGCTTTATGTTTAATTGTATTCACTATAAAAAGATCCCTTCATCATAGTTGTTGTTATATTTCTATAAAGAAGAGTTGATTAAGCATGGCCATGAGGGATTAAAATGAGAGCCATTATATTGATAAATAAAATCCTTATCAACTTAGAACTTGTGATTTAACCCTGAAATTTTTTCTCAATGATATTTTAACATGAGTCAAGAACAGATCTGATTTTTCTTAAGTATTAAATGGATACTATTTTCGCCATATTGCAAACCAGCGCGAAGGCCTCGTCGAAGTTAAAACTTACAAAATCTGCAGGACGCAGCACCGGCTTTAATTGGCCTTCTAATTGGCGCTCGAGCTCCCGCTTCCGCTCAGCGGAGACATCAACTTGGTCATTGCCGGGCACTTTAATTTTTGCCCTCACCAGGCTGAAGAAGTCAGGATCTTGAGAATCCAGCCCCACCTTACGGACAGCATAGAATATATCAAAAAAGTCTCTAATCGCAGGGTCTTTTCTTGTCATCGCTGCACGAAACTTCTCCGCATACGCCTCCCTTATTGCCATTGCACGGACAGTAAAATTAGGTAGAAGAGGCTGACCGCTAAATGGGTTCACAACAAGTGTATGTGCAATTTTTGATTCCACACGGCTAAGCAGCGGTTCGCGTAAGCCAACTTCAACCTTAATCTTTTCCTGTTTTTCAATCACTGCCGACTTGTATACGAGGTATCCAATATATTGCCGGGACTCATTATGGCCTTCAAAAACTTCTAAGATCGTCATGCCAGGAATTACAGTTGGAAGTTCATCAAATATTCGTTTGAATGGCTTTATATTAGCACGTCTCTGATCTCGGGATATGTTTGCGGTAACTGGGATAATTAAATCCAGATCTTCACTAAGTCGATAGAAATCCGCGTAAACTTTGCTAAGGCAAGTACCTCCTTTGAACACGAGCGATGTGTCACTATCAAAAAAGTACTGAAGGATCAATGAACAGTAGTAGTCCTTTTCGATCAAGGTCGCTGTAAACCCTGTAGTGGCTTCAGAATATGACAGAGCCTCCTGGAAAATGTCTGGATCACTATCGTGAGGGTACGAAAAGTGCACTTTATTCATTAACGATAATCCCCCACTTGCGGTTAACTTTTCCCTTGGCGGGCCTACTTGGTACCCATGGAATGAGGGCCCTAGAATTGCTGAGTTGATGTTGAATCCGATTTATTATTCTCGAAGGATGGATCAAAGTATCCAGTAGATACCCTATTCGGCGCATTGTGGCCTGATTTCCGTACTTACAAGTAACGTCGACTAGTTCGGAGACAAGCATAGGATCTTTCTTAATCTCCTGCCGGATCCATTCGTATCCTCGAGGAAGGCTATTAAAACGTGACCAGTCGTAAACAGCATCCATGAGAGTTCTCGCCTTGGAGGAGTAAATGATTTCGACACCCTCCCTGGTGCGGACAGCATTCGTGGCTCCGAGGCGTAGGTCCGCAACTTTTATGAAATGAAATGCTAAGTTACCAATCACACGATTATCTGAAATACGGTTATTATAGACGTAGGTGATGCTCGGAATCTGGTCATCGAGACCATAGAAGTTGAACGCAGTCGGCCCACAGATCTGATATTTGCCGCTTCCTTCATCCATTAACTTCTGAAGAATCAAGGCAGCCCCAGGACTGTATTTACCTCCAGCAGGTATGCGAGGTGGGACGAGATACATCCCACGCTTAAGCCTGACGATCCAGCCGGAATTCGACAGACGATGGAGAAGACTACGTTCCTGTGATTTAGTGATACCTAGAACAGAGGATAGTTCTCCGGTGCGGACGATATTCTTCCTTTTTAGCTGAAGATAGGCGAAGAATCTTGACGAAAGGTCTCCTAACTCTGGTCCTGAGCGTTTCATGATATTTTCCATTTATTCGTTAATAACGAATTAATTCAAAATATAATATAAATATCATGATGTCAAGATATAATATTGTATCTCTGCCAGATCATCTTCCTTAAAATCGATATTACCGCTGTTACTTTATTCTTTGAAGATCGGAATTTTGTCCAAGTTAATTGTTGAGGGATTGAAATTAATTCAATTATTATCGTGCTTATTGAAAATAAACCCATAATGAAAGGAAACCCCGTGTCTAATTCTAAACTTTTACCCAATTATATTTTTTAAATGAATCAAAAACATCTTTGATCCCTATCCTTGTTAGAGCAGAAATAGAGAATCACTGGTTTTCGAAAATACAAATAACAAGCCACCAAGATTAAAAGAATAATTGTCGGTATAAGAGGTTCAATGAGGTTTATTTTAGCTTTGAGTGGTATATATGTAATAGTCAGACCAATCATTAATGCTGAGAGATAGACAATCCGTGCCAATCGATGTTGTTTAAGGATTAGATAACCCCCCACTGGCAAGATTAAACCAACGATAGAAGTCAATATGCCAGCTCCGCTCTGCCACCATTGAGCATAGCTCACATGCACACCATTAATTGAAAATGAATTATGTGGTATAATCGAGCCAATTATGAAAAAGAAGCACGATAGTGAATGTGCTGTCAAAAACTTCAACAGGAGCGGCATGTTTTTAAAATTTTTCCACACTAGTATAAAATCAACTATTATATTATCGTGATTAATTCAATTATTATCGAGCTTATTGAGAAATAAAACCCATATCAACATAGAAGCTGGGACCCGATCCCTTTACCAACAGTATAGCAGGACTGCAACTGATACCGAAACGGAATTAAAGCTATCACCGCCGATTTTATAGTGCTGATAGTCCAGGAGGTGAAAACGAAGCGTACCAGAGCCAAGGACTAAGCTCACGCCAAGTGCTAAACCTGTATCATTAATATCTTCAACAGCCGTCTTGTAGTCAGCTTTTACAACACCTGCTTTGAAATGCAAAAACCAATTTTTAGGCCGTGCAGTAACATAAATTGCCTGTGAGTCAAAAACCATGCAAGAGGAGTCCGGATAATAATAATCATTTATGTCATTTTCATCAGTTACGCCATTAAATAGATCAACCTCAAGACCAATTGTTCCAGTGTTTTGTTTCTTTTATCTCATAGCCTAATTGAAAGCTCCACCCAAAGTCATCACCATCGAAGTTAGATGCGTCAACAAGTTCAAAGCCTACACCGAAATGAAAGGAGCCTGCCCAGACCGGATGAAAAAAACAGATGGAAAATATCAGTACAAAAATTTGCAGAAGCTTTTTTGCCACGTATCATCTCAGCTTTAAGTCTGTCAATTATCAAAAGAGCGGATTCTTATGGACAAGCTGCTCTCTTTTCAAAAAACCTAACTATTAAGTGATCGGAACTAATTCAATTATTAGCGTGCTTATTGAGAAATAAAGGCCATATCAACTTAGAATCTAGGGTTTGATCCTAAAATCCTTTCTCAATGATATTTTTTACATGGGTCAAAAGCAGATTTGATTCCTTTCCTTTCAAGGGTCGCTGGTTTTTAGTGCTGTGCTCAACCAGGGACACTTTAGCAATAGATATCCTTGCGATGTGCAACCTTCACCACCCAGACAGTGTGCTCATCATCTTGGATTGAATACACTATACGATACCGTCCTTGCCGCAATCGATATCTTTCCTGACCTGTCAATTTTTCACAGCCTGGAGGGCGAGGATCTTGAGAGAGCGTTTTGATACGTGTAAGGATTCTTTCTAAATCCACCTTTGTTATTTTTTCAAAATCCTTCCAGACCGACTTTTTAAAAAAAATGTTATATGCGGCCATCTTTTTTGAGCCTCTTGACCATTTCTTCATAGCTGATCAGAGGTTCATGGGCCCTTTCATCAAACGCTGCGAGATCCTCTGCATCCTCGGCCATGGTTTCTCTGACGGACTCGTTAACAAGATCAGAAACCGAGCGAGAGGTTTCGACAGCCTTTAACCGTAAGGCCTTGTGTAGATCAGGGTCAAAGTATATCGTGGCACGCTTTGTTTCTGTTGCCATAGTATTACCTCCAAATGTAGTTAAAACATTATAACGTTTAAACGTTAATATGTCAATATTCACGCTAAAATATATTGTATTTTCTCATATCTTGTTGGTTGGGTCTCCCTCAGCTAACATTGCTTGAATAATGTGCTTTCCGGGCTCACCGGGTGCAAATCCCTTTACCAAAGCCTCTAGCACAACAGCCCCATTCTGATTGGTAAAAACCGCTTTAGATGTTGCCAGGCCATTTTCATCGATATCAATAATGGTGAGCTCAAGTGTAATCGTATCACCAAAATATACGGCTTTTTGGAATTTAAAATCCATCTCCGTTGCCAGCCACCCGAGCTGTCCACCAATTTCAGTGACCATGCCGGCAACTAAGAGTCCATGGCATATTTTCCCGCTGAATTTCATTGCATCTGCAAAACGATCATCAAAATGAACTGGGTTATAGTCTCTGGTTATTTTGGCAAAATCCATTACCTCTTTTTCAGTAAAGGTACGAGACGTAGTAAATACATCGCCAACAGAGATACCTTCAACAGCTTTCATTCGCATCGATGACATAGACGATTTCCTTATTTTTTAATCAATAGAATAACACACTGCCAATACTTGCGAGAGGGAAGGGGAGATGAAGTAACAAAACTTTCTTACGGTGGAACTATCAGAGAGGTCTTTTTCTCTTCTTCCTTTTTCTCGTGATCGACCTGAACAAGGCTATAGATTGATTTCAGTAGCAGGTTCCAGATAAATGGGTTGGGCTCAATAGGGCTAAAAGGATTATTTAAATCAATTGCAGCACTTAACGCTGCCCTGGCCTCATTTTCCATTCCTGTTTTAAGCAGTATATAGGCTACTTCCTCAAGCCGCCGTTTCCAGAGAAATCGTTTCTCTTCAGGGAATAGATCATCCAGGGCATCCCTGTATATTGCATTCAAACGGGCTTCCTTTTGATCAGGCCTGAGCACGATTTTGCTTGTTTGTGTCTCGTTGATGAGGGTGGCGTATTTTTCCACCTCCGCTGCTGGTATATGCCAGGTGGCAAAGGGCATGATCTTGTGCAGGTTGATCGACTCCTTAAGAAGGTGTGCCGAATCCTTTACTTTATCCTCTTTTATGTGCTGATAGATGAGAGGGGCAGGATAATCCCAGACAATGTCCTTACATTCCCGTTCCGCATCATGATATCCCTGGGGTAGTTGTTTTGAAAGATTTTGCGTGAGCGATGCAGCCTCTTTAAGAAGGTGAATGCAGTATGCTCCAGGTGCGACAACAATAGGGAATTCTGCTGAGGCAAGAGAATCTTTCATAAACTCGTTAAAGCTTTTTTTGGTGAATCCTTTAAGGTTAAACTCTTGTATTCCTTCCAGGTCATTAACGATGCTGAAGATTACCAACAGCCCCCGTAAAGGCTGTGGTTTTCCTATCACGATTATCCTGCTTCCTGTTGCGTCGATTGATCCCAGGTATCCTTTTGGTTCATCTGGTTTTGGCGGTTTCAGGATATCTGCCTTTTTTTGGGCCTTTTCCTCCCATTTCACACCCTTTTGTTTTAACTTGTAAAGAGTTCTTTTTATGGATTTGATAACCTGTTTTTCATCCATTTTTTCCATCATACCCACAAGGAGTTGGGCGGTTTCAGGTGTAGGGATTTTTACCAGGGAATCTATAACGTGAATTGTGAGGCATGGCTCCTGCCTTAGATACTCATTAATTTTAACAAGAATATCATCAGCGGAAAGTTTCTGGCTTTGAGCTGTTTCAATCTCCTGAATGATTTGTTCTGCCTTTTTGCCGCACTCTGAATCAACGGGGTGTTTTTTTTGTTTTTTAGTCATAATTTTTATCCTTTTCGGTGTAAGGAGTATATGGTAGAGGTAGTTTTGTGTAAAGAAAAAATAGAATACTGTCAGTTGATCATTTTCAGTTTTCTGTTGTTACAGACTACTTGCAAATCACAATGGACGCCACAATGAACAGGGAGCATACGAGGATTCTTAGAAGTTGGAAGATGTATGACTGGGCGAATTCTGGATTTGCCACTACTATAATGGCAGCAGTGCTCCCTGTATTTTACAGCTCTGTTGCCGGCTCTACCTTGGACAAAACCACAGCTACCAGTTATTGGGGATATTCCAATACGATCGCTATGCTCATTATTGCGATTGCAGCACCTCTCTTGGGTGCGATCAGTGACCACTCAGGTGCAAAAAAGAGATTTCTTGGTAGCTTTGCGCTTGTTGGCATTGTA
>Ga0180432_10012167_pt1 | contig 10033 bp, 7 predicted proteins | sample SS_ome_10_FD_132414 | JGI IMG/M metagenome (GOLD analysis project Ga0180432, IMG submission 132414) | Hypersaline lake sediment archaeal communities from the Salton Sea, California, USA - SS_1_MS_2 metaG | ecosystem: Environmental > Aquatic > Non-marine Saline and Alkaline > Hypersaline >...
AAATCGCCTTCCAGCACTCGATTGATGATGCCCACCAGGTTCCCTGATTCAGTCTCCCGGTCCACATAGCCGCTGGCTTCGGCACTGAATATGTAGAACGGGTCCCGTTCTTCCCGGCGCGACTGGGTAAAGATGATGATGTGAGTCCCCAATTCCCTCTCCCGAATCTGGCGGGTTACCTCAAAGCAATCAACCCGGGATATATATTCATCCAGCAAAATAATATCCGGCTGAAGCTCAATAGCCTTTTGGACGGTCTCTTCCCCGGTGGAGCATACCCCCACTACCCTGAGATGAGGTCCTCGGCTCAGGACCGATACCAGACCCTCCCGAAATATTTCATTGCTATCGGCTATCAAGACCCTTATTTGCTGCATTGCTTTAACAAACCTGATTCATCGATGCCAGGATAATGGCCACCGACTAACTAATAGTATTAGTAATTTGGTTTTAACGGAAGTATACTATTTTGTAATTATTCTTACAACCTTATGGTGGTTAATACCCCACAAAATTCACCGGTTCGGGTACTATTCACGCCGGCACGTATCGTCTATTATTTAGCTAATGGAACGACTGCGTTATAGTAGCCATAACCGGCCGCGAAATGAATAAAAGGCGAGCCCATCTCATGCAATGAGGGAGGTAGATAGATGGCAGAACCGACGTCAGATAAACACTACGAGGAAACGTTTGAGTTTGAACTGTGGCACCTCATCAAACAGCGAGCTGAGGAGAAAGACATCAGCTACCATGATGCCATACTGGAAGTGGTCCCTGAGTTTGAGAGAACTATCCGGTACCGCGATAAGGAATATGAGGAAGCCGAAATACAGAAACGACGGAAAGAGATGCTTGAGCTAAGTGAACAGGAACGACAATTGCTCCGCATCCACGAGGGAGGCTAAAATGGCATTGGACAAACTCGCTGACCGGGTTATTGACACCGACGTGATGATAATGGGCGGCGGTATTGCCGGGTGCTACTGCGCCGCCAAGGCTGCCGAGCACGGTTTGAAGGTCACCCTGGTGGAGAAATCCAAGACAGACCGGAGTGGCTGTGGCGCTATGGGTGAAGACCATTATGAACCTGTCCAGTGTGACGGTGTCACCCCTCTGGAATTTGTCCGTCTCTGGGAAGAGCGCCAGCACGACCTCAACGGAGACGGCCGCTTCACCGACCGGAATATCCCCTACCGGCTGCTGGATAAAAGCCTGTGGGTACTGGAAGAGTCGGAGAAACTCGGCATCACCATGAAGTGGGACGATGGCGAGTACTACCATATGCCCAGTGGCTGGTTCGGGGGTCCCCGACTGATGATCCGCGTCCACTGGCCGGATATCAAACCAAAGCTAGCCAGAGCGGTAAGGCGTAGCGGCGCCAATATCCTTGAGCGCACCATGGTAGTCGACCTGCTGACGGATAACGGGCGCGTGGCAGGGGCCACCGCTATTGATACCCGCACCGGTGAATTCATCGTCATCAAGGCGAAGGCAGTGGTACTGGCCACCGGTATTTTTGCCCGCTGCTATGAGCCGGAGGAGCCCCTGTTCTACAAGTACCAGATGAAATATCACTGGTGCCCGGCGTCCATCTCCGGAGACGGCTACGCGGTGGCTTACCGGGCTGGTGCTGACCTGGCCAACATGGATATCACCGGCTGGGGACTCCGGATACGGGATGATTTAACCATTTCCTATGGCAATTTTGACCATGGCGACGGCATCCGCGCCAAGTGGTATACCTGGGATGGTGATGAAATCCCCTATCCCACGGCGGACAAGTACCGGGAGATAGAGCTAAAGGGTAAAGACCCGATATATGTCAGTCAGTCGCACCTGCCGGATGACTATCACCGCCGGATGCAGATAGCCTTCACCGACGAAAAGGCCATATCATTTAAAATTGCCGAAGAGCGGGGCTTCAACCCGAGGACACACCGCTACGAGTTAATGGAGAACCACCCCCTGAACTTCATGGTGCCTACCGGCGTCAATGTCAATGACGACTTTGCCGCTTCTCTGGAAGGACTGTATGCCATCGGTGATTGCGCCAACGGTTGTCATGGTTGCGGCAATGCCGCCCTCGGCGGTCTATTAGTCGGCGATAATATCCACAGGTTCATCAGTGGCGCCGGGGAGCCGGTCATCAACCAGGCCCAGGTAGCCAGCCAGAAGCAGACCGCGCTGGCACCACTGGGCGTCAAGCGGGGCACCGAGCCAATTGAACTGGAACTGTCCACCCGCTATATCTGCAAGCGTTATGTAGGCATGCTTAAAAATGAAGGCAGGCTGCTCGAAGGGCAGCGGCGGCTCCGCTCGCTGAAAAGAGAGTTCCTGCCCAAGCTCATGGCGAAAGACCCGCACTACCTGATGCGGGCACTTGAGTGCCGTAACATCATCGACCTTGTCGAGCTGCATATTGCCGCCTGCCTGGTAAGAAAGGAGACCAGGGGCCAGTTTGTCCGGCTCGACTATCCGGATAAAGACCCGTCCCGGGATAACATGATTACCATACAACGCCTGGAAAACGGCAATCCGGCGCTGGAAATACGGGAACCGCCCGACCTTAAGCCGGAGTACCTGAAGGAGGAGAAGTAGTATGGCTACGGTCATCGATTATACACGCTGTATCGGCTGCGGAAAATGCTACGACCTGTGCCCCATGGATGTCTTTACCTGGGATGAAGAAATGGACATGCCGGTGGTGACACATGAAGAAGACTGCTGGTTCTGCGGCGTGTGCTGGCTTGAGTGCCCGAAACGGGCGATAGACATCGTCTACCCGGCATGTTTCTGGTAAGTCACAGCCTGATATCATGGCTTATCTTTAAGGAAGTAGAAGTTGCCGTGTCTCCAGATAAAGTACTGTACACCGATGTACCGGTAGTAAGCGATGGAATCGCCGGGCGCTGCGCAGTCGCCAAGGCTACTGTGTGCGGCTGGTAGGTCATCCCATCCGAGAAGGTAACGACCGACCGTAGTGGCAGCTTGCCAGAGTATTGCCCACTACGGTATCTTTCCCCTGGAAAACGTAACACCGGTTGAACCGGTAACCCGATGGGAGCATGCTCAGAGTGCCACCAATGGGAAGGGACTCTTTGCCAGGAATCCATACGAACACCGCGGTTCTATCTCATCCACGATTAGATAATTTCTCCGGTATCTATTTTTTATCCCCCGCTGCAATTTATGGTAATTATTGTAATATTTAATCCCTGGTAATAGTCATTATATGGTGATATTGACAGCATGGTAATAATAGTATATCCTTCCAGAAAATATTAATAAAATATTAAACTGAATTTTTCGATAATTACACGGTTCAATAAAGCAAAGGGGGTGTAAATGGAGTAGTTCAAAGATAATTAAAATGGGACCCTATATATTCTCTGTGAAGGAGGAAACAGGGTTGAGAAGAATTGCTTTAGCTATCCTAATACTAGTACTGACAAGTGGTTTGATTCTCAGCGGTTGCGCCGCCCCCGAACCAGCCCCAGCCCCAGCCCCAGCACCAGCCCCGGCACCGGAAGCGCCATCGCCGGTAACCGGTCCGGTGGCACCGGAAGTTGAGCCGCCATCCCCAGCACCGGCTCCCGCAGCAACGGTCCATGACCCCGCTAGATACGGCGGCCGACTTGATTTCTCCATACAACTGCAACCGCTTGACTTCGGCGTGCCGGATGCCGGGTTGCGCGGCATGCATCACTATGCACGCATGTCCATGCAGCACCTGGTAAAGGCCGACCCCGATAAGCCCGGCAGGTATCTGCCGATGCTGGCTACAAGCTGGGAGCTCGCCCCGGACAGGTCATATTACATATTCCACCTCAGGAAGGGAGTCAAGTTCCATGACGGCACCGATTTCAATGCCCAGGCGGTAAAATACAATTATGACCGCGTCCTCGCCAATCCGTGGCCGCAGCTGCGAGAAGTGTCTTCCATTGAGGTACTCGATGACCATACGGTCAAATTCAACCTGTCAACGTGGAACCCGCTCATCATGAGCGACCTTGAGCGCGAGCCATGCTTTCTCATGTCCCCCACCGCCTATGAAAAGCTGGGCGAGAAAGGGCTGTCCAACAACCCGGTAGGCACCGGCCCCTGGAAGGTAAAGGAATATGCACCGAACCAGTATGTACATTACGAGAAGTTTGATAACTACTGGGAGGAAGGTTATCCCTACCTGGACGAGGTGAAGATTCACTGGATTGCCAATCCGATGACTGCCCAGATAACCCTGGAAAAAGGCGATACCCATGCCATAATGCAGGCCGACCGGGTCACCGCCCTTGAACTAAAGGACAGGGGGTATAAGATAGATACCTTCGTTGGCCAGCTTCAGGGGCTCTACTTCAACACCAAGGACCCCGACTCTATCTGGTACGACCAGCGGATGCGTGAGGCAGTGGAGTACGCTATTAACAAAGAGAAGATAGTCGAGGTGTTCACCGGAGGCTTTAGCAATGCTCACTACGAGTGCATCGACTACATCCACAAGTTCACTGACCCTGGTACCACACCTCGCAAGTACAACCCCGAAAAGGCGAAGCAGCTCCTTGCCGAGGCGGGCTATCCCGATGGTGTTAAGGTGGAGATGTATATGGCTTCATTTACCGGTCAGGCTTCGGATATGATTGTAGCCGTTCAGGAACAGCTGGCGGCGGTGGGCATTGAAGTAGACTTCAAAGTCTTTGATGACGCTGCCTACCGTGAGATCATCTGGTCGCCGGAACAAGGCAACGAGATACGCCTCGCTGATGCCCGGTATGACCCGCCTAACCTGCTGGGTCATGTGAGGTTGGACCTCCAGGAGGAAACGCACAACTGCCCACCTGCCAAGCGGCCGGAGGGGTTCCAGTCACGTTTCGTGCAGGCGATGAGTGAGGTTGACCCCGATAAGCAGCTCCAGCTCCTGGCGGAGATGGAGAAAATCGCCTACGACAACGTCATGTACGTGCCGCTGTGGGACAACACCATGTTCGCCATTTATACTCCCAAGCTGCATGACGCTATCTGGTATCCCACCGGGCCTTTCCAGAAATTGCAGTATGCCTGGATCGAGGAAGACGTGAGGCACTAGAGTATACCAGCACGTGCACGTGGCAGGCGTATCGCCTGCCACGTGCTCATCTACTTCCATCAGCAGGATACAGGTGCCAGCCATAATCTGTCAGATGTTAAGTAAATGACCAGTCACCAAACAATAGCCGGTGATGATATATAGACATGGCTTTCCCCGGTGAAGTATGGGAAGGAGAATAAATTCACCACTGGGATACTGGTTATCGGTGGTGGCATTGCTTGCTTTGAGATGAGGTATAGGTAACCTACACTCGCTACATTATCATAATAACCCGTCAAAAGAGAAATTTTCAGGTAAATTGCATTTTTTATCTTTGGCGGCGATGTAAATATAAAATATTAATATTTTCTTAACTTTTAAGTATTCCCATTTATATTTTTCTGTGATATAATAGTTTTCATGGGAAAATCGGATACGACCTTTATCTTATTTCTGAAAGAAATAATGCGCCGTCGCCGACGATTGCCCAGTCAACTGGCGGCTGAACTTGGCATCAGCCATGCCACCGTAGGTCGCTGGCTCAAGGGTGATGATGTTCCCAGTACCCACTCCTGTGTAAGGCTGGCGGAATACACGGGCATTCCTGCCGAGAAGATTCTCTCCCTTTCCGGTCACCTGCCCCGGGTAGCCGAGGTAGAGTCGGCCAACTGGCCCGAGTTCCGTGAATACGCTCGTCAGAAGTACCGCAATGAGCTCGATGAAGATGTAATTACAATGATTGAAGACCTGATTGAGCGGCGCAGGCAGCGGAAATATAACACCCGAAAGCAGTGACCGGGAAGTCCAGGCGTTTGCCGTAACCTCATTTTGGTCACCTATCAAACCCTGCCGGATAAAAGGCAAGGCTTTAAACAATTTCACCCTTGACTGCTTATGTTCGAGTCAACTATATGATGACTACCGGCAAACACTTCGTAACCATATAGCACTGGACTTGGTTAATATGGTATACCTTCTTCCATAGCTAAAATATGTATTCATCATTGACTTATCTCCGCTATCTCCAGCCTTATTTACATTCTGGTTTTATTTATGTATAATGCTACAAATAGCCCAATTACTCACCTTATACCAATTAGAAAGACGACGTGTTGTCTACCATATTTTGCCTGCTACTATGAGCATGCATTATAAGAATTATCGCGCTCACGTTTTTCGCCGTCAATGCCGACCTTCGTTACTCCCGGCAACATAATCCGATTTTTTTATTCAGGTTATTAGTTTAGGGGTTAGTATACCACCGACCGGAGCAAGGACAAGCCTCACATGGCAGACGAGAACGAGGAAAAGACCTACATAAGAGACATTGGTTTTACCCTGGGTTCAAACGTTACCGCGGTCGATGTCAAAGATGGCAGGATAGTACGGGTAAAACCATTTCATTTTGACTGGAAGTATGCCCCTGAAGAATTTAACCCGGGAAAGGTCTGGAGAATTGAAGCCCGGGGGAAGGTTTTTGAACCAACCACGAAATCACTGACCACACCCCTGAGCCTCGCCTATAAAAAGCGGTTCTACTCTCCCAACCGGATCCTGTATCCTCTGAAACGATTTGACTGGGACCCCGATGGCGAACGGCATCCGGAGAACCGGGGCAAGAGCGGCTACGTACGGATTTCCTGGGACGAAGCCACGGACATAATCGCTGGCGAGATAAAGAGGGTGCGCGATACCTATGGGCCATACGCGGTAATGCCGATAGGTGGTTTGCACGGGGAGACCAAAAATATTCACGCCTCCCACGGGGTCCCGGAATACCTGTTCAGCCTGCTGGGGAACTACACCCTTCATTCCCGAAACGCCGACAGCTGGGAAGGGTGGTACTGGGGAGCCAAACACGTGTGGGGTATGGAGCCGGTGGGCAAGATGAACAACCACTCCAATCTGTTCCCGGATATTGCCCGGAATACTGACCTGCTGCTCTTCTGGGGATGTGACCCGGAGACCACCACCTGGGGATGGGGCGGACAACTGGTGAGCCGGCTCTGCTACTGGTTCAAAGAGCTTGGTATAAAATCGGTATATGTATGCCCGGACCTGAACTACGGCGCTGCCATTCATGCCGATAAATGGATCCCTGTACTGCCCAATACCGATGCCGCGCTGCACCTGGCTATCTCCTATGTCTGGATAACCGAAGATACCTATGACCGGGACTACATTGCCACCCACAGCGTCGGCTTCGATAAGTACAAAGACTATGTGCTGGGCAAAGCGGACGGCGTTGCCAAGACCCCCGCGTGGGCATCCCCGATAACCGGCATTCCGGAATGGACCATCAAGGCACTGGCCCGGCAGTGGGCAAAACAGGTGACATCAACCGTACACGGTAACGGCGGCTCCATGATCCGGGGTCCCTATTCCCACGAACCCGCCCGTCTCGAGGTGCTGAACCTGGCAATGCAGGGTTGGGGTAAACCTGGCGCCAACCAGGCTACCACCATTGAATGGGGGCTGATGGCTGAAGAGCGGTCGCCCCTGCCACGGGCCCGGGTCAAGCCCAACGCCTGGGGGTCGAGGTTCAAGAAAATCAAGCGAGACAACAAACAGCTTATTGCCAAGACACTCCTCGCTGAAGCCATACTCAATCATTCCCCGGAAAACCCGCTAAGCTGGTATGGCAAGACATCTATTTACGGTGATGCTGAAGACCAGTTCGTAAAATATACCTACCCTATCCCCGGGGAAGAAGGCGGTACCGAATTACGCCTGATCTGGAGCGACTGCCCGTGCCACATCGCCTGCTGGAATGGCGGCAACCGTTTCATCCAAGCCCTGAGGAGCCCGAAGATAGAATGCTTTATCACCCAGCATCCTTGGCTGGAGAACGACTGCCTGTATTCCGATATAATCCTGCCGGCTTGCACCACCTTTGAGGTGGAGGACCTGGGAGCCGACTTCATGAGCGGGCAATTCCATACCCTGTTCCGACAACGCAAATGCGTGGAGCAGCTCGTTGAATCCAAGAGTGACATGGAATGCGTCGCTGAGGTCGCCAGGAAACTCGGTATCTACGAGCAGTTCATCGAGGGCCTGACCATAGAAGACCGGATACGAAACGGCTTCGAGCAATCCGGTGTACAGGACATGATCAGTTGGGAAGAATTCAATGAAAAGGACTACTATGTGGTCCCCACTGACCCCGAATGGCAGAGCCGGCCGGTAAGCATGGTTGATTTCTATGAAGACCCGGAAAATAATCCGCTGTCCACACCTTCGGGTAAAATAGAGTTCTATTCCCATAGACTATCGGAGCATTTCCCCGATGATAGGGAAAGAGGCCCGGTGCCCGGCTATATTACCGGGGGTGATACGCACCGGGAAAGCCTCTCCTGTGAACAGGCTAAGGACTATCCTTTGCTGTTTGTCTCCAACCACCCCAGGTGGCGGTTACACGCCGAGCACGACGATATATCCTGGTTGCGGGAGATTGAGACATGCAAGGTGAAGGGACCCGACGGGTACCTCTACGAACCGGTGTGGATTCATCCATCAGTCGCCGCGGCACGGAGTATCTTACACGGGGATATAGTAAGCGTGTACAATGAGCGGGGTATAGTCCTCGGTGGTGCCCGCATTACGGAAAGGATAATGCCCGGAGTTGTCTATCAGGACCATGGGGCAAGGGTTGACCCCATTATACCGGGGAAGATTGACCGTGGCGGCTCCAACAACCTCATATCCCCGACGGCTACCACTTCCAGACATTGCTCCGGCATGGCCACCAGTGGTTTCCTGGTGCAGGTAGAGAAGGCCGACTTAGCCGCCTTACGGGCTGAATATTGTGAAGCCTTCAAACGCGACTATGACCCGGCTACCGGGATGCTTTTTGGCTCCTGGATTAAAGGAGGAGAGTAGCCTATGAAAGTATGGGTTATTGATGCCGCCCGGTGCAACGGGTGCTACAACTGCCAGATTGCATGCAAGGATGAACACGTGGATAACGACTGGACGCCAATTGCCAAGCCCCAGCCGGACACGGGACAGTTCTGGATGAAGATGACCCAGGAGACCAGAGGCACCGTTCCCAAGGTACGGGTATCCTACCTGCCTATCCTGTGCATGCACTGCGACAACGCTCCCTGCATTCCAGCCTGCCCGGTCGAAGGCGGGATATACCGGAGACCTGACGGGCTGGTCATCATCGACCCCACCAAATGCAACGGCTGCCGCAACTGTGTCGATGCCTGCCCGTATGGCTGCATCTACTTTAACCAGGAACTGAACATCGCGCAAAAATGCACCGGCTGCGCCCACCTGCTGGACAAGGGGTGGCAGGAACCCCGTTGCGTCGACGCCTGCATGACCGAGGCAATAAAGTTCGGCGAGGAATCCGACTTCGGTGAGCTTATCAACCGGGCTGAGGTGCTGCACCCCGAATACGGCACCAAGCCAAGAGTATATTACCTGAACCTGCCCCGGAAATTTATCGGGGGAACGGTGTATGACCCCAACATAAAAGAGATTATTGAGGGCGCCACCTGCACCCTGACCGACACGAACAGCGGTAGCACGTTTACCGCCGTTACCGATGGCTTCGGTGACTTCTGGTTTGAAGGGCTGGGAGAAAGTACATTCTCGCTGACCATTGAAGCCAACGGCAAATCCAGGACGATAGACCCAATCAGTACCGCCAGGGACGTAAACCTTGGCGATATTCCGCTTCCATGACTAGACCCGGTTACCAGGTCTTATATACCTGGTAACTATTAAAAAAGAATGCGGGTTTCGACTGTGAATATGAATGGCCATTACAGGAGGTAGAATGCATGGAGTAGAATGATACCTTGTTGTCCCATCGTAAACAAATTTCAATGATTATTTTGGAGGCTTAAATATGAGATTTATTGACCCACATCTGCACACCGACATGATTGACGATGTCATTCTGGAGAACCTGGCTATGTCCGGGATGGAGGCGGCGGTTATCCCGTCTCCCCACATGTT
>Ga0180432_10012168_pt1 | contig 10033 bp, 14 predicted proteins | sample SS_ome_10_FD_132414 | JGI IMG/M metagenome (GOLD analysis project Ga0180432, IMG submission 132414) | Hypersaline lake sediment archaeal communities from the Salton Sea, California, USA - SS_1_MS_2 metaG | ecosystem: Environmental > Aquatic > Non-marine Saline and Alkaline > Hypersaline >...
GGCCAAGTGTGCGAAGCGACTCGCCGAGGCCCGCGATCTTGCCGCCAACGAGGATTGAATCAATCAACCCTCGCCGACGTCTCTACCCTTGATCCCCATGGGAGCACCCGGCTCCCGTATCATTCACTCACTCACCGAAAGGAACTCCGCCATGTCACTACCCAAAGTAGGATCCCGCTCCCCCTGGGGCACCATCGACCACGTCACCGTTCACGCGCCGGGCATCGCCAGCGTGTCGACCCCCCGACACGGGGGCTTCAAGCTGGACCGCTCGCACAACGCCAAGGTCCCCGCGGCGTGTCGCCGCAAGGGCGGATGGTACGAAGAGGATTGCGAGTATGCGATCCCCGTTCTCGTCTTCCCGGAGGCCTTCGAGGATCGCATCGTCGAGGGGGCCCGCGCGTCCCTGAAAAACTGGTATCCCGAGGCCCACACGGCGATCACGGGCGAGCCGGTCGCGCTGGAAGACAGCTACGAACTTCGCCGGCGCGCGTTCAAGGCCCGCAACGCGGACAAGCACGTCGTGGTGAGCGCGTCGGGCTCCGGCCCGGGTGTGCCCGCGGGCATGGTCGGTGTCACGGCCACACTCGGCGGTGAGCGGGGCCAAGCGGCTTGGGACGCACAGATTCACCGACTCGTGACCGCCGAGGCCTACGCCAAGCGCGGGCAGTTCGGTTACGTCCTCGACGGATCCGAGCCGGTCTGGAACCGTTGACACAATCGTCGGCGAGGATTGAATCAATCAACCCTCGCCGACGTCTCTACCCTTGATCCCCGCGGGAGCACCCGACTCCCATATCATTCACTCACCGAAAGGAACTCCGCCATGGACAACGCCACCGATACTGACACCTTCGACGCCAACGCCCACTATCACGGGCCCAAGTTCGATCTCGTCGTCGACGCCAAGCTGCGCAAGCAGTGGGCCGCGGCCGACTACCTCGTGTTTCGCTTCCACGAGATCCCGGGGATGCCGAGCTACCACAGCGACGCCCGCGAGGTCACGGTCCGCGCGACCTACCGCGACCGCTTCGACGGCCCTGAGACCGCCCGCGAGTGGACCACCCGCGGTCGCGTCGGCACGGGCCACAAGCAGGCCACGCGCCTTGTGGGCAGCGATCTCGGCTGCGAGTCGCACGCCTACAGCGACGAGCCCGACAACCTCCACGTGCCCCCCAGCGGCGCCGCGTGGGCCTGCTACATGGTCGACACGGCCCGGGCCGTGGTCGAGTCGCTCCCGACCGGCGCCACGATCAAGGTCGTGGCCGCCATGGACTGGAAGACCTGCGGCTACCACGTGACCGCGGGACTGCACGAGGACGTGCTGATGCTCGTGTGCGAGTGGACCGACAAGCGCGGCCGCGGACACCGGCGCGACCTGATTCTCGACACGCAAACCTCACCGCACAACTCGGCGCGCTTCGGGGTGTCGCTGTGACCCTGCGCGAGGCCGCCGAGAAGATGGCGCCCGTGTTCGACGGCCAGATCGTGAAGGTCGAGGTCGTCGAGGTCTGCTACCTCGCAGACTCGGCCGACGACGAGGCGTGGAGCGCTTACCTCCACGTCAAGCCACGAGACCGCCGGCGCGCCCCTGTGGAAATGGGCGAGTCGGGCGAGACCCGCGGCGAGGCCCTTGCCAACCTCGTGGAGCAGGCGCCCATGTGGGCGCGTGTCCACTGCATCGAACGGAAGGATCAACCATGACCGGAACATTCAACCGCAACCACGACGTCCCCCCGCGGTGGGCGTGCATCCGCCTCGACGAGTCGTCGGCGTGGAGCCCCCCGCTCGTGCGGCAAGCCGGCGGAAAGATCTTCGGGGTCTACCTCGTCGACTTGAACGCGCGAACCTACGCGTGCAGTGCCGCGCCTTGCTACGCCCTGCACTACCTCGACAGCGTGCCGCTGTCGGTGCCCGACATGCCCGAGAGCATGCGCGACCTCGGCGAGGTCATCTCCGACGAGGGCACGTGGACCGACCCGGTGAGCTACCGGACGACCTCGGAGATCGACGCCGCCATCGAGCGCGGAGACGTCAAGGTCGACCACTACGGCGACCCGCCCGTCGACTGGCGTGAGGACAAAGACCGCGGCCTCGAAGATGTCCGCGAGCACTACCAAGGCAACCCCGCATTTTAGGAGACGAACATGCACGTGATTGATCCAGAGATTCTCAGCGATGCCCGCGACGACGTGGCGGGCCTCCCTTCCCCTCTCCTCGATGCCCTGGCACCCCGGGCCCTGCGCACGCTTACGCGCCTCGCTGAGGCCGAGACGGGCGCGCCGGTCGACCTTGTCGACGTCCTGGCCGTCGACGTCCTCGTGCTCACTCACGAGGGGCTCGTCGACGCGCGAGGCGAGCGCAATGGCGTCGCGTTGCGGCTTACCGACGCCGGGCGCGACGCGGCCGCGTCTCTCGGCGCCGTGGTATTCTGAGACCGTGGCGGACACCGAGGGAATACTCTGGTCTGCGGTGCGTGAGCGCATCGCAGGCCAGCGAGTGGTCGTTGTCACGAACCGCAAAGACAAGGCGCCCAAGCGCGAGCTAGAGGACGCGCTCGGCGTCAAAATAAAATGGGTCGTCGCTGAGGGGCCGCGCAAGGTCGGCAGCCTCGTGAAGTCGATCAAGTCGGGCAACGTCGACGTGGTATTGGCGTGCACAGGATGGATCAAGCACAAGGTCGACGGAACGATCGCGCCCGAGGCCCGCAAGGCGGGAGCGCTCTACGTCCGCGTGGACAAGGGTCGGCCGTTGGCGGTCCTCATGGCGCTCGCCCGCGAGCTGGGGGTCGAGTGAGCGAGCCGGGGCCGTGTGCGCGATGCAACGGCTCGGGGTCGTGCTGGATCGCGTTGTCCTACTCGGACGCGGAGATTCTGTTCATCGACTGGTTTCACAGTGCGGTGATCATCGATCACGTGGACGGGTCCACGACCGAGCTTGTGCATGGGGCCTGCGACATGTGCGGGGGCGATGGCGACGACGGTCGCCGCGGGACCACAACGCAGCAAGCCCACGCATGGGCGACACGCGTGGGCTTTGCTTGGCCGGTGGTCGAGGTCGGCGGGGCGCCTCGCGGCGCGTGTGAGCGCTCCGACGAGCGCGTGTGGGCCGACGCGGTGGCGGGCACGATCGGCTAGTCGTCGGCCTCCTCGACGGCGGCAGCTTGCGCGGCCATTTGCATGAGCCGCATGACCATCTGGACCTGCTTGTCGCTCAGGATCTCTTGGAGCTTGCCGAAAGTCTGCGGCGACTTCATGAGCGAATCGCGGAGCTTGACGATCGCGTCGGCAGTCTCGGGGTCCGTCTCTTGGCTCGTTGCCGTTTTGAGCAGAGTCATCTGCTTTTTCGTCACTGCGGCGGAGAGGTCCATCAGCTGCTCGGCAGTGAGTGAATCCTTGAACGCGTGGGCGAAGGTCGTCAGGGGCTTTTCTTTGATCTTTCGTTCCATGGCTTGTCGCTCGGGATCGGGCTGCGCTTGCGTGCCCGCGCTGGTCTCTTCGTTGTCGTCGTCCTCGTCGTGTTCCTCGTCGTCTTCGGGCGCTTCCTCGCTCTGTTGCGCGTTGCGGTCGCGCATGTAGACGGCTAGCTGCGTCATCGCAGCCGGCAGCGCCATCTCCATGAGACCGATCAGCTTCGCCGCGTTGGCGCCCTTTTGCTTTTCGGCCTCCATGTTTCGCTCAACGTCCAGCATGAGGGTGAGCGCGTTGGCCTGCATGGTGAGCCCCTCGTGGTATTTGTTGATCAGCGTCTCGTGCGTCGAGAGGAGCTGTTGGATTTGCGTCGTGCTCATGGTCGACGCTTCGAGCAGCTTGTGGTTTTGGTTCTCGATGTGCTGCGTCTGGATGCTAATCAGACTCAGTGCCTGATTGAAAGCCGCGTTCATCACCGCTTGCGGGTCCTCGACAGCATCGAAGTCCCGCATCGGTTCGGTGTCGTTGTCGTCGTTGAGCAGTTGACGGAATGAACAGTGCTTTCGTGCTTCGCGTCCGTTGTCTTCGGTGACGTAGAACTTTGCACGAAAGACGCCGTCGTCGCCCTCGTCTTCGACGGCCGCCATGGCGATGCCGACGATCATTGAAGCGATCTTCTCCGGCTCGTCTTTCGTGTTGCCCGAGACGTCTTGCCCGAGCTTGAAGCCGTTGACTTTGTTCCACGAGCTTTTCCCGGTCTTGCGCTCGACGTCGACGCGCCGCAACTTCATCTCGCAATAGGCGATCGTCTTCTCCAGGAGCTTGTCGGGGATGGAGACGGTGTCGCTGACGGGCTCGAAATTCTGGTCCAGTTCCATGATCGGTGCGCGCCTGTGACTGCTCCAGGTGCCCCGAGGGTCTTACAATCCGGTTGCTGAGACCACAAGCAACTATAAAAAAGTCAATGATTCTAAACACTTAGGTTGCAAGTAGCCTCGTGTTGCGGCGTTGCTTCATTCTTTTCTTGCAACACGGTATTGCTTCAACGTAGCGTTGCAACGAACAACGCGGCAGGCTTTGCCGCTCCCCACCCTTTGCGCGGCGAGCTAGGCCGCAGGTTCCAAACTACCAACGAGGAAATCATGGCAGACAAGTCCGATCTGATGAAGCTGAGCAAAGAGGAAGTCGTCGACGGCTTCCAGCGCATGGCCAAGCGCGCCAAGACCTACAAGGAAAAGGCGGCCGCGATGGCCGAGGACGTGATGGACGTCGCCCTCGCCGGCGGTGCCGCGTTCGGTATCGGCTTCTACATGGGCAACATCAAGGGTCAGGCCGCCGTCGACGGCGTCGACCCCACCGAAGACCTCAAGCTGTTCGGCATCGACAAGGATCTCCTCGTCGGCGCGACCCTCGGCGGTCTCGGTCTGTCCGGTGTCGCCGGCAAGAAGGCCAGCCCCTACTTCAAGAGCGCCGGCGTCGGTGTTCTTTCGTACTGGGCCGGCTCCGCTGGTGAGCGCATGGCCATCGAGCGCGCCACGGACCCCGACGCCTGAGTCGGCCCGGGGGCGCCCCGGATTCCTGAGCGCCCGGGGGAGCTGGCCCCTCGCACCCCAAGCCAGCAGCATTTCGTTCTAGCGTTCCGAGAAGTCTCTGAACCTGCGCACCCGAAAGGTCGAGCGCGGTCGAGCGTGGTGGATGGACGCGCAAGAAGCCAAACGCACTTCAACCGCCTCCGCGAAAGCGGAGACCCAACCCACCAGGAGATTTCATCATGAACATGCGAGATCGCGTTGCATGGGCCGCTCGTGCCCAAACCGGAATGACCCGTCAGCGTGGCCCCATGGGCCACTGCCCCCCCAACGGCCTCTCGGAGGCTGCTGGTATGGCCCTCAGTGCCAACCCCGGCTACGCCGGCCAGTCCAACATGGTGGCCGCCGCCCAAGGCGCCGCCTGCCCCCAGAACGTCAACGACAACCGCTTCTCGTGCCAGGCCGGCATGTGCGCGGAGCAGCCCCCCGTGTGTGGCTGCAACGTCATCGGCGCCAACACCCTGGAGGACAACGCCGGCCTCGGCATCGCCGCCGGCGCGCAGGCCAACCTGGCCATCGACGCGGGCGACAGCTGCCGCTACCAGCCCCGGTCGCTGTTCATCGCCGCCTACGCGGCGGCGGCCACCGCCGGCCAGATCGTCAACCCCTGCGACAGCTGCCCCGTGCTGCTGCTCAACGCGACCGTCGGTACCATCCCGATGATCCGTCGCACCGGGCAGACCAGCTTCGGCATCCTGTCCGACGCCTACAGCGACCGCAAGGAGCTGACCTGCGTCGACTGGGCGCCGTTCACCTCGGTGCAGAACCAGGGCCTCCGGCTCACCTTCCTCCAGATCAACGAGAACTTGCCCTTCCACATCTTCGTCGTGCTCTGGGGCGACAACCTCGGCTGAGCCGCGGTTCGAGAGGATGCCCGCCTTCGGGCGGGCATCCGCCTTCCCCTCTCAGGTCATTTCGGTGACCGAAAGCTGAATCCCTCACCTACCCGGACAGTCGATGCCCGCGCTCCACCCCTCAAACGCAAATCTGATCGTCAACTCCTGCGTTGGGAAGCTGGACGCCGCTAGTGGCCTCCCTGGGTCGGTACCCCCCAACTGGAACAACCAGCGCCAGTTCACCGGCGTCTGGCATGACGGAACGACGCCCGCAGCATTGGCCGATCCCGATGCGTGGCCTCAGTCGACGCCGCCGCTTCGTTCCGTTGGGGACCTCGTGTTCGCCAACGCTGGCTCCCCCACGTGGTGGACCGTCAATCTCTTCGGCTTGGAGGTCGATCGCACGCTCAACGACGGCAACCCTGCCGTGTCCGCCCTGTCGCGCAACGAGGTGATCAACTTCGCCGACAACGGCAACCCATCGGCTGATCTCGGTCCCGCCGCCGCCTTCAACCCGAGCACCGGCTTCCCCAACCCGATCGGGCAAGGCCGTGTGACGAGGTTCAAGGCGCGCATCAGCTTCGAGACGTTGGAGCAGGAGCGACAGATCTACGTTGACATCGGCACCGGGATCCACCTCTCCATCCTGGCCGCCGCTGTCAAGGTCGAGCTGCTGGTTCCGCAGGGTCAGCACTTCATCGACCGCGGCACCGTCAACGATGCTGCGATCGGCCAGCTGTTCGGGCCCGGCCCCGCGATGATCACCGACGTGCTCCTCGGCGGTTCGTGCCTTCCGTGTTTCTCGCCCAAGGCTGGATGTTGCAGCGCCACCTTCACGCAGACGGTGGTGAAGACGTCCGAGGGCCAAGACCTTCCGCTGGCGGTGCCCATCCCTCCGGCGGCGAAAGAGGTCACGATCTACCCGCTTGACGAGAACGCCTTGGGCACTCCGTGGGCGTTCGCTGAGGGCATCAACTGGATCACCGGCGCGTTGCTCCCGATCCCCAACACCTTCACGCCGGCGACCAAGGGCGCGATCGTGTACGAGCCGGGACTTCTCCGCGCCACGCGTGTCCCGATCCCGCAAAACTCGACCTACATCTTCGCCGACCCGGGTCTCGTCGAGCCGGGCAACCCCGTCGCCTGGAACATCGTCTGGCATCTGGAGTTCTGATGGATACGCCCGTAGAACCACGCTGGGAGTTCCGCGTCATCTTCGACGCGTACACGGACGACATGGCGCGCCAGTGCCTCGAAGGCCTGTCCGAGGGTGTCGTGCGCGCGAACATGATCTGGCTCAACGCCGCGGGCAACCAGGCGCCGTGCTGCCTCGCTACCGCGGGGATCAAGTACATTTCGCCCATCGGCTGCGGGTCGGCACACCCGTGCCAGACAATACTCGGCGCCGCGGAGATCTTCGAGCGCGGCACCGCGACCTGCATCGACATCGCCTGCTACATGGCGGCGGTCCTGCGCATGCGCGGCGAGGCTGCCCGCGTCGTGTTCACCAACATGGTCAACGAGCAGGGCGAAGAGATTCCCGGCATGTACCACGCGATCGTCGAGACGCGCGACGGCGTGCGGGACTATACCGAAGACCTCATCCAAGGGGACGCGGCGCAGTGCTCGGCGGATTGCAGCCAGCCGGCGACGCCTCAGCAACCGCTCGACAACTTCGATCCGCGTCAGTACCAACCCGGCTAGGAGACCAACATGAACGCCACCACCATCACTGCTGCGGCTGTCCTCTTGCTCCTCGGGCTTGGAGCGAGCGGCGGCAAGCGTCGGCGAAAGAAATCTGCCGGCGGTGCGGCCAGACCGACGCCCCCGAGCGACGATTGTCTCATCGAGCCCTTCGTGCTCGACGAGGACGAGATCGACGCGGCCATCGCCGAGGCCATCGCACAGGGGATGCGGAGCGTGCAGACGATCGCCACCTTCGTGGCCGAGCTGATCTATCCCGTCTACCCGGGAACCAACGAGCCGGTGTCGTGGCCGCCGAACCTGGAGCCCGGCATGGGTGCTCAGGTGCAGCAGGAGATCTTGTGCCTCTGGTACGAGATCATCGCGCTTGTGCAGGACTACCTCACCGAGGTCGGCATCCCGCCGTGGCCGGCGTGCGGACCCGGCGAGATCCTCGACGAAGGCGCGGGCATGTGCGTCCCCGACCCCAACTTCGGTGCGGGTGGCGACAACGGCAACGGCAACGGAGGGAGCGTCGGGCCGATCGACCTCTCCCCTTGGGAGAGCACCGACTACTACCCGTCACCCGGCAGCCTTATGCAGGTTCGCCTCGGCGACCGCCTGCTCGGTACGTGGTCCGAGACCAACGAAGACTTCGACATCTACGGCAACCGCCTGCGCAGCATTGCCTACACCACCCTGCTCACCGCCGGCTGGCTCGCGGCTACGCAGTTCGGCGGCCTCGATCCCGACGAGCCCGGCATTTCCGCGGCCGAGTCAGAACGGCGTGCTCAAGAGGCGGCCGAGTTCGCCCAGCGCGTCGCCTACGACGACGGCAACCGGGTCGAGTACGTCCAGCTGATCCAGTGCTCGCCGTGGAACGATGCGCTGTACGCGACCTACGGCTACGGCCCACAGGCCTGGCAGAGCCCGGTCGGTCGCGCTCTCCGCTTCTTGCCCGAGCACTACAACAACCGGGCGCGCATCGCCAACGGGCAAAAGCCGCGCCGCAACATCTCGCTCGGCACCGTCGCCGACAAGGGAAGCGGCAACGCGTTCGGGATGGATCCCGATCAGCGTGCGTTTGCCTACCTGTGGCTGCCACGAATCAACCTCAAGATCCTGTGGGACAGCAACGGCCGCGACGTGACCACGGCCGGGACCGAGTGGGACGACGGCAGCTCCGGCATCATGCCTCCGCCGATCATCGCACAACTGGGCGCCGACGGCGTCCCCGGCAGCGTGGCCTGGGGTTGTCCCGGTCTCGTTGTCGTCGAAGGGAGTGAAATCTGATGGCCTTTCCAGTCGTACCCGTCGCCGTCGTGGCGCTCATCGCCCTCGCCGCCTCTTCTAAGCCGCGTCGCAAGCAACCCGCGCCCCTCTCGGGCAACGGCGGCAACGGCAACGGCGGACCCGTGCCTTCCGTGCCGCCGCCCACGCAGGACGACGCGTGCTGGAAGCGGCTGCCCACCGACGGCGCGCCGTTCGGGTTCGTGACGGCCGACGATGGGAGCTGCGTACCGGCGACCGAGATGCCGACCGTCTTCACTCCCACGGGCTGGGAGATCCCCGAGAACTGGTGGGCCTACCGTACCCCCCAGGCCATCGCGCTCGCGTTCCCCGACGATGACACCTTCGTGCCTCCGCTCGCCGTGGCCTATCAGCTTCTCGGCGAGGAGCTGCTCGCCGCGGGGGGCACACTGGACATGCTGCCGCCCGCGCCCGAGCCCCCCGAGGGCGAGATGTGGCAGACCGACGTGCCCAACGCCGCCAACTACTACGACGGCCCCGAGGAGATCTTGGGCCTGATGTATCACCTCGCCGATTTCGTCAACGCCGCCTACGTGCGGTGGGAGGCCGGCGACGACTTCTATCTGAGCCCCGAGGTCTGAGACATGAACATCGCAGCTTTTCTCGCTATCGCAGTCGCGCTTGCCATCGGGGCCAGCAGCGGCAGCAAGAGGCGTTCGTCGCCACAGCCGGCTGTGCCCGGGCTTCCTCCCAACGTCGTACTGGTGACGTCAGAGGCGCAGGGTATGCGCCTGGAGTCGGAGCTGATGGCTGGCGGGGCTTCGGTGGTAGGTACCGTGTCCTCGCCCCAGTTCGCGGCTTTGGTGCGAGAGATTGTGGTTGCCACGGCCCTGGAGTGGCCTGAGATTACGTTCGTGGTCGGGGAAGGTGGCCTCTACCCCGAGGATGCGGTGGGCGTGGCTCCTCCTGTCTTTGTCGGATTTTCGAGTCCAGACGTGGTGGAAGGTCCGCTACCGCTTCCCGAGCCTGTGACAGCGGAAGGTGTACGCGAGGCCATCGCGGAGGCCATCGCAGGGTTGCTCGAAGCCCAGGGAGATCTCCAGATCGACCCGGTGCCGATGCCGATGCCGGGTGGCGGTATGCCGCAGCCGCAGCCGCAGCCGCAGCCGCAGCCGCAGCCGCAGCCGCAGCCGCAGCCGCAGCCGCAGCCGCAGCCGCAGCCGCAGCCGCAGCCGCAGCCGCAGCCGCAGCCGCAGCCGCAGCC
>Ga0180432_10012169_pt1 | contig 10033 bp, 10 predicted proteins | sample SS_ome_10_FD_132414 | JGI IMG/M metagenome (GOLD analysis project Ga0180432, IMG submission 132414) | Hypersaline lake sediment archaeal communities from the Salton Sea, California, USA - SS_1_MS_2 metaG | ecosystem: Environmental > Aquatic > Non-marine Saline and Alkaline > Hypersaline >...
CATATCCACCCCCCTTTTTCCTCTTTTTTCGTATTTGAAGATTATTCTTTTGTACAAGAGGTCGCCCAACTATTGTGAACTCGAAAATCAACAGCAAAGCTCGTTTATGATTCTACTCACTTCTGGATCATTCCTGAACCAGATATTTGTGATGATATAATCTCTCTCATTAGCCCCTACCGTCCATAAATATCTCACACTTTGGTTTCTATACTGTCCTGTTCTGAGGATAATATCGTCATCAACTATATCATACTCCACATATGAAAGAGTCTTCTTGACCTTTTGAGCTTTTTTTGCTGCGTCTTCTCGCTTTTTAATTACCCCTGAATAGTCCTTGGACATTACTCTCTATTCCGATTAATCGAAATTACATCGTCATTAGTAGGAGAGACAAGACCCGAATCCTGAGCCTTGATCTGGCTCAACGCATCTTCGTAAACACGATGGATCTGTTGACAATCGGGACACATAGTTTCCATCTGCCGACATTTCATACAGTCTTCTGACACGATAACTACCCATTCTGGGCGAAAATCGACACTGGATAACAACCCGAGTGTATCTACCAGTTTCTTGGTGATAAGGCTGAAAGATACTCCATTAGCCTGTTGCTGGGGAACCTCTTGGAACATCAATGGTGCGTACATCTGCACAATACCATAATTCGAAAATGCTGCGGTAGACTCTTCTGTCTTTTGCACTACACCAAGATACCGAATTCCCTGACAAGAAATAATAGCCAATTTTTCTACAGAATTTTCTTGATTTTCCATGCTATACCTCCAAGGTTGTGATCCCATTTTGTTTTACTGCGGTCCAGGTCTCTTCGAAATTAATAAGATCCGAAACCTTCCCGGAATTATCCGTGAAGAGTACGTTCAGATCCTTACAATCATCAAAAGATTGCGCTAGCTTTTGGGCATTCCCTATATCCACAAAAGAGAATATTTCGTCAAGCAACAAGAGGTTACACCCGAACCCAGAATTTTTGGAAAATTCATGAAGCGCTCGCGTTAATGCAATAGAAACCCTGCTAGTCTCCCCATCAGAGTATAGCTTGGTGTCAATCATCTTGCTACCATCTATCAAAGTTACTTTCAGCTCACTCTTTAATAGGTCAACCATATCTCCGTTAGATTTCTTTTTTTTCTCATCAAAAGCAGAGAGCGAGACTCTGATGGTATCCCCCATATCAGAAAGATACTTATTAGTCAAGTTAGAAATCTCAGAAAGTGACAAGGAAAGCTTGTGTAGCTTGATATAAGGGATATTACCCACAATCCAATCTAGAATACGACAATAATCTTTGTTTTTCTCTATACTATCTTTTGTCTCTCGAATACTATCCTCTTTTTTAACGCGCTCTTCTTTCAAAGACTCCAATTTCTCGATATTTCTATTTGCAAGATCTATGTAAGATTCAATTTCACGAAGTTTAGCTTCGCTGTTAGCGATCTCTACATTCGTTTGATTCAACTGTTTTGAGTTTTCTTCCAAATCCTGGTCTATCTGGTGTACTCCCGCCAAGAGCGATTTCTTTTCCTCTTGTTTCTCTCCTAAAAGACGAGACAACTCTAATTTTTGTTTCTCCACAACAGCTTTATGCGCGTCTACGAGCTTTTTGTTCTTTGTATGAACTTTTTCTCTTTCTTTTTCAATATCTACAAGTTTTTTAGCTACTGTTTCTAGCTCTTTTTCCAGTCTTGTTACTTTTTTAGAAATGCTTTCTCTTTTAGTCTTTGTAATCTTGGCCCCACAAGTAGGACAGCTATCCTTGTTTACAAAGGAGCCTACTTCACTTTTAAAAGAGCTGATCTTTCCCTTCAAAGTGCTCTTTTCTTCAACCGCTCTACTATGTTCTTCCCGCAATGCATCTATTTTTTTATCATGGTCTCTGCGGATACGCGCGTCTTCTTCGGCGTCGAACGAGTACATTCCGCTGTTGAGGCGCGCAGATTTAAGTTGAATCTCTTGAATCTGATCCTGGAGAGAAGTAATATTGGCCTGGTTAAATGTCTCAGCTTTTTTTCGGGATAATACTTTGTTGGCATCACCCAAAGAAGCTAAAGATGCTTTCAGCGTACCTAAGTAGTCCTCAAATTGAACAAAGGATTGAGTATATTCGAAGGCCTTTTCTTCCCAATTCGTTGCTGAAATATCCAGAATCTGCTTGTCAATTTGAGAGATCTCTCCGAGAACATGAGCCATCGATTGTTCTAGATAGTTTGTCTTGTCTACACGAGTCTTTTTTTCTTTTTTGGTGTGGGCAAGAACAATATCCCACTCCTCTAACCCGGCAACACCGCAGAGCAGATCCATGCGCTCTTTATTCGTTCCCCGCAATAATGCGCTGGAAACTCTAGGAGACATATAGGATACTGATAAAAATCTATCGTATGGAATCCCTACCGCGTCAATAATCCTTTGTCGTGTTACAGCGATAGAACTGCCCCGGTAATCCTCCCAGATATTGTCAGATAATTTTTCTAAATAGAGAGATGTTCCTCGATATTCGGTACTGTTATCGTTGTCTGCTTCGAAAAGCTTCTCCTTCCACTCCCTACAAGAGGTGATACGATACCTGACATTCTCCCAGGAAGTAAATTCAAGCCTACCGCAGCAACCTTTACCCCAGATTGTGTTTACAATCGCTGCACCACTCAATCCCGAAGGATTCTTTCCATAGAGCAAGTCACATATTGTATTGAATAACGAAGTCTTGCCGGAACCGTTAGACTCTCCTACCCTATCTCTGTTTTCTCCTCTTAAATGGACTTTTTTGACTTGATCTAAAGGGATATTCTCGGATTTTCCATAACTAAAAAATCCTGTAGGATTTACATAATGAATAACCAGCATTTAGATTCCACCATGATCAAAAATCATTACTCGGTGCTTATTATTTTTGAAATCCCATTTTTTCAGAATTTTACCACACTTGGGACACTCTCCTAGTTCTGCTGGAATCTCCTCCGAATCCTTGAACAGCTCTTCTTCTTCATGTTCGCAACCTTCGCACTTGAAATTTGCTAGTCTCATCGTGATAACCTTTCCACTGTTTTTACAATTTTAGTTTGATCTTCTTCGGATACCTCAACGAACCCACTTGATAGATACAGACTCAAGTCATCCAGGACACTATTAGACTGACTCATGTCTACAATCTCGTATGCCTGTTCTGTCTTATACTCTCTTAGAACATCAAGACCTCGTGCATTGTAGTAGTCAACATAGTTGTTCCACCGCTTATCATCTGCGATACGATCCACATCCTCTTTCCTACCAACGAGTTTTACTTCCACTAACTGATCTACACAGTCCTCTTCAGCTACGATAAAATCTTCAAAACTAGATCGCGGCTCAACAATGAAAGACATTCTGGTAAAGAAATTTCTAGTGGGCATAAATTTCTTAGTAAGTTGCCAACCATCCTTGCCTTTTAGCGCTGTTATCTCCAACCACCCACGAGCTTTATTTGCATCTGCCTTGGTTCGCTGTAGTACAGATCCTAAATATCCACCTTGAGTGCTTTTAAAAGGGAACATCTGTGGTACATGAATATCTCCTGCGAGAACAATATCAAATTCTGGTAAATCAATCTCTTCTAGATCGATTCCGTCGGTAAAAGCGTGGGATGCGGCATCATTCGAAAATGAACCCTTAACCATATCATGAAAAACAAAGATATTCAGCTTTTCCTTGTCAATAGCGTAACGTTCTGTTACCATATTATGATCTGCTGGCAACGCATGAATATCAAAGTCTGAAAAACCATGATACGTTCTGGGTTCGTCCATAATAACTACAGTAGTGTTACTGTGTACTAGCTTTGACAGTGACTCAGAAGTATGCCATTTCATAGAGTTGTCTGACCAATCATGGTTGCCTACCAAATGAAAATGAGGCTTTACTGATTGAGCCAACTCCTCATCTAACACGAAATCTGCTTTTGTTTTTATTTCGTCTTCTGGATCACGTTTGAGAAATCGATCTCCTGTGAAGAGAGTAAAATCTGCGCCCCACTCTCTCGCCCTCTGATGTACCTGTCGCTCTATTGCAGCACAATCATCAAACGTCACACACCTAGCACCTAAACGATCATAATGAATATCGGAGTAGGCAATAAATTTTATCTCTTTTCCCTCAAACACTACTTCCACCCATGAAGTTCTAGAATCTTCTGTTCGATTTCTAACAGAATTTCACTATTTTCTAGTTTCTCAGCGGCCTGTTGTTTCCCCTGACCTAAACTAATGTCTTTGTACGAGTACCAAGCACCCGATTTCTCTACTATGCCCATTTTCACGGCATTTTCTAAAATATCACCTGCACGATAAATACCTTTACCAAAAATAAGTTCTGTCTCAGCTTCCCTAAAAGGAGGAAATGTCTTATTTTTGACCACTTTATATTTTGTCTTGGCCCCGATAGGATCATCTCCCTTTTTGATGGTGCCAATTTTTCGTACATCTATACGTTGAGATGCGTAGAATTTCAAAGCCTCACCACCAGAGGTATTTTCGCTTGACCCCCAGGTAACCCCAATTTTCTTCCTGATTTGATTAATAAAATAAACAATACATTGGCCCTTGGACACAATAGTGGCCATTTTACGCAGAGCCTGACTCATCATCCGTGCCTGGAGACCAACATGATGGTCTCCGATCTCACCATCAATCTCAGCCTGGGGGGTGAGCGCCGCTACGGAGTCCACAACAATCAAATCACCTTTCCCCATATTCTTTGCCAGCTCCATAACAGTATTTAGCGCATCTTCCCCACAATCTGGCTGACTAACTAACAGTTCGTCTACCTTTACACCAAGCTTTGCTGCGAGATATATGTCTAACGCAGCTTCCGCATCTACAAAAGCGCAAACCCCACCATTAGCTTGAGCAGATGCAATAGCGTGTAGAGTGGTAGTGGTCTTCCCCCCGCTCGGGGCACCAAAACACTCAATAATTCTCCCATAAGGATACCCGCCAGTAATGAGATCCAGAGAAAGAATTCCTGTGGACATAGCCGGAACCCGTTCAAATTCTTCCGGATTCATAATCATCATCTCAGCACAAGAAGCATTAGCTTTTTGTACTCTTTTCAAAATATCTACAGATCGATTACCGGTAGATTCTTCAACGGTTTCTTTTTTCTTTGGCACTTTTTTACCCTTTGTTTGTAATCTCTAATCGGGACAAGACCAATTTCTTGTCCCGTAACAAACTACAAACTAGTCCCAATTACGAACTTGACCGGGAGGACGATCTCCTGGAGGTGGAGTTCTCGGAGCCGGTACTGCTGGCACTGGTGGGCCTGCTGGGGCCTGTGGAGCTTCAGGAGCGGCTTGAGTAGCAGGAGGTGGTGTTGCTCCCGCGCCAGGAATCATGGGTACTGGTGGGCCTGCTGGGGCCTGTGGGGCTGGAGCAGGGGGAGCTTGAAGTGGGGTAACAGCAACTGTCGTAGGTGGAGTAACAGCAGTGGGCGTTTCATTGACTGGTTCGTTTTCTGGAGTATTATCTGGCGCTCGTGGGGGTGCCATAACTCCAGGTTGCTGCCTATTCTCTGCGGGCCGTTGAGGCGCATTGTTGTAGTCCTGCCCTTCTGACCCAGAAACGTGATACTGCTGCTCCTCATAGGAAATAAAATGGATCAGATCTGACGGATCTGGAAGCGATGCCGGGTTAGAGAGGTAATCTGCCCACTGTTGATCCAAAGCAACTTTCTCTGCCTGCATCACATCGTACTTAGTACGCATGAGATCATTCCCAGAACATTCTTGTGTGTTCTTGATGATCTTGAGAATATGTGCACCACTCTCAAGATCATAGAAGGGAATTTCCTCTTCATAGAAAGTATAAAGTTTTTCGAGCACACTCTTGGGCGAGTACCAGAGCTGAAGGGTCAAAGATTCGTTTTCTTCCATCGGCTCTTCTTGCAGCATCTTTGAATAATTGAACAATGCCACCACATTCTTGCTCTGATGCTTGTATTTTTTTGCAGTGTTATAGGTGCTCTTCAACACGGAGTCGGCATTAATCTGTGCCCAGTACCCATCCCGGTTGAGATCACCCTTATCAATACCCAGCTGCTCCCACCGCTCATTGTGGGCATCCCACCACCGCTGCTCTTCTTCACAAAAAGCGCATTTTGGAGATCTAAACATCGGTTCCATCTCCAAAACTTGTGTCAGATAATCATTCATTTGTTTAGGGCAGAGAGTCAATGCTCTACCAACACTACCATCTGGACGAGTAAAATCTTCAACCGGATGGGTGGCCAGGTTAAAAGTAAAGGTTACGAGATCGTTAGGAATACCGATTAGTCCTGATCCATCACCCATCAACCCAAACTTACTAACCTGTTCTGCGGTAGGGTTAAACATTCTCCACCCAGTAGGGGAAAACGCAGGGATAATTACTTTAGTAGTTGCTTTCTCCCCAGCTTTGAACGGACGTGGACGGAACAAAACCCGTGGATACTCGTACTTTCGATCTCCTAGCGCGTGATCCTTCTGCTTCTGAATTGGCATCGTAATCTTCATGTCTTTTACACTCCTTTTGAAATTTTCCCCATCATATCTTTTTCGGAGAAAGATTGTGGTCCTAAATTAGACCGTTTTGCCATTAACAACTGTAAAATGTTCTGCATATGAAAACTTCTAGCATTTAACTTTTCTGCCACAATTTCTACTGTTTCATAATCCTCCTGTAGCTTTCTTAATGTCTGCATAACAGTCTCGAAATACCACGCAGGTTCCAAATTAATATACTTGAACATACTTCTTCTGAAATCGTCATCTTCGCCGTCAAAATACTTTTTTTTCGACGCCTCTTTTAACGCAAGAGAATAAAATTTTTCTCGCTCGATTTCCGTAGTATCGACGGAATATATGTTAATAACAGTATCTTTGAGAGAATCAATAGACGGTTTGTTGTCCCCGTAAGCAGACAAAATCAAACGTGCATACCGCTTATTATGTGCCCACCACTTTTTGTACCACTCCTCTTTGAAGAACTCCCACTTATTCTTCAACCTCACCGCGTAGGCTTCCCAATAAGCTTGATTTGCCGCGTGAGTTTTTAACAAAGTCTCAATATCTTCTTCGTCAAAACGAAGCATTTCGAGAATGTCTCGTTCCTCCAACTCTTCGTTTATCTCGGATCTCAGCTGACCTGACTCCGAGTACAGCATAAAATCCGACATTTTAGTCTGACTCCTCCATACCCCCTACACTATTATTCTTGAAAACACCAGAAGTATAAAAGACTCCAAATCTGTCTAGAACAGCGGCAAAATCCTGAATATCGTGACGCTGAATACCATCCATTTCCTCTTTGATATGCATCATTTCATGAAGCAACACCGCCTCTTCCAGTTCTTCATTTCCGTCGAGAACGTCTTCATTAAGGGCAATAATATAGCGAACATCAAAAATCTCATCTTCCACAGAATTCATAATATCTGTGTCAACGCCCCCTGCCATTCTGAGCACAGTAACTCCCCAGTGCGCTAGCATATTTGCAGGGGGTGGAGTGTAAAAGCACTTACCATAAGTACCTTTCCACCCTGGCCCTCTAAGATTCTCCCCCCTCACGAACACTACGTTTCGCAGATCTACATGCCCTACTAGCTCGGAATACTTGTCGATGATTACCGTCGCTTTTTGACGAAGAGTCTCGTCTAGCTGCCATTCGTCCCCCCGGATACCTTCTGCTCTCGTATTCATGGTCTATCTCCTCTTTGGTTTTGAGCACTTTTCCACACTGTTTACACACCAAGGTCGTGTACCTATAATCTTCGGTTTCTGTTACTCCACGTATCCATAGAGCTTTCTCACATACAGGACACTCATGGTGTGAATGCCACTCCGGTTTCCAGTTCATTAATGAAAATCTTTGTCAAGTATATAACCCAGATAGAAATCATATTGTCAGTCTGCTTAGCAATTTCAAATAGGTCTTCCCAAGCCATCAGCATATTCTTCACGTCATTTAGTCTCAAACATAAATTACTTTCTAACACCGTTTTTGGTATCCCAGAAATGTTAGGCAGATCACTTTCTGGGCAGGATAAAAAAACAATAAAGTCATTCAACAGATTAGGGAGACCAACGCTAAAAAGCTGACTCAAATCTACCCCAGAATTATATAGGTTATTGATTTGTTCTATCCCAAATTTTAGGTTTTTTGAGTCTAAAATCTGGGCGAGTTTCTTATATTCTTTTGTTGAGAGTATTCCCAAAGACTCAAGAAGGGCATCTTTATCAGAGAAGAGACTCGCCCTTTCCAAAAGCTGTTGCACGTCCCGGAGCGACCCCCCTGATCGGGCTAGGACGGAAATAACTTCGTTCGAGATACCAACATTTTCCTTTTTGGAAATAGTTCTGAGATTTTCCTCAATTGCTTTTATGTTCAGTGGCTCTAATGGGAAAGAAAGGCATCGTGACCTGATAGTGTCTGTAAGCTGTTGAGGATCTGTTGTTACTAAAATAAATACGTTTCCTTGTGGTGGCTCCTCAAGCAGCTTTAAAAATGCCGCCTGCGCTTGACGGGACAACATATGTGCCTCATCCAGAATAAAGACCCTGTATGCCCCTACAGGCTTCTGACGAGAAATCTGCTCTATACTCCTAATGTCGTCAACCCCATTGTTAGACGCAGCATCCAGTTCAACTACATTTAGCTCAGATCCACTACAAGAAGCGCACACCCCACAAGCATCTCCTGTAGGGTTATCAAGCGAGTTAAGACCACAGTTCAATGCCTTAGCATAAATTCTAGCAATCGTTGTTTTACCTACACCCCTAATCCCGGATACTAATAACGCAGCTGGAACCCTACGCATTTTGATGCTGTTCTTCAAGATCTGAACAGATACTTTTTGCCCAACCACATCAGAAAAATTTCGAGGACGATACTTTACCGAAAATTGCATAGAACTTACCTACTCTGCCTTCAAATGCTTATCACTCCAACGTTGTACGATCTCTGTATCTACTGATAGAGGAACACTAAATTTAGTAAACTCTTCCAAACGACGCACCATACAATCATCCATAATCTTACACACTTGTTCTACTTGATTGGCTCTAACATACACACCAATCTCGTCATGAATATACAGAAGGGGGCACGCATCCAATCCCGCTTTCATGATCTCTTCTGTTACCCAGATCAAGGATTTTGACGCCATGTCCGCAGCAGATCCTTGGATCACTGAGTTTACGCTCTGCCTTAGTGCGCGATTAACTAAACTATTACACCGTTTTACTTCCCTATTAGTTACACAAGACTGAAGATACTGGCATCCCCGACAAGAATCATAGAACTTGCTTTTTTTCTGTGAGATTATTTTTCTTATTGTGTCTGATGTAAGTTTCCACTCATAAATTTCCTGGGGATCTACTTCCAGCCAGCTAACTGATGGTCCCTCTCGGTAGCAACGAGGTCTGTTCTGACGAGACGGCCAATGCATACTCTCTGGTACAGGGGTCATTGCGTAAGAAAAATGATTTTTTCTCCCAAAAATATTAGAAACATATCCATATGTAGTCACGAACTCGTGAGTCCCATCCACCCACTCTTTTAAGACGGGGGCGTTTCCAAAATAATCTTGATTAATGAGCTTGTCTGCCTCATCATAGGAGATACCGAGTTCTTGAGCCTGTGAATATACAGACTTTCCGTACAAGATGCCGAAATTAACCACTTTTGCCGCACTTCTTTTATCTTTATATTGCTCTGCAACCTCTTCCACTGCACAAGGTAAACCAAATACTGCTTTGGCGGTGAAAGCGTGCATATCCTTTCCCTGACGAAAACCTTCTACCCACGATGGCTCTCCAGAAACATGAGCCGCAACTTTCAGTTCCATTTGGGAAAAGTCTTTAAAAACGATTCGGTAATCATCAGGAGCGCAATAAATAGATTTTACAATCAGACCACCATTCTCTGGTCTAGGCAGTGTTGTCAAATTTGGGTCCGTTGAGCGCAGTCTTCCGTTTACAAGATCTGAAAAATACTCTGTGTGCACC
>Ga0180432_10012170_pt1 | contig 10031 bp, 7 predicted proteins | sample SS_ome_10_FD_132414 | JGI IMG/M metagenome (GOLD analysis project Ga0180432, IMG submission 132414) | Hypersaline lake sediment archaeal communities from the Salton Sea, California, USA - SS_1_MS_2 metaG | ecosystem: Environmental > Aquatic > Non-marine Saline and Alkaline > Hypersaline >...
AATCCACGCCGCCAACGTTCGTTCTGAGCCAGGATCAAACCCTCCGTGGTAAAAAACCTCGGAGTCTCTCTCCTCCGAAGAGAAGAGAGTCATTGACGATTTGATTTCGTCGATGGGACCCGGCGCCGAGACGCCGAATCCAAACCGACGAGAGCTCACACGCCTTCGCGATTCCGTTGTCAAAGACCAGCTTTAGCGCCCGGAGGCGCGATCCATCAATTTCGAGGCACAATTGCGCAGAGTAATCTGGGAACCCCTCGATCGTCAAGTCCCATCTTGGGGTTTTTTTTGGCCCCCCCCTCGGAGAGGCCATCCATTTCTGCGAGAGCGCATTAAACATCGGCAGGGCCCCGGAGTTCAACAGCTTTTTTTCTGTTCTGGGTCCTTTTTTTGTTTCTTGTAACTTCCTTACCAACATCATATTAGGCGGCCACCCCATCAGGAACCCGGTTTCTTCGGCCCCTCCGAGGCCCAACCCGAGCCCCCAAAACGGGCGCCTCGGACGATGCCGAATCGGTCGGATTCCGCCATTGCTCTCCCCTCCGCGTGGAACTCCACCCCCCTTGAGGGCGTGAGGAGGATGGGAGCGAGGCCCCCATCCTTGACTACCCGGGAGGCGTGTGGTGAAACTCCGGCCGTGAGATACTTCTTTGCCGCATTCCTGTTGACGTCCTTGTCAATGGCCGCGCTCCTCTATGGGCTCTTCGCCCATGTGGGCGACAACCTACCCTCGCCCCACAGCCAGCAGGACATCGAGCCCAGCGTGGCGACTCGCATCCTCGATCGCAACGGAGGCGTGATCGACGAGCTTTTCGTCGAGGATCGCGTGCCGCTGACCATGGCCGAGATTCCCACCAGCTTCGTCCAAGCCATCATCGCCGTCGAGGATCGCCGGTTCTATAGCCATTGGGGAGTCGATCCGCTCGGGGTGGCGCGGGCGGCCAAGGCGGACCTGCTGCGTGGTTCCACGACCCAAGGTGCCTCGACGATCACGCAACAGTTGGCGCGGAACCTCTTCCTCCACCATCGGCGAACGTGGAAACGGAAGGTTCTGGAGGCCATCCTGGCCCTGCGATTGGAGCGGGGATTCGAGAAAGACGAGATCCTCGAGTTCTACACCAACCAGATCTACTTCGGCGAAGGGGCGTACGGGCTGGAGGCGGCATCGCGACGCTTCTGCGGAGTGCCGGCATCGGAGCTGACGGTCGATCAAGCCGCCATGCTCGCCGGTCTGGTGGGAAACCCGGCCGCATTCTCCCCCCGCCGACATCCGGAAAACTGCCGCCGGCGACGCGATCACGTGCTGCGCGCGATGCGCAGCACCGCGGCCCTCGATGAGGCCGCCTATGAGTACTACCGGTCGCGTCCGCTGCGGTTGAAGGAATCCTCGCCCGAAAGCCAATGCGGCGCCTACTACACCGAGATGGTGCGCCAGCGATTGGGCCAACGTTTTGGCTCTTCGGAGATCTACCATAATGGGTTGACGGTGGAATCGACCCTCGATCCGGCTCTTCAACGGGCGGCCGAGGACATTGTCGAGACGCATCTCCGTTCCCTGGAGATGAGAAACGACTACCCCTACTTGCACGGGTTGGCCGATTCGATGCTGGCGCCACTGGGGTTCCCGCTGCAGGATCAACTCCCCGCACCACTACGGTTGCAGGCTGCCGTCGTCGCGATCGAACCGGCAACGGGTGCGATCCGCGTTCTCGTCGGGGGGCGCGACTTCCACGAGAGCGAATTCAACCGCGCCGTGCAGGCCCCGCGCCAGCCGGCATCCGCCTTCAAGACTTTCGTGTTCGCCGAAGCGATCCGTGAAGGCTATCGGACGACCGACATTCTGCTCGACGCGCCCGTGGAGTACGAGATCCCCGGCGCCGAAGACGAGGAAGCCGTCTGGGCCGTGGAGAATTTCTCCGAGAGCTATCATGGTCCGGTGACGCTGCGATACGCCCTGATGAAATCGATCAATGTGCCGACCGCCAAGCTCCTGGCAGCCATCACCCCGCGACCGGTCATCCGCCTCGCCCATCGTCTGGGCGTCCGCAGCCCCTTACCGGAGGTGCTCTCATTGGCCACCGGCACCGGGGAGCTCACACTGTTGGAGATGACCGCCGCCTACGCCGTCTTCGCCAATCAGGGCATCCTGGTCGAGCCCTATCTGATCGACCGCATCTTCGATCGCTACGGCCATCTGGTGCACGCCCACGAGCTACACTCCGAACAGGTGCTGGATGAACGGACCAGCTTCATCGTCACCAGCATGCTGCAATCGGTCATGGAGGGGGGCACGGGGAAGACGGCCCGCTCGTTGTGGGGCTTCCGCCACCCCGCGGCAGGCAAGACGGGAACCTACGACGACTACACGGACGCCTGGTTCATCGGCTACACCCCCGATCTCGTCGTTGGGGTTTGGGTCGGCTTCGATTTGAAGATCCCCATCGGGGACAAGCACACCGGCACCGGGGCGATGGCCGCGCTCCCGATCTGGGCGCAACTGATGAAAGCGGCGACCGAGGGACGAGCTCCCCGAGACTTCGACATGCCCGACGGTTTGGTTCGCGCACGCACGTGCCTAGATTCGGGCCTTCTCGCTTCACCCGACTGTCCGGACGTGGTGGAGGACGTCTTTGTGCCGGGGACTGAGCCCCAGGAGACGTGCCGCATGCATCGCGGGATCGCCGAGCCGGGGGGGGAATTCGAAGATCTCGATCGTCAGCTCTTGCGACGCGAGCGATGGGATCGCGACGCCGCTATGTTGAGATAGCCGGGGTGATCGGCACGTCCCAAGGATCCTCGAAGACGCCCGTGGGGGTCACCAGCGCCACGATCACATCGACGGGCATCGGAGCTTCGGGACCGATCTCGTAGAGCTCCTCCTCCCCCTTGACCGGCCGATCAGGAGAACTCCCCGCGGGCAGCAGGAACGTGCAGAGCGGATCTCCCGCTTCCACCCGATCTCCCCTCTTCCGGTGCAGCCGGATGCCCACGCGGCGGTCGATCGGATCCTTGACCCGAGCCCGCCCTCCCCCCAGGCGCACGCCCAACTGTCCGATGCGGCGGGCATCGACACCGATCACCCAGCCGTCAGCGGGCGCCCGGATCGTGCGCTTGATGTCAGAGATCTCCAACCGGTCGGGCGCGCTCACCACCCGCGGGTCCCCACCCTGCGCGGCGATCCACTTCCGGGCAGCCTCCGCGGCTTCACCTCCACGCCTCAACCGCTCCAGCCGTTCGGCCCCCTCTCTCATGGTGCCCGCCTTGCCCGCCAGCGCGACCATGAGACCGCCCAAGGCCAGCGTAAGCTGGCGCAGATCCTCGGCCGCCTCTTCCTCGGTCAGGAGGCGGAGGCTTTCGATCACCTCCAGGGCGTTCCCGATCTCGAAACCGATGGGGTCATCCATGCGGGTGAGGAGGGCAAGGGCCGGGAGATTCATGTCACCGGCCACATCGACCAACACACGTGCCAGTCGTTCGGCGTGATTGCGGTCGGGCATGAAGGCGCCGCGCCCGAACTTGACGTCCAACACCAATCCGGTCAGGCCGGCTGCCAGCTTCTTGCTGAGAATGCTGCTGACGATCAAGGGAACCGACTCGATCGTCGCCGATACATCCCGGAGGGAATACATGATGCGATCCGCGGGAACCAGCTCCCCGGTCTGACCGGCGATGAAGCCGCCGGCGTCGCGCACGAGTTCCTCCAGCCCACTCACCGGCAGATGGGTGCGATAGCCGGGGATCGCCTCCAGCTTGTCCAGGGTGCCCCCCGTGTGGCCCAGCCCACGCCCCGAGATCATCGGCACGTTGAGCCCCGCCGCCAGGGCCAACGGGAAGAGCGGGATCGAGATCTTGTCCCCCACCCCGCCCGTCGAGTGCTTGTCCAACTTGGGTCCCGGAACGGCCGAAAGGTCGAGACGGGCGCCGGAGGAAAGCATGGCGCGCGTGAGGTCACTCGTCTCCCGCCGGTTCATCCCCCTCCAGCACACCGCCATCATGAAGGCGGTCATCTGATAGGGTTCCACCTCTCCCTGCAGGAGCCCTTGGATGATCCCATGGATCTGCTCTTCACTCAGCTCCCGACCATCCCGCTTATCGGCGATGAACGCGCGAGGTTCGAGACCGCTGCCCGCGCCCCGCGGCGCCGGCGCGGGCAGGAGCGCGCCCGGGGCCCAATCCATTCGGGCGCCCGATGCCGCAACCGACGTCACCGTGGTATTCGGGGCCAAGGCTCGCAGGACCTCCCGGCAGGCTCCGCACGGGGGGGTGGGGTCCTGCGTATCGGTCACGATCACCAGATGCGCTCCCGGCTCCTTTCCCAACGCCACCAGTCGGAAGAGCGCCACGCGCTCCGCGCACAAGCCCAGACCGAGGGAAGCGTTCTCCAGATTGCATCCATTCACGATCTCCCCATCCGTCGATTCAATCGCCGCGCCCACGGCGAATCCGGAATAGGGTGCATGGGCACGCCCCTGGGCGTCCCACGCGGCCGCCTCCAACCTGCTCATAACGCCTCCGTCGGTTGTGGATCGATGGTACCCCATGGTAACGTCACTCCATGAATCCGCAAGTACCATACGATTGGCAGGGAATGCGCGAGATCTGTCGCCGGCTGCGGTCACCCGAGGGGTGCACCTGGGATCGGGAACAGACCCTCGAGACCCTCACGCCCTACGTGCAAGAGGAAATGCACGAGCTGCTGGAGGCGGTGGCCGGCAAGAGCGAACCGAACATCTGCGAAGAGATGGGTGATCTGCTCTTTCTGCTCGTCTTCATGATCACGATCGCGGAGGAGGAAGGTCGATTTCGTTTCGAGGACATCGCGCGCGGCATCATCACCAAGATGATCCGCCGCCACCCTCACGTCTTCACGGACCAGCCGGTCGATCTCGATCCGGCGCAAGCCAACGAGCAGTGGGAGGCGATCAAGCGCGAGGAACGGCAACCTCCCGATCCCCTATCGGTCGGTGCCCGTGGACTGCCCGCGCTGGTCGAAGCGTTTCGAGTGCAGGAGAAGGCGGCCAGCTTCGGATTCGATTGGTCCGATGCGGAGTCGGTGGTCGAGAAGCTCGACGAGGAACGACGTGAGCTCGGGGAGGCAATGGGCAACTCACCCGACGACACCCGCGAGGAGATCGGCGACCTTCTCTTCACCATGGTCAACCTGGCACGCCACCGGCAGGCCGATCCGGAGCAAACACTGCGCGATGCGACCCGGAAGTTCCGCCGCCGGTTCGCGGTCATGGAGAAGATCCTGGAACGCGACGGCCTCACGCTGCGCGATTCGGATCTGGAGGCGATGGAACGGGCCTGGCAACAGGCCAAGCGTCACCCCGACGCGTGATCTCAGGCCATCTGGCGCCGCGCTTGGAAGACGTAGCCGATCATCTTGTACGTCAGGCGCGCGGCCAAGAAGTCAGGCGCCACCAGTCCGGGGATCGGACACAGCTCGGTCACATCGAACCCAACCACGTGCCGCTTCTGCGCCACCCCTCGCAGCAGTCCGGTCAGGGCCCGCCAGCTGAGCCCACCCGGTTCCGGCGTGCCGGTCGAGGGCATGACCGATGGATCGAGGCAATCCAGATCGATCGTCACGTAGACCGGATCGCCCAGGGTGTCCAGAATGCGGGCTTCAGCGGCCGCCTGATCGTCGAGAACCTCCGTGGCGGTCACGATGCGCTCCGGGTCGGACGAGATGATGTCGTCCTCCTCCTCACTCCAGCTCCGGAGCCCCACCTGAACGCAGTCGAAGCTCTCGCGGGCGCGAGCCATGACCGAAGCGTGGCTGAAGGGGCTGTTCTGGTAGCTGGCGCGCAGATCGGCGTGGGCATCGAACTGAAGCACCCAAGGATCCTCGAAGCTCCCTTTGAGCGCTTCCAACGCCCCAATCGAGATCGAATGGTCACCCCCGAGGACTACGGGGAACTTCCCGGCGTTGAAGAGGCCGCCGACCGCTTCGGAGATGATGGGCATCATCGCCTGAGGCCCGGAGGCAACCGGCTCGATCGACGGGAGGGTGTGGATCCCGATCTCGCTCGGATCCCAGCGGAGCTCCTCGTCAAACAGCTCGACGTTCAGCGAGGCGGTCAGGAGCGCCCGGGGGCCAAAGCGCGCCCCCGGCTGGTAGGTGGTCGTGAGATCATAGGGGACGGGCAGCACGGCCACCGAGGCCTGCGCGAAGGGATCCTGAACACCCAGGAAAGCGAGGGCGGCGGGTAGATCGGACATTGTTCCTCCAACCTGAGAGCCGGACGTGCGGCGATCAGACCGCCTCCACCGCGGAGAATACGATCCCCCACCGCTCCGGGCAAACCTCAACTTGAGCCCCGTCTAGCGCGGATCACGGAGATCAACTGGCTGAAATCCAACACGTTACAACGTCCGGTGCGCGGATCTGCTTGAGATCCCCGCGGAGATGGTGTATGCTTCAAGGTGAGTGTGATGGGAGGCAGGGCCTCCCATTTCTGCGTCATCGGGCGAGTGCCCGCGTGGCGCGTGATGTCCCGCCAGGGAAGGCGCCCGGACCCTGGCCCGCAGGCGATGGTTCACCGGGAAGGTGATCACCACGTGGCTGATATCCGCCAGCAGTGCAGCTGCTGGATGAGAGGTGATGCGAGGTGCTGCGCTCGGCTCCACAGCATGTCCTGATCCCGCTCCTCATTTCGGTCGGAGCCGGGATCCTTGCCGTGCGTCAGATTGCCGGGCCCGAGCCGCTCGCCCCGCCCGCCGTCCTGCCCGTGGCCGAGCTTCCCGAGCATCTCACCCGCCTGCCGGAGGTGGCGCCCCTGGCTACTCCGCCGCGCCTCGAGTTCGCCACCGCGGAGGGGGATTCGCTGATCTTCCAATCCGTGGTTGCCACAGGCTACACCAGCTCTCCCCGGGAAACCGACTCCACCCCCTTCGTCACCGCCTCGATGACCCGTGTCCGACCCGGTTGCCTGGCCCTCTCGCGGGATCTCCTGCGGACCTTCACGCCGGGCGCGCCCTATGACTTCGGGGACTGGGTCGTGCTCCCGGGAGTGGGGATCTTCGTCGTGGAGGATACGATGAACGCCCGCTGGCGGAATCGGGCCGACATCTGGTTCGCGAATCGCCGGGAGGCGGTTCATTGGGGCCGGCGCAACGTCTGGATCGCTCGTCTCCCCCGCCCGCTCGAAGAGGGCTCGGACCTCTTCGCGCTCGGACCTACGTTCGATCTGCAATGAGCCCCGCCAGGATCCGCCGGTAGCTGTCGAATCTCGTCTCCGCGATGCACCCCTGCTCGACGGCCCTGCGCATCGCGCACCCCTCCTCGCGGTCGTGGAGGCAATTGCGGAACCGGCACTCGCCGATGAGCGACCGCATCTCCGGAAAGGCCTCGGCGAGCTGCTCCGGCTCCGTCCAGGGCTGCAGCGCGCGTAGTCCCGGGCTGTCGAGGACGGCCCCGCCGTTCGGAAGCGACACGTAGTCGACCCGAGTCGTCGTATGGACACCGCGCTGGGTGGCCGCGCTCACCTCACCGGTTGCGAGCCGCGACCCCGGCGCCAGCCGGTTCAGAAGCGATGTCTTGCCCACGCCGCTGGGCCCGACCAGGATCGTCACCCGCCCGCGCAGGTAGGCGGTCAGATCGTGCAGGCCGGTGCCATCCACCGCACTGGTGTGGAAGACCGGGTAGCCGATCTCTCGGTAGGGAGCCAGTCTTGTCGCCACCCCCGCATCCTCCGCGAGATCGATCTTGTTGAGACCGATCGCGCACGAGACACTCCCCACTTCTCCGATGACCAGATAGCGGTCGAGGGCACGGGCATTGAAGCGGGGCAGAGCGGCCGACTGCAGCGCGAGGAGCTGGTCGATGTTGGTGGCGATCACATGCTCACGCCGGGGGCGGAGAGAACCCAGGCGGGAGATCTTGCTGCGACGGGGCAGGACCTCGTGGAGAATGCCCCGACCGCTCGTGGCCAGCTCGAGGTGGACCCGATCCCCGACCGCCAGCAACCGGCGCTGACCGCTGACGCCGTGAAGCAGACCCCGCCGGACGTCGCATTCGATCGCCTCGTCTCCCACGCGGACCTGCACGCGCCGCGGTCGAACCGCGATCACGGTTCCGGTCTTGAGCTCTGAAGTCGGTCTCGCAACCATGGGTGTGCCATACCCGTCGGGCCAACGCCGTCGCGCGGATTCTAGAGGTGGAGGAATCGAAGGTCAATCGAGGTGCTGTGCTACGATGGGGGTGAGGTGAGCGCATGATGGAACAGAACGGCCCGACCCGGGACGTGCTCCGCCGTTGGGTCCGCCGCGGGGAAACACGGATCACGTCCGACGAAGAAGGACAGCGGCTCGATCGCTTCCTGGCCGAACGCTTCACCTACCGCTCCCGCACGCAGTGGTCCCAGATCATCCGCGAGGGGCGGATCGTGCTGAACGGCAGGAAGGTCCGCCCATCGCGCGTGCTGCGGGACGGAGATCTGATCGGCTACGTTCCCGCGCCGAAGCCCGAACCTCCGATCGATCGGAAGATCGCAATCCTCTTCGTCGACGATTGCCTGGTGGCGATCGCCAAGACCGGAAACCTCCCGATCCATCCCTCGGGCGGGTACTTCCGGCATACGCTGATCCATCTCCTGGCCGAGACGTATCCGGAATACGGATCCCTGCGGGTGATCCATCGACTCGATCGCGAGACGAGCGGTGTGGTCGTTTTCGGGCGGGATCGGGAGGTAACGAATCGCATCGCCGGGCAGTTCCGATCCCGGCAGGTGGAGAAGCGCTATCTCGCCCTGGTGGAGGGAAGCGCTCCCGAGCCGCACTTCCGGATCGACCGGCCGCTGGGACCGGCGCGGGACAGCCTCATCCGCAAGGCGGTGGGCGTACGGGAGGATGGCGCGCCGGCGTGCACCGAGATCCGCCTCCTCCATCAGGGAGATGGATGGGCCTGGGTGGAAGCGCGACCCTTGACCGGCCGCCTCCACCAGATCCGCGTGCATCTGAAATCGGTCGGCCTCCCGATCCTGGGGGACAAGGTCTACGGCCGATCGGAGCGCATCTTCCTGAAGTTCGTGGCCGGTGAGCCCTTGTCCGAAGAGGAGGCTGCGGCGCTCGCGCTCCCCCGGCAGGCACTCCACGCCTACCGGCTGACCATCCGGCATCCGGCATCGGGGAAGCTCTTCACGCTCACCGCCCCCCTGCCCTCGGATCTGGCCGGCGCACTCAGGTCGCGGGGTCTCGATCCGGCACCGTGGGAGATGCCTTGTCCACCCTGTTGATCAAGCCGCAGCCCAAGACGAGATCGTCCGCGTAGAAGACAGCCACCTGGCCCGGGGTGATGGCGAGTTGGGGCGCATCGAAGCGAACGCGGATCGCGCCACTCGCCATCGGTTCCAGGAGCGCGCGCGCCTCTTCGTGCCGGTATCGGATCCGAACCCGGGCAGACAAGGGCGCATCGGGGGAAGGAATCGAGACCCAATGGACCTCCTCCGCTTCGAACCCCCACCCGAGGAGCTTCTCTTTGGCCCCGACGGTCACCGTGGCCGTCTTCGCATCGATCGCGACCACGTACAGCGGTCGGGGAGCCGAGATGCCGAGGCCGCGCCGCTGTCCGATCGTGAAATGGTGGACGCCCGTGTGCTGCCCCAGGACTTCCCCCTCGCGATTGACGATCGGCCCGGGCCGGGAGGCCCACAGGGCGCCGGAGGCTCCGGGGTAGCAGTCTTGGCTCTCGGGCCGATCGCTCACGGCCAGGTGCGCGTCGCGGGCCAGTTGCCGCACCTCTGCCTTCGTGTGCTCGCCGAGGGGGAAGAGCGTCCTGGCCAGTTGGTCCTGGGTGAGGGCGCTCAGGAAATAGGTCTGATCCTTGGTGCCGTCGCGCCCCTTGCGCAGCTGCCAGCGACCGGTCTCGGCATCCTGGGTGATGCGCGCGTAGTGCCCGGTCGCGAAGCGGTCGAAGTCGGTGCCTCGAGCGCGAACCTGTTCGAGCAGGGCGCCGAACTTGACGGTGCGATTGCAGCGCACGCAGGGATTGGGCGTCCGCCCGGCCTCGTACTCGGCGCGGAAGTACT
>Ga0180432_10012171_pt1 | contig 10030 bp, 10 predicted proteins | sample SS_ome_10_FD_132414 | JGI IMG/M metagenome (GOLD analysis project Ga0180432, IMG submission 132414) | Hypersaline lake sediment archaeal communities from the Salton Sea, California, USA - SS_1_MS_2 metaG | ecosystem: Environmental > Aquatic > Non-marine Saline and Alkaline > Hypersaline >...
AGACACCCAACCCCAACCTTCCAGCCCAGTGAAACCAAGAAATGGTGAAACCGTAGTGCGCAAATTGCTCGTCATCGAGCACGACCTGGGTGCTAACCCACGAGCAGGCGGACGAACGACCGCATGAACCCTGGACAATCCCAAGGCGCTCTCAATGGATGGTTGACGGAGATAGGCCCTGGACTTGGTGGCCAGGAAACAGGCGGGTGTCGGCCTAGCCGACCAGGCCACGCAGGACAAAGGCAAGATTCGCTGGCCGTTCCGCAAGCCGGCGGGTGAAGTAGCCGTACCAGTCGGCACCGAACGGGGTGTAGACCCCGACATGCTCACCTGCAACGACGAGTTCCGCCTGCAGGCGCGGCTTCACGCCGTAGAGCATCTGAAACGTCATTCGGTCACGGGGAATCCCCAGTGCATCGCGGCGGGCGCGAGCGTTGTCGAGTATCGCCTCGTCATGACTTGCGACATGAACGAGCCCGCCTCCCCCCAACAGCCGCTCGAGCATTTCACGGTAGTTCCTGTCCACATCCACCTTCTTTGGGAACGCCACATCGGCGGGTTCCCGGTAAGCGCCTTTCACCAGCCGAAGTTCAGGAACGGGCGTCCTTGCCAGCAGGCGCTCGAGGTCGTCCATCGAGCGGTAGAGGTATGACTGAAGGACGGTCGAAACGTGTGTGTGACCCTCACTGTGCAGGGTCTCAAGCAGATCGAGGGTGGCGTCGACGCGAGAGTGATCCTCCATGTCGAGGGCAAGCCGAACCCCCAGCGGGTGGGCCACCTCCGCAAGCGTGCGCAGATGCTTCAGCGCGATCTGCGAATCGATGCCAAGCCCAACCTGGGTGGGTTTGATGGAAACGACATGCGTTCCGGGTATGGCACCCAACCCCTCGATAGCGCGCGCGATACCGTCCGCCATCGCATCCGCGCTCGCGGCATCGGGCACGAACTCACCGAGAAGATCGAGGATCACGTACTTACCTTCGGCGCTCAGCGCCTTCGCAACACGAACTCCGTCCTCCAGCCCTTCTCCTGCAACGAAGCGATTTGCGCCGAGTTGAAGACCTCGGCTGCGAGCAAATCGCTCGAGCGGGCGCCAACCGGCGATAGCCAGAAGAGCGTCGCGGTACAGACTCATGCGGCTGTGTCACCCCCGGTTCCCTGGGGGAATCGCTCGGCCACGAGGGAACGGAAGTGGTTCACGTGGGTGCGCATCGCCTTCGCCGCTTCCCGTCCTCGACCGGCGTGAATGGCCTCCGCGACCGCACGGTGTTGTGCCCGTGTCGTGCCTACCGCATTCTGGTCGCGTGTCATGACCTTGATTGGTGTGATCGATCCCTCAAGCGCTTCGAGCGCCCGTAACAACGAGGTGTTCCTCGACAATTCAGCCACCCGCCGGTGAAACGCGAGGTCAGCTTCCACCTGCGTAGCCTCATCAGCACCAGAGGAAGCTTCGACTTCTGCGAGCAGGTCGATCAATCCCTGCTTGTCTGCAGGACTTGCCCGCTCTGCTGCGAGTCGCGCGCCCATGCTTTCCAGTTCGCTGCGCAGGTCGTAGGCGTCGAGCGCCTCTTGGCGACCGATGGTTCGCACCACGACACCTTGGGTGGGATGGGATGCCAACAACCCTTCCTGCTGCAACTGTCTGAAGGCTTCACGTACCGGTGTCCTGGATACCCCGAAGGTCGTGGCGAGCTCCGCTTCACGAAGCCGTGTGCCCGGAGGAAGCGCCCCCAGCAACAGTTGGTGACGTAGGTGCTGATGAACCTGCTCTGCGACCGTGGCCCGCCCAATCGTGAGGCGAGAACGGTCTGTGTTGGCAACGGCGGGTGTCAGCATGGATTCAGAACCGCTCCGTCACCGTCTTGGCTTCTAGGAAGAGTCGAAGGTAGTCCGGGCCCCCCGCCTTGGCGTTCGTGCCACTCATGTCGAAACCGCCGAAGGGTTGGATTCCAACGAGGCTTCCCGTGATCTTCCGGTTGATGTAGAGGTTGCCCACACGGAACTCCCGTCGTGCCCGTTCGATTCTGTCGCGAAGCCGACTGAAGAGGCCACCCGTGAGTGCGTACTGGGTGCCATTGGCAAGCTCGAGAGCATGATCGAAGTCGCGTGCCCGGAAGATTGCGACGACTGGTCCGAAGACCTCCTCTTGCGCAAGTTCACTCTCAGGGTCCACATCGGAAAAGAGGGTGGGTTGGATGAACCAGCCCTCGTTGGGTCCAGCCTCGCCCCCATGGGCGAGTGTGGCCGAGCTTTTTGCGCGCTCGATGAAACCGAGGATCTTCTGGTGCTGGGTTTCGTCGATCACGGCTGCAACGTCGGCGTTTTCCTCCGCGGGACCCACGGCCAGCCGCTTGGTTCGTGTCACGACTTTCTCCACGACGGTGTCGTACACCTCATCGACGATGATGAGGCGACTCATGGCGCTGCATTTTTGGCCCTGGAAACCGAAGGCTGCAGCGACGGCGGCATCGGCAGCAGCGTCGAGGTCCGCGGTCTCGTCAACGATCATCGCGTCCTTGCCGCCCATTTCCATGAACACTTTCTTGAGGAAGTGTTGACCGGGTTGAACCTTTGCCGCGCGCTCGTAGATGCGCATGCCGGTCGCAACGGACCCCGTGAAGTTGATGAAGCGGGTTCTGGGGTCATCCACGAGGGCGTCACCGAGAACGTCGTCGCGTCCCGTGAGGAGGTTCACGACGCCTGCTGGGAAGCCGGCTTCGTCGAGGAGTTGCATGAACAAACCGGCGATGATGGGGGTTTTGGGGCTGGGTTTGACGATCACAGTATTTCCGACCACCACAGGACCGATGGTGGTGCCGACGAGAATGGCGAGCAGGAAGTTCCAGGGGGGAATCACCACGCCTACGCCTAGCGGCTGAAGGGTCAGGGTGTTCTCCTCGCCGGGGTAGGGATAGGTTTCCAACCGCTCGTCGAGATCCATGGCCTGGCGGGCGTAGTACTCGCAGAAGTCGATTGCCTCAGCGACATCCGCTTCAGCCTCGAGGAAGTTCTTCCCTGCCTCGAAGACCTCCCAGGCCGCCAGTTCCCACTTGCGCCGCCGCATGATCGCTGCGAGACGAACCAGCGCGCGCGCCCGGTGTGCCATAGGGTGTTGGTGCCAGGTCTTGAATGCCGTTTCAGCCGCCTCGAAGGCTTGGTCGATGTGCTCGCTGCTGGCGGCAGCTGCTCGGCCGACGACCACAGCCTTGTTGCTGGGGTCGTTCGAGCTAATCCAGTCCGTGGTGGTGATGGGTGTACCGCCAATGACGAGTGGCCAATCTCCCCCAAGTCTCGAGCGCACACTCTCGAGTTCCGCCATGAATCCATCCCGGATCTGTGGGTCACGAAAGTCGCTGTAGGGCTCGGTGGCGTATGGCTCGAATGGGTCGATCATGGTGGGCCTCCTAGGCAAATTGTATACCGTATACAAACATGGCTCAATGGGCGGAGGAACACCTTGGTCGGTCACCTGACCAACGCCCAACCCGAAGCCCCTATGCTGTGCGCAATGCATGCACGAGACCCACAGCGCGCACCATTCATCGCTACGTCAGGGTGGCAGACGGGGATTTGCATGCGAACCATGCTGGTCATCCCGCTTCTCCATGCGACCATCGCTTTTTCCCAGGTCATCGACCTCGGAACGGTGCCAGTTCCCGTCATCGATCCCGGATTACCCTTCGAGATTCACAATGCAAACGCGAACCAACTCGCTTTCGTGCTCGGCGCAAACTCCTTCACGGCACCACAACTCTCCGACTTCGTCGTCGGCGTCGATGACGTTCTCGACCGTTTGCACCAAGGCCAAGACGCCCCAACGGTGGTGATTCACCGGGTCGAGGGCGAGAGTGGATACATCTCCCTATCCGCCCTACCCGAGGAGACAGGTCCACCGTTCCTGTTGACGTTGCAGGGCGAGCCCATACGGTCGTTTCAGGACGAGGCAGCGCTCCTCTCCACCCTCAATCGGCTCGCGAGGTACCTCCTCGTCGCGCTCGAAACCTCACCGCACATTGCATCGAATGGTTCGCCCAACCCTGCACACTCGTGGAGTGAACCGTTCCTCGGCCGATAGGTCAAGGTAGACTCGCCACCATGCCGGCGTTCAGCGGTGACGAGATGGCCCGCTTTCCGAGCGACCTGGCGTCCATCATTCACGATCTTCACCAAACCCCTCACCGCACCGTGTTCCACTTCGCAGGCGCTGGCGCATGGACTCTCGCACTCGTTCATTCGGTGCCTGGAAGCAGCCGCACCGTTCTCGAGGCAACCGATCTCTATCACCCCGCCTCACTGCAGGAGGCACTCACCCAAGCGGGTTTACGAAGCCCCGAGAAAGCTGTGTCACTCGAGATAGCGAGTGGGCTCGCGGCGGCAGCACACACTCGGGCGCAACACCTCGTACGCAAGGATGAGAACCCCGGTCCTACGGTAGGAATCGGCCTCACCGCCACCCTTGCAACCGATCGCCCCAAGCGCGGTGAACACCACTTCGCGCTCGCAACACGCGACGCGCTCGGAACACATCAGGTCGAGGTCCACCTCAAAAAGGGGTTTCGGACACGAGCGGGTGAAGAAGAGGTCGTAGCGCAATGGTTCAGCTACTTGGCAGGAAGGGTATTTGGCATTCTGCGGCATACAGCGCCGAAGCACGCGGAGGGTGAGGAGGTCAACGAGACATTCCACGAGGGCGACGCCTTCGGCGCATTCCTGCGCCGCAGTACCGAAGTTCTGATGCTCGACGCGCGTGGCGAGGTGGTGCCCGAGGCACACGCCCAGGCGCAACGGCCCATCGCCATCGTGTCAGGAAGTTTCCATCCCATGCACGAGGGTCACCGGCAACTCGCCGCAGCTGCGCAAGCGCATTTAGGGGGAGCCGTAGCGTACGAGATGGCACCCCTCAACGCAGAGAAAGCGCCTACCGCACCCCTCGGAATACGGAACCGGGTTGCGCAGGCGTACGGTGACCGTCCCATGCTTCTCACGCACGAACCCCTCTTCACTGACAAGGCAACCGCGCTGCCAGGCACGGTGTTCGTCGTGGGCGTCGATACCGCCAGGCGCGTACTCGAGCCACGCTTCTACGGCGGTGAGGCAGGGCAGGCCGAAGCATTTCAACGGATTCGCTCGAACGGATGTCGCTTCCTCGTTGCGGGGCGTGCTGGGGAGGATGCGTTCCGCACGCTTGCGGATCTAGACCTTCCTGAGGAGCTCAATGATCTGTTCGAAGCCCTGCCTGGATTCCGGATCGACGTATCGAGTACCGAAGTTCGCCAAACGTGGGGCCACATCACCGGCGAAACTTCCAACTCCAACGTGAAATAAAGCACTTGAGCGACGAACGTTGACTTCGGGGTAGCATCTACCTTGCGAGATTCGGCACCACGATGGCGGGCCGTTTGGGAGACGCGGGCATCGTCCCAACCTCGATGCAGCGATTCCCTACTCGCATGGCCAGCTGGGACCGCGACATCCCAGTTCGGCTCCCTCCGGAACGAGCGGCTGTCTTTGTTGACAGCCGCTCGACTTTTTCTCCTATAAAGAATCGGTACTTCAGTCTGCATTTGGCCAGGTCGCCCAGGACTCCGACAGGCGCCCTGCCGCCACGACCATGCGAATCCACCAGGTCCTCACCTCACGGAGCGCCTTCTCCACGTCGCGCTCTGATGGGTCGTCCTTGCTTTGAAGCCACGCCAAACGATCCTCCGCGAGTCGCCAATGCTCATCGGCACGCCGCCAAGCGTCACGCCGACCCCGGACCTCCTCCTCGTGAGCCGCCACGAAGGCATCATGCTCGCGCTGCACCTCCTGCCTTGCGTCGAGGACATCCTGCTCCACCTCTCCAAGGTCCGTACCAAGACGAAAGCTCGCCTCCAGGCTTGCCCAAGCCCGCTCCTGCGGCGTCCCATTCAACGAAGCCTTGAGGAAAGCCTCAGGACGACCATGCGAAAAGCCGAACTCCGCCTCAGCGCGGGCGCGTGAGCCTGCAAGCCCCATCGCCAGGGAAAGGGATGGCATCACTGCTGCAAGACGCCGCCGTTCACTTCGGGCGACCACGGCCGCAGCACGCAGCATCGTCGCCCGGTAGGCGGGCAGCATGGCGAGCGAGCCGGAATCCTTCACCGTCACGGGGAACCGCTGCTCCCTCGGGTTCGATCCGACCAACCTCAAGGCGTCCTGGTACGCCTCCACGTGGGTAATCAGTGCGTCCTTTTGATCAAGCTCAACCTCCCATAGTTCGAAGAGGCTTTCCACATCATCCTCCGCAGAATTTTCCTTGAGGGCCGCAATTCGAGTCTGCAACGCGAAGTTCTCCTGCTTCGCCTGGGCCAGGCGAACGGGAGCAATCCACGTCGACACGAGAACGTCCCGCCAGGACTCGAGCCAGCCCGAGAACGCCTCGAAGACACGCGCCTCGGCGAGGAGCACCTCACTTCGAAGGGGCCTCCAGGAAAGCGAACCCGTGGGGGAGACGGACGTGGAAGTAACCGCAGGCCTCGGCGGATCATCGCGCTTCAGGATCGAAAACGCAGGCTTGAACGTCAGATCTGCCGAGAATCCCGAACGCTCCTTTTGCAGTACATCGCGGGCAGTCAGGAAGGCATCCTCTGCTCGGAATACGGACGTAGGAACGGAAACCTGAGCCGACCAGGCGGCGGGGCGATCAGGGAGAAGGAGTGTATCTTCCGACAATCTTGGATATTGGGTGTGACCCGATAGGTTTGTCATGCCCGAACGCTATAAATGTTGTGTTTCGATTCTGCAACAGCCCACCGCGATTCGTGACCCAAGTGCGGCGAGACGGGCGATACTCCCGGCATGGCGTTTTCCAGGCGCGCGTACCTCGCGGGGTTTCGTGACGTAAGCCCCATGTTTCTCGGCATCGTCCCATTCGGGATGATCACGGGCGTAAGTGCCGTCAGTGTCGGCCTGAGCCCGACCGAAGCGATCGGTATGTCGATTCTCGTTTTCGCTGGGGCATCGCAACTTGCCGCCATCGCCCTGCTCGGCCAGGGAGCAGGCGTGCTCGTCATTCTTCTCACCACCTTCATGGTCAACCTCCGCATGGCGATGTACAGCGCATCTCTCGCACCCTTGCTTGCGCCCATCCGGGCACCCATGCGGGCATTTCTGGCCTACCTAATGACCGATCAGGCCTACGGCTTCAGCATCCTCACCTTCCGCAGGGATCCCACCATGCCGAGGCGCGACTACTACCTCGGGGTCGCGACCCCATTGTGGATCCTTTGGCAGTTCGCAACGGCGGCGGGGGCCTTCATCGGGGCCCAAGTGCCCCCCTCCTGGCAACTCGAGTTCGCCATCCCCCTCACCTTCCTCGCACTGCTTGCGCCCGCCATCCGTGACCGTCCCGGACTCGTGGCGGCCCTGCTCGGTGGAGGTTTGTCGCTCGCACTCGTCAACCTTCCCTACAACCTGGGGCTGGTGCTCGCCTCCCTGATCGGCATTTCGGCAGGCACGCTGGCCGAGCGCATCTGGCCGCCGGCCTCCCCAACAACGGGTGAGGAGGGAGCGAAGTGAGCACGACACTGGTGTGGATTCTGTTCATCCTCATGGGACTCATCACGGTAGCTCTGCGCGGCTCGTTCATCGTGCTGCAAGACCGTCTCTCGTTACCACCACTCATTCGGCGCGCACTCACCTACGTTCCGCAGGCCGTACTCGCAGCGATCGTTGCGCCCGCGCTGTTCTCATCCTCTGACGTCACCCTCATCGGGTTCGACGTACGCCTTCCTGCGGCTGCGCTTGCGCTGGTCGTCGCTACGCGAACCAAGAACGTCCTGGCCACCCTCGGTGTGGGCATGGGTGTCCTGTGGATCCTGACGGCCGTGGCGCAACGCGTGTCGTAAGGGATTCGCTCAGGGTGTGAGTTGCTGAAGCCTTTCGTCCTCGAGCAGCGTCTTGATGTCACTCACGCGGTCTTTGGGAAAAATCAGGACCGTATCGCCGCGCTTGACAATCACGAGGTTCTCCACCCCGAACGCAACGAGCACGTCATCGGCACCATCGGTGTACACGATGTTCCCGGACACGTCATGGCCCGCATGCACACCGAACACCGTCTGCACCGTGTCGTTCTGTTTGGGCAACAACCGCTCGAGAGCCCGCCAGTCGCCAATGTCGTCCCAGCCAAACGCACCCTCGACCAGGAACGCGTTGCTGGCCTTCTCCATCACCGCGTAATCGATGCTGATCTTGGGGAGTGCCGCAAAGTCGCGCTCGACGGAGTCCATCGCGAAGGAAGACCGTAGGGGCACGAGAATCTCAGGCGCATGTGCAGCGAAGGCCTCGAGAATGCTGTCAATCGTCCAGACGAACATGCCCGCGTTCCAGTAGTAGCCCCCGTCGTGCAGGAACTGCTCGGCACGCTGCCGCGTGGGTTTCTCCACGAACCGCGATAGTGCATACCCACCCGGAACTTGCGCTCCCCGCTCGAGGTACCCATAGCCGGTTGCGGGGCGTGTCGGCTGAATGCCAATCGTGACCAGGCCGCGTTCACGCGTTGCGACCTCCATCGCCGTCGTCAACACACGCTGAAAGCCAGGAACGTCCTCGACACGGTGATCGGAAGCGAACACACTCATGACGGCATTTCCGAACCTTGCCTGAATTTGCAGGGCGGCCAACGCGATGGCGGGACCTGAATCCCGGCCCACGGGCTCCACCAATAGATTTTCTGGAGGCAATTCCGGCAGTTGCTCGCGCACGAGATCGACGTAGCGTTCACCCGTTCCCACCATCACACGTTCAGCGCCACCCACCAGGGGTGCGACGCGGTCGACGGTGGATTGCAGAAGGGTGCGACCGGACTTCTCCAGGTCCAGGAACTGCTTCGGCCGAGCCTCCGTCGAGAGCGGCCAGAAGCGTTGACCTCGACCCCCGGCCATCACCAAGGCAACTGCGTTTTCCATTCCTCGTAGCCTACCGTTCCCGCGGGCGTCGGTACTGCGCGTTCAGGGTGGTCCGAAACCCCGCCTCGGTCTCGGCCGTACGGACGTCAGTCGGTACGTCCACCTCGAATCCGGCAGCCTGCGCCCACGCGTCCAGCGTCGACGGGTCCGGCATCGTCATCGGTCGACCCCCATGCCCGAAGCCCAGGTACACGTGAGGTGAACCCTCGAGTGGCCTGAGAGGAACACCGTCGGGCTGCGAGTCAGCACCGAAATTGGCGATGAGAACGAGGCCACCCGGCTTACACAAATCGAACAGATCCTGGAGCGCACGTTCGAAGGCGTCTGCGTCAGGAAGGTCCTGAAGAACGCCGAGCGCAAGAATCAGGCCGAACGGTCCCTCCGAAGCGGGCCAGACATCACCAAGGCTTGAGAGGTCGAGTTGTCGGACGCGTTCCTCGGCCAGGTGCTCACCTAGATGGGGCGCGAGCCGCGCGCGTGTGGCTGCAACCATGGTGGCGGCCACGTCGAAAGCGATGACCTTCAAGCCCCGCTCCGCCGCGAAGGCGGTGTTTCGGCCCCCCGCACAACCTACGTCGAGAATCGGTTCGAGATCGAGGCCGCGATCCGCCAGCGCCACGAACCGATGATCGGGCGGACGATTCCCCATGCGTTCCGCCATCTCTGGACGATCCCAGAAAGCGTCGCGCTCCCACTGCGTCACGCGCGCTCCCAATCCGGACCCCCCGGCGGATCGACGATTCGCTCCTCACGCGCGAGAGCGTGAATGCGTGCCATTTCCTCACCAGCCAATTCGAAATCGAACAGGTCGAGATTGGCTGCACGATGCGCATGCGTGGCGGCCTTGGGGATGGCCGCGACGCGAGGCTGCTGAATCAACCAACGCAGCGCGACCTGCACCGGTGACTTTCCGTGCGTCTCGGCAATTTCTTTCAGCACGGGGTCGTCGGCAACCGCACCCTTGGCCATGGGACTGTAGGCGGTGAGCAGAAGATCGAGCTCCTCGGCGCGCTGAAGCAACGCCCGCTGCTCGAGGAACGGGTGGTACTCGACCTGATTGGCGAACAATGGAAGCGCTCGCTCAGCCCGCGTCAGGAGTG
>Ga0180432_10012173_pt1 | contig 10030 bp, 7 predicted proteins | sample SS_ome_10_FD_132414 | JGI IMG/M metagenome (GOLD analysis project Ga0180432, IMG submission 132414) | Hypersaline lake sediment archaeal communities from the Salton Sea, California, USA - SS_1_MS_2 metaG | ecosystem: Environmental > Aquatic > Non-marine Saline and Alkaline > Hypersaline >...
ATTTAATATGAGCAACAACTTATGCAAAAAATGCGCGTTTAGATTTAGGCGGGTTTTTTCTCCCGGTAAAATGGAGGAATATACAGACGAAGAAGGTAATCTAGTAGTAGCTGGTGAGGACAACATAGTGATTATTAATACCTGTATATTAACTGGTATGGATATAGAGAGTGAATCAACCATAGAGTGCAGTCATTTTAAGCCAAAGTCAAAAGGTGTGGACAACGATATAAATTTATTTAAACATATATAAAGGATATAGGAATTATGGAATTACACGACTTTTTTAAATCAAAAAGATTTCAGGTGCTCCCAGGACTTTTAGTAGAAAGTTATTATTGGAGGTACATGTTAACCCCAATTGACCGTGAAGTATTAACAACACTATGGAATGGAGTGGCGACTGGACAAAAGTCTTATGCAAACGGATTACTTATAGCAAATATTAAACAAGAAACTATTGCAGAAAGAATTGGCTCGGTGAGTAGAGCTACAGTAAAAAGATCATTAAAAAAGTTGGATGCTTTAGGCGCTATCATAAAATTACCAAACAAATATAATGGCGAATTAAAAAAGTTTGCAAATTGTAAATACTTTTTAGGTTTTCGATACGGGGAAGGTAATTTAAGAACCTATTTATTTTATCATTTACTAATAAAATATGAAAACATAGTGAAAGAAGAAATAGAAGATCAGAAATGTTTAACAAAAAGTATAGACAGCACATTACCAAAGATAGAAATAGGTAATTTTAAATATTTTAGCTTAAGCAAAAACCACAGAAAATTTATACTTGACAACATAAAAGAGTATAAGTACCTTTTGCATAAAAGGTTTGATGATGAAAAAACCATATACCAGACCTTATTTAAGGATGACAATATGTTCACGCCAGCAATAAAAGCTGTTAGTAAAATTAGAGAAGATCTTACGCTACCTATGGGTCAAAATGACCCACACGAACGGGTCAAAATGACCCACACCTATGGGTCAAAATGACCCAGCTTATAATATAAGTACTGTAAGTTAAGTTCTTGTAATATAGCTCCGCTCCGCTACGCTATAAAAATCTTTTGCAAAAGAATCTTTTACTAAGAGAACTGAACTATAAGAAAAATTAAAAACAAATTTTTGTTTTTAAATCATTTTTATTTTGAAAAGGAGAAAAAGATGCCAGTTATTTTTACTAGGCCTACTGGTTCGGTTGGAGGAGGCACTGCTGCCTCTACTAGATTAGGCGTTCCCAGCGATGGTACTTATGACGATGGGTTAATTGATTTGACTCCAAGTACACTAACTTCAGATGCGGTCGATGCGATAAATGAAGTTTTAGCCGCTCTTGCTCCAGAAGCCCCTGGCGCGTTAACTGGTACGGATTTATCCAGCAATCGCACAATGCATACCGGTAAAATTCCTACTGGGTTGGCTGCGTCTTGGTATCAGGACGGAATTAGTTCTGGGGATACTGTTAGTAGGATCACTGAATATTCTAGTATTCGACTTAGTTCTGCAGATACTTCTGACAGGTTTGGTCCTGGCAATGAAGGTGAGTTATCTGCTATTTGGAATAAAGCTGGTGCCGGATATTCCACTGTAGGTACATTGGATATAGAATCAAATTTTGACGCTTCTGTAGTTGGGCCTTCTGTACAGGACTTGACCACATGGGATTATCAAGGCACTGGTGATGTATGTACTGATGCCACAGTTGCTTTTAGCGGAGGCTCTTTGGAAGTAACTCATTGTGGATGGCATAATGATTTTGATTATTGGCAAAGAATGAATGCCAGAATCAATATATCTACCATGGCAGAAGGGTTTAATTCATTTAGAATGAAACATAGTATTGTTTCTGGGGATAAAACCAGCAATGTTTACGATCTTTGGTATGATGATGATCCAAACGCGTTATCATTTAGCGTATCTCCAACAATAACAGAGGTAAGTCTGACCTCTAGTAAATATTTGTCCGGTGTCAGATATTACTCAATAGGAGATACATTTTATTTATCATATACTGCAGAAAATGTATTTAGGAAGTGTTATCATGTATCACAAGTTTCTAGTTATACTTTTGAGGCTAAATCCGGGTCTACTACTAAGAACCCTTCATCAACTCCTGCCTATACTGATTCATTTGTGGTTACTAATGACCTAGTGACGGCGGACAGAGTGAATTATTATGATTTAAATACTAGGGCTACGGTTACTTTGAGGCATCCTTGGAAAAGTAGTGTTTCACAATCTAGTGCTTCTGAAAGCAGGCTATATTCTGGGTATGGAAATGTAAGCACTGCTGTAGCAGAATATTTTGAGGATGAAAACTATAGGTTACCCTATGGTAGTTATGATTCTGTTCCTGGAAGTATAACTGGTCAGTGGAATTCACAAACTACTTTATCAAATGGGCAAGCGTTGGTATATAATGAAAGAGTTCAATACCCAGACCATGATTTAACTACCACTTTACCTACTGGAAATCCGGATTATAGTTCTGGGTTTTCTGGAAGCCAGTATTATTTAAGGGCTTTTTACGATTCTGATCCTCATAGTAATGTTAATCTAACCCTTAGTAATATAGGGGCTGCATCAGACGTTGGAGAGGTGGGAACCGGTAATATAAATGTAGAGGTAAAGCTTCCAACGCAGACTGGGTGGTTGGATGCTGGTAAGGCATATAATAATGCCATATTTACTGGTGCAGACGGTGATGGGTGTTTAGTGACTCCTACTGGTAACACACTACAATTAACTTTTGGTACGTTTAGTACGGCTTATTCCGGATATATGGTAATAGTTAGAATTACGTTTAGAAACACTACTAGTTCTATAACTGGAATGAGTGTGGACTGGTAGGTAGGGAGTAATTTATGGCAGATAAGACTGATTTTGCATTTAAAAAGTTAGCCAATAGGGAATACACATCTACTGCGAAAAGATGGTACGAAGAACAACCAAATGTACCATTTAAATTAAAGGGGTCAGATGTTTGGATAGAGGATATTCCATCTATTCCTCCTTCTAGTGGGACCTCAGTTATACAAATATTTAATACATTAACACTCACTGAAGACGTTACTGTAGCGAATAAACAATCATGGATAGCGGAGTACCCTCCAGGTAGTAGGATAGGATCTTTTATTGCACCAAGATATGGGTCTGGATACACCGTTAGGGTTTACGACGGTAGTAATTCTGAAATACCTACGGGAGACGGTAGTTCGTGGTTTTTTGATTATGAAATGGGTATTTTAACTTTCGATAACCCGCCCGGAAATTATGGATGGATTACATCCGATTTTAAGGTTAAGATTTATAGATATATAGGTAGGACTGCTGATGATATTACCACTGGTAGTGGTGGACTGGCTGCTAGTGAAATTGATAATGATTCAACGGTCTCCGGTGTTACGGTAAAGGATGCTTTAGAGAATTTAAATACTGCTAATGCCGCATTGTTAAATAGATTTAAATATAATCAGAATTTAACGGCTGTAAGCGGGACGAGGATATACTCACTTCCACACACTCCAGTTGCAGACTCTGTGCAAGTATTTATTAATGGTTTGTTGCAAGAGCCCGGTGTTGGTAATGATTATACGGTTTCTGGAAATATAGTCACTTTTAGTGAAGATTTAGAATTAAATGATATTATACTCGCGGGTTACATTACGAATTAACGAATTATAATAATCTAAAATTTTAATAGGAGGTAGTATATTAAATGGCTACACAAATTAGAGGCGCGCAAATTAAAGATGCATTTGCTGGTGACGCTCTGCAATTTACTGGAAACGTGCTAGATGTTATTACTGATAATACGTCTATCGAAGTATACGGAGACGCTCTTCGTGTTAAAGCTAGCGGTATTGTTAATGATATGTTGGAAAATAACTCATTAACTGTTACTGCTGGTGCAGCACTTACTGGTGGTGGTGAAGTTGCTCTTGGCAGCAGCGTCAATTTAGACGTTGCCGCTGGTACTGCCATTAGTGTTACTGGTGACGCCGTCAACGTGAAAGTGGATGGTACAACAGTCAGCACTGCTGGTGACCAGTTGAGCGTAATTGCTAGTGGTATTGATCACGGTTCAATTAGTGGGCTTGATGATGACGATCACACCCATTATTTTCTTGCTGATGGCACAAGAGACGTTACTGGTGTTTACAATGCTGTTGGTATGGTCCTTACTGATGGTGATATTCAATTACAACAGGCTCCAAGTACTGATGGAGACGTAAGTGGTGTCACTACTAGTGGTACTACTGCTAATGTTACTGCAGTAGGACAAGGATTGTACATGAAATCCGATGGTACTTGGGATCTTGGTAAAGCTGATGCAGATTCCACGATGCCTGTCGAGGCACTTTCTACTACATCTTCTACAGGTGTTCAGAAAGTATTGACTTATGGTTTTATTAGAAATGATGCTTGGGATTGGACTCCAGGAGGTTTGGTTTATGCTTCTGACGCAACTGCAGGTGCTTTGACTCAAACTATTCCTACTGCTAATGGCTCACAGGTACAAATTGTCGGTGTTGCTACACACGCAGATAGAATGTTCTTTAATCCTAATTATATTCTTACAGAGCTTGGTGATGCTCCTTACTACACCAAATCAGAACTTACCACTTCTGGTGTGTTGGACGTAAGATATTACACTGAGACTGAGGTGGATACTTTATTGACCACTTTATCCGGTAATATTAATGGTGATCTTGAATCGCATGTTAATGATTCTACTATCCATTTTACCGAGGCTTCAATAGATCATGGTTCTATTGCTGGTTTAAGTGATGATGATCACCCGCATTACAGTTTGGCTGATGGAACACGTGCTTTTACTGGTACAGTTTCCGGTGTAACTCCTACAGAAGACGCACACCTTGCTACTAAGGCTTACGTTGATGGTGAGACTGTTTGGGATGTTGTAAATACACCTTACAATAGAATTCAACCTGTTGCTGCTCATATGGGTTTACCGATTTATACAAATGGTAATGTTACCATTGGTGGAGATCTTACCGTAACAGGTACCCAATTTATTGCTAATGTTGAAACCGTACAGGTAGAAGATAATATTATGTTATTGAATTACGGAGAGACTGGCGCTGGTGTCACTTCTGATCAGTCTGGTTTACAGGTGGATCGTGGTACTGAAGCCGATTATTTCTTCGTGTTTGAGGAAAGTACAGATACTTTCCGTGTTGGTGTGTCTGGTTCATTACAGGCTGTTGCTACACGTGAAGATTCTCCTACAGATATGAGAGTTCCTTGGTGGAATGATGCTTTTAAGAGATTTGATACTATTGCTGATACATATATTACTGTTAATAGCGGTACTGACACCATTACTTTTGGTGCTAATAATGTCACTGAACTTGAAGTTGGTACTGGTGGTATTAAACTTAAGAATTCCACTGCTGATGTTAATGAAATTCTTAACGCTAATGAGGCTGATTCTATTGGTCCTGCTTCTACTGATGATCAATTGGCAACTGCTAAATTAATTTACGATTATGTAAATACTGTTTCTGGTGCCATGGATCATAATGAATTGGAAGGGCTGCAGGGTGGTCAGGCGGATGAGTATTACCATTTTACATCTGCACAGCATACTGCGTTGACAACTAACCTTAATGAAACTGTTCAGGATATTGCTGGTCCTATGGTATCTGGTACACAGACTTATATTACCGTTACTTACCAGGATTCAACTGGTGATATCGACTTTGTGGTTAATACCGCAACTGATGGTGGAACTAAGGGTGTCGCAGACTTTACTGCTGCTGACTTTGACGTAACTACTGGTACAGTAAGTCTAGAGGACAGTGTACTTAAGAGTGTGAGTGCTGATAGTGGTACTGCTACACCTGTTGCTCATGCTATTAGTGTTACTGGTAGTGGTGCTGTTATAACAGCCGCCAATAATGCTGAAGTTAATATCTCTGTTGGTTATGATGATAGTTCTATCGGCGTTAATGGTAGTTCACAGCTTTATGTTAAAGATGAGGGTGTTACTGAAGCAATGTTGAATGTAGGTAATACTGCAGCCGACGGTAAATTCTTACAGTATACTACTGCAAGTGGTATGGTATGGACTGACGTCGATGTGGCTGGTGCTGTCTATAATACTGATGTTCTTGTAGAGAATGAGTCATCTAATTGTAATGACGTTACTACAGTGTTTACCTTGAGTAGCACACCTATTGATAACAGTGTTCAGGTATTCTTGAATGGTCTATTGCAGGAGAAGGGGGCTGGTAAAGATTATACCCAGACTGGTACAACCATCACCTTTACAACTGCTCCGCTAACTAATGATATTCTGATTATTCATTATATCGCTAGCTAGACCTAGTTTGCATAATACAGCAGGGGCTTTGCAGCCCCTGCTTTATCATTCTATAGAGTTAGAGGTGATTTAGATGAGATTAAAAGGAAAAATGTTAGAACGTTTACCGGAAGATAAAAGAAAACGTATGGAAAGGACGTTAGAACGTATGGAAAAAGCAAGGAGGAAAGATGATATGAGACTAAGGGAACTTATTGTATCTAAAAGGAAATGGGCTGAAGAGGAAAAAAATAAGGGGTTTGATGTTATAGAGAAATTAGAGAAACAAAAAGAAGAATTATCAAAACAGCAGGACAAAGTTAGACAGCAATTAGTTAAGCTAGATGGCTGTTTATTGGTACTTGATGATTTAACTTTAGAGATAAAAGAAATGGATGACGCCGAGGAAAAGAAGCGTAAAGAAGAGGCTGACGCAATGGAAAAGAAATCAGCCGAAGAAAAGGTTAAAGAGGAAATAAAGAAAGTAGAAAAGAAATCTACTAAAAAGAAAAAAAGTTCCACAAAAACCAAAAAGAAAGAAAAATAATTATAACAAGGGGTACTTAAGGTGGCAGATAGACGTACAGCGATAAGAGCCAGTCAATTACGTAATTTTTCAGTTACTGCCGAGGACCTGAAAAATGGTAGTATAACTGGTAATAAGTTTATAGATGGTACTATATCTGGCAGTAAGATAGCAAACGAAGTCATTACAGAAGTCCATTTAGATATTGGAAATGCTCCTGTCAATAACTATTTTTTACAATACACTACTGCTAGTGGTTTAATATGGGCAGAGCCTAGTAGTGATGGGGTGGCAAGTATAGACGGGGGTTCGGCAAGTAGTGTGTATGGCGGAGTAGGTGTTTCATTGGATGGTGGAAACGCTTCTTCGTCTTTTTAATTTTGGAGGGTAAGAATGGCGACTCAAATACAGTTGAGGAGAGATACAGCTTCTAATTGGAGTTCGAATAATCCTACATTAGCTGAAGGTGAAATAGGTATAAATAATGATAATCAGCAATTTAAGATAGGAGACGGTTCTACTGCATGGAATAGTCTGTCTTATTCCAGCGGTATATCTGATATTGCAGATGATTCCTCTCCGCAACTAGGTGGAGATTTAGATTTAAATGGTTATGCTGTTGCTTATAAACCATCTCCTGGATCAGACCATGAAGCTAGTGGTTTTATTGCTACCATGCAGGTGGACGAAAATTCCTATGGATTTGGGGCTGCTTTGTATATGTCCTCTGATGGTAATTGGGAAATGGCAGACGCTACTAGTTCTGGCACTGTACCATGTCAAGTAATGGCCTTGGAAACTGGTACCGGATCGAAAAAGGTTTTGACCAATGGTTTTGTCAGGGATGATACTTGGGATTGGTCCCCTGGTGGTACTGTGTATCTTAGTGAAACTACCGGTGCTGTAACGCAGATTATGCCTACTAGTTCTGGTACACATGTACAAATATTAGGTTTTGCAACACATGCTGATAGAATTTATTTTAATCCGAACTATATAACTATCGAAAATGCATAGGAGGAAGGGCAATGTCTACTGTTGAAAGAATTGCCGGAAAACATTTTAATGATATAGCTAAAATAGCTGGTATCAACTCATCTAATATCAATAAAATTATGGGAATTCAATTTACTGGTACTGGAGGTGGTGGAGAAGAAGGAGGAGGGGATTTCTATTCAAAAACCATAGGTCAATCATGTAGATTTAATGATGATGATAGTCCCTATTTAAGCAGAAGTTTTAATTTAGCAAGTTCTGGCGGAACAAAAAAGACTATTTCATGTTGGATAAAAAGAGGTAACTTGACTGCTGACTGTGTTCATACTTATCCTGTTATTTGGGCTTTTCGCACAGATAGTAATCAATTTAGTAAACTTCGGTTTTATGGTTCTGATAAACTTACTGTGGCTTGGTGGGATGGTTCTTCATGTAATGACACTTCTACCTATTCCCCATATTTACGTGATACCTCTGCATGGTATAATATTGTAGTTGCCATAGATACTACACAGGCTACAAGTACAGACCGTATAAAATTATATATAAATGGTGTACAATATGCAACATCTGGTGCTTGTCCAACACAGGATAGCACTATAAATATAATGGAAAATGGGGTAACAGGTGCAATTTCCAAAGATATAGAAAACAACGGTAGGTATTTTGATGGTTATATAGCAGAAGTTGTCGCTGTTGATGGACAAGCACTTGAAGCTACTGATTTCGGACAATTTCAAAATGGTATATGGACGCCAAAAGAATATGCAGGAACCTATGGTAATAATGGGTTTCATTTAGATTTTGCCGATGATAGTGATTTAGGTAATGACGTCAGTGGAAACAATAATGATTTCACTTCATCTGGTCTTACCTCTACAGACCAAGTAACGGATACACCTACTAATAACTATTGTACACTCAATCCTATTTGTTCACAATACTCCGGTGTCATGACAATTAGTGAAGGTAATCTCAAATATGCTATAGCTACTCCAGGAGACTCCTATGGTGTGTTAGCTACCTATGCAGTTAATAGCGGTAAGTGGTATTGGGAAGTAACGACCGGAACACTAGGTAGCTTTTGTTACGCTGGTGTTCATAATGTTGAAGGAGATACTGGCAGGTTTGCATCAGGTTATAGACAGGCACTGTCTGGTTCGACTAAATATGGATTTAAACTTGATTGTGATGCTAATCCTCCAACTTTACAATATACTACGAATGGTGTAGATTGGAACAACCCAGGTGATGGTTCTCAACCCTCGGCGGGCGACTGGCTAACACCTGTAATTCAAGGTTTCAATTGTGATGCTATGATAAACTTCGGGCAGGACGGTACAAATGTAGTTAGTGGTAATACTGATGATAATGGTTATGGTGATTTTGAATACGCGCCACCTACTGGTTTCTTGGCCTTATGTTCTGCTAATTTATCAGACCCTGCTTGGATGACTAACCCAACTACTGATAGTCCATCAGATGCTTTTGATATTGTATTGAGAACAGGAACAGGAGCAGAGGCTACAGTTAGCAGTCTTGGATTTGACCCCGATTTAGTTGTAGTCAAAGGTCGCAATGTTGCTTATTCATGGTGTGTGACTGATTCAGTAAGAGGTGCTACAAAAAGAATCCATTTTGATGTAACCGCTGTTGAAGCCACTGATTCGCAAGGTGTAAAGTCTTTTGATACTGGTGGGTATACCCTTGGTACTGACAATGCATACAACCAAAGCACTAAAACTTTCGCAGACTTTTGCTGGCTCAAAGGTGCTGACTACGGGTTTGATATAGTAGAATATACAGGAACAGGTGCAGCCAGAACAGTAGCCCACAGTTTAGGTGTAGTACCAAGTGTTATCATGGTGAAATCAACTACTAGAGATAACAGTTGGGTTGTTTATCATGAAGGAGTATCATCCGACCCTGAAACTGATTTTCTTGAAATAAATAGTGCCGGAGCAGCTCAAGATGATAATAGTATGTGGAATGATACTGCTCCTACTTCTACTGTGTTTACAGTTGGAACAGCGGCAGCCGTTAATTTTTCTGCGGCTGAATATATTGCATACCTCTGGGCTGAAATCCCTGGGTTCTCAAAATTCGGATACTACACTGGCAACGGTAATGCTGATGGTCCACTTGTTTACTGTGGGTTCAGACCTAAAATGGTG
>Ga0180432_10012174_pt1 | contig 10030 bp, 7 predicted proteins | sample SS_ome_10_FD_132414 | JGI IMG/M metagenome (GOLD analysis project Ga0180432, IMG submission 132414) | Hypersaline lake sediment archaeal communities from the Salton Sea, California, USA - SS_1_MS_2 metaG | ecosystem: Environmental > Aquatic > Non-marine Saline and Alkaline > Hypersaline >...
GGGCCCGGAGTCGTTCGTCGGCGAGCTCGAGGAAAGCCTGGCCGTCTTCGAGCAGAACCTGAGCCAGTCGGCGCAAAGGCTGAGCGAATGGCGGGCGAAACTGGAGGCCCACTCGGGTCAGCTTGAGGAACGTGAGCGGGAGTTGACCGCGAGGGAGCAGGACCTGGATTCACGGGCCGCCGAGATCGTAAACGCTTCGTCCGAGCTCGACCAGGCCAAGAGCGAGTTCGAACAGAAACAAACGACGGCCCTGGCCGAAATCGACCAGCAGCGTCAGACGCTCGCCGAGCAGGACCAGAACCTACAAACCGATCGGCAGGAGCTGGCCGGTGAGCGAGAGACGCTGGATCAGCACCGTACCGAGCTCGAGGCCCAGGCCAAATCGCTGACCGAAGACCGTGAGGCGCTCGGCTCGGCCCAGGAAACGCTCAAGGCCGAACAAGCAACGCTCCAGGCCGAGCGAGAGGCACTCAAGGCCGAACAAGAAACGCTCCGAACCGCCACTGAACAGGTCGAGCAGGACCGGGCCACGTTGGACGAGAAGATCGCCACCGCCGAAACCGAAATCCAGGCCGAGCGCGACGCGGTCGACGAGGCCAGCAAACAGATCGATCAGCTGCGACAGGAACTCGAGGCCAAGGTCGCCGAATTCCAGACCGAGCAAGAGGCACTCCAGGCTGCCGCCAAGCAGGTCGAGCAGGACCAGGCCAAGTTGGATGAGAAAATCGCCGCGGCCGATACCCAAATCCAGGCCGAGCGCGACGCGGTCGACCAGGCCAGCAAACAGATCGATCAGCAGCGACAGGAGCTTGAGGCCAGAACCGCCGAGCTTCAGACCGAGCAAGAGTCGCTCCAGGCCGAGCAAGAGACGCGCCAGGCCGCCGCCGAGCAGGTCGAGCGGGATCGCGCCAAGTTGGACGAGAAAATCGCCACCGCCGAGACGCAAATCCAGGCCGAGCGCGATGCGGTCGACCAGGCCAGCAAACAGATCGAGCAGCAGCGACAGGAGATCGAGGCCAAGGCGGCCGAACTCCAGACCGAGTCCGACGCACTCAGCCAAACCCAAGAGCAGCTTGACCAGAAGGCCAACCAGCTCGAGAACCGTGCCACCGAGCTCCACGAGGGCGAACAAGCGCTCGCAGAGCAGCGGGCCGCGCTGGACCGCGAGAGAAACCAGTTCGAGAAGGAAACCGCCACCATCCGCCAGAAGGCCGCGCTCATCCATCAGGCGAAGACGGCTCTGGCCCAGGCGAACGCGGTCTTCGAGACGACCTTGAGCCAGGACCAGGCCACGAAGGGCCAGGCTGACGGCGATGGGAGCCAGGCGGTTCCAACCGCTGCCGATGAGGCCGAGGCGCTCGCCGATGCGCCTGTCGACGAATCCCAAAGCGCGGGCGCCGCCGAGCAGGACCTTGAAGATCAGACGCACATCGAGCAGGCAACGCCCGACCCAATCGAGCCGCCGGTCGACGAAGCCGCCGACGCGGATCGAAACGATGTTGTCGAGGACGACTCGCCCGCCGAAGTCGACAAGGCCGTCGATGAGCCGGTCGCGTCATCCGTCGCCGAATCGCCCACCGAGGCGGCCGAGGATGAATCGCCGATCGAACCGGCCGGACAAGAAGGACAGCCCGGGCCCGCCGCCCGAGCCGGTGATGCGTCAGCGGACGACCCTTCCCCGGAGCCGTCCGCATCTGATCTCGATCCCGAGACACTGAAGAACATCCGGATGCTCCGCCGCCTGGGCGCCAAGGGGACGGATGAGATGCTTCTGGCCCAACTGGAGGCCAAGAAGAGCGGAAAAACCGGTTCAAAGGATGGCGCAGACAGCGGCGACACAGCCAAGAAGCGCCGCTGGTGGTCGCGTTGACCCTCTGACTCTCACTCGCGATGATCAGCGGGGATCCGCTTGCCTGACCGCGCGCGACTCAGCGCCACCCTTCCGGGACGACCTTCGGGGATCAGATCACCAGGACGTTCGGATCGCGTCATCCAGCAAAAGGCCTGAACCGTGAGCAAGCCTGTGATCGGCAGCGCGGCCTGGAACGACCGGATGTACCGGTCACATCGAACGCCCTACGACGGGCTGGCTGGCGTCATCGAGCGCGCCCGTCTGCGATGGGTCCTTCGTTGGGCCCGGGCGCTGGCCCCCACGCGGGTCCTCGACGTGGGGTGTGGCGAAGGTGTCCTGCTCGATGCGTTTGGCGACGGCGTACAGGTCATTGGCGTCGACGTGAGTGGCGATTCCCTGCGAGCATGTCATCGGGACCACCCAACCCGAGAGGTCATTCAAGCGAACGGGACCCAAGGCCTGCCGTTCGACAGCCGGACGTTTGACCTGGTCCTCTGTACCGAGGTCCTCGAGCACGTGCCGGAACCGGCCAGATTGATCTCCGAGCTGTGGCGGGTCTGCGCCCCGAACGGCAGGGCCATCTTGACCGTGCCCATCGAGCGTCTCAAGCTGGCTGCCAAGGCCATCCTCCGGTGGACGCCGTTGTTCCGGTGCCTGTTCCCGGGGATCGAACCGGGCTTCAGCGCCTGGCACCTGCACGACTTCGATCGCGCGACGCTGTATTCGCTCCTGCGCACGCGATTCGAGATCGAGTCGGCCCGATGCGTCTGGGGGCTTCATCGTTGCCTGTTGCTCCGACCCGCGGCGACGGTTCGCTCGGTCCATGCGACGCCCGTGCGTCCCGTTGCCCTGAGGAACCTTCCCTTCGCGCACGCTCACCCGGTGGGTATGTGATCCTTTTGGCGGGGCCCGGCGAATCGAAGCTGCTCGGGCGTGCGCCTGACCTCCTTGAACGTAAATGGCCGACCGCACTCGGGGCACCGCCGCTCAGGAAGCCCGATCAAGAGGTACCCGCAACCAGGGCAGCGACCCGGTACATTGGGCACGGTGACGACCAGCCCAATCAGGTGCCCCCAAAAGAGCACGCACAGAAAAATGAACGGAATCAGAAACCACAGGGCAAGCGGGCTCGGACGGCTCAACGCAATGTAGGCCATGAGGACCAGCAGCAACGTGTAGAGCACCGAGACGAAAGTGGCCACCGCCACGGCAAGCCTTTGGTGCCGGCTGTTGAGTCGCTTCAGCCTCAAACGCATTGCAATGGCCCTCCCGTTCACGCGGGATGGCGTGAAGAGGACGGCGCGGCGGTGGGCTACTCTACGAGGCTATCGCGCTAAGTTTCGCCGAACCAGGCTGACCGCGCCGAGGACGCCGGCGTCGTCGCCGAGCGTCGCCTCGACGATCTCGAGATCGTGATGAGCGACCGGGAAGGTGTTGGCGCGAATGGCCTCGGCCACGCCCTCGACGTAGGGCCGACCGATGGCCTCGACCACCCCCCCGCCGACTACGATGATCTGGGGGTTCAACAGGTGGACCGTGTTGGCCAGACCCAGCCCGACCAGGTGGGCGGATTCGTCCACGGCCCGGCAGACGACCTTGTCGCCGGCCTGGTAGGCCTTGGCCAGCAGCCCGCTGCCCAACTCCCTGCCCACCGTGTCGGGGTCCCACTTGCCCAGCTTGTCCTCGACGAGCTGGGGCAGCATGCTCTCTTTGCCGGCGCGGATCTGCTCGACGATGTTGGCGACGATGGCGAGTCGGGCGGCCAGGCTCTCGACCGTGCCCCGCCAGCCGGTGTTGGCCTTGGCGCCGTCGAACTTGATCGTCATGTGCCCGAACTCGCTGGCCGCCCCCGTCGCGCCCTCGACCAGCTCGCCGTTGATCACCATTCCACCCCCAATACCCGTGCCCACGAACACGCCGAACAGGCTGTCCACGCCCCGACCGGCGCCGAGGTCCAGCTCACCCAGCGTGCAGAGATTCGTGTCGTTGCCGAGGAACACCGATCGGCCGATCTGATCGCTCAATAGGTTGGCCACCTCGACCCGACCCCACCCGAGGTTCGGGGCCGAGTGGATCACGCCGTTGGCCCCGTCGACGGGCCCGGGCACGCCCACGCCGACCGCGCGGATGTCCTTCATCTGCAGGCCGGCCTGCTCGACGGCGCCCTCGATGGTCTTGGCAACCCGCGACAGCACCGCGTCGCACCCCTTGTCGCCCCTGGTTCGCTTTTTGCAGCGTGAGATGATGTCGCGCCGACCCGTAACCACGACGGCCAAGATCTTCGTGCCGCCCAGATCCACGCCGACAATGGGATCGCTCTGCACCGAGTCGCTCATGACGCCTCTCCCTGCACCGGCTCGCCGGCGCTAACCCCAACAAGACAAGCCGACGATCCTTAAGATAGCCCGTCGATGGCGGCCGATCAACGGCTTGGGGGTGCCGGTTTGCCCCTCCGCGTGCCGAGGGTAGAATAGCGCTTCAGCGTGCATGCAATGCGCGTTCGACTTGGGTGGCACACGCGAGGGTTGGCCTGGCTGTGAATGGTCGACGTGCGCCACGGCCAAGCTCAGCCTCCTCCCTCGGCTTCGCTTGACCGTGCCACCCGATCGCTGTCGGGATCGATCCCGATACGGCGGACACGGGAGGCACCGGTGGCCAGGTCGTCCAGCAAGCATCGGCCGAGCAAGTCGAGCAAGCTCGACAGCCTCACGCCGGCGATGCGCCAGTACACCGACCAGAAGGCCCAGGCGCCGGACGCGATCCTGTTCTTCCGCATGGGTGACTTCTACGAGATGTTCTACGAGGACGCCAAGACGGCCGCACGCGTCCTCGGGTTGACGCTGACCTCCCGCAACAAGGGCGGCGAGAATCCGATCCCGCTGGCGGGCGTGCCCTATCACGCCGTCGAGGGCTACCTGGCCAAGATGGTCCGGGCCGGGTTCAAGGTGGCCATCTCCGAGCAGGTCGAAGACCCCAAACAGGCCAAGGGCGTGGTCAAGCGGGCCATCGTTCGCATCGTCACGCCCGGGACGCTGACCGACCAGGCACTGCTGCACGAGCGCGAGGAGAACTACCTGGCGGCCGTGGCGATCGGGTCGTCGGGCTCGCAGGCCGATCAGATCGGGCTGGCGGCGGTCGAGCTGAGCACGGGGGCCTTCTTCGTGCAACTGCTGCCGGCCGAGGCCGTCATCGACGAACTGGTCAGGCTGCGGCCGGCCGAGCTGCTCGCGCCCGAACTCGAGTTCGGCGAGCAGTCGCCGCTGCTCGAGCAGTACCGCCAGGTGACCGACGGCGCGGTGACGCACCGTCCGGCCCACGTCTTCTCGCCCTATCAGGCCGAGCAGGCCCTGTGCAGGCATTTCGGCACGGCGCACCTCGAGGGGTTCGGGTTCGATCAGATGGACGGGTCGCTCTGTGCGGCCGGGGCGGTGCTCGACTACCTCAGCGAGACGCAGAAGTCGGCCCTCAAGCACGTCACCACCATCCGCCAGCGAACGCAGGACCGATACGTGGGCATCGACCAGGCCACCATGCGGTCGCTGGAGATCGAGCGAACGATCCGCGACGGGCAGCGGGACGGGTCGCTGCTGCACGCGGTCGATCGCACGGTCAATCCGATGGGGGCGCGGATGCTGCGGCGGCGGGTGTGCTACCCGCTCCGCGACGTGGACGAAATCGTCGCGCGGCAGGCGGCCGTGGCCGAGCTCCGCGAGCTGCCCGAGATGCGGCAACGCGTCCGCGACGTGCTCCGGCTGATGGGCGACGTCGAGCGGATCACGGCCCGTCTGGGCGTGGGACGGGTCAGTCCGCGCGACTTGGTCGGGTTGGGCCAGACGTTGGGCCAACTGCCGCAATTGGCCGACGCGCTTCGATCGGGACGACTCGACACCGCCGACGCGGGTCCGGGCTCGCCGCAACTCGCAGGGCTGGCCGAGTCGCTGGGCGGGCTCGAGGACCTGGCCGCGTTCCTGGCCGCCAGCCTCGACGCCGACGCGCCGATCACCGTCCGCGAGGGCGGCATCATCGCGGCCGGGTACAACGACGAGCTCGACCGGCTGCGATCGATCGCGACCGGCGGCCAGGAATGGCTCGTCGAGTTCCAACGACGCGAGATCCAGCGGACGGGCATCGCACAGCTTAAGGTGGGCTTCAACCGGGTGTTCGGCTATTACATCGAGATTAGCCACACCCATCGCGACCGCGTGCCGGCCGACTACGTCCGCAAGCAGACCGTCAAGAACGCCGAGCGCTACATCACCGACGAGCTGAAGCGACACGAGAACGAGGTGCTGACGGCCGAGGAGCGCGCCAAGACGCTGGAGTACGACCTGTTCGAGCAGATCCGCGCCCGCGTGAGCGAGTGGATCGACCCGCTCCAGCGGGTGGCCGACGCCGTCGCGCAGATCGACGTGCTGGCGAGCCTGGCGCATCTGGCGGCCGAGCGCGACTACTGCCGGCCCGAGATCGTCGACGAGGACGTGCTCGAGATCCACGACGGCCGGCATCCCGTGCTCGAGCAGTCGCTCGGCGAGGGATTCGTGCCCAACGACTGCATGCTCGACGAGCGCGATGCGCGGCTGCTGATCATCACCGGGCCGAACATGGCCGGCAAGAGCACCTACATCCGACAGGTCGCGCTGCTGGTGCTGTTGGCCCAGACCGGGTCGTTCGTACCGGCCGGTCGGATGCGGCTGGGGCTGGTCGACCGGATCTTCGCGCGGGTCGGCGCGAGCGACGAGATCGCCCGCGGACAGTCGACCTTTATGGTCGAGATGACCGAGACGGCCAACATCCTCAACAACGCCACGCGTCGGAGCCTGGTGATCTTCGACGAGATCGGGCGGGGCACGAGCACGTACGACGGCCTGAGCCTGGCCTGGGCCATCACCGAGCACGTCGCCGGCCGACTCGGCTGCCGCACGCTGTTCGCCACCCACTACCACGAGCTGACCGACCTGGCCGAGTCGCTGCCTGGCGTGCGGAACTTCAACGTCGCCGTCCGCGAGTGGGCCGACCAGGTCGTCTTCCTGCACCGCATCGTCCCGGGCGGCACAGACAAGAGCTACGGCGTCCACGTCGCCAAGTTGGCCGGCGTCCCCCGCCCCATCGTCGAACGAAGCCGCGAGGTCCTGGCCGAGCTAGAGCGAAACTTCAACCGAAAGCGCCGGGCCGCCCAGCCCGATCACCCCCCCGACCGCGAACCCCAAACCGGCCAACTACTCCTATTCGACGACGGCAGCGCCGAGCTAGCCGCCAAACTCCGCCGCCTGGACCTGAAAGCCATGACCCCCGAAGAGGCGCTGGCCGCGCTCCGAAAGCTCCACGACCAGGCCGGCGGGGGTTGAGGGGTCGGGGGAAATAGGGGACGGTCGCGCAACCAGCGGAAACGACCAACCGGGAAGAGGTAAGGGTATCCCGAGTGGCATGAACCCAACAATGGCATCGCCATAACTTCGTTCTATAAAACGTGTTACATGTCTTGGCGGTGCTCACAAGTGTTCCAGCAACTTGTCGTATTCAGCGTGGGAGCCGATCCAGAATCAGACGATCTGTTCGCCATCGACGACGCCGACGGCACGGTAGTCGATGCTGATGCGGGCTGAGTAGATCGGCTCAGTTGCGTGTACCCTCTTGAACCGGAGGCCTGGGTGGTTGGGATCTTGACTGAAGAGTTTGTAGGCTTCGCTTGCTTGCCGCTGAACGTTCTTCGGCAACCGCGCCAGTGCCTGCCGAAAGCGTCTTGTGGTCTGAGAAATCACGTTTCGCCGGGATCGAGCTCTTGGGTCTGGCCGTCTCGATGCTCGGCAAGTGCTTCCGCGGCCAGTTTGGCCAACGCCTCCTGGGAACCCGTGAACCTCTCGCTCCAGCGGCTCTCAGATTCCAGTTCTTTCAGCAGCCAATCGGCGAGCGCATCCTGTTCGTCTGGGGGAAGCGCCGATGCCTTGGCAAACGCTTGCTCGAGCAGCTTGGTCATGTGCGACGCCTCCTTGTTTTAGCATACCCCCGAAGGCAATCTCCGGCAAGTCGGAGCTTCTCAGAAACAGGTGGCTGTCCCTGTTCTGTGAGGAGGTATCGCGTTTCGGTCAGGATGTGTTGGAGGTAGTCAACCGTCGAGCGAGACATACTGGACCTCATCCAGGATGCGGGGGCCGATGTGAGGGCTGAGCGATTCGGGCGTCAACGCTTCCACCCGTCTACCGAGCAGGTCCTCCAGGAAGAAGCATAGCTCGAGGAAGTTGTCGAAGCTCTTCTTGCCCGGCATGCTACCAGCACAGGGGCCACTTCGGGAGTCCGGGACCCGCCTCGACCCTGATGCCTGACGCCCGACCAGGCCCTGGAGGCCCTCCGAAGGCTCAGCGGCGAAGCGCGCGGCGCTTGATCTGCCGCGTTTGAGCGGACGTGGCGGGACGTGACGTGCTCGGCGCGGCCATGGCGCGGGTCTGCTCGTAGACGACGTTGCCGCGGACGTCGTGGTGTCGGAACGTGATCACGCTCCGAACGCCTGACCGGTGAACGGCGACCGACAGGAACCCGCCCTTGACGCGGAGGAAGGCGTAGCGGTGCTTCTTGCCGCGCGGCACGCCGCCGGCGTGTTCATCGCTCGCCGGACCGCAACAGAACTCGTGCACGCCGGTTTCAGGATCGATGGAATGATACTGCCAGTGCCGGTCGCCGCAGACGGCGAACAGGCTGTTGGGGACGTATTTGTGAAGCCACTGGCGGATCTCGCCGCCCTCGTGGGCGAAGGCGGCGTTGGCGTGGTTGTCGGCCTTGTTGTCCCGGTCGGGCCCGACGAGGGGCGTCGGGCTGATCAACACCTTCCAATCGGCGTCGCTGTCGAGGATCGTCCGCTTGAGCCATTGCTTCTGAGCCTCGCCCCAGATCGTCTTGTCCGGGCCGGCCTTCATCGTGTTCGGTGAGCGGAAGTCCCGGCCCTCCACGAGCCAGATTTGCAGCGCCTGTCCCCAGCAATAGGTGCGGTAGGTCTTCTCGCCCATCGGCACCTGCTCGCGGAAGATTCGCTGGCCCTGCGGGAACGTCATCGGCAGCATCTTGGTCTGTTTCATGCCGGGCCAGCAGTCGTTGATGATCGTGTCGTGGTCGTCCTTCATCCAGTAGCCCGGCACGCGGAGGTGGAAGGCGACGTGCCGCGGCAGGCTGTACATGCGATGCCAGTGATAGCGGGCGACGGCGGGCGTGCAGGCGAGCGGGTCCTCGCTGTCGTAGTAGACGGTGTCGCCGGTCGGGACGATGAACTTCGGCCGGAGCTTGGCCATCGCCTCGTAGATGTGAAACCCCTCGGGGTGATCGACGTCCTTGTAGGCCTGCCCGGTGATGACGGTGAAGGTCACGTCGGCGTATGCGTCGCGCGGCGGGGCCGTCTCGAAGCGCCCCCGAAGCGCGTCGTGTCTGGCCTCGCCGAACGTATCGGCCGTGTCGACGGTGAACTGATACACCGTGCCCGGTTTGAGCTCGGACAGCCTGAACTGATGCGTGAAGTCGGTCTTGGCCGTGACGGGCACCCACCCCGTGTTGATCGTGTCTTCCAGTTCCTCCATCGGTCCCAGACGAAGCCGCACCCGCCCGGGCGCGCCGGGGCAGGCACCCTCCAGCGCGTCCGCACTGATGTTCGACGGCAATCGCTTGGCCGGTCGCCCCTTCCGGAGGATCCCCCTGGCGTTTCGCGACGTTCTGGCCGTCAAACGAACCCACAAGATGGCCGACGTCTGCGAGACCTCGCCGACCTTCACGCCGGTGGCCTGGCGCGTATCGGGTGCCTTCTCGGCCTGGATGGCCAGGCCCACGATCCACAAGACGTTTATGCCCCACATGTCGTTCCGCCTTTCGTCAAACCCCCACCTCCCCCATTAGCTCAGAATCGGCGCAAGGACAAGGGACGACTGAAACGCCGAGACGCTGCCTGGGTGGCACGGTCAAGCGAGCCGAGGGACTCGGCGCAGTTTGGCCGTGAGCATACGTATGATCTTGGCAACACGGCCAAGGCTCGGCCCTAAAGGGTCGATCCTTGACCGTGCCACCCCCGCTACTCGGGATGCTCGTCGAACCGTTCGTGGCGGACGGCCATGCCGGGCAGGGCCAGGAATAGTCGCTCCTCAGCCGCGGTCATTTCGACATTTCGGCGGGCCATCGCCTTCCGGGTCACCTCGATGCCTGGAC
>Ga0180432_10012175_pt1 | contig 10030 bp, 11 predicted proteins | sample SS_ome_10_FD_132414 | JGI IMG/M metagenome (GOLD analysis project Ga0180432, IMG submission 132414) | Hypersaline lake sediment archaeal communities from the Salton Sea, California, USA - SS_1_MS_2 metaG | ecosystem: Environmental > Aquatic > Non-marine Saline and Alkaline > Hypersaline >...
AGTAGAAACGGTAGAATAACTGGTCTTCTGCGTAGGGCTGTAAAAGGTCCGCGCACACAACTGAATATATTATAGCGCAAAGACAGTGGTTTGCAAGTCCTCCATTCTCGGAGGGAACCTGCTAATCACTGTCTTTTTTTGTTTCCGGTTCTATCAAACAGAGGAGAAAGAAATGAACATCAAACCGAAACTGGATGGCAACCGCTTGCGCAGGCTACGCAAGCTCAGTGGATTGTCGGCTGAGCGGCTAGGCCGCAAGGCGGACGTCAGCACGCGTCACGTGTGGAGGCTCGAGAGAGGAGAACGTAGTGCTGGCGCCGAGGTGCTGGCCCGGTTGGCGCTGGCATTGGACACGACGATGGAGTACCTGTTGGGTATCGTCGATGGCGACAGCAGCATCTTTTCCATTATGAAAGAAGGGCAAGAGATTGAGGTGGAACACGGCATCGAGGAATCGCTGTAACGAGGTGTTACTATGAGTGCAGCGGCGCACATCACGATATTCTTATTGTTCATCGTCCTGGCTCCCATCCTGGTAGTTGGCGCCGGATTCGTCGGCTGGCTGTACTGGCGCGAGCGGGCAGAACGCCAACGGCTGGAGAGGACAGCGCGGCAGGCTGAAATCTACGGACAGCTGAGCAGCCCGCCTACCCTCCGCCCACGCCCCCATCCCCGATCCCCGACGCCGCCCGGCGGCAATATCTTTGTGTTTCCCCGCAGTGGCATTGTTCCCTATGGTTCGATGCCCTACGACATTGCGCCCGGAGGCGACCAGGGACCCGTGGGCGATGGAGAGTGGAGGGTGATACGATGAAGTGGCAATCGCCGGTTCTGACGCTGGTCGTGCTGCTGTTGGTCGGTTGTACCGATGGGTACACACCGACCGGTCCGACCGCCGAGGCTATTGGACTGCAGAGCTACGGAACCATCCAGGCGGCGGAGGCGGAGGCCGCCAGCGCGCACGTTCAAATGGAGATAGCGCGGGCGACGGAGCAGGCGGCGCAGGCCATTCGAGACCACCAGGTCACGCTGTTGACCGCCGAGGCACAACGGACTGTGGACGCTCACCAGCGAACCATCGAGGCGCAAAACGTCTGGGCGACGCAACAGAGTGCCAACGCCACCCAGGTGGCCGAGGCCACTGCGATGGCGATAGCGGTCCAGGCGACGACTGAGGCGCAGCATATCTCAGCGACAGCCACCGAGCGCGGGTACCGGGCGACGGCAACTCAACAGACGATCGATCAGCGGGCGACGACAACTGCCCAGGCGATGGCGATAGCCGAGACAGCAACGCGCCAGGCGTGGGAGGCGACGCGACAGGCGGAGCATTTGATGCTCACCCGCCAGGCGGAGAAGCGAGAGGCGACGCTGGGCGCGGTTCGCGACTTTGGTGTTCCGTTCCTGCTCCTGCTGCTGGCCGGTGGAATGGGAGTGCTGGTCGCCTACGGCACACGTCAAATATTGCAGCAAATGGCAAGGCGACCCATCGTCTACCCACGCAATTTCTTTGGGGATGCCGACCCTATGGCCGTCCCCGACCGTGACGGCGGCTACACGCTCGTAGACCTCGACCGGCAACCGGGTCACGTTACCCGGGTCCTGTCGGGTGGGCAGGTGGAAGCCCCTCAATTCAGGAGCGCAGGCCAGGAGGAAAGGACGACCTATCGCGATCAAATGGTGGATGGAGCGACCCGCCCTCGGATAGGCAGCGGCGCTCAGAGAACGCCGTCACCTGCGTTGGCTGCTTCACAGCAAGCGGCCCCACCGAGAGCGCCCGCGCCAGGACTGCGCAGTGTGCGAGTGCTCAGACGACTCGACCAGGCGGGAAGGGCGGGCTTCCTGCCACCGGCACTGCTGGCCAGCCTGGAGGCCGACTGGACGGAGGTCACTTCTGACCTCTGCCACGATAGGAGGAGGAGCAATGAGGGACTATCGACGGATGCAGACTGACGAGGTGGTCGCATACTGGCGCGGCATCGTCGGCACGCTCGACCAACGTGGACTGCTCGAGGAGCGGCCCCGGATGGGCGGCAAGGTGCTGCCGACCGCCGACGCGATTCTGTTGCCCGACCGCGTGATATTCGCCCTGGATCTGCAACGTTTGGGCGGCATCTCGCGCGAGGATTGGTTGGACGACGACCTTTGGAAACAGTGGCGCGCGGCATTGCAGGGCCGACATTGCTTCGTCTCGGATGGCGGTGGGCTGGCGATAACGGTGGCGCGGGAACCGGGCATAGAGCGCAAGCGGCTGCCCGCCGCCATCCACCTGACCCCCGAGCACATCCCCCCAGAACCCTACCACGTCTGTCTCGGCTTCGCCCATCGCGGTCCCGTCCACCTGGATTTGGCGGGCAAACACCGGGCCATCCTGGTCGGCGGCACGACCGGCGCGGGCAAGACGAACCTGATGCAGAGTGTGATCCTGCAACTGGCGGCCAAGCACACGCCCGCTGAGGTACGCTTTGCGATCGTGGACACAAAAGAGGTCGACTTTGGCCGCGACTATGAGCGGCTACCCCACCTGTTTGTGTCCATCGCCCACGATCTCCAGGAGGCAGCCCGGCTCATCGAGCGAGTGGAGAACGAGCGGTTGAGACGCCAGGCGGTGATGGCCGCGGCCGGTGTGGCCGACTGGCGCAAGGTGGATGGGTTGCCCCTGCTTCTGCTGGTCGTGGATGAGGCGGCGGATTTTACTCGGACAGCGACGATGGACACACTGGTAGACATCGCGCGGAAGGGGAGAGCGTTCGGCCTCAGTATCATCCTGGGGACGCAATCGCCGAGCGCGAAGGTCATTCATCCGCAAATACGGGCCAACCTGCCGACGGCGATAGCATTCCAGACCCGAACGGACGTGGAGAGCCGGGTGATCCTGGGACGTAAAGGGGCGGAGGCGTTGAACCGTCCTGGACTGGCTCTGACGTTCGTGGATGGGCGGTGGGCGAAGGTGCAGACACTGGAGGCGGGCGCGGCGGGCGACTTTATCACCGAGCGGGTAGCCGTCGACCGGCCCGCGTTGACCGACGTCGAGCAGGCGCTGGTGCGCTACGCCGTTGGCGAACTTGATGGCGCTTTCAAGATCAACCAGCTGTACCAGGCGCACAAGGGCCAGATCAGCCAGAGACGACTGACGGCGCTGGCTCAGACGTGGGAGGGACGCGGTTGGCTGACTGAACCGCGGCACGCGACCGACGCACGCCGGGTGACGGACGAACTGCTGACGCTGGCAGGCCCAGCCCCTCCGGGAGATGCGGAAGGTGATGATAGGGTGATAGGGATGATAGGCGGTGATAGGGACGCCGGGGCGATGATAGGCGACGAAGGGAAAAACGAAAAACAGGAAGCACAGAGATGTGAGGAGATGACGGCTCAATCAAGGAGTGTGAGATATGTTTCTGACAGCAATTGACGGCGGCTACGGCTACGTAAAAGCAGTCTGTCACAATAAGAGAATCATCGAGCCCAGCTTGATCGCACCGGCGCTGACGATCAAATATGAAAGCGGCCTGGCCGACAATGGCTCTGGCATGACGCTGGAGCTGGACGGCAAAGCCTGGTTCGTGGGCCGTCTGGCCCAGCTACAGGCGACCGATCCCATCTCGCCCCGCGCTCGCGAACGCAGCGCCCACGTCATGCGAGTGCTGACACTGGCGGCCCTCTACCGCCTGGGCATCACACGGGGAGGGGTGCGTATGGTGACCGGCCTCCCTGTGGCCTGGTTCGGGGATCGAGATAAGCTCACGGCGACGTTGACCGGCTCCCACCACTATCGCGTCAACGGCGAGACGTGCAGCGTCGACGTCGCCGAGGCGCTGGCGGTGCCGCAGCCATTCGGCAGCTACTTCCGAATGCTGTTGACGCCGGACGGTGTGCTGCTGGACGAGGATGGCCTGCGGCGCGAGAGGGTGGCCGTGCTGGACGTGGGTACCTACACCAGCGACTATGCCCTGGCCGACAGGCTGCGCTACGTCGAGGCGGGCAGTGGGAGCATCCCCTATGCGATGTCGCGGGTGTACGAACTGCTGCAGGATCACGTCGCCCGGCGCTACGACCGCGAGCTGACGTTCCGCGAGGCAGAGGAAGCGGCGCAGACGGGCTACATCACCGACCGCGGCGAGCACCTTTATGTCGGCGATCTGCTGGACGAGGTACTCGACTCCGTGGCGGAGCGCGTGATCGGCGAGGCGCAGACCTTGTGGGGCGCCGGCAGGGATCTGGCAGCCGTGCTGGTCACCGGCGGCGGTGGGCCGAGGCTGATGGAGCGTATACGAGCGGTCTATCCGCATGCCCGGCTGGCGCCCAGTCCGCAGATGGCCAACGTCGAGGGATTCTACCGATATGGCCTGCGCAAGTTTGGATAGGTGTGCGCCGGGTACACACTCATCGGTGTGCGCTCAGTACACACCGTGGGCATAGTCCCGTAGGGGAGTAGGTCGATGGCCAAACGACGACAGGTGTTTGTCTACGACGACGTGAGAGATACAGACGTTGAGGCGTGGCTGGAGCGCCAGGATAACAAGAGCGCCGCGATCCGCGCAGCGATTCGACAGGTCATTCAGCCCCAGGAGCAACTCGACGCGTCAACGCTGCGCCGTGTACTGCGAGAAGAGTTGGCCCAAGCCCGGGTGGCAATGACAATGGATGATGACCAAGCAGCGCCGCCCTCGGCCCACGGGGACGTGGATCCCGAGGCCGGACGGCGGCTGGATGAGATGTTCTGATCAGGAGGGAGGAATGGGCTACATCGCGATTGGCAATATTGAGGAGGAGTTCGTCAAGGTCAGACGCGAGACGGAGCAGAAGATGATCTTTGCGTTCCGCCGGGCCCTCGTGCATGGCCTGGACGAGCATCCCCAAACATGCTGTCTGGTGCGCGAGGCGCTGAGCCAACTCCCGCCCCTCGACGGCGATGCCTGGATGACCGAGGTGGTTGGCGTCCTCACAGGCCTCATCGCGCGCCAGCGATCCGAGTATGGGGAACAACAGGACGTTCTCCACCAAATACGGCGGGAGCGGGACGAGCTAAAACAGAAGGTTGAAGACTATGAGGGCGGTCTCCTGGAGGAGCAGATCGCAGCGCTGACCGGGGAACGCAACTTTTGGCGGCGCGAGGTGGTAGAGGCCGGTGGACGCATCGAGCTGCTGGAGGAGGCGCTGGATCGTTCCCAGAGAGCGTATGACGCTGAGACGAGGCGACTGCAAGAACGAGTCGACGAGCTCAATCACCTCGTCGTCGAGCAGCAGGAGGCGCTCAACAAACTGGTTTCATGACGTGCAAAAACCCCCGTGCAAAAACCAGACGGTAAGGACCCATGAGGGGGGATTTTTACATATATCTTATTTTGTTTATGACTACAGGAGGTATCCCAATGGCAGTTCAAGTACAGGAAGGTTTTTCAATCCAAGACATTCAAGCCGCCCTGGAGTCGGCCTACGATGATGAGCGCTGGTTGGCCGTCTTGAAGGTGCCCCGGCACACGGGCGTGGCCGACGCCCCTCAACTGCGAGAGGCGACGGGCCTGTCGCGTGGACAACTGGATCGGCTGTTGGAGCAGTTCGAGGATGTGGCGCCCCAGGTCCTGCTGACCGAGGTCCCCTTCCCCGTCTCCAGGCCGGGGAAACGCGGGCGGCCCTCGGCAGTGTACCGCCTCGGCAAAGCAGGGGCAGCTCTGTTGCGGGCCAACGGTTACGACAACGCCCGTGCCTGTGGGCTGAACACCGAGACTCAGATCGGCCACGCGCGAGCCGTGCTGGATGTGCGCCTGGCGGCGCAGGCCAATGGCCTGGCGGTGGCGACGGAGCGCGAGCTCGCCTACACGGACGCTGGCAAGGCGCGCGTGCTGCGGCCCGACAACCTGGTCACGCTGTCCGACGGCACGCGCGCGCTGTTCGAGGTGGAGCAGAATGCAAATCTGTCCCTGCTGCGGCGGGTGCGGGAGAGCGTGCGGCACAAGCTGGCCTTCTTCGCCGCGCCGGAGGCCGAGGGCGTCTCGTCCCACGTGCGGGTGCTGATCGACCTGCCCCACGGCAAAACCTGGGACAGGACCGTCGCGGTGTGGGAGCAGGCCACCGCCATCGCGGCCGAGGAGCACGGTGGTCACCTGCCCTTTCACATCGCCGCCATACCGCTGCTCGATTTCCTGGAGAGACCCAATTGGGCGGAACCACCCGACGAGCCGCGTTGGGAGTCGTTGTTCGATCCAGCACAGACCGCCGCCTTCGAACCAACCTCCGACGATCAAAAGGCCCTGGTCAAAAAAGAGCAGAATCTGCGTCAGGCCAACATCCCGGTGGAGCTCAAACGGCGCAGCGCCCGCGACGACTACCTGATTATGGAGGCCTATTGGTACCATCTGTGCCAGGAGGGACGGGATTTGATGTTCACTCACGAACGTCCTCTGGCCCATCAGGCCTTCTTTGACACGATGAACGTGATCTATGTCGCCTCGCATCCGCCGGACGCCTCACCCTGGGAGCGAGCGCTGCACCCTCACGCCTCCCTCTACCTCCTGCACTGCTACCTCGAGATGCACCCCCGTCTGCGTCAGGCGCTTTCCAAAGCGGTCGCTCGCGGCAGCAGCTCGACGCGCTGGAGTGCATCCCTCGTCACCCATCGGGCGCAGGTCGTGATAGACACCTTCCTTCGCTACCACGGACTCTGCAGCGGCGATGCCCTGAACGCCTATCCGGTCGGCCCTTGGCAGCGCGGCGGCGACCGCGGTGATTTTGGCATTGTGGTAGAGATTGAACCGCAGGCATTGATGGGCGCAGGGGATGGCGTGGTCCCGACCCGTGAGGACGTCGCTTTCGCCGAACGCGCGCTGGCCTGGGTGCTCTTCGCCCTGTTCGCCTATGCCGAGGACATCGAAGTCAAACGCGCACGCTTCTGGTGACGTGCAGGGAAGATGGGATGATGGGTATGAAAACACTCAAACGAGTCGTGATCAAAGAGGAACTCGTCGCGCTGACCGGCGATGGGCTATCGGCGCTCATCCTGAACCAGCTCCTGTACTGGAGTGAGCGCGTGCGGGATTTTGACGAGTTCATCGAGGAGGAAGAGCAGCGGGGCGGAGACCCCAACGTCGAGCCTACCAGAGGTTGGATCTACAAGACGGCGTCGGAGTTGGGCGAGGAGATCATGCTCGGTGTATCGGGAAGAACCGTCCAGCGGCGGCTGGACGACCTCGTCGAGGCGGGATACATCGACAGGCGTGAAAGCCCCCACAAGTGGGACAGGACGCTCCAGTATCGGCCCAACATCTACGCCATTCAACGTGGTCTCGCCAGGCTGGGGTATGTCCTGGATGGGTACCCACTCCAGTTTCGATTCGAGGAAAGCGAATCGCCGCCGCAGGATGCGGCGTCACGGTCGTCGGCCGATACCGGGCCAGAGCCGCACGACGATGAGCCAGGACACCGTGTCGACTCGAGACGACACGGTGTCCACTCGAGGGGACAACCTGTCGCGTCGAAGGGACGCGGTGACGGAACGGTACCAGAGATTACGACAGAGAATACAGACAGAAACAACAACGGGCGCGACGGCGACGTTGCTGTTGCTGCACTCTCTGAAACATCGCTTTCGGCGTTCGAGGCCTTGCAGGAACTGGGGCTGGTGCCCGATAGCCTGGCGCGTCGGTATGCGCTTGCCACCCCCGAAGCCGCGATCCGTTGGGCCGACTATGCCCGCCGAGAGGATCTGGGGGCGGCCTACGTGCGCAAACGCCTGGACGCCGGCGACGAGCCGCCGCCCAGGAAGCGACGCACTACTGCGCCGCCTCAGGCTGTCAAAGTGTACCGGTGAGTGTCACAGTTACAAAAAAACAGGAGAGAATCGTGCACAAAATTCAAATTCCTCACAACGTCGAAGCCGAAGAGGCTGTACTTGGCTCTCTGCTGATCGACCCCACGATGGCCTACGTCGCCACGGCGGACATTCTGAAACCGGACCACTTTTTCGTCCAGAAGAACGCCTGGATCTATGAGGCCATTCAGAGGCTTAACCGCGATGGCGTCGTGCCGGATTACGTCACGTTGCGCGACGAACTGGCGCGGCGCGGCCGATTGGAATCCGTCGGTGGCGAGGCATACTTGATGGGATTGATAAACGTCGTCCCCTCGGCGCTGCACGTCGAAGCCTACGCCACCATCGTCCAGGAGGCCGCGATTCGACGCCGGTTGATCCAGGCCGCCTCCGAGGTGGCCAAGTTGGCCTACGACGAGAGCCGGGACATCGGCGCCGTGCAGCGAGAGGCCGAAACCGCCGTTCTGAACGCGCGCCCAGACGGCAAGGGAGATCACGCCATCTACGATTTGGTCTCGGCGGTCAACGAGGACGTCGCGGAGCGGATGGAGAATCCGACGGACATTCCGGGGTTGCCCACCGGCATTCGCGCGCTGGACGAGATGCTGGGCGGGTTGGAAACGGGACTGTACATCCTGGCGGCGCGGCCCAGTGTGGGAAAGACGGCTATCGCGCTTCAGATCGCGTCCCACGTCGCCTCCAGCGATCAGGACGTGATGCTCTTCACCCTGGAGATGTCACCCGAACAGATCACCCGGCGCATCCTCAGCTCCCGGGCGGCAGTCTCGCAGGACGAGCTGAAGCGGGGCCTGTTGGATCACGAGGGATACGTTCGCTTCGTCGAGGCGTCCGGCGTGGTCAGCGATTGGCCCCTGAGCGTCCACACGGGAAACGTGACGCCTGGGATCGTGCGGGCCAAGGTGCAGCGCCAGCAGCTTCGGGGCGATGTCTCGCTGGTCGTCATCGACTATCTGGGGTTGATGTCCGGCGATGGAGAGGCGGAGACGAGAAATCTGGAGCTGGGCGACATCGCGCGGAACCTGCTGCTGACGGCGAAGGAGTTGGATGTGCCCATCCTGACCATCCACCAGCTCAACCGCAGCGTGGAGAGTCGGTCGGACAGGCGCCCACTGCTTTCCGACCTGCGTGAGAGCGGGCAATTGGAGGAGCACGCCGACGTCGTCCTGATGCTGTACCGGGATGGATGTTACTACCCGGACAGCGAGCGCGCCGACATTATGGAGATCTGGGTGCGCAAGAACCGGAACGGACCGTCAGGCACGCTGTGCGAGTTGTTCTGGCAAGCTGAGTATGGGCAGTGTGTTTCCCTGGTGGAGAGGGAAGCGCTGTCGTGCGATTCGATGTAGTCGGAGTGCTGGCGTTCCGACGGGATACTTCTATCAGGGCAGAAGTTGGGGGAGAGCGCTCGCGACCTCTGGGTGGTGGCGGCGGCTTTTGCGGAGCACGGAGTTGAGGAAGGAGTTAGAGACCAGTCAGTGACTGGATGGAGGAGATACATGGACACAGATACAGTTTGGGACCAGATGTTGGAGCAAGCCTCGTACCGGCAACTGAAATCGTTGTTAAAGGCGCAGACGAACATCCGCCAATCGGCGGAGCGTATGGCGCGGGAAGCGCGCGAGGCGATGGAGGCGCTCGCCGTCTCCTTCGCGCGGGACGAGGTGAACCGGTACAGTTTGGCCAGCCCTGCGGGCCTGGACGTGCTCGGCATCCAGGAGCTGGCCGAGATGACGCGCGAGGCCCTGCGCAAGCGCACTGACGCTCTGGAGGAGCAGACCCGCTACGCCGAGCGGAAGGCTGCCAAACTGGAGGAGGAAAACGAGCGATTGCGCGCCGAGATGGAGTTGGTGAAGAAGAACTGGCCGGAGTAGGAGAAAGCAGGGGAGGCTGACTCCTTTGATTTCTAATGTGAAGAACAAATCTATGCTGAAACTGGCATAGTCTCAAATTGTACTTGACATATCTCATCCCGGTTCCTTGCCGTGCTCATTGAGAAGTGTTACAATCGGCTCATAGTACTGCAACGACTTGAGGTGATGAAATGGACACGAGAGCGATTCCTGTGATAGAGACCATCACTGCCCGGTATGAACGAGGAGTTCTGGTGCCTTTGCAAGACGTGGATTTGCAGGAAAGTCAAACCGTGCGTCTGCAAATCATCCCCTCGCGCGTCTGTGTGACTGCTGCGACGGCTCGTCATAA
>Ga0180432_10012176_pt1 | contig 10029 bp, 7 predicted proteins | sample SS_ome_10_FD_132414 | JGI IMG/M metagenome (GOLD analysis project Ga0180432, IMG submission 132414) | Hypersaline lake sediment archaeal communities from the Salton Sea, California, USA - SS_1_MS_2 metaG | ecosystem: Environmental > Aquatic > Non-marine Saline and Alkaline > Hypersaline >...
GTCACGTAAACAGGAGAATTGAAGTGAAGGCTTATTTTGAAAAACGCGCCAAGGGGTTGAAATACGTGTCTCTATTGGGAATGATGGTCACCCCATTTTTCCTGTATGTTGCCGCTGTAAATGATCTGACCACCTGGGTCACCATCCTCTTGGGTCTGATGGGGGTGTCCATGCTCCTGGCTCTGAAGGTGGGTTGAGAATGATTTTGACAATGAGCTTGGCAGATAAAAGCTCACAAGCCATAAATTTATTGCACACACTACTGCTTTAGCATAGACTCTGCTACCGTTTGTACCAAAAATACCGCAAAATTAAAAACAGCCGGCAAAGTCGTCAGACCCCGGGAAAGAGAATTGGAGAAGAAAAAATGACGCATCATTTCTGCACCCACCGCCCACTCCTGATGGGCACCCGTTGGATGATCACCGCTGACCACCCTCTGGCCGCCCAGGGCGGAGCGGCCGTCCTGGAAGAGGGCGGTAACGCTGTGGACGCGGCCGTTGCCGCCAACCTCGTTATGACCACGGTCAGACCCCATATGTGCGGCATCGGGGGCGATCTCTTTGCCCTCATTTATATGGCCGGTGAGGGGACCTTTGAGGCCCTGAACGCCTCGGGACGTGCCCCGGCCAGGGCCACGTTAGACGCTTATCGGGACCGGGGATTAGAGACGATCCCCGAGACCGGGATACTTACCTGTACCGTTCCCGGAGCCATTGCTGGCTGGCAGGCGGCCCTGGAAAGGCACGGAACCATGGGTCTGGATAGGCTCCTGGGTCGGGCGATTGATTATGCCAAGGGTGGCTTTCCAGTGTACCAGGAATTAGTATCGGTTATGCAGGAAAGAAAGCCGTTTATGCAAAAGAACAAAGCGGCTGCCTCCACCTTCTACCCGGGTGGCCGGACACCCCGGGTTGGACAACTTGTCATTCAACCCAACTTAGCCGAGTCCTACCGGAAGCTGGCCGAGGGAGGACCAGATGCTTTCTATAATGGCCCTATGGGCGAAGCCCTGGTGAAATTCTCTCAGACGGAGGGTGGTTTTTTTGACATGGAAGATCTGGCTGCTCACCGGGTCACTTGGGAAATTCCCATCACCACCGACTACCGTGGGTATACGATCGCCTCCCAGCCCCCCAACTCCCAGGGTATTGCCCTCCTGATGCAGACCAACATCCTGGAGTGCCTGGATCTCAACCGATACGCTATCGATTCACCCGAGTTGATACACCACATGGTCGAAACCAAGAAGCTATCCTTTGCCGACAGGGACCGTTACGTCTGTGACCCTGCTTTCCACCCGGTCCCGGTGGAGGAGATGCTGTCAAAGACCCATGCCGCCCAACGAGCTAAGCTGATCGACCCGGACAGGGCCGCTGAGACATTTCCACCCCGCAGCTTTACTGACGGTGGAGAGGACACCATTTACCTTACCGTAGTCGATTCGGAGGGAAACGCCGTAGCCCTCATACAATCGCTCTACGAGGCCTTCGGCTCTTGTGTCATGGTCCCGGAGACCGGCATGCTGCTTCACAATCGGGGACGCGGATTCAACTTGGACCCGAACCACCCCAACCGGTTGGAGCCCCGCAAACGGCCCTATCATACCCTCCACCCCGCCATGATCCTCAAGGATGGACGGCCGTACATGGTCCTGGGCACACCCGGGGCGGACGGCCAAACCCAGACCAATATCCAACTGATCGTGGACATGCTGGACTTCGGTGCAGACCCCCAGGAGGCCAATGAGGCCCCCCGGTGGCGGTCCAACCCGGATGGGAGCCTGATGATCGAATCACGGTTTCCTGCAAAGACCCTGGATGCCCTTAAGGGCAAAGGCCACCAACTCCAGATCTTGGACGACTGGGCCACAATCATGGGATCCTCCCAGGCGATCCTCGTGGATCCCGAGACTGGCGTTCTCAAGGCCGGGGCTGACCCCAGAAGACAGGCGTATGCCATAGGTAAGTAGGGGTGGCTCTCTGAAAGAAATCGATCTGCCGAACTTGAAGGGGAACCCTCTGATCTGTCAGAATTATGGATGGAAGAATGGAAACTGATAGAGGCTACGCGACAAACGCCTATCAAACTGATTTCGAAGCAAGGATAATCGATACGAAAATCATTCACGATCACCAGGGTGTTATCCTGGACCGGACATTCTTTTATCCCACCGGTGGGGGTCAGCCCCACGACACGGGGACCCTCCAGGGCGTGCGCGTGATTGACGTGATTGAACAGGACGAGGCCGTCATTCACGTCATGGACGGAAAGATCACGACCGGCAAGGTGACGGGAAAGGTGGATTGGAAGCGACGTTTCGACCATATGCAGCAGCACACGGGTCAGCATGTTCTATCACAGGCCTTTGTTCAGGTCATGGGTGCGGAGACCACAGGATTCCACCTGGGTGAAGAGGTAACCACCATTGATTTGGCCACCTCGGGTCTGACCTGGGAAGCGATTCATCAGGTGGAAGATGAGGCCAACCGGGTGGTATTTCAGAATCTACCGGTGCGCGTTCATGAAGCAACAAAGGAAACCTATTCACAATTCCCGTTGCGAAAACCGCCGGCAGTTGAGGGAACCATCCGTATCCTGGAGGTCGATCATTATGATTGGTCTGCTTGCTGCGGGACTCATGTGAAATCAACGGGTGAGATCGGTCTGATCAAGGTGGTTCGATTCGAGAAATATAAGAACGGTTCACGTGTGACCTTTTTATGCGGACATCGAACGCTCAAGGCCTTGCAGGAGAAGACCGAAATCCTGGAAACGGTATCACGCCGTTTAACTTTTGCGGAAACGGATTTGGTTCAGGGCATTGATAGGCTTCTTGATCAGCAAAAACGTCTCAAAAAACTCGAAAAACAATTGCTGGTCTATGAGGCCGCTGAACGGGCTTCTCGTGCACGGAAGATCGGGGAACTGTTTTTTCATCACGACCTTTTTACCGACAGGGATGTCAGGTCCGTTCAGTCCTTATGCAGGCAGATGACCGGGAACCCCAAAACGGTTTGTCTTTTTGGGCTGCAGTCCAACCGGGCAACGATTGTCCTTGGACAATCGGAAAAGGGCCCCCTGGACCTCAAATCACTTACTTCAAGAATTTCTGAACTGATTAAGGGTAAAGGCGGCGGCAATCAACGGCAGATTCAGGTAAGTGGTGCGGAAACCTTCCGGTTACCTCCTGCCATGGAAAAACTGATTCATCAGATCGTTCATGAATTGGAGCGTGACTGCCGGTAACCAGGAAGAACCCCACCCTGCGCACATGAATGGATTGTCTGGAAGGCACCCCACACATTGATCATTCTCTGCCTCAGGTTGACGCTTGAAGAGAGACCTCCACAGCCCTTGTACTCTTATTTTCAAATAGCCAAACTGCTTTAATGGTTGCAAGATATTGACGCGTGGCAAGTGTCACGCGAGTGGCAATTAACAGGGGCCTGCTTTTATTATGCTTTTCGAATAGTCCGCTGCAGGAATAGGGTGAGGGACAAGGCCGCAATACCCACCCCGACCAAAATCAGGAAAACCGGCTGGTAACTGCGGGCGATGTCGAAAATATGTCCGGCCACCACCGGGCCCATGGCGCCCCCGATGGTTAAGCTGAAGGCAACGATGCCAAAGAGAACACCATGAGAGCCAATCCCAAACAACTCCGCCACTATGGGGGAAAGCACGGTGAAAATGCCGCCATGGGCAATTCCATATAGCATGGCAAAAAGGTACAACATCCAGATCTCACCGGCCACCAGCAGCCATAGAAAGCTGGCAATCAAAAGGTTAAAACATATGATCATTGATTTCGTATTGCCAATTCTGTCAATGGCGGCGCCGATCGACAGCCGGCCAACGATGCTCACCCCGCCAATGGTGGATAAAACGCCTGCCGATTTAATCTGGTCAATACCCATGTCGGTTGCGTGGGCTACAATGTGTACCATTATCGTCAGCATACAGTACCCCGCCAAGAAACTGACAATACAAACCATCCAGAATTGCCAGTTGTGGAGCGCTTCCTGAAACGACAGACCCCCTTCGAACGGGTCCAATTGGCTTTTGGATATTTTCCTGTCTCCATCCGGCAACTGTCCCATTTGACCTGGGTCCCGGCGCAGCAACTGCCCCGATCCGATGATGACCACCAGCACGATGATGCCGATAAATACGTAGGCGGTGCGCCAGCCGTAATTCATAATAAATATACCGGCAAGCAGCGGCAGGGTCACCTGGCCGGCACCGGTGCCCACCTTGACAAGGCCGGTCATCATTCCCCTGCGCCGGACAAACCACCTGGCAGTAGTGGTTAGGGGAATTACATCTATGGAACTCAGACCGATACCCACCACAAGGCCGAAAAACAGATACAGATGCCAGACTGAATTGAGCTGAGAGAGCAGGAAGTGACCGATACCATAAAAAAAACCGGTAACCGCCATGACACTTCTCGGGCCGAATTTATCGTTGAGATTCCCTACCAGGATGCCCAGAAAACCCATGAGGACAAAGGCCAAAGAGGAAGCACCCGAAAGGGTGGCCCTGGACCAGCCGAATTCGGCCAGCAACGGCTTGAAAAAAACGCCGAAAGCGACATACGTGCCGACCCCGATCCCCTGAATGAGAGAACAGGCCAGGGCAATGATGTATCCGTAAAAGAATTTAGATGTTTTCTCTTCGTTCATAGCATAACCTATTGTCCGTGGTGGGCCTGCTATCGGTCGGGTCGGTTTGGAGGGTGAAGTAAATATCAGGCCGATTCTGTCCGGGCTCCTGTTCATGAAAATCCTGCCCGAAATGCTCACAGCGCCATGATGGGAATGATAGGTCAGTGCTTGTAAATGGAGGTCACAGACCAACTGTGGTAGGAACAATGTGGGCAAGCAAATGCCGGATTTATAAAAAACAGCTTTTTTAAGGCTGGACTATAGGGGAATTTGCCTTGTACGTCAATTTATAATTGGAAGGTTTTGAAACATCATAAGAATTAAGGTTTTCCCAAATGTTTTGTAAAAAAACTCCCCGCGTTATTATCTTTTGTTTTATCGATGATTATGTTGGACTTAACCGACGTATATACCCTATGTCATATCGACAGGAACTTTTACGACAACTTTGTGAATTGGCCCTGTCCCTCCCAAAGGGGCGTGAGCGTCCTCAGGGTAGAAGATGGCAAATATGCCTTGGGGGACAATTAGCCAGGTGTCCGGTCGGTCTGTGAAGAATGCGATATCCTTCTCACTATTGTAACCATCGGCCTCCCCGCTGCATTCCACGGTAGGCTTCCAGCCAATATTGTCCGTTCCGGTGACAGTGAATTGGACATCGATAAACTGCCGGTGAGACTCAAGCTTGGCAATATCCCGTCCTTTACCATTTTCCTGCATGACAAGCGCATAGAGTTTCTCACTGTCAATGGGATGTCGACCAGCAGCGAGATCATCCAGATCATGTTGGTTTAGAAACTGAAACGCTTTCTTAAATCCAGGGTGCACAGCAACATATCGTTCCCAGTTTTGTAATTGGTCTAAGATCATATCCGGGTCTCCTTTTCACTGTTAGGTTGTGTTTTAATTCTTTATGAGCCTCTTTGATGATCAAAAAGAGAGGGGCTCACATACCATTCCGTTTGCCGGGTTATTCTTGTGTGGGTTGTGCACTTACATCACGCCTCTTTCTTCGCTTGGAACCAGTCGAAGCCGAAAAGATCGTCGATTTGTTGAATAAGGTTGCGGATTGAGTAAACAAACATGATCGCCCCCGCAACCGGCATGGGTGCATACCACCAAGTCATGGGCCACGCCAAGATCTGTGAATGACGGCCGGTCGACATGGTCAAATTGAAAGAATAATATGCAAAAGCGGCAATAAAGGTGGCTGCGAAGATCTCGATGATAAAAGTAAAAACCTTGCCGAACAAAGTTCCCGACAGCATTTCTGCGACGGCTTCGATCTTGAAGTGATCGCATTGACGCCACAGGTCCGCGGCGGCGATAAATATGAGCGATGCCATCAGCCATTCGATAATCTCGTCGGACCAACTCAGCTTGAACCACTCGATCAGGGCGGTCGAAGACGTGAACCAGTCAATGCGGACAAAACGGACGAACACGACCAGGGCCAGCATCGCCATCAGCGTCAGAAAGTTGACGATACAGAACCAACGCATAACCTTGCCGAGCACATCATCTATGGATTTTAGAAGTGTCATGATTAAACCTCCCATCACTCCGGCATCAAGATATGGGGTAGCCACAAAGACACCGTGGGAATGTAGGTGATCATCAACGTGACGATGAAAATACCCAGCAGGTAAGGGAACAACTCGCGGGTGAGGCGTCCGATGGAAACATTGGAGATCGTCGCGACGGCATAGAGACTCATCCCCACCGGCGGCGTCAGCAGGCCAATCATTGAGCACAGCACCATGATCACGCCGAACTGGACGGGATCGATCTGGAACTGGTCGATGATCTTCATGAAGATCGGGATGGTTATGACCATCACCGCAATGCCTTCCAGGAAGCAACCGAGAATGATCAGCACAAAGACAACGATGATCAACAACACGTACTTGTTTTCCGTAACCGTGGTTAGGCCCGAAATCACCTGTTCCGGAATGCTTTGGTGGATCATCAGCCAGCCGAAGAAACCGGCGGTGGCGATGATGAACAGAACGCGGACACTTTGTTTGATGGATTCCCAAACGATTTCGGGAACGTCCTTCAGTTTAATTTCCTTATAGACAAAACAGCCGATGATGAAGGCATAGACCGAGGCAACAACGGCCGCTTCGGTCGGAGTGAAAATACCACCCAAAATGCCTCCGATGATGATGATCGGCATGAGCAGCGCAAGGAACGAGTTACTGAAAGTTTTCCAGATAACGCCGAACAACGGTGTCGGGTCCTTGGGATAACCGCGCTTCTTGGCGACGAAATAAACGGCGATCATGAGCGCCAAGCCCATGAGCAATCCCGGAACAAATCCGGCCATGAACAATTTGACGATGGAAACGCCGGTTATGGAACCGTAAATGACAAAAGCAATAGAAGGGGGCACAACAGGTCCGATGGTCGAGGACGCGGCCGTAATAGCGGCCGAGAATTCTTTGTCGTAACCGTTTTCGGTCATCGCCTTCATTTCAACGAGACCGAGGCCCGCAGCATCGGCGACGGCAGCGCCCGACATCCCCGAGAAAATCATGCTGGCGACGACGTTGACGTGGCCGAGGCCCCCACGGATGTGACCGACCAGCGCACGGGCAAAATCAAAGACCCGTTGCGTGATGCCGCCGTAATTCATCAAATTGCCGGCCAGGATAAAGAAAGGAATGGCCAGGAGGGTGAATCCTGTGGTGGCCACGTACATGCGTTGAGCCATCATCGGCAACACGAACGCCTCACCCAGTAGAATAAAGGTTCCCGCCGCGGTGAGGCCCATAGCGGCAAAAATCGGCACGCCGAGCATCACCATGCCCACAAGGGCGACAAAAATAGCGAGGGTTAACATGATCCAAACTCCATCCCAAACTGGTTCGTGTATTGGAACCGATGTCGTCCACTCCGGTGACATCGGCTCCAAATCGGTCTTAACGTGCGTGATCCTTATGGGGTCTCTTCAACCATTTTCAGGAATTTCTCGACGTTTTCTTTACCGGCATATTCGCCAATGGCGTCATAGGCGTACTGCATTTGAGCCTTGAACGCGGCACGGTCGGGGGTGGTCACTTTCATGCCTTTGCCTTTGAGCTTTTCAATGAGATCGGCATTGGCAGCCAATTGCGTCTCCCGGAACCATTGACCGGCTTTTTGGGCTTCTTCCTTGAGAATCTTTTGTTGGTCGGCGGTCAGCTTGGACCAGGTGCGCTTGGAAGCAACAGCCATCATCGAGTTGTAGACATGATAGGTCAGCGCCAGGTGCGGCTGAACTTCATACAGTTTGTAGTGATAGATGACGGCAAGCGGGTTTTCCTGGCCGTCGACCACGCCTTGTTTCAGAGCCATCGGCAGTTCTTTGAAGTTGATGGCTTGGACTATCGCTCCAGCCGCTTCCATTGTCTTTTGCAGTTGGATTTCGCCGGGGGTGCGGATTTTCAGACCTTTAACGTCGGCGGGAGAGTACACCGGACGCTTGTTGTTGGTCAGGTTACGGAAACCCCATTCCCAGTTGGCGAGATGAACGAGGCCCAGTGTGTCGAACTTCGGCGCAATCCATTCGGCGAACGGTCCGTCCAGCACTCGCCAGGCATGTTTGGTGTCCTTGTAAACGAACGGCAGCATGACGACGGCAAACGGCTTGTCGCCCTTTTTGCCGTACTTGTCGAGCATGGGTTGGGTCGGCAGGCTGAGGTCGACCACACCGTTCATTTGCTGTTCGAGAACTTCGTTGCCATCGCCGAGTTGGTTGGCGGGATAGATCTTGATCTTGATTTCACCCGTGGTGCGTTCTTCAACGCCCTTGGCCATCATCAAAGCGGCTTGATGCGCCGGATGGGATTCCGGGGCATAGTGGCCAAGCTTCATTTCGATCGCGAGTGCGGGTCCCGACAACAGACAGATAATTGCAAGTACCGTCAAGCAAAGTGAAAATATTCTCAATTTCATAACCTTTACCTCCTTCTTCTGAAAAGGGTTTCATTAATGGCCACACACCGTTAGGACCGTCCTCGCGGCTCGGGTGGCCGTATATCCTCGAGTTTTTTTTACTCCAAATCTTCAGTTCCATATGCCCTTTGAGCCTCTCTCTGATTGGCTTTCTTGATCCTGTAGTAAGAGGAAATGATCACGAAAACTGTCAAGATGATAAATGCAGCACTGATGGGTCTTTTGAAAAAAACAAGTGGATCACCGTGAGAAATGATCAAGGATCGGCGAAGGTTTTGCTCAGCCATGGGTCCAAGGATCAAGGCGAGCAAAATCGGTGAAACAGTATAGCCGTAATATTCCATAAAATAGGCAATCACCCCAATGATCAAAGAAAGTCCGACATCAAAGAAGCTGAAACGCATGGCGTAAGATCCAACAACACAGAGAAAAAATATAACAGGCGTAAGGATTCTTCGGTCAATATTGATTAATCTGGCAAAAATCCTTGCGCCCGAAAGTCCCACAATCAACAGAATGAACTGAGCCATGATCATTCCTGCGAAGATAGGATAGATAATGTCTAAGTGATCTTTGAAAAGCATAGGCCCGGGTTGGAGGCCGTGAATAGTCAAAGCCCCTAGAAGAACAGCTGTGACCGCGTCGCCAGGGACCCCTAAGGTCAACATGGGGATCATGGCACCACCTGTTGCGCCATTGTTTCCCGCTTCAGGGGCAGCGACCCCCTCCAGGATCCCTGTCCCGAACTTTTCCGGGTGTTTCGATGATCTTTTTGCCTCACCATAGGTGATGAAAGCTGCCACGTCGCAACCGGTGCCGGGGATGCTGCCAATAAAAGTCCCCATCACAGCTGATTTGATCATTGTTTTCAGGGTTGAAATAATCTCGCTCAGTCTTGGTAGAATTTTTTCGACCTTCGATTTCGTTTGTGGAAGGATAGTAATTTTCTCAATGTTACGAAAAACCTGAGCATATCCGAAGAGGCCAATTAATGCCGGTATAAAGGTGACACCACCCAGCAGATTTTGAGAGCCAAAGGTGAAGCGAGGGACTCCGGACAGCGGATCAAATCCAATTACCGTAATCAAAAGACCAAACAGGGCGGAAATAACCCCTTTCAAAAGAGAACGCCCTGAGATGGTAATGATCATGCCCAGTCCGAAAATAGCCAACGCAAAGAACTCAGGCGGGCCAAATCTGAGACCAATTTTGGCGATTTGTGGTGAGAGGAAAGTCATAATGATAGCGCCTGTTGTTCCTCCCACAAATGAGGCAATGGTCGAAATCCCGATGGCTTTTCCAGCCATTCCTTTTTGGGCTAAAGGGTATCCATCCAAAAGCGTTGCAGCAGCTGAAGGCGTGCCAGGTGTTCGAATCAGGATTCCGGAAATGGAGCCACCATAGATCCCTCCACAGAAGA
>Ga0180432_10012177_pt1 | contig 10029 bp, 17 predicted proteins | sample SS_ome_10_FD_132414 | JGI IMG/M metagenome (GOLD analysis project Ga0180432, IMG submission 132414) | Hypersaline lake sediment archaeal communities from the Salton Sea, California, USA - SS_1_MS_2 metaG | ecosystem: Environmental > Aquatic > Non-marine Saline and Alkaline > Hypersaline >...
AGTAAGCCTTCCATTGACGCACATTCTACACCATCGAAAGTAAAAGGTCTTGGTGTAAAATTTGAAAGTCTTCCAGCTGCACCGCCATTTCTTGAACCGATGTTCATGTAGATACCTCTGCTGATAAAATTTCTGCACATTCGTCGCAAAGTGGCCCTTCTTCACCAACAAATACTGACTCTTCAAAATTGCCAGCACGACCAGTAGGGTCGCCACATTTTGTGCAATATTCATTTTCTCTATCAAGTGCCATTATTTCTTTTTCCTATTAAGTCTTCTTGCAATTCGTTGCGCCTTTTTCTTAATTTTCTTTTTCTTTGTCAACCCGCCTTCAGATGTGACGCCAGGTCTGGGAAGAAAGCCATGTGTTCCAAATGAGTATCTCATTTTCATAAAATTTATTCCATATTAATGAATTGTGATTGCCAATTGCATGTGTTGTATGCATTGTATGCTTTTTTCCAGTCACCATCTTTGATTTCAAATATATTTACGCTATTCAATAAAGATTGACCTGCTTCATAAACAAAAACTGTTTTGCCTGATTCTGTTTTGATTTTACGACGAAGAAAAAGACAATTTGCTTCAGGATAATCTGGGCGATATCCTTCTAATCCATCTAAATGACGGATTGTGTCAGGATATATTCTAAATACTTCACCCTTTATAAAATTATCATCATTTGTGAGTTTTGCAAATGGCCAACTCCAATGAGCAGTAAATAATTTGCCGCGAATTTTATCTTCACAAATAAATTTTGCCTCAATCTCTTGTAACAATCTATAATTACCAAGACCGCGTAAAAGAGAGCCATATACAAAGACGTATGGTAATACTTCGTCGCGAACTGATTTGATAAGTGAGCCGGAAAGATTGTGTTTGTATTCACGATTTCTTGCATCTTCGACAAATGTTTTGATTTGTTTGTTTGTTGAGGAAGGATATACCTCAAGAAAATCGCGAATTAGTTGTTTGATTGTTTTCATTAATTTCTCCTATACAAGTGCGTGTTCACCGATTTTTCTGATTTTGTACCAATTTGCTGTTTCTTTTTTGCTCTTAAGTGAGTATTCATAAGGACTGTTGATGTTTTTAATTACGATGCCTTCTTCTAAATCATTATCTCTTTCGATCACATTGTCATAAAATTTCACGATATTTTTTGAGTGAGGCTTTGCACGAAAAACTTGTCCTTTTGATTTCGATTTCAACGATACTGGCGCGTATTTAAGCGGCTCTAAAAATGGCCGTCTTTCTTTGAGTGGAAGTTTACGAATGTCATTGTCATCAAAGAACATACAATCCCAAAGTACGATAATATTTTTCAGGTCTTTTGTTCTTCGATCTATGAGTTCACCGTCGAAGATAGAATTGTCTGGAAAGACTGAAAGCGCGTTTTCAAATATTGTAGGATTGATATCGATGAGAGTTGCGTGGCGATTGTAAATGAGTAATTGATTTTTATATTTGTGAATTTGTACTCGCCATCCGTTGTACTTTATTTCAGCATCCCAATCGTCGTCATATCTTAGTTGGTGCTGGAAGAATGACGAACTGGGCCATAAACGAGTGGGTTGTGGAGGATAAAAGAAGTTCATAATTCGCACCGACAATTTTGATATTCTTCATCACAACCGTGACATGTTTCTACCATGACATTTTCCATTGCAATTTTTTGATCGAGGATTCGAAGTAAACGATCTTCGCGCGTAACAACTTTACGCTGCTTTTTCTGTTTCTTCTTCTTTTTGGAATTTTTTGCGAGTTTGAGTTTTATGTTCATGAGGTTTTTGTATCTCATTTTGAGGTTGAGAATCGAGCGGCCCAAAATATTCGGCCGCCGTCATCCGTGAAAATTCATCTCCCATGTAAATCATTAGCTGGCATCCGGCATTGAAGCGTCGTGGTCGCCGTCCATAAGCAACTGCTGCTGTGCGAAAAATTCTTCCATTGCAGCTTTGTGAGCTTCAAAATCATTGACTTCGTCCGGAGTCTCACGATAATCTTTCTCGTAAGTGTGACCGGTTGCGCCATTTGCATTCACCCAGATGTGAAAACCATTTTCTTCTGCCTTGTCGGCCAGATCACGAAGGTGAGCGCAATATTTCATGTACTCATCGTTTCCATCAGGACCTTTGGCTTTTGCTTCGCCAGCACGCTTGTTCGTAATCCTGAAAGCCTTGACGATTGCGAGCTTCGCGTCGCTGTTGATTTCAGATTTTGATACGATTTCTTTTGGCATTTCTTTCTCCTTGAAAATTTTTGATGTGCGGAAATTTTGGAGTCCGCCTGTCTCCGTTTTTTCAATTTATTTTGGAAATTTTACTGCCGGTGTTGATTGACAACCTTCGAAGACCTTTTCAACAGTTTCTTTCTGGTCGTCGTCCAGCGAATCTTCCAGAAGAAAATACTGATACTGGAAATTGCTTTCAGGTGCAACAGTAGTTTCTGAATCGAAGAAATTTTCGAATCTGTCGCCGAGTATTTCCTTAAGTTCTGCCATTTTTGATTTCTTCAAAGTTTCCTTGGTATCAACTTTGAACATCTGCTCGAATTTGTCGTCGAAAATATCGCGAAGAGGAGTTTCCATTGAAGCATCAAGTTTTGAATAACGATCCTGAAATTGTACCTGAATTTTTGCATTGGTACCTTCAACATCAACTGTCTTTACGAAATTTTTTGCAGCAAGTTCTTCATCACGTTTTGCGGAAGTTTCAGAAATTATTTGTGACCGATAATTCTTAAGCTCACCTTCGAGATTTTCGATCTGCTGCTTAAGTGCGATTGCAACATCAACTACTGGAACTTTTGTTGCTTTTTTCTGGCCCTCTTTTACAACTTTTGTTATGGGCGAAGAAATTGTCAGACGTTCCGGCTTCTGCTTTTTGGCTTTTTTGCCAGTTGCAAGTTCGAGTGTTATTCCCATTTTATCTCCTTGAAAAGTTAATTTTTTGTTTGTTAGTTATATAATCAACTGCGTAGTGCAGTGCTGTTCAAAAAAGTGTCAGATAACTCGTTAATATAAAACGGTCTACAGATTTTTTCAGAAATTAACACGGTTATTCTTGAAGACGAGAGAAGACCGGAGTGCTGTAAAAAGCGTAGTAGGTATAATACCATTAACTATGCTATTAAAACTAATCTGACAGAGCACATTGTTTTCAGCGAAAAAACTTGAAGGATGTTTGAAATCAAATAGTTGGACGGCCATTTTTGGGGGCTGCGCTACGACGCAGCGTGATTATACTACTAAGGAAAAATTAAACCAAAAACCAAGGAGAAAAAAATGGCAAAGGAATCAAAAGTATCACTCAAAAAAGTTGGATATTCTGAAAAGAATAAATCCGGTTACACTTCGAAATTCTGGAATACCTGGACACATGGAAAAAATCTGGTTTGTCAGTGGGGAAAAATTGGTACCGACGGACAGATTCGCACATGGTCATTTCATTCAGCATACGCTGCAACTGCAAAAATGTATGATAAGGTTGATAGCAAACTTCGCAAAGGTTACACTTACGCATAAGAAATTGTAGAAACAGTGGCTCGAATTTCAATGGGCCACTGATTACTCACAAAAGGAGAGGAAAAAATGACAATCAAAATTGGATGCGATCCCGAATTATCAATCGTCAGAGATGGTTACACTGGACGATTCGATATGTATCGAGATATGGAAGGCGGAACAATAAAACCCGATCATTGTGGTCAGGTTGGCGAAGTTAATCCAAAAGCCAGTCTCAAACCTAGCAAGGTTGTAAGCAATTTAAGACAACTTCTTACCGCAGTCAAAAACGAATATTCATCTTATAAAATAGTTGTCGGTGGCGGAAAACAATGGGGAGTTTCAACTGGCGGACATATTCATTTTTCAAGTACCGTAGTCGATCGTTATGATTTTTCTGCACAGGATTATAGCTGGCATTCAAGAAGTCGTCAGGACTCAGTTTTACCAATTACACCTGCAAATAAACTCGTACTTGCTTTAGACGGATTTATCGGTTCAAAACTTCAGAAGTTAACAAATGGAAAACGTGAAGATAGGTCATACAACTTACTTTCAAAGATAAAACGGAAAAATTATGATGGAATTTCTGGTTTTGAATATCGCTCTGCTCCTTCTTTTATAACTACACCTCAATTAGCAGAAGCAACATTGGCAACTGCACAACGAATCGCGTCATTATGGGAAACAAAAAATACCGTTTATGATGAAATAATTGGACGGATTTTCGCTGGCAACGATCAATCTTCACAACCAAGATATACCAGACGCGGACGTCTTCGCAGACCTCGCAGAAAAAGTATGAAAGTTAGAAGATCAGATTTTCAATTAATTATACCAACTGCAAATACAGATGCTGCAAGATATTATCGCAATCAAATCAGATATTTCATGAGCATAATCGGCAATCGCAATTTCAATCTTGGCGATGAAAGAATGATGGATTACTGGACTTCAGCAATTACTGCAGACGGCAACTCTCAGGTCGCAGTTACTTCTGATAGAACAATCGCATTGATGCCTTGTCAGATTAAAATTGTTAATAAGACTGATGATTTCGAAGATGAACAGGTTATCAAGGTTGCAAGATTTGCAGTACCGGAAGTAAAGGTATATCCAGTAGAAAGAAATTACATACCTTGGACTTTCAGACTTCGTCGCGATCAAAAATTACGGCCAAATACTTTATACTTCAGCCAGAATTTACGGCCATTTATTAAAATGGCGCGCGGATCAGATTACAAATTCAGATTCGTAAATCTTAACAGCAGATCAGGCGTCATCAACAATGCAATTTTCTACAATACTAATCATTCAAATCCTGAAATTGTGGATTTCATCTCAAGCGTTTTCGATAACAACATTCGCACAAGACTTCGCAGAAGGGATGCAGTATAATGGCAAAGAAAAAGAATAAGAAGAAGAAAAAACCAGTAGAGCGAGTAAATTATTTCGCATACGGTTCGAACTTATCGATCGCGCAAATGAAAGAACGTTGTCCCGATTCAAAATTTGTACGCAAAGGATTTTTGAAAGGTGTACGATTAGAATTTAGAAATTTTTCTTCAAGATGGGGTGGTCATGTTGCTGATATTACCGGAGACAAAGATAAAAACAAATTAGTTTATGGTATTATTTACTCATTACCAGTCGCTGACCTCAAAAGACTTGATGTTTACGAAGGATATCCTCTGGTTTATAATCGCAAATTGGTCAAAATTCATGGAAACAATCAGTGCGATATTGGCTGGGTTTATTACATACAACGGAAAACAAAAATGGGATTACCTTCAAAGAAATATCTCGGTATCATAAAAACTGGCGCACATAATTTCGATTTTCCGAAATACTGGAGAGAATTTCTCGGCAAAATGAAAGTGGCGCCAAAATATACACCACCTTCAAATCACTATTCGCATTTATTAATGTCAAAGAATACGAAGGATGCTACACCAATATGGAAACGGAAAAAGCCAAATGGTACACCAGTAAATATGAATGGAGTACGTAGAAATTTACAACGTGGATGTGTGCAAATGAATTTACCGAAAAGCGAAGATAGTTCAATTGTACGATTACCCGTTGATAATGATAGAACGCATATAATTCAGGATGACACTTTATGGGAAGATTGGGAAGATGGAAGAGATTTTGATTACCATGAACGCCGGGATTTATACAATTTACACAGGGAAAACGAAGATTTAGACTTTGAAGAATTGGACATCCATTAAACACGTAGAAAAAAACGAGGTAAAATACAAAGAACGTGGTCATTTACACAGAAACAAATTGATTACTTTACAAAACAAAAAACCGAAGGGAGAATTAAATGTCACAGGTAACGTTAGATTTTAACACAGACGACAAGAACTTAAACCTCAGCGCAGTCGTGAATTTCCGTAGGGAAATGCCGGTTGATCGCCTTTTTGTTAAAGGTCTTGCCGAGTGGAGACATGTTCCGGCTAATATAATTCATGTTAGCAAGGACACAATCGAAATGCTGAAACTTCCGGAAAACTCAGCCAAACTTTCACGTATTGGTTTAAACTGGGTTGGAATTTCTGCACAGTCAAATATCCTCATTTCACACGCTGTTCGGGCTTCAAGCCGCAGTGGACTTCAGAAAGTTCAGGATCAGCTTACCAAGTTTTTCAAAGCTATCGGCGCAACTTCAGTAAAATTTTCTGTAGTTGATGTGGACAGTGCAATTTCAGATTTCGACGACGACAACGATTATTAATCAATCAACGGCCATTTTTAGCACCGTAGCGATACGGTGCTTTTTGGCTTTCAATAACCCTTTAACAAGGAGTGCGTAAATGGCACAGAAGGAAAAATCCAAAAAAATCAAAAAGTCTTCGATGCGTATAAATTCGAAGAAGCGGAAGTCCGCTAAAAGCGTAACGGTTAAAACAATTAAGTTTGTCCGGGCCACAAAGAAAATGCGTACAATCGCGAAGAAAGCGATGAAGAAAGCGCTAAAAGGTGTACCAAAAATTCGCCAGAGCGTTTACAAGAAAATTGATATCGCAGTTGCCCGGAATTTACAGGGCACAATCGAAGATGCTGTAATTACAGTCATCAACGGTGCTTTGGAAAAAGCAAAAGCTCCAAAGGCTCGTAAAAAATCAAAGAAAAAAGAGAAATCTAAATAAATAGGTGGTTAAATTTTAAATTACTGTTGATTACTTATTTACGATGAGGGGAAAGGGTCGAAAGGAGACCCATGGACAGAAAAAAAGAGAAGCAAAAACTGGAAAATGAACTTAAAGAACTAAAAAAACGAGTTGAAGAATTGGAACATTTAAATGATGACGGCGGACAACAACTTACAATTGCAAACGAAGTTTTTACGGTTCTTGGGGAATTTCCACTTGGGCGCTCTCTTCTCAATCGCGCTATTAACAGATCGAAATTGAGATATTTAAAACAAATTGTTATTCCAAGAAGGGAGAAAGCGTTACTGAAAATGGCAATGGACGATTCGATACCTGATACTATTAAACAGCAATTCTCGAAAGATAATATCGATCTCATTATCAAAGCGAGACGCGCAGTAAAGCATCGGGAAACTTTTGAGGAAAAATCAAAACATCGAGTCAGGTCAGCGTTTTCAAAATTACAAAACTTCTTGGACAAAACTAAATTCAATCGCAATCATAATCATCTTATTCACAAGGGAGATTAATATGCCACAAATTAACGAAGCATTAGATGTCAAGGACGATGTCAAAACTGATGCTAACAAAATCAACGAAGGCGTCGTCGATGCTACCACTGTCGACAAGAAAGAGGATAAAGCTGAAAAAAAGGCTGAAAAGAAAGCAAAAGCCAAAGCTACTAAAAAGGAAAAGGATCAGACTCAGCGACCTCCTCTTGAACAGATTACCAGAGATTTTGAAGCTTCAATCAAAAATCTTGATATCAACGGTCAAAAACTTGTTAACCTCGGTTACAAATGCGGCAAAATCATTTACGGTATCAAACAGGAAACCGGAAAAGATTTTCGCGTAATTGCTTTCAAAGCTCGCAAGAAAAGCAAATCAGTTAACAACAAATCACGCGGAATATTCTACTTTGGACTTGATCAGAAAACTGCAACTGAATTGGTCAAATCTCAAAAGGAACTCAAAATCTCAAAATTCGGTAAATGTTCAGTACAATCAAATTCTCCAGTTGAATTGATACTTGACAGAGTTACTTTTACCGAAAACTTTGAAAAAGATGCCGACAAAGTTCTGGCCCTTATGAATTCTGCGGCAGCAGCTTGCGTAGAAAGCAAAACAGAATTATGGAATACTAAAAAGGCTATCGACGAAGAAGCTGACAAATAATTTTTCCTTGGTGAAGTAAAAAGCGGTCTCATGGGGTGGCCGCTTTTTATCGCGGGATTGCATCTAACTTTCCTCTCTGCAATCCCGCGATTTTTATATTTCAATGCGATTGATAGTGATTAAATTATTATGGAAAACAAAATAGACAGTTTACGAATATCAAAAGCACAATCTGGTAAAAGTCAACGCGAATCTGACAAACCTGCAAACGAAAAACTGATATTCAAAAAAGTGAGTGAAGATGATGTTTTAATCGAATCAGAATTTTATATCCACAGACTAAAAGTGGCCGACATATTAAATTGCATGCTGCGGATATTCCCTGAAAAATTTTAAACGCGTAACTGTGGCGCGTAAAATCCTCTTCGGATTGGGATAAAGGCTCGAAATTTTCGGGCCTTTGTCTTTTATTTTTATAATGCCTCTAAAAAATAGGAGGCATTTAATGAAATATCGTGCAATTATTCAAACTGAATTTTTAAAACTTGCGAAAACATCTTGGTGGGATTCGTTATCTCAAAAACAACAAAGGAGATATATTTACACTCACCCAGGAACTCACTTACGAGTTACTGCTCCTACTGAAAAGTCAAAAGAATTCAAAGGCTTTCGTACAGATTATGTCGGTGAAAAAGAATACGATCGGATTTTGAAAAATCCAAAAGCGTATGCGAAAAAAGGGATCTCGGCAGACATCGTGACAATGACACCGCAAGAATATATCGACGCAGTTTCAGTCGGCTTTGGCGAAGAGCAGAAACCGACAATCGGCGGCGGATTACAAGCGCCGAAAAATATCAAAACGTATGCAAAATTAATGGACAAAGATGTTAAATTTCCAATGACAGTTTTGGACTACCAAGATTGGCCGATTGGATTTGGACAAGAAGGCAGACATCGTGCGTATGCAGCGATAAAAGCGGGAATAAACGAAATCCCAGTCATGATAGTGAAAAAGACAAAGGCAAGTTAGACGGCCATTTTTAGAACACAAAGGTATCGCAAACCTGCGGTTAATGCGTTTTTTATCTGTGGTCACTCCTCACAGAGGAAAGGCTCCGAAAAATTCGGAGCCTTTTTTTATGGAAGGATAGGAGGAGGATTATTGGTCGGTATTTTCTGCGGGTAAATTCTTCAATGCTTCGATCATTACGTCAGGATTTATGTTTCCTCTTGTCGACGAGCTGTATGTGATTTTTATTTCGCCATTAACATTGTCATAAGTGTAATTTACTTTTACGCCGTTTGCGAAAGTAACTTCTGCAACATTTTTGTGATAACCTTCTCTGCGTCCGCGACGAGACTGATATGAATAAAGTTTGAAAATTCTTTCGGCAGTAACTTCAACTGCTTCTGGATATTTTTCCTTCAACATCTCGATTGTTCTTGCAGCGTCGCCTTTTGCTTTTATTTTTGCAACTACTTTTGTTTTTGCAGCTTCGATATGGTCTTGAATTTTTTCGTGAACTTTCTTAGGATTTGTGTATAATCTGTCAGGCGCGTCGTAGCGAGGAAAATTCATTTTCATTTTCAATCCCTTATTTACGCCGCGAAAAGAAGAATGCCTTGGGTAAGTTGTGTGGTTTTGAAAAGTGATGTAGTAATCTTCATTTGCTTTTAATACAATTTTGTAATCGAAATAAGAGACAGTTTTTTCTGCTAAAACTTCTCTTTCTTCGCCGGGAATGTAATTTGCATTGTTGATGACGCCTGATCTGCTGTTAAGAGGAATGTAATTGTAAGCTGTAAATTTTTCCGAGCGTTTTGTTTTTACAAGCTCATAATGTCCAGGGCATTTTTCATTGAACTTGCTCATATAATCGAGAATTTTGTTTGTTTTTGCAGCTTCTTTTGCAACAAAATCGCTGGCGTTTTTTTCCATTCTTTCAACCTTTTTCAAATCATCGATTTTTTTCTGAGCAGCTTTTGCTTTTTCTTCGGCCTTCTCTTTTTCTCTTTTGGCCAGTATCATTTTTTCTTCGTCTTTGTTTAGTGCTATTGTCATTTTTTTCTCCTTTGGTTTTTGTTTGGTAGTATTTTAATCAACACATATCGACGCGACTGCTCAAAAAATGGCCGTCCAAGTCGTTGATTTCTATACGTCAAAAACTTTTTTCAAAGTGTGCTCGTAATGTGCGCGATGATTTAAATTTTTTATACGGCCATTTTTTGGGACGCGATGCAGTC
>Ga0180432_10012179_pt1 | contig 10029 bp, 8 predicted proteins | sample SS_ome_10_FD_132414 | JGI IMG/M metagenome (GOLD analysis project Ga0180432, IMG submission 132414) | Hypersaline lake sediment archaeal communities from the Salton Sea, California, USA - SS_1_MS_2 metaG | ecosystem: Environmental > Aquatic > Non-marine Saline and Alkaline > Hypersaline >...
AGACCTGATATTCATCGGGGGGAGCCTGACTGCCGACAACGTGGTGGAGAGCAGACTCGTGCTGGATGAAACGGTTGACGGCCAGCACCCGTCGGATCACTTCGGTGTCATGACGATCCTTGATATTCCGTGACGGCGATTGGGAAATCGTGTAGACTGGTATGCTGAAACCGTGGTATGAAAGATCGTGAACATGCGCTTCGTACCGTTTATTGGAATACTGATCGGGTGTGTCGTGCTGCTGTTCGTATCGCCGCCGGTGTCTGCCCTCGACGATACGTCGCCGACGCCGGCCGATGTGGGCGGGAATCGAAGCAATCCGGATATGACATTTGAAGCATACCAGTCTCTTCTGGACGACGCCGTGGCGGCGGGGCTACCCGGTGTGATTATGCTGGTGGACGCCCCCGAACACGGGAGGTGGACGGGGGCGTCGGGGATGCGGGATGTCAAGGGGGGCATCCCAATGACTCCCGGTGATATCAGCCGTATCGGGAGTGTCAGCAAGCTTTTTACCGCCGTCTCCGTGATGATGCTGGCTGAAGAGGGCCTCATCGCCCTGGATGACCCGGTGGTGGATTATCTGCCGCCGGAGGTCGTCTCCGAGGTTGGAAACGCAGGAATCGCCACCATCCGGCAGCTCCTCAACCACACCAGCGGGATCTACAATTATACCGACAATCCGATGTATACAATCGCCGCGGTGGCGGATCCCCGTCGTGTCTGGTCGATGGAGACGTCCCTTCGCTATGCCGCGGGAAAGGGGGCATACTCCAAGCCGGGCGACGCATTTCACTACGCCAATACCAACTACCTATTGCTCGGCATGATCGTAGAGGAGGTGACCGGACGACACCCGGCCGCAGTCATCACCGAGAGAATCATTGAGCCCCTGGGGTTGGAACAGACCTTTTATGATCCGGACAATCCCGAGCCTGAGGGAGTCGCAGAGGGGTATATGTATCCGTTCAGATGCGGATTCTTCATCCCAACCACCCATGTTTCCCTGGGCCATTACACCCCCGACGGCGCCGTCATATCGAGCGCGGGAGACCTGTGTGAGCTTCTGCGGGCGTTGTTTTCGGGGGATCTCCTCTCTCCCGAATCCTTCGACGAGATGCAGACCTGGGTGGACGTACCGGAGCCGGAGCACGGTCGAAACGGCTACGGCCTGGGACTTCGCCGCTGGGATACCCCCTTCGACACCGGTATGGGCCACAGCGGCGGCATGCCCGGCTACCTGGCCGAGGCGTTCTCCTTTCCCGAACACGACGTCACCTACATCCTGCTGGTCAACGGGAGCCTCGGAAGGGTCTCGAAGATCGTCGATGAGCGTCTGAATGCCGCCGCGATGGAAGCGATCTTCACCGGCGAATATGATTGGTAGGTGTCTTCGGGCGATCAGTTCAGCAATAGAGAATACAAAAAATCAGAGAAAAAAGCGTGTATCCGAAAAAATTTCAAATGTCGATTGCCGATTCCTTTTATTTATTATAAAATATATAAAGTATTATGCGTGCCGCGACGGCACGATTTTTCTCGACCTTCCAATACTGGAGGAGACATGAAGAAGACAGTTTTCGTTGCGATACTGGTTCTGTTCGCAATCACCGCTTTCGGCGCCGATGTGTTTACCGGCGAAAGTCAACCCGAGTTCCTTATGGTCATCAGCGCCCCGTACGGCTCGTTCGACGGCGAAATCCTCACCCTCGAGGGAGTCTCAACGGTCATCTACTTCTCCGATCGCCCCGAGCGGATCTCCGGACACATGGGGGCAGCAGAGTTCGTCGCCCTGTGGAACGAGGGGGAAAACAGCTTCTTAGCCGATCCGCCAAACGCCACACTCTCGATTCTCCTCGACGAAGGTGTTGACAATGTTGTGCTGGAGCTGACCGACGCCGACCTGATGGGTGACGTGGTGACATTCACGGTGAATGTCCTGGAGGGGGAATTGCCGGAAAACATCGGCGCCGCCTCTCTCTTTGTCGATGCATTCCCCACGGCGGTAAATAGCCAGATTACCGACTGACGCCTCAAGAAGACTCTTCGGGAGTCGTTTCTTCTTATATCGCCGCGTCCGGTGGATATCCGGGCGCGGCGTTTCATTTCGGAGACAGCCCCCCCGTATCCACCACGACTCGCCGCATGGAGTGTCCGGCGATGGGCGGAGACATTAGAAATGCCCGAAACATTAAAATTTTCTTATTCTTATATAATGTTATTTCAACGCTGATTTCTGTTTGTTTTTTCTATGTGTCGATGTTAGGATGTATACGCGTGAGTGCGACTTTTGGTGGGGATCCGTAGTCTGTCAGTTGTTCTCTTATGGATTATCGAAAAGAGGAAAGATGAGAAATGTAGTTGTGCTTGGTGTGGCCCAGACGAAATTCACCGGCCCCCAGGAAAAAACCGGCGTGGAGCTGTTTGCCGAGGCTTCGTCCGAGGCCATTGCCGAATCCCGCATCACCCCGGGGGATGTCCAGGCGCTGTTTCTGGGCAACGCCCTGGGGGATTTCTGCGAGGGGCAGGGGATGATCCAGGCGTTTATCGCCCAGAACATCGGGTGCCCGGGGATTCCCGCGAATAAATACGACGGCGCCTGTGCGTCGGCCTCGGTGGCCGTGCGGGACGCCTATGTGTGGGTGGCGTCGGGTCAATATGATATCGTCCTGGCCGGCGGTGCGGAGCGGGCCGCCACCATGGGAACTGCGCTGGCCACCAGGACCTTCGCCATGTTCAGCGACAGCCGCTACGAGTTCCCGGCGGGCATCACCTTTCCCGGTGTCTTCGCCATGTTGTCCCATCTCTACTCGAAGCGATACGACGTGCCCCTCGATCTCCTCAAGGAGCAGATGGCGACGGTGTCCGTCCAGTCTTACCGCCACGGAATGTATAACCCGAAGGCCCAGATGCATAAAGAGGTCACCGTAAAGGACGTGCTCTCCTCGTTCATGGTATCCACGCCGCTGCAGTTGCATGACTGCTGTCCGTTTTCCGACGGCGCGGCGGCGGTGGTGCTGGCCTCGGAAGAGGCCGCCGAAAAACTGACCGACAAGCCGGTCTTCATCATCGGCGCGGGTCAGGCCTCCGCCGGTCCCCTGGCCGGCCAAAAGGAGACCCTTCCCCGGATATATTCCCGGGAGCTCTCGTCGAAGCGGGCCTACGAGATGGCCAGCGTCGGGCCGGAAGACATCGACATCTGCGAGTTGCACGACTGTTTCTCCATTGCGAGCATCATCGCCGCGGAGAGCCTCGGATTTTTCGACTACGGCACGGCTGGCGCCGCCTGGATGAAGGGCGAGGCGGACATCGGCGGAAAAGTCGCCGTCAATCCCTCCGGTGGGCTCAAGGCCAAGGGGCACCCCATCGGCGCCACGGGCGCAGCCCAGGTGTACGAGGTCGTCCGGCAGCTCCGGGAGGAGGTGGAGCCCGAGCGACAGGTCCCGGGGGCGAAGATCGGCATGACCGACACCCTGGGGGGCGACGGGGGGACACTGGTGAACATGATTTTGAAAAGGGGCTGGTAGCATGAAATACACGCTGACGTTTGACGAATACAACAAGGCACTCAAGAAAAACCGGCTTCTGGGACTGACATGCACCGGGTGCGGGGAGGTTATCACGCCGCCGGTCATGATCTGTCCGGCCTGCTACGGTAAAAACCTCGAGATAACCGAGCTGAAGGGCGAAGGGATTATCCAGACCTTCACCGTCAACTTCGTGGCCGCCCAGGGCAGGGAGTGCGAGGTCCCCTACACCGTCGTCATGGTGGAACTGGACGAGGGGCCCTGGATCATGGGAAACCTGGTGGACGTGGATCCCGCCGTCGTAAATATCGATATCATCGGAAAGCGGGTGAAAATGGGGGAGACCATCGGCACCAGGGTGTTTCCCGGGGACGCCTATTCCGCGGGTGACGCCGCTCGACCGCTGTTTCAATTTGAATAATCGCGGATTCGGAAAGTTTCCGTTTGGACATTCAACGATAAAGTATCTTTGATAATTTCACGTCATACATCTGCATCGGTCAAGGTTGTTCTCTCGTCGCTCGGTTAAGGAGTATTTCATAGGTTGGTTTTCCGCGTATTGTTTCATTGATCAGCTATAAATACGGATAGTACCAGGAACTCATAGAAGGAAAGCGTCCTTCAAGTAAACATTTTACATCGTGTTGTTGCACTTGCGACGAATATATGTATATAATAAGAGGATGCGAAATGCCGAATCATGTTCGAGAAGCGTTGGTCCCCGGTATCTCTTTCCTCGTCTCCGGTTGTCATAGTACCTATGTTACCATTTAGAGAAACAGTGCTCCTGGTGGAGGAAGATGTCGAATTCGCCCGGCTTGTTCGTCAGATGATCCACGACCAGCGGGGGGAGATGATAGAGGTGATTCACGCGCGCACTCTCGCCGAAGCCCGGGAGGCTGTATCTTCGCATATACCCGACATTATTCTGACCGATATCATCCCGAACGGCGGTCAGGATGTGAATGCCATCGAGGTTCTGCGAGGCATGGCGCCCGGCATTCCCATTATCGTTTTGTCGTCCCTGGAATACGAAAATATAGCGGTACAGGCCCTCAAGCTCGGCGCCCAGGACTATTTGTACAAAAAGGACGTTACGCCGGAGATCCTCATCAGATCCATCGCCTATGCCTTGGAGCGGATCCGTATTCAAGAGGGATTACTGCTGTCCGAGGAGCGGCTCCGCGCCCAGTATGCCGGCATTCCCGTTCCCACCTTCACCTTCCGAATCGACCCGGAAGATTTCACCCTGATCAATTTCAATCACGCGGCCAATGATATTATTGGAGACACAGACGGCGGTAATATCGGGATGAGCGCCCTGCTCCTATTTCGTGAAAAGCACGAGATCATCGATCTCTTGCATCAATGTGCCCATGAACAGGAGAACAAGAGGCGGGAGCTGGCCTATCCCGACACGGACACGAATGAAAATAGGCTCTATTCAGTCAGCTGTTCCTTTCTTCCCAGGGACCTGGTGATGGTCTGTATCGAGGATATCACCGAGAAACGGACCGCTCATGAGCTGCTCCAGAACGCCCATGACGAGTTGGAGGAGGAGGTAGAGCAGCGAACCAAGGAGCTGAAACAGCAAAATGAGCTCCTGAAAAAGGAGACTGAAATCCGGGCCCTGATCGAACAGGAGCTGACAAAAACCGCCGGGGAGCTTCGGGTGATCGTCGAGATTCTGGAGGTTCTCAATAATCCTCTGGAAGAAGCCGATGCCATCAAGAAGATCCTGTTGTTGTTGAAGGAGTATTCCGGGCTGGACGCCGTCGGGATCCGTCTCATGGAGGGTGAGGATTATCCGCTGTACGAGGTTATCGGGCGAGACAGCACATATACAAAAAAAGATATGTCGCTTTGTGCGAAGCCGAAAAGGGGGGATACCGAAACTTCGGGCAATTTGGTTTGCATGTGCGGCAAAGTCTTGTCCGATCTTCTGGATGAAGACGCTCCGTATCGAACGAAGGGCGGAAGCTTCTGGTCCAACGAAATGGACAAACTGCTCCCTGAGCTGAAAAAACGTTATCCCGACGACACCTATCGGGGGTACTGCCTCAAGGAGGGCTTCATCTCTCTCGCCCTGATTCCAATTAGGGCGGAAAACGAGACCATCGGGCTGTTGCAGCTGTACATGAAAAAGGGTGGGGCGTTTTTGGTGAAAGATATCCAGTTCTACGAGGGCATCGCTCAGAGCATCGGCATCGCATTCAAACGGAAGATGGACGAGGAAAAATTCCGTATTCTTTCCATAACCGATCGCCTGACGGGCCTTTTCAACCAGCACTACTTTTTCGAGAAGCTGAACGAGGAAATCAAGCGGGCGGCTCGCATGTCCCATCCGGTCAGCCTCATCATGCTGGACCTGGACAATTTCAAGGAATACAATGATACCCACGGGCACCTGGAGGGGAACGAGCTCCTCAGGAAGGTCGGCAGGATAATTCGTTCATGCATAAAGGAGGATGTTGATTCGGCGTTTCGCTACGGTGGTGATGAATTCACCGTTATCCTCCCTCATGCCGACAGTGATCAGGCGAATAAAGTCGTCAAAAGGATTGTCAAGGCCGTCAAGAGTGGTCTCAAGACCATTCAAATCAGCGGCGGCGCGTCATGCACGAAAACGTACAAGACGATAACGGACCTGATAAATGCGGCGGACCTGGCTATGTATGACGACAAGGAGCAGAAAAAGAACAAGAAGCCCGGGACAAAAAAAACTTCCTCAGATTGATATGATTCTTTCGTGGACCGGAGGTTCGGTGGTAACACATCGAATATGAATACGGGGAACCGATGAGATATCGGCTCCCCGTTTTTCATGCAGGTCGGTAATATCCGGTTGTCCCTGTTTCCGTACCGGCGGCGTCGTTACAGGATGGTGCCCTTTCGATAGCTTCCCAGGACCTTCAGAAAGTCGGTGTTTTTCTCGAGCAGCGAGATGACCGACTTGTTCTTCTTCTCCGTTACGTCCAGCTCAATATCCACGTAGAAGAGATATCTCCAGGGCTTGTGGGGTATGGCCCGGGATTCCAGCTTGACCATGTTGATGTTTTTGTCGGCGAATACCTGGAGTGACTGGAAGAGAGCCCCCGGTTTATCCGCCACGGCGAAGATGAGGGAGGATTTGCCCCGGGCGCCCTCCCACTTTTCCCCGCCGGATATGACCACGAAACGGGTGAAGTTTTGGGGGCTGGTTTCGATCCCCTCCTTGAGAACGACGAGATCGGAGATGTCCGCCGCCTCGCTGCTGCCGATGACCGCCTCGGTGAGGTTATTGTTCTGCTTGACACGCTCGATGCCCCGGAGCACGTCCTTTGTGGCAACCAGCTCCCAGTCAGGGTGGCTGTCCAGATATTCCTTGCACCGCTCGAAAATCTGGGGATGAGAGTAGACCCGTTGGATATCCTCCATCCGGGCATCCCTCAGGGCGATGAGACTGTGAATGATCCGAAGCGTCAGCTCCCCCACAATGGAGAGATCATATTCCAAAAGCAGGTCGTAGTTTTCATGGATGCTGCCGGTCAGGGAGTTTTCCAGGGGGATCATCCCCATGGAGGCGTTTCCGGTTTTCACCGCCTCGAAGACATCCCTGAATGTCTCAACGCCCCGAAAGGATCCATCGCCGAAGAAATGGGTACAGGCCTTGTAGCTGGCGGTGCCGGGATCGCCCCGATAGGCGATCTCGGTTTTTTTGCCGGTTTTCTTTTTTACACTGCCGAGAGACCGGGACTTTTCGAGGTAGTCGAGATCCAGCTGCTTTCCCACCACCGGCGCGATGACCGCCAGATCCCGCATGAGCTGCTCGAACTGGTGGGGGTAGAGGCTCTGAGGGCCGTCGGAGAGGGCCTCCTCGGGATTCGTGTGCACCTCGACGATCAGGCCGTCGGCCCCGGTGGCGATGGCGGCCCGGGCCATGGGGCTGACCTTCTCCCGGATGCCGGTGGCGTGGCTCGGGTCGACGATGACCGGCAGGTGGGTGAGCTTCTTGATAATCGGGATCGCCGACAGGTCAAGGGTGTTTCGGGTGTAGGTTTCGTAGGTGCGGATACCCCGCTCGCAGAGGATTACGTGATCGTTCCCCTCGCTGAGGATGTATTCGGCGGCCATGAGCCATTCCTCGATAGTGGCCGAAAGCCCCCGCTTGAGGAGCACCGGCTTGCCGATGCGGCCGATGGATTTCAGCAGCTCGAAGTTCTGCATATTCCGGGCGCCCACCTGGACCACGTCGACGTATTTCATCATCAGGTCGGCCTGGCCGGGGGAGGTCATCTCGGTAACGACCCCCATGCCGGTTTCCTCTCGGACCTCGGCGAGGATTTTCAGCCCCTCGGCCTCCAAACCCTGGAAGGAATAGGGTGAGGTGCGGGGCTTGAAGGCGCCGCCCCGGAAGAGCACCGCGCCGTGGCGCTTGACCTCCCGGGCGATCTCCAGAGTGCGCTCCCTGCTTTCGACGGCGCAGGGTCCGGCGATGACCACGATGCGATCCCCGCCGATGGCGACGTCCCCCACCTGGATGACCGACGGCTCCGGGTGCAGCTCCGTGGAGACCAGCTTGTAGGGCTTGGATATGGGGATCACCTTGGAGACGCCGGGGAGGGTCTCGAAGTACCTGATGTCCCGCTTGATCTTCCCCACCAGACCCAGGATCGTCTCCTCAACGCCGACAATCTCCCGGATCATGCAGTCCTCGGCCTTCAGGGTGTTGATCAATTGTTTTTTCTGACTTTTTGTAATGTCCTTAGACAGTATCAGAATCACGCTGCATCCTCCCCGGTTTTGAGCTCCGTTATTTTAGTATTCGTTCCCATGTGTACAGGGAGCAGATGTTTTCTATCCCTCCATCATCGGATAGAAGGGTCGATCGATGATGGTGTGGTTTCTTCGATGTATCGAATGACTATACAGTGATGCACGGAAGAGGTCAATCGTAAAATTATATGATATATCATTCCGACATCAATGGGAATCCCTCCTCCGCTCGTTTTTCTCTTGACATCCGACGGCCGGTCGTGAGTATTCTAGTGGGGTGAGGAGGCAGGGAGCACCTTGTTCCGATGAGAACAGGAGGATAGTATCTTCGCGAAAAGATGGAAAATACCATGACTGAAAAGGCGATCCAGGACTATTACCCTGACGATATCGCCGTCTGCTACGGCTGCGGGCGGCACAATCCGGTGGGACTCGGCATAAAAACCTACTGGGACGGAAGTGAGGGAACCTGCCGCTTCACGCCGCGCGACGATCACCTCGCCTATCCGGGAGTGATATACGGGGGGCTCATCGCCTGCCTGGTCGATTGTCACAGCATCGGCACCGCCGTGGCCGCCGCCCACGACGCCGAGGGGAGGGACCCGGAAACAGGGCTGTTGATCCTTTTCTTCACCGCCAGGCTGGAGATCGACTACATCGCCCCCACCCCCGCCGGGACGGAGTTGTTCCTTGCCGCCCGCGTCGAGGAGGCGGGCCCCAGAAAGAGTGTGATTTCATGCACCGTCCACGCGAACGACGTCCTGTGCGCGAAAGCCCGGATCGTGGCGGTGAGAAAGCGGGACTGAGGGACTCCTGTTTTTTTTCGGGCTCCTCAGGCATCAGTCCCTTATGTGCTGTCGTTACGCCAGGGATCCGAAAATCTGCTCGGCCTGCTCGGCTGTCACCGTGACGCCCCATTCGGCGAACTTGCCCACCACATGTAGGTGATTCTTCTCATAGTATGTGGTGGTGGCGTCGGCGACGAGATTGGTGAAATAGCCGAGATCGATGCCGATCCGAACCGTCGTCTCCACGCACTCGTCGGTCATGAATCCGACGACATACAGCACCTCTATACCCATGTTTGAGAGGGTCTGGTGAAGCCCCGTGCCGCTGAAGGCGCCGCTGGCGGTTTTCGTGACGACCATCTCCTTCGGCTTCGGCGCGCACTCGTCCAGAAACCGGGCGCCCTCGCTTCCCGGAACGACGCGCCAGTCCAGCAGCTTGTGGCCCAGGCCTGCGTCCCGGGCGTCCTCGTCGAGGGTCTGGATCTTTATGTGGATGGGGGGGATACCGTGCTTCCTGGCGTCGGCCAGGACCCGGGCGCTGTTTTTCAGGGCCGCGTCGAAGCGTTTCCGATAGTCGGCCAGGGCGGCGGTCACCTGGTCCTCGGCAAGGCCCGCGGCCGTGGCCTTCTTCGTCAGGTAGTCCGGGGTCGCCAGGCCCTGGATGTCGACGAGGAGAAGGGCCGTGTTCTTCTTCGTCGGCGCCGGGAGGTACTGAAGGCCGTCCGGGGAAATCTGGTAGCACGCAGCCACAACGTCCGCCATGGTCAAATCTGCCATTGTATTGCTCCATATGAAAAGTGAAAGGATATGCCATCGAACGCCCGGGCGAGACGGGCGGCGAAAACGTCCCGTCAATCATACCCTCCGGCGAGGTACCGGTCAATAGAATTGGCGATATTATAAATAAGAGAATGAATCACGCACGAAAGGGATCGGACGACTGTTTCATCGGGGAGTGG
>Ga0180432_10012180_pt1 | contig 10029 bp, 7 predicted proteins | sample SS_ome_10_FD_132414 | JGI IMG/M metagenome (GOLD analysis project Ga0180432, IMG submission 132414) | Hypersaline lake sediment archaeal communities from the Salton Sea, California, USA - SS_1_MS_2 metaG | ecosystem: Environmental > Aquatic > Non-marine Saline and Alkaline > Hypersaline >...
ATTGAGGCGGCAAGTACATCGGCTCTCCGTAATCGGGCTAATTGCCGGGATGTTCAATCCATCGCTTATTAGATCCATCTTCACGGCCGGCTATGAGAGCGTATGATGACCGCACTCCGGATTTTAGCAACCGGCCAACCGGCACGCCAGCCACCCGGATTGCGACTTTTCTTTCATCGACGGGGCGGATTTGCTACAATAGGCGCCAGCCCCACGCGGCTCTGCCGATGGGGAAGTCGTTCTAGGTGATCGGCCATATTCAAGTCGGACGAACAGAAGTTCATAGCAAACACAACATCGCAAACGAGGAATAATCGAATGAGAATCGAATTCGCATGGCGTCGGGTGACCGTAATATTGGTTCTAGTAGCATTTCTGACCGGATGCGGCATGGGCGGCGTTTCTTCGGCGGGGGAAGTTGACGTTTGGATCGGCACTACCACGCCGAAAGACGGGCTGAGCAAGGGCATCTACCACGCCACCTTCAATACCGAGAAAGGCAAACTTACCAAGCCTCGGCTGGCGGCCGAGATCGTCAACCCGGGATTCGTGATCTTGCACCCCGGCGGCAACGTGCTCTACTCGACCGGGGCACTCGATGGCAAGCCCGTCTTGGCGGCGTTTCAGATCGATCGGCAAAACGGTCGGCCGACCCTTTCGCTGAAGAACTCCCAGCCGACTGGCGACGGCGGCGCGTGCCATTTGGCAACCGATCGCACGGGCAAGACGCTCATGTCGGTTCAGTACTTCAACGGCTCGGTCGCCGTGTTTCCATTGGACGATGACGGTTCGATTCGTCGGCGCATGCAATTGATCAAGCACGAAGGGGCCACCGGCGAGGCCGGCAGTCGGCAGGATAGGCCGCATCCGCACTGGATCGGCACCTCGCCGGACAATCGGTTCGTGTTCGTGCCGGACTTGGGCTTGGATAGAGTAGTCGTCTACGGGCTGGACGCCGAGCGAGTCGTGCTTTCTCCTCGCGGATTCGGCCGGTCGCCCGCGGGAGCCGGCCCTCGCCACATGAAGTTTCACCCCGGCGGCAAGTTCATATATCTGCTTAACGAGATGGGCGTTTCCGTGACCACCTTCGCTTACGACGCGGACAAGGGGAGCCTGGCTCCGCTGCAAACCATTCGCACGATTTCGCCGGAGGAAAGGGCGAAGGAAACGTTCGTGACCGCTTCGGAGATTCGCGTTCATCCTTCCGGGCAGTTCGTCTACGCCGCCAACCGCCGCCACGACACGATCACCGCCCTGCGAGTCAACCCGGAGGACGGGAAACTGAGCGTCATCGAATGCGAGCCGGTTCGCGGAAGTTGGCCGCGAAACTTCAACGTCGACCCCACCGGCAAATGGCTCCTGGCCGCCGGCCGCGACAGCAACTCGATCGCCATCTTCGCAATCGACCAGGACACCGGTGAACTGACCTTCACCGGCGCGTCGACGCTAACCCCCACGCCGATCTGCGTCACGTTCGGGCCGGAAGGGAATTAGAAAGAAAGGGCAAGAGACGAGAACGCGCCCGTCTCTTGCCCGTCGCTTTTCCGCTACTTCAAATCCTTAATATCCTTCCCGTCGAGCAGCCATTCTTTGTTGAATACCGCCACGGAAAGGCCCTTGTCGCGATAGTGGCCTTGGCCCTTCTCGTACAGCACGACGACGTTGCCGTCCTTGGCCAAAGTCGAGGAGGAATAGCCGCACGGGCCTTTGTAGATGAGCTTCTGCACCGGCCACGTTTTGCAGCCGTCGACCGAGAGGCTGATCATGAACTCCTTGCGGTCCCAAATGCTCCAGCGATCACGCTTGGCGTAAAAGCTCTGGTTGCTGAAGATCACGGCATCGCGTCCCCAGACTTTTTTGGGAATGCCCAACAGAGCAGCGGCCGTTCCGCCGAAGCTGTCGTGCAACTGCTCGGCCATTTTGAAGGAGCCTTCGTCGAACGTCTCACCGCCGTCGGTGCTGCGAGCCTCCGCCCGCGGGCCGTTGGTACGGGAATTGGCATAAAGCGAACCGTCGGGCAGTTCCACAATGCAGCCTTCGCCCGTGTTGGGATTGACGTATCCGCCGGGAAGCCAAGTCTTGCCGTGGTCGTCGCTGTAGACGACTTGATTGTGGCCAACGTGTTTGGGGCGGCCATCGTCGTGCGTTTCCGGCTTGCCGTCTTCGCCCGTCTTCACGCGAGCCGTGCGGCCGATGAACAGTATGCGGCCCTTCTTCGGACCGTACTTCAGCGTAATACCGGCGTCGGAGCCGCAGCCGGAGGCGTAGAAGCCCGCGTCGTTGGTCTTCGCCTCGTAGTCGACGCCCACTTTCATTTCCTTCCACGTGGCACCGCTGTCCTTGCTGACGATCAGGCCGCGTTTCTCGGTGATGGGCATCTTCCACTTGCCGTCTTTGTATTGGGCCTGCTCCTCTTCGGGCCGCGTGGCGAGGTACGCCTCGTGAGCTTCGCCCGTGCGGGGAAATCCGTCGTAGTCCAGGAAGATGCCGCCCGTCTCTTCATCGACGACCGCCGCGCCCATGTAGCAGATCCAACCCTTCTTGTCGACGATGGTCTGCATCGGCTCCCAGGTCTTGCCGTTGTCCTTTGAACGCCGCAGGACGATTGTTTGATAAGGGCAATGGTCGCGAGCGTTGCCGACTCGGCCGTTGCAGAAGGCAAGAATCGTGCCGTCCTTGGCGGTGACAATCGAGGGGATGCGATAGAAGGTCGTGACGTCGTTGCCCGCCTCGTCCTTGGCGGTCGAATGCGGAAAGATTTCGGTCTCGGTCAGTTGCGGTTCGGCGGCCAAACCGCTCGAAGCGACAAACAGCACCGCCGCGACGGCCGGCAGCAGACTCCGGAGTCTCGTTACTCTCATGATAATCCCTTTCTTTTGCCCCACGGGTGAATGAAAACAACAGCGCGCCTCCTTGCCTGGTTCTTTCAAAACCGTGCGCGTAACGGGATTTTACATGATCGCCGGCAGCGATGCAAACTTGGCCGCAAATTGCCTCGCCCTCGCCGAAAGGCTGGGATTCTGGTATCATATCGTCATGCTTCGCGGCGACTGCTTACGCACGCCACTTCTGTTTCAGCGAAATACGACAATGGCCGCGGCCGCGCTGGAACAACCTGAAAACCTATTACGACATTGAGAGAGCGATGAAGACACGAAACTTTGGCGACGCCGACACGCAAGTATCCGAGGTCGGACTGGGATGCTGGCAATTGGGAGGATTGTGCTGGGGTGATCTCGATGAACAAAGCGCGTTCGAGATCATGCGGGTTTCCGTCGACGGAGGCGTCGATTTCTTCGACACGGCCGACGTGTACGGAGAAGGACGCAGCGAGACCCTGATTGGCAAGTTTCTCGAGGAGTGTTCCGAGGATATCTTTGTCGCCACCAAGATCGGCCGCTTTCCCCGCCCGGGCTGGCCGGACAATTTCTCAAAGGAAACCTTGACCCAACACACCGAAGGCAGCCTCGGACGGCTAGGCGTCGACGCTCTAGATCTGGTTCAACTCCACTGCATCCCCACCGAGGTAATGCAGCAGGGCGATGTCTTCGATACGCTCCGCGAACTCAAGCAAGCCGGCAAGATCAAGCGATTCGGCACCAGCGTCGAGTCCATGGACGAAGCCCTGATGTGCCTGGAGCAAGAAGGCCTGTCGTCGCTGCAGATCATCTTCAATATCTATCGCCAGAAGCCTATCGTCGAGCTGTTCGACAAGGCCAAGGAAAAGGGCGTCGGTATTATCGCCCGCGTTCCTCTGGCCAGCGGACTGCTTACCGGCAAGTTGTCGATGGACACCAGTTTCCCGGAAAACGACCACCGAAAGTTCAACAAGGACGGCGAGTGCTTCAACGTGGGCGAGACTTTCGCCGGCCTGCCGTACGCCAAGGGCGTGGAACTCTCCGAGGAGCTCACGTCGTACGTGCCCGATGGGATAAGCATGACGCAGATGTCGCTGCGGTGGATTCTGGACCACGACGCCGTATCGGTCGTCATCCCTGGCGCCAGCCGTCCCGATCAAGCGACCGCCAACGCGGCCATTTCCGACCTGGCTCCGTTGCCGGAGGAACTGCATAAGCGGATAGCGGAGTTCTACGAGACGGCGGTTAAGGATCATATTCGCGGGCCGTATTAGACCACAATCCGGTGACGGTGCGACTGGGGGAAAGCGCGGCGGTCGCTTCCCATGTGGCCGTTGGAGACAAGGCGAGGGCGATCGAGAAATCGACGGCCGTGGGTGAATCAATCGAAAACAAGAGACGCCCCGCGTTTCACCGAGGAACGGGAACCGCGGGGCGGCCACATTCTCGCTCAATAAGCGCGAGCCTCATTGGGGCGACTTTTGAATGCCCCCTTGCGTCGGCCTCCGGAGGAAGCCTTCGCCGACGAGCGTTGACAGCGGGTTGAAGATTCCCAGCCCGCTGCCGACCCCGAGGCGTTCACGCTTGCGGTAGATCAACAGTCCGTCCATGTCGGCGATGAGCACCAGTAGGGTGCCCTGCTCGGGAACGACGCCGATTTGGACGCCGGTGCCCCGGGGCTCCGCAGACCAGCGGGGTGCCCCAGTTGTCCAGTAGGTTCGATGTACGCGCCGCCGATGTTGCTGCCGGCGCTAAACGTGCGGGAGAGGCCGCTGAGGTCGCCGCCGGCATATTCGGCGATCGCGTAGGTTCCGCCGAACACCACAGTTGCGCCGCCTTCAACCCAGTTGACTCGCAGCGACTCCTTGTCGGCGATAGTAGCATTGCGGAACGGCGATCCAATTCTTCGTTGCCGCGTCCACGCCTTTGGCTCCGTTGGGAACATCGGCGTTTGAAGTCAAGAGTACGCTCGAATCATTGTCTTACATGTTGTTCATGTAGCTCGTCATGCCGTGGAACTCGAAACTCAGTAGTTCCAAGTTAGTCGCATTCCGCCTAAAGGCTGGACTACGAACAGGACGCAATCGCGAGAAGTGGCGCCGATTTGTCATCCAGTCAACCAAAACTAGCGAGCCTCTTCCGCAACCTCCACGAGCCGCTGCCGCAGGTCGTCGCAGGCGGTTTGCATTTCGGCGTCGTCGGCCGGAGTGGCTTTTGAGGATCCGGTCGGCTTGGCGGACTTGCCGTCGTGATAGTGTGCCTGGTTTCGGCCGGCGTGTTTCGATGCGTATAGAGCCGCGTCGGCCCGTTTTGTAAGAGAAATGATGTCGTCACCTTGCTCCACGGCAGCTACGCCGAGACTGATCGTCACCTGTAGCTCTTGCTCCTCGAAACGGAATACGTTCGAGGCTACCGCGTTGCGCACGCGTTCCGCTGCCCGGCGGGCATCGTGCATGTTCGTGCCGGGCAAAACGGCGGCGAATTCTTCGCCCCCCACGCGCGCCACCAAATCCATCTCGCGAAACGTGTTCGCCAGAAGTTCGGCCAAATGGCGCAAGACTAGATCACCCGCCGGGTGCCCGAAACGATCGTTGAACTTCTTAAAGTGATCCACGTCGAGCATCACCATGCAGAAAACGGATTGCTTCCGCTGCCATTCAGCGATCCTACGCAGAAGTTCGTCGTCGAAAGCGCGGCGGTTGTACAAGCCGGTCAGCGGATCGGTTCTCGCTTCCGTTATGTGTGATTCGATGAGTTCGGTTTGCTTGTGCAGTTTATCTTCGGTGTCGCTGAGGCGGGTTTGCAACCGCTCGTTAATCTGAATGATTCGCGCCACGCTGTCGAGCACCGTGTCGTCTGACTCTTGCCCCTCTCCTCGCTTAGCATCGGCCAGGTTCTTGTTGAGTTGTTCGAGGCAACTCTGGTGGTCCACGACGTCGTCGGCCACGGCGGTCAATAATCCGGAAAGGCGGTTGGCGAGTTTGCGCAAACGACCGGCATCCACGGGGGCTGGTCCCTCGGGCTTCGGCCTGTTCAACGGCAGCGCGCGCCCGAAGACGACACCTACCGCCAACTGCAGGATGCCCAATCCCAGGATCAACATGAATATCGGCCAGGAAAACTGCATGAGAGCACCTTCGGGGAGATCTGACTTGCTTGCCCTCGCGGCACGCGCGTAAATGTTGTCCGTTAACGTCCTCGCGAAAAGGCAAGGCGTAGTCGGATTGATTGTTGGGTTCTGTTTGTCGGATATGGGAATCGCGCCGCGCGAATTGCCAATTGTCGACGATCCGATTCCGCCTTAATGTCGAACTCCAAACTCACGCGCCAAGCGGTGAAAAATGTACAGGCCAGGGCCCCCATTCTTGTCGCCCGGTCGTAAACACAATCGCATCCGATGGTTAACTATAGGTCATCCCTTGACGCGCGCCGGGAGAGAGTGTGGGGAAAAACAGTTATTCCGAAAATGCAGGGCGAGAGGGCCAAACCACACTCGGTCGACACCACCGGCCACCGCCTTGCAGAGGGGTCCACTTCTTGTCGCGGATCTCTAGAATCAACTTGAGGTCGAATATCTATCGATCCGAGTACGTCTTCTTGCGGAATGCACATCGAGGGGGGACCGATGGAAGGTGGGAGCAACCGACTAGGCAGGACCACGCGGCTGTGCTGGCTTACCTGGTCGCTGGGGGGAGTATGGACCGCGGCCTTGGCCGGAGTGCTTGTTTGGGAATTGTTCGACGAAGCAACTCATGCCCGACAGGTGGCGCTTGGAATGGCCGAAGCGGCTTATGAAAGGGACATGCTGTTTCGCCAGTGGAACATTCGCCACGGTGGCGTCTTCGTGCCCTCTTCCCAAGACTTGGAAACTCCTGCCGCCGATTCGGACGAAGCCGGTTTGCGGAAGTTGAATCAACTTGGGATGATGCGAGAGGTTTACGGACCCTCCGCTGAACTTTCACAAATCCACAGTCGCGTGGTCGACGTCGATTCGCTCAACCACATCGGTGGAGCCGACGCGAACCTGCCCGGCGAAACAATACCCGACCGCTGGGAACGCGATGCGCTGGCGTCCTTCCTTTCCGACCCAAACTTGCGTGAACTGAGTTCCCTGGGTGAGATTGACGGTCAGCCGCACATGAGGTTGATGCACCCCCTGGTAATCGAACAGGCCGCCACGGACAATGACAACAGCGAAGCGAAGGATGCACGAGTCGGTTCGCTAAGTGGAGGTATTAGCGTTTCCGTTCCCATGTCGCTGGTCTTGCCGACGCAACGAGCGGAAATGGTTCGCCGCATGATCGGATATGGAGCCATATGGGGTATGGGCTTGCTGGGGATCGCCTGGGGAAGCTCGTCTCTGCGGCGACAGATCCAACGCCGCCAGAAGATCGAGGATGATTTGCGCGAAAGCAGATTCCGCATTCGCCAGATCACCGCCAATATGCCGGGTGTCGTGTATCAATTCCTCTGGCATCCCGAGGACCAGACTTACTCCTTCCCCTTCGTCAGCAGGGGTATTGAGCGAATACTTGGCATGACACCCGAACAAGTCTATGAAGACCCCGTGGCGTTGTTTCCGGGAATGCTTTGCGAGGAGAAATTGGAGCCGTTGTTCGAGTCCACCGTCGAGGCGGCGGAAAACGAAACCACCTGGCATCGGGAAATCCGCTGCCGCACGGCCGACGGCGAAATCAAGTGGATTCGAGTGGTTTCCCGTCCCCGACGCCTTCCCGACGGTGACGTACTCTTCGACGGTGTTTTTCTCGATATCACCGACCTGAAGTCGGTCGAGTCGAGGTTGAAGGAAGCGCACGACATTCTCGAAGATCGCGTTATCCAGCGAACGATTGAACTGCAGGAATCCAACCGCGAACTGCAAAGAGAAATATCCGAACGAAAACGGGCCGAGAAATGGTTGCTCAAGAGCGAGGAGCAACTGCGAAGCTTCTTTGAACTCGGCGTGGTGGGAATGGCCGTCACTTCGCCCGAAAGATACTGGGAAGAAGTCAACCCACAGTTGTGCAAAATGCTGGGATACTCCGAGCATGAACTTACTCGAAAGACGTGGGACGAACTCACGCATCCCGACGACCTCGGCGTCGAAGAAGCCAACTTCGAAAGAATGCTCTCCGGCGTCTTGAAGGAATACACCGGCGACAAGCGTTTCGTGCGGAAGGACGGGCAGCCCCTCTACGCGGTAATAACCGCCCGATGCGTTTACGACTCCAACGGCGAAGTCGAGAACCTCGTCATGCTGGTGCGCGACACGGGCCCACCCGCCAACGCCCCGCCGCCGATGAATCTAAGCAACCAGCAAACACCGATCCCGCCAAAGGCCCGTTAGTGCGAAGCACGCCTTCGTGGCCAGTTGGCGGCGACGCCTATTGGGAGTCCGCAAAGTGGGTACCGAAACAGAATCCCCGTTTCACTCCGCACTGCCATATGTCGCGACGCATCGAGGGGTCTCCCAAAGACTAACCTCGACGACCGGAAGCCCGGCTTCGGTCGCGCGATCGAAGATCAATCGGGCAATGTTCTCTGCTGTTGGATTGCCGTCCATCAGGAACAACGGTTCACCCAACTCCGTAAGCGCGGGCACCGCCGGGTCGTTCTCCGAAAGTATCATGCGGTGGTCTAGGTTATCGTCGATCCAGCGGTTCACGACTCGCTTGATATCGGTGAAGTCTATCACCATTCCCCGCTCGTCCAATCGCGGAGTCTCCAACGTTATTACGGCCTTGCCGTTGTGTCCGTGCAGATGGCAGCACTTCCCATCGTAGTTCAATAGCCGATGGCCGTAGCAGAACTCAACTTCACAAGAGACTCGAAACATGGTGTGTCCCACTGGGGTTGTTAGGAGGCAGCCAAACGCGGCACCCTTCATGCGTTTGCTTGTTCCGGCAAGATCGGGTGAAAGTAACGGGTTGGGTCGTTCATGCCGATCAGTCGAAAAGCGGCCATCCGTTCCGCGCACTTATTGCAGCGACCACAGTGCATGCCCGAAACCGGAGCGATGCACGAAAACGTCAGGTGTAGCGGCAGCCGCCGGCCCAATTCCATAACCTCTTCCTTATCCATGCCCCCAAAAGGACGCCAGATGGTTAAACGTGACCCGGTGGCGCGACTAAGGGCCGAATCAAACTCATCGAAAAAGGCGTCGGTGGTGTCGGCGAATGGGTTGGACTCCAAAACGGCCAAGGCCAGTCGTTCGATGTCGTGCAATTGGCACCACAACGCGGCCTTTATTATCAGCAAAGCGTTGCGGCCAGGCAGATAGACGGCGCTGTCCGAGGTATGAGCATCGGGCACATCCCGGCCGGTCACGCTCCAGTGATCGTCGTAAACGTCGCCAAGCGGCAACTTCAGCGACACCAGATTGTCGAGTCGCCGGCAAGCCATCGCATCAAGGAACGCATTGGCGGCCGCCAATTCCTCGCCTTGCCAGAACAGCCCCGAGTCCACGTAAAAGGGACGCACTCGATAGCCCTCATCCAGCAGATGCCCCAGCAGAATGCTGCTATCGAGACCGCCGCTAAGCAACAGACCCACGCTCGGATTGCGAACCTCTGAAGCCATCGATCCTTCCTTGCGATGCGTGTTCTGATGTCGTCCTGTCCTAATGTCGTCCTTGCCGAACAAAATGCTTCGGCAACGCCATTCTAGGCCTCACGACCTCCGTGGTGAAGGGGTAATCCATCGAAGCGGAACAGGGAGCGGGCGGCGAGGACTTTGTGCCGCTGCGTCGGCGAGTTCAACCTGATCTTGCGTGGGCCGGCGTGGATGGATACACTCGCCGCCGATAGTTTTTGTTGCCGTGGAGACGTGGGGGCTATAGGTGGCATAGGCAGTGGCTGTAGGGGTTGTGACGCTGGCGATTGTTGTCGAGGAGCGGCGGAGGAGAGTCGCCAAGCGTGCTGGATGCAGGTATAAGGTGTGTAATGGCAATGTGTTACGGAGAGTGGCGGCATTCGATTTAGCTTTTGGATCGTTATTCTGGGGGGTGGAGTTCGACGTGAGTGCTGATTACATGCCAGTCGGCGGACTCCGATGAGGAATTGGCCCTTTTGTGGGGAGTTATGGGACATTTCGCTTGCGGTGGAAAACTGGGCTTTTAGAATGGAGTTAAGGGTCCCAGATTCCCCAAGCCTAACAGTTTGAGGCTTTTTCA
>Ga0180432_10012181_pt1 | contig 10028 bp, 8 predicted proteins | sample SS_ome_10_FD_132414 | JGI IMG/M metagenome (GOLD analysis project Ga0180432, IMG submission 132414) | Hypersaline lake sediment archaeal communities from the Salton Sea, California, USA - SS_1_MS_2 metaG | ecosystem: Environmental > Aquatic > Non-marine Saline and Alkaline > Hypersaline >...
CACAAAACCAGGACAGATGTGGTCCAGGAAAATATCAGTCCGTTTGTGGCGGCGCGGCGCGTCAAAAAATTCAAGGCGCAGCCGGTCAAAGTCTGGCTGGATACTGACTATCGTATTAGCTCCAACCTTTTTAATCTCTCAATAATAAATATTGCTGAGAATTCACGGATGGCGGATATACTGACTGGGGCCGGGCGCCGATTCTTCGTTTGTATGGTTCCTTACTCAGAAGAACTTATGAACAAACCCCGCCTGATTGCCCGGAGGCAATATGACAAATTGCCTAACGCCAGTATATTTCACGCCAGCCATGTCCGGGTAGAAGGTCCCCGGACGGTAAAAGTGGCGACAGACGGCGTTTTGTACGATCATCTGCCAGTTGATATGCAGGTAATTCCGGAGACTTTGCGGGTGATTGTAGGCAAAAAGCAGTCAAAGATTTAAACAAATTAAAGGATTAAAAAGCCAGGATTAGAACCCGTAGCTCTATATAGGGCTTTTTATTTGTCCAAAAACGCTTTTTGTTGTAAAATAAGCTTGATTATAACTAATTTTTGTGCCAAGATAGCTAGTTACAAAACAATGGCTGACGGATCTAAAAAACTGTTAACTGGAATCGGACAATGGCTGGGGGCATTCTTTGATAGTGATGTTGTTCCGGCCTGGTTGCGCTGGTCCATCTTTATCGGCATCGGCGTTCTAATTTTCTGGCAAAGCGGCTGGGATTGGTGGTTTTTGCTCAAAGTAATCGCCGGGATACTGTGGGTGCTGCTAGCATTGGTAATCTTTTTCATATTTTTACGCCGCCATCTCGATAGCCGGGAAGAATAATTTATGAGTGCAGAAGAAACTGAAGAAAAAAAGCAGGTGGCTCTGAAAGAAGCTATGACCGTGAAGGATTTCGCGGCTGCTTTAAAATTGCCGGTGACTGAAGTGGTGCGGGTACTGATGGAGAATGGCATCATGGCGACTATTAACGAAGAGATTGATCTGGAAACGGCCACCATTATCGCTGAGGACATGGGCTTTGAGGTCGTTGACGAGGGTGGTGAGGAGACCAAGACTTTGACGGAAGAAGAAGAAAAGAAACTTCGCTTGAGTAAACTTTTGGAAGAACATGACAAAGCTTCCTTGAAGCCACGAGCGCCAATTGTTACCGTCATGGGTCACGTTGACCACGGCAAGACGAAACTGCTGGACGCAATTCGGGAAACCAATGTTGTCGCGGGCGAGGCTGGTGGCATTACGCAGCATATTGGTGCTTACCAGGTGGAGAAGAAAGGACAGCCGATAACATTTTTGGATACACCCGGGCACGCTGCCTTTACAGCCATGCGGGCGCGCGGTGCCAACGTAACGGATATTGCGGTGCTAGTTGTGGCCGCAGACGACGGTGTAAAGCCACAGACGGTGGAAGCAATTGACCACGCCAAAGCCGCCGGGGTGCCGATTGTAGTGGCTGTCAATAAAATCGACAAACCGGAGGCAGATCCTGGCCGAGTGAAGAAAGAGCTCTCCGAGCATGATGTCCTGACGGAAGAATGGGGCGGGCAGACAGTGTGTGTGGAGGTATCCGCTAAAAAGAAAACTAATATTGACGATCTTTTGGATATGATCCTGCTGACGGCCGAAATGCAGGAGCTTAAGGGAAACCCTCGTCGCGATGCTGTCGGCACTGTTATTGAAGCTGACAAAACTGAAAAGGGCGGGGCGATGGCTACCATTTTGATCCAGACAGGTATGCTTCATGTCGGCGATGATTTTTCAATCGGCACTACCTATGGCAAGGTCAGGGCGATGCGTGATTACAAGGGTACCAATATTGCCGAAGCCGGCCCGTCGACCCCGGTCAGGTTAATCGGTCTCAAGGATGTTCCCCGCACGGGCGATATTCTGGAAATCCATGACTCTCCCAAGGAAGCGCGTCTACAAGCTGAGCGTCGTCTGAGCCTGGAAAAACTACGCAGCCAACGGGGGCTGGGCCGATTCGGCCTGGTGGAAATGGCGGATGCGATTGCCAAGGGTAAGCTGAAGAAGCTGGGAGTAATAATCAAGGCCGATGTCGGCGGGACCCTAGAGGCGATTGCTTCTTCTTTGGATAAGCTAAGATCAAAAGAGGTTTCGGTTGATATTTTGCATAAGGGGGTAGGCGACATTTCCGAATCTGATGTTACCATGGCCAAGGCTTCGCAGGGGTTAGTGGTCGGTTTCAATGTCAAAGTTGAACCCGGTGCCGCGGAAACAGCCAAGAACGAAGGGGTGCAGGTACAAATTTACAATGTTATCTACGAACTCATTGATGATATCAAGGGAGCCTTGGAGGGATTGATTGAGCCCGAAAAGGTTGAGAATAAAATTGCTACCGTTAAGGTTCTGGCTGTCTTCAAGCACGGCAAGAAGGAAATGATATTCGGTGGTAAGGTTATTTACGGCAAAGTTGAAAAAGACGGTGATGTGTTCGTGCGGCTGATGCGTGATGGTAAAGAAATTTCCCGCGGCAAGCTGCGCGAGCTCCAGTGTGAAAAGAAAAATGTCGACTCGGTGGCCAAAGGCAAAGAAGCCGGCCTCCGAGTGAATGATATTCAGGAAGTTGAAGAAGGCGACTCGGTTGAAATCATCAGGGTGGAAACTGTGAAGAGAAAAATTGAGCAAACAGAGTGAGCCGGCGAATCAAACAAGTTGAAGATGTGGTTATCCGGGAGCTGAGCCCGGTTCTTATGCGGGAAGTGGAGTTTCCGCCGGGATCTTTTCCCAACATTCTCAGGGTAAAAGTATCACCTGATCTCAAAAACGCGACGGTCTGGCTGGGGGTAGTTCCGCCAGAAAAAAGGGAAGAAGTTCTCGAAGCAATAAATAACAATATCAAAGAGGTGCAAAGAGCTCTTAACAAGCGCCTGACGATGAAATTTGTACCTCGTCTCCTTTTCAAAATAGATACAACCAGCGATAATGTTGTCCGGGTACAGGAGCTGGTCTCAAAGATAAATTCTGAGGATGCGAAAGACAGCCAAAGTTGAACTGGCAGAATTGGCGGGAGTTCTGCAACAGTACAACCGTCCGGTTTTGCTTACGCACGTTGATCCCGATGTCGACGGCCTGGGCTCACTGCTTTCTCTAGCCCGAGTACTAGAAGCCGGCGGTAAAGAGGTTCTCCGGTTTGCACCAGAGGCAGTTCCGGCGGAGCTTCCTTTTTTAAAAGATACCGATCTAATCAATCAAAAAGTAAACTGGCAGGAAGCTGATGTTTTTGTAGCTTTGGATTGCGGTGAGATTAAGCGGACCGGCGTTGAGAATGAAATTGCCAAAGCTACCGGTGACATTATCAATATCGATCACCATCCCCAGCCAAAACCCTTCGGTGATATTAATCATGTTGATCCCCAGCGGTCATCGACAGCAGAAATTGTTTATGAACTTCTGCAAACGATGAAAGCTAAAATTGATAAACCAATCGCGGACATGTTGCTAGCGGGGATTGTCTGCGACACTCAAAGTTTTCAAGTCGCCGCCACTTCGGCCAAGGTTCTAGAAATATCTTCCGAGCTAATGCGGCGGGGTGCACGTATGCCTCTTATCGCTAAAGATCTCTTCCGGGTGAAACCAATTACGGCACTCAAACTTTGGGGGCGAGTGCTGGACCGAATGCAGGTAGACAAAGATACGCACATGGCCTATTCGATTGTGCATCAGGCTGATTTCGCTGAACTTGGCGGCACGCCCCGAGACTTGGAAGGAGTTGTGGACCTTATTAATAGTGTCTCCGGGTCTCGCTTTTCACTGCTACTCTCCGAGGACGGCGATAATGTCGTCAAAGGTTCGCTGCGCTCCGAGGAATTCAAAGCAGTTGATGTTTCCAAAATCGCCGAACTTTTCGGCGGCGGCGGGCATAAATTAGCATCCGGCTTCCGTCTCAAGGGCAAGCTGCAGGAGAAAGACGGGCGGTGGATTATTACTAGAAAATAGAAGATAGAAAGTGGAAAATTTTCCCATCTTCTGTCTTCCATTTTCCATCTTTAATTTTCTATGTTCTGGGAAACAATTGGAACATACTTCACAGTCTTTGATCCGCGGCAGTATCCGTTGGCGATTTTGGATGTTCTGATTGTAGCGCTGCTTTTTTACGGTATCTATCGCCTGATTCGCGACACCAAGGCAATCCGGATTGCTATCGGCATTGTCTTAGTCAGCGCGATTTTTATAATCGGACGTCTGCTCAATTTGATTGCCTTGACCTGGCTACTGAAATACTTTGTCACATTCATTGTTGTCGCCATCCCGGTTGTCTTCCAGCCAGAACTGCGCCGGGCCCTGGAGCGTCTGGGCCGGCCGCGCACCCGCCGGCGCATCAAAAAAATGACCCGGCGTGAGGTAACCAGGGTCATAAATATCGTTGTCGATTCAATTGAGGTTCTGGTCAAGAACAAGATCGGATGCCTGATAGTTGTACGCCGGACCACCGGCTTGGCGGATCACATTGAAAAGGGCACGGTTCTGAATGCCGAGCTCAGCAAACCCCTTCTCTTGAATCTCCTTTTTCCGCGCTCTCCATTGCACGATGGGGCGGTGGTTATAACTGGCAACCAAGTAGCGGCGGCTGGGGTAGTACTACCTCTAACGGAAAAGGAAACAGCTTTTCAGCTGGGAACCAGGCATAAGGCTGCCTTAGGCATTACCGAAGAAACTGATGCCGTCGCAATCATTGTTTCGGAAGAGAGAGGCGAGGTTTCCATCGCAGTCGGCGGTAAACTATATAAACAAAAAGATCCGGAAAAACTCCAGGAAAGCTTAACGAAATTACTTTCTTAATATGAACTGGAAAGGCCTAATCTTTAATAACTGGCAGGCAAAACTGATTTGCCTTCTCTTGGCATTCGGACTTTGGATTTACGTTGCTAATGAAGGTTTTCAGATCAAAGAAATCGATGACTCTGTTCCCTTGAACACTATCAATTTAGAGGAAGATCTGGCGGTGGTTGAAGATCTTGACCACGTTAAAATTAGCATTCGTCCTTCAGTTAGCCTCCAGCAAAATATCAGCGCCGAAATGTTTGATGCCTATGTTGACCTCGAGGGTTTGGGCAAGGGAACTTATGAGCTGCCGGTCAAAATTGTGGCCAGTGATCCTTCGGTGCAAGTGCTCAAGGTGGATCCGACTACCGTTCGTTTAACTCTCGATGACCGGGCGGAGGAATCCTTTTCTGTGGTTCCCAAAATTGTCGGTGAGCCGGGAGCCGGTTACAGTATCGGTGACCCGGAGCTTAGCATTGACTCTGTGTTGGTCGGCGGCGCGGAGAGTTTAGTTGGTTCTATTCGCAGCGTTATCGCCGAGGTTGATGTCAGCGGCGAGCAATCAGAGGTCAAGCGTTCGGTTGAACTACGGGCGGTGAATGACAGCGGTGACATAATCCGTAATATATATATAGAGCCGAAGACAGTCGAGATTATGGTGCCGATTTCCCAGGAGTCTGATTTGAAGACGGTCGGCGTCAAAGTGCAGACAACCGGCCAGCCGCAGGCAGGTTACTTTGTCTCCAATCTGACATCCGATCCTAGTACAGTAGTTTTGCGCGGATCACGTGATAAACTGGCGGAAATTGATTACATTGAGACTGAATCTGTTTCCCTGGAAGGCCTCTCGGATTCAACTGAGCGTGCAACGACATTGATTATTCCCGAGGAAGTGGAAATAGACGGATCAGACAGCGTGTCAGTACAGATAGAGTTGGGTGGAAATGAGGTTAGCAAGCAGGTTAAAGGGCTCTTTGAATTTCGCAATTTGGGTGACGGGCTACAGCTCGGCAACTTCTCGCCCGGCAATGCTTCGGTCACAGTTTCCGGTGGCGCCGACAAAGTTTCCTCATTGACCGAGAACGATGTGCGTGTTATTGTTGACCTAGCTGGTAAAGGCAAAGGCTCTTATGACATCGGTCTTCTGGCTGGCAACGTTAGTGTTCCAGAGGGGGTTACAGTCGTCAGCCTTGATACCAATAAAATAGAAATAGAAATAAATTAATGACAAAGAAAAATATGAATCTCATCCCAACCGTTATCGAAAAATCCACTCACGGGGAAAGAGCTTATGACATCTATTCGCGTCTTCTGAAAGATCGGATAATCTTTTTGGGCGGTCCGATTGACGACCAGGTGGCCAATATCATTATCGCTCAGATGCTCTTTTTGGAAAGCGAGGATAAGACTAAGGATATTCATTTCTACATCAACAGCCCGGGCGGGGTGGTGACTGCTGGCCTGGCTGTCTACGATACGATGCAGCACATCAAGCCGGATATCTCTACGATTTGTGTGGGGTTGGCAGCAAGTATGGGATCATTCTTGCTGGCAGCTGGTTCTAAAGGCAAGCGGTTTGCTCTGCCTAATTCCGAAATCATGATCCACCAGGTGATGGGCGGTGCCGAAGGACAGGCGATTGACGTGGAAATCCGGGCCAAGCACATGATCAAAATCAAGCAGCGCTTGGAAAAGTTGCTAGCTAAGCATACCGGCAAACCGCTCAAGACAATTGCTGAGGATACAGACCGCGACTACCATATGGATGCGGAGGAAGCAAGAAAGTACGGGATTGTTGATAAGGTTTTCAAGTAATATATATCGGGAGGGCGTAGGAGATGACGTTACATACTAAGCGTTTGCATTTGTGGCTTCTTGTTGGCAGCTTGATATTGATATGTACGGGGATAGTACTGTATCTGGTGGCACCAGACGGGCCGTTGCGAGAGTGGGAGTTTTATATACTGGCTCCGATTGCAATTGGTTTGGGGATGTTGCCTGTCACCGGTTTATCCCTCTTGGCCCATTTCTTTATCGAGCGCAACCTGAATTCCGAGTAGATTTGACCATTCCGCCTGGCGGGATGGTTTTTCTTTTATTGACAAAAGAAGCTTTTTGTGATAAGTGTTAGTTAGGTTAGTGAGAAAGGAAGGAGTGAAAATGGAGACGCTGGGCACTTTCAAGCGATATTGGCATGAGGTTCGTGGCACAGTATCACTTTGCGGGTGTACCGAGGAGTTCGCCAAGGAGGTTCAGCTCAGGTTCCGGGCGGTCGGCGAAGCCCTGATGAAGGAACTGGGAATTTCTGATCCAGATGAAGCCGGAAGGCTGCCCGCTTCCACTCCGTTGGGAGCAAAATCCCAAGCTGCTTTCGATTCGCTCAAAGTTTTCTTTGAGCAGGAGAGAAGATGGTAGCAGGTAACCCGCCGACACCGTTTGGCGGGTTTTCGCTTAATATGACTTGACTTCACCTTTTGACTACGCTATCATATTTAATGCTCATTAGATGATTAATTTCGGTCAGCTGGATATACAGATTTCGGAATCGGGTCTGAGCTCACTATTCGCATTTACTTCACTTTGGAAGGTCATTTCTAGATAAAGGTAGTTTTTACAGATTTTTCCTGATCTTCCCCGAAAAAAATGATTAACCAGATAGATTTTCCTGTTGTTTTGGTAAAATAGCGCAAACGCGTCTGGTTTTTTGTGAATAGGAAGAGCCCAAACTCGGTATCCAGCGACACCGGGTTTTTGTAAATTTATGACTACAATTGTAACTATCATTTTGGCGGTTGTCGGGGTCGGGGTTGGTATAGGTATCGGCTACGTGGTTCGACAGAGCATGGGTAAGAAAAGTGTTGATTCTGCCGAAGCCAAAGCCCAGAAAATTATCGACGAAGCCAAAACCAAACAGAAACAAGCCTTACTAGAGGCTAACGAAAAATCACTGAAACTAATTGAGGAGGCGAAAGTAGAAGAGAAAGAACGGCGCGAGCAGTTGGTGGAAATGGAGCGTCGGGTTGAGCGCCGCGAAGAAAATATCGATCGCAAGTATGACGACCTGGATAAAAAGCAGGAAGAAATCAGCGCGCGTTCGCAAAAAATCAAAGAAATCAGAAAAGAACTGGATGAAATTCGTCGTCAGCAACTGGCCAAGCTAGAAAAAGTTGCCGGTCTTACCAAAGAGAAGGCGCGCGAGGTGATGTTGGAATTGACGGAGAAAGACATGAAGGATCGTCTTCTCAAGCGCATCAAACAGTTGGAAACAGAAGGTGAAGAAGCTTACGAAGACAAAGCCCGCGAGATTCTTAATGTCGCGATCCAGAAAATTGCCACCTCACACACTTCAGAATCAACGGCAACGACAGTGTCACTGCCTAGTGATGAAATGAAGGGTCGCATTATCGGTCGCGAGGGTCGCAATATTAAAGCTCTAGAAACAATGACCGGTGTTGAGATTGTTGTAGATGACACTCCGGAAGCAATTGTCATTTCCGGCTTCAATCCGATTCGGCGGCAGGTAGCCAAAATGGCGTTGGAAAAACTGATGGCCGACGGGCGCATTCATCCGTCGCGGATTGAGGAAGCAGTCAAGGAAGCCAAGCAGTCAATTGCCAAGAACGTTAAAGAGGCCGGCGAAGCCGTACTCTATGACGTAGGTGTAGCCGGGGTGGACCCGAAGCTGGTCAGCTTGTTAGGTCGCCTCAAATTCCGTACCAGTTACGGCCAGAATGTCCTTAAGCACTCTCTGGAAGTTGCTCACATTTCCCGTATTTTGGCGGAAGAACTGGGCGCCGATGTGACCGTTGCCAAAACAGCCGGGCTTTTCCATGACATCGGTAAAGCAGTTGATCATGAAGTTCAGGGTACTCACATCGAAATTGGCAAAAACATTCTCAATAAATTCGGGTTTGATGAAAAGATTGTCCACGCTGTGGAAGCTCACCATGAAGATGTCCCTTGTAATTCTGTTGAGGCTGTAATAGTCAAGGTGGCGGACGCCATTTCGGCTTCCCGGCCAGGAGCTCGCCGCGATACTTACGAAGAGTACATCAAGCGCCTGGAAGACCTGGAGAATGTCGCCCTCGGATTCGAGGGGGTTGAGCGGGCTTACGCAGTCCAGGCCGGACGTGAGATCCGTATCTTCGTAATGCCGGAAGAGATTGACGACTACGGTGCTCAGAAACTGGCTCACGAAGTAGCCGATCGGATTGAAGAAAACCTTAAATATCCTGGTGAAATCAAAGTGACGATAATTAGAGAAACTAGAGCAGAAGATTTCGCCAGATAGTACCAAGCCCCGCCTAACGGCGGGGTTTTCGTTTGTCTCACTAACGAAAGAGCGCTAGAATAGAATTATGAAGATCTTGTTTTTAGGTGACATTGTCGGTAAGGCCGGGCGGCGGGCCGTGGGGAAGATATTACCGCAGCTGCGCGAGAAGTACGCGCCGGATTTTGTCATTGCCAACGGTGAAAATCTGGCTCACGGTATTGGTGCCAGCAAAAAAACCGCCACCCAGGTTTTGGAAGCGGGGATAGATTTTCTGACCAGCGGTAACCATATATTCAAAACTGACGAGGCTGAGGAATTACTTCAGGACAAAAGCTACCCGATTATCAGACCGGCCAATTATCCCGAGGGTGTGCCAGGAGATGGTTTTCGTATCGTCGAAGCAGCTACCGGAAAGAAACTTTTGGTCATAAATGTTCTCGGGCAGGTGTTTTTCAAAGAAAATTGCTTGTCGCCATTAACAGTAATAGATCGAATTCTTGAGCAAACAGCAGGGGAGAAGTTGGCCGGCATAATTGTTGATGCGCATATGGAAGCAACCAGCGAAACCCAGATAATCGGCCATTACCTGGATGGCCGGGTAGCGGCGGTAGTCGGCACCCATACCCATGTACCAACGGCTGATGAGAGAATCTTGCCGCAAGGGACAGCCTTTATCACGGATGTGGGAATGGTCGGCATAAAGGAATCTTCGCTGGGGGTTGATTTTGAGCCAGTGACTAAAGAAATGCTCACTCAGATCCCCCAAACTTTTACCTGGCCCGAATCCGGACTGTGTCGTATCGACGGAGTTCTGGTGGAAATCGAGTCTGCTACCCAATCCAAGGCAATCAAAAGAATAAGCGAAGAAATTGAAGTGTGAATTTAGTTTTCAATCAAAAAACCCGCTTGTTAGCGGGTTTTTTGATTTGTTAGTCTTTTATTTCAAGCACATCAAGGGAACGGTTGA
>Ga0180432_10012183_pt1 | contig 10028 bp, 14 predicted proteins | sample SS_ome_10_FD_132414 | JGI IMG/M metagenome (GOLD analysis project Ga0180432, IMG submission 132414) | Hypersaline lake sediment archaeal communities from the Salton Sea, California, USA - SS_1_MS_2 metaG | ecosystem: Environmental > Aquatic > Non-marine Saline and Alkaline > Hypersaline >...
ACGAGGGGATTGAGCGGTGTTAATCACACATCGTAATTCCACACCCTCGCCCCACTCAAAATCAAAATGATACAAGAAACAATCACATATGAACCGCCAAGAGAATACACAATAAACAATGTTGTATTTTGGGAGCCAACAAGCAATCAATTAAGATTGGAAAAGAAATGCAAGGCACTTTTAACAAAAGCAAAGAAATTTCTTGAAAGCAATTGCATAAGGAGAGTTCCTGAATCATTAACGGCTTGGGAATGTTTGCCAATTAAAGACTACAACAAAACAACTCACAGGATAAGATTAACAGAGCAAGGTTGGGTTTGCACTTGCCAAGGTTTCAATAAATCATTAAAAGAATTTGCAGAGGGACATTCAGACATTAAGCCAATTTGTTCTCACATTCTTGCAGTCAAACAATTAAATTTTATGAGGGAAAACAATGATTGAACCTTTTGTTATTTCAATAATCTTTTTGGCAGTTCTTTCACTTTTAGACATTAAAACATTCAATCTTAAAGAGGGATATATCCCGGCAGTTTTGACAACTTCTTTTATGATTGTTACATTCTCAATTGCAGGAGTTTCAGGATTAATCACAGGAGTCTTTGCATTTTTGATTGGGCTTTTATTGATTGACCTTGATATGTTTCACGGAGTTGCAGATTGGAAAATCTTTATTGCATGCGGAATGACTCTGCCAAGTATTTTACATGTTGCAATCTTTGGGGGCTTTGTCACAGTTCTTGCAGTTGGATACAAACTTCTATTAAGAAAAACAAAATTGCAGGAAATTCCATTCATACCTGTTCTTTTAGTTGCTTACATCGGAATCATGGGGGTTATCTTGCTATGAATTTAAGACCAATACAGACAGGAGAAAAAAAGAAGAAATTACCTTTTGAAAGTTTGGACAAAATGAAATTGCCATGGTATTTTGAAACATGGTTTGAAAAATTGATTGTTGTTCTTGGAACTTTTAGTTTGATTTATTCAGTTTTGAGAATAATTTTTCAGGGGTTTTGGTAAAATGATTAATGAACAAGATTGGATTCAATGGTTGCAGGCAAAGAAATTGAGTGAAAAATCTATTCATGATTATTGTGTTTATTTTGGAAAATTGGACTTGGATTCCTTAAATGAAAAATATCTTGAAAAGTGGATTAATCAATTCAATAATGGAGTTGCCCGGGCAATGCTCAATAATCTTTTGATTTACATAAGAACTCATCAAGTTCCGGAACAAATGAAACAATTGGCGCTTAATTTTGAGATTCCAAAGGTTACAGGGAGAAAAAAACAAAGAATTCCGCAAGTTTTGACAAAAGAGCAGGTTCATCAACTTGCAAGAGGAATGTCAAGCAAAAGAGACAGATATATGGTTCTTTGCACATTTTATCTTGGATTGAGGAGTGAGGAGTTGTTGAATTTATCAATTAATGACTTTGATTGGGAGAAATCTAATGTGAGAATCATTGGAAAAGGCAATAAAGAGAGGGTTTTGCCGGTGATTAAAGAATTAAGAGACCGCTTAATTGATTACATCAATGAAAATGTTGAAAAGAACCCGGATTTTGAGATACTTTTCCAAATAAGTTCAAGATATTGGAGAAAAACTCTTGATAGAGTTTCGAGAAAGAAAATCGGCAGACCTGTGAATCCTCATTTGTTAAGGCACTCTTGCGGTTCTTTTCTTCATGAGAGAGGGCTTGATTTAAAGGAGATTGCTGAATTTCTCGGGCATGCAGACATCTCAACAACTCAAATTTATGTTCATCTAAACAAGAGGAATCTTAATTCCAAAATCAAAGAGGCATTTGCTTGATTAAGAAATTATCGGAATTTAAACTTATAAAGAAAATGTGTGTGTGGTGAATATGGCAAATAAAAAAAAGAGGACAGCGAAGAAAAAAGTTGAATCCCATCAGGAAATCAATGTGAATCTTTCAGATTTGATGAGAGTTGGAATGAAACTTATGCCTCAATTGATTCCTATTGCCAAACAGATTGCAGATGACTTGAACCAAGGAAAACCTTTACTTTCAGAGGGTTCCCACACTCTTTTTGAGGTGAAGAAAAGAACTCCTGTTAAAAAAAAGAGAGTTCCAAAAATTCATAAGAATTTTAAGAACATGTATTTGTGCAATCAGGCAGTAAAGCCATCAAAAGACCGGATGGCAAGGGAATGGAAAAAGGTGACTTGTGAAAACTGTCTGAAACAAAAAAAGTAATCACTTTTATTCAATAAAAATGGAAAAAGGAGCATTAATTGAAAAATTAGAAAAGAAAAAAGAGAAATTAGAGGAACAACTCGAAGAAACAACAATAATTCTTGACGCTTTGAATCAACAAACAAAGATTGGTGATTTTGAATAAAATGGCAGAAGAAAAGATTATTTTGAGATGTGAAAATTGCAAATCAAGACAAGTTTATACAACAAAAAAAGAAAGAATTTGCAGGAAATGTGGTCATAGAGAATCATTAAATCAAGAGGACAACAAAGAAAATGCCAATTGAAAAAGTTTGTCAGAATTGCAAGAAAAAATATTATGTAAAGCCGAGTTGGAAAAACAAATCAAAATTTTGTTCAAGAAAGTGTGTATATGAATTTAAGATAGGCAAGGCAGGACATAAGCATACAGAAAAAACAAAAAAGAGACTGTCTGAAACAAAGAAAGGAAAAAAGAATCCATTGTGGAATGGGGGAACAAGCATAAGTTTTTATAAGAGATTGGCAAAAGAGAATCTAATCCAAAAATGCTCACTTTGTTCATCAACAAAAGATTTGTGTGTTCATCATAAAGATTTAAACAGAAAAAATAATGTCCTTGAAAATTTGATTATTGTTTGTAAATCTTGCCATGCAAAGATACATGACAACATTAAAAATATAACGGAGTCAAAAAACAATGGCAAATGAAATTGCTGAATATGTGAGCGGATTCACATCAGGGCTTGGTGGGGGAGCAATATCATGGACAACAGTTTTGCTTATTGTTGGTGGAATGATTCTTGTTGCAGGTGTTGTAATTTGGGGCGTTATAATTGTCATGAACCGCTTGAAATACAATAAAAAACTTAAACTTTTCAGAAAGGTCGGAAATGAGATTGTTCCTGTGTTGGATGATAAGGGTTGGTTTGCAAGAGTTGGAACTGCCGGAGACCAATGGTGTAAAGTTCAGAAATTCAAAAAAACATTGCCAAGACCAAGAAAACAAATGGCAAAAGATGAATATTGGTTCTATGAGAGAGAGGATGGAGAGTGGGTCAATTTTTCTTTAAAAGATTTTGATGAGGACATGAAAAAAGCAGGGGCATATTTTGTTGATGAGGACATGAGACTGCAAAGATTGGGAATTCAAAAGAATCTTGAAAACAGATTCCAAAAAGTCACATTTTGGCAGAAATACGGGGGAATGATTATGAACATTCTTTTTATGGTTATCGTCACAGTTTGCCTTGTCATTCTTTTCAAAGAGATGAAAGACAATTGGGCAGTTGGTCGAGAGATGGCAAGCGCTGTGAGAGACATGGCAGTTCAGGTTCAAAATCTTTATACAAGAGGGCAATCCGGGGCAGTCACAGTTGGAGAAAGTTTCTTGCCTTTGCTTTGGGGGTTTAAAAAATGAGCATTGCAACAATCATTGGTTCAATTGTTGTTGGCGGAGTGATTCTTGGAGTTGGGGGTTATTTTTCTTATCAATATTTTTGGAAACCATTGAGAAATTATCTTAATTACAAAAAGGAAATTCCAAGAGCAAGAGGATTTTTACAAGAGTTAAACAAAAGATTCTCGCCAACTAAATTGACAAATGAACAAAGAGAGACAAGGGAAAGAGCAATTATTGAATCAGGTTTCTCTCTTTATGCACTTGAAAAGGCGCAGACAACAAAGCCAAGCAAACAAGAAATGCTTGTTGATTGGTTCAAGAAAGCATGTGACCAAGGAATGACAATTGAGCAGGCAGAATCAACTTTATTGAATCATAGATGGAATTCAAAAGATATTCAGAAAGCAAAAAAACAGATTTTCAAATTAAATAAATTGGAGATAAAAAATGCAAGAAACAAAGGAATCAAAATCCCAAGTTTCCCCGCAGAAAGCCCAACCCCAAGAGTCCCAGACCTTGACTCCGGAACAGGAATTGGAAATGGAGAGAGAGATGGAGATGGGGAGATTGAACATAAACGGATATTACCGGTTTCATCTTCTCGGACTGTTGAGCGAGATAAACCAAAATCTCAATGGGATTGGAGTTCTTTTAAGCAAGGTGGGTGAAATGTTGGAACAGGCAAGACAAGATGAAACTCAACAGAACTGAAAGGAAAATCCTTGTTTATAGAAAAATGCAATCAGGATTTTCCTATGATGAGGCAGTCAAGCAAGTCAAGGAACACATTGAGCATTTGGATAAACTCACAAAACAAAAGAGAGATGAAAAGAAAAACAATAAATTATCAAAAAAAGAATTTGACAAGGAGTTTGAAAAATTGAAAGATGGACAGGGATAAATTTGATTACTATTGGAAAGTTACTTTGTTGATTGTTTTAATTCTCGGAATGATTTGGACTGTTGTTGAATTCAGGCAAATATCAAGAGAGGGTGTTGCATGCAAATCAAACCCTTTTATTTATGGCGCTCAAATTATGGCAGGAAAACAAGCCAATGGACACATGTCTTGTTCTTGTCAGGTGAGTGGAGATGATTATTTCAAGACTTATTCTTTTAATGAGGTTGAAGAAAACCCTGAAAGAAATCAAAACTATATTTTAGATTTCTACAATTTCTCAATGCCTTAATCTTTTCTTTTGTTTCTTTGACTCAACTTGTAACCAATCCAAAGCCCAATAACAATTGCAAGCCCGGTTCCAAGCCCCATCAATGCTCCAATCATTTCCATTTTAATTTGTGTGTGTTATTTTATTAAGAAATCAACCCCTTTTAAACATTTTCAAAGCAAAAAATAATGGCTTTCAGGTTTTGTTCTGTCATATTCCGATAATATTTATTAGTGGAAAAGCCCTATAATCTATCCCAGTCATCAGATTTTTCACTACTTTGTCCAATATTATAATCATATGTCTCTTGTGAGGATGAAGATTCGACTTTTTCAGGTGTTTCAGGAGTTTCAATGTCTTTTTGGACAATTATCTTTTTTGCTTTTTTCTTTTGTCCCTCTTTCTCTTTCAAACTTGCTTTAAGAAAATAATCAAGTCTTTCATCAACATTTGAATCTTTTAATTTCTCATTGATTCGATTCCTCGCAACTTTGATTTGAATCCCTGCGAATCTGCAAAGGTTTTCAAACTGTTCTTTTGTGAGTTCTTTTTTAATTGCCTGTTCGTAGAGTTTGTTATAAAAATCGTCCCAAGGGTTTGTTTCGATGTTTTCAGACTTGTCAAAGATTCTGTTTCTCCTTTCCTTTTTTAACATCTCATAGAACTCTCTTTCTTTTGGTTTCAGGTCAGGGAATTCAACATAAAACCGGAAAGTTCTTGATTTTCTATAATTGCCTTTAATCTTCAATTCTTTCTTTTGATTCTCTTTTGTATCCCAAGGGTCATCAATATAAACGCCCCGGATTTGACCATGAATTTCAGCGAGCCCTCTCCTTTTTATGATGACTCTCATTTCACATAATTTTTGAATCTGCTTGTCCAAATCAATAAACTTTGGAACACAACCCCCAAAGACATTGCATGAATCTCGATAATTGTTCAACGCTTTCAAAAGTTCTTTTTGGTCTTGGTTATAGAAATCACGATTATACGCAACATTAATCATCTCATCATTCATCAAAAAACATTTCTCGCTCCTTGCAAGAATACGGACAGAATCTTCTCTTGAATAAACAAGGTGAGTTTTTGGATTGAATTTAATCAATCCTCTATTATTCAATTTCTTTGCAAGTTGATAAAGAAAAGTTGATTTGCCCATTCCCCTCTTGCCCTCAACAAAAATAATCAAATCAAATTTATTTTTTATTCTTGTCTCGATTGCGTCACAAAGTTTTGACAAAGGCACAATGTTTTTCATGATTAACTTCCCCCTTGCTCAAATTTCTTTGCCCAATCATCAAAATTGAAATCTTCTCCTTTTGGATAGATTATGCCCATGTTGTTGATTGGAATTTTTATCTTTGCAGAAATATCCATCAATTCTTTTAAACATAAATCAAAATGCTCTTTGTTCAGTTCTGTGGTTTCACGATTTGTTCTTTGGTCTGCGACATCATAAGAAATCCCATCAATCACCTTATTGACCTCATCAACCCTGTTTTTTTCTTTTTTAACGAGAGAGAAATTTGTTTTATCCATGATAAATTCACAATCAGCACAGAGATTGTCCAATTCATGAATCAAGTTTATGAGCGCATTTGTTTTGTTGAAAATAATCTGTTCAGGAGTTAAGAAAGAAAATTCTTGAATATCCTCATATCCAAGTTTTGCAATTTTGATTAATCTTTTGCACTCAATCAATGGTTTTATGAAGTGAGTCCAAGAGAATTCTTTTGCCAAATAATATGGTTCTGTCTTTTCTTTTTCTGTTTGAGAATTTTCGTCTTGCATTTTTATCCTTAATAAATTGGGTCAGATTAGCAAGACAAAATAAGATTGATTAAGACATTAATAAACTTTTTGTAAAATTGATTAAGAAATTATCGGAATTAATCCTTTTAAATTGTGTGTTGTTCTTATTTTGTATAATGATGTGACAATGTCACCAAATTAAAAAGCGGTGGAAAAAGTGATAATAATTTCATGGGGTTATGGTCAAGCATTAAAAAAGCGGTTTCGAAGGTCTATACAAAAGTAGATTCAAAAGTCGGCGGTGTTTTGCCCGGCGGAGCGCCAAAGAGTTCTTCAACATCTTCATCATCAAGTTCAAGTTCTTCATCTTCAAGCAGTTCATCATCAAGTTCGGGTGGCAGTTCAAGTTCTTCAAGTAGTGGTTCATCAGGCGGGAGTTCAGGCGGTTCAAGGACATATTCAAGTGGCGGAGCAACAGTCACAGTCACAGAAATTCCTGCAAAAACACTTGACCCAATTCGTTCAATCGATTATGCAGATTCGAGCGGGAAACTTGTTGGCGGAGTAACAATTCAAGGCAAAGATGTTTGGAATTATTCTTCAAGGACAGGGGGTTCAAGCGGTTCATCAGTTAGGGTTTTAAGTTCAGATTTCTCACAACAACAAACAAAAACTCTTGTTGCACAAGAGGGATTTGCTGTGAAACAAACACAGCAAGCAGACAATCAATTGCAACAAAAATTAAGCGCAACTCAAAATGCTCCTCTTGGAGCAAACACAGACATTTCATATTCAAAACCATGGTATAAAAAAGGATTCAACGAAGTTCAAGATTTTATTTCAGGACAAACCGGTGGAGTTTGGCTTGAACATTTTGGCAGACCAACAAGCAAAAGCGCAGATGAGATAAAAACAGAGTTCAAGGAATCAACTGCAAGAGGTTTAAAAAATTCAATTCTTATTGGAATTCCCGGAGTGATTGGATTCACACCAGAAGGAAAATTCAAAACTGCTTGGAGCAAAGACAAAGAAACAAGACTTGATGTTTCAATAACAGGGACAGTTTCACCGCTTGTAAATGTTCAGACTGAATGGTGGAAATCTGCAAGAGACATAAGACAAAGCGGAGATGTAACTTTGGCAGTTCAAGAGGCAGACGCAAAAGCAATTAAGGATTCTGTTGGAAAAATTGAACAGGCGCAAAAAGACATTGAAAGTTCAGGTTATTACAAAGAGGCAGAAAATCTTGAATATGACGCAAACAAACTTGAAGTTGATATTTTAAAATTCAATCAAAAATATGAGGGCAAAGAACTTTCTCAAAAAGATTATGAAACAGCAGTTGCAAAAAAGAGTGATATTGAAACAACAAGGCAAGGATTAATTGCAAGACAGCAAGAACTCCAAACAAAATATTCTTCTTATGAATCAACTCTGCTTGGAGAGATTGAGGGTTTAAGAAAAAAAGGAGTTTCAACAAAACTTGAAAATGGGAATCTTGTATTTACATCACAGGCGCTTGAAACAAAAGTCTCTCCTGTTGGAATGAAACTCCAAGCAAGTTTCAAAGAAGATGGCAAAGTGACATGGAAAAATGTTGCTTATGGTGGCGGAGCAGTTGCACACACAACAGCAGAATTTATTGGTATTGGATTATTAACAGGCGGAACAGGAGTTGTTGCAAAGGTTGGTTCAGGAATTGCGAAATTGCCAAAAGGAGTTCAAACTGCCTTAAAGATTGGAGCAACAGGAGTTGTAGTTGCAGGAATAGGAGCGAAAACATATCAGGGTTACAAACTCGGACAAGTTGAAGATGTTGGAAAGATAGGGGCAACTGTTGGTGGATTGACTGCAACAGGACAGATTGTTGGATTTGGTTTTGGAGCATATAAAGGAACTAAAATTTATTATAAGAATCTTGAAAATCAAATCTTGCAAGGCAGATATACAAAAAGCATTGCAGAAGTCAAGCAAGGAGCAATTCTTAAAGGAACGCAGGGAGAGGGAACTTTGACAAAACAACTTGGGCAATATGAAACAAAAATTGCAGGGACAAAATACAAAATTGAATCTTATGCAAAATTCACAGGCAAATATTCAGGACAGGCAGGAAAATCAAATGTCGAGATTGTTTCAAGATTTATTGGAAAAGCGCCAAAGGGTTATCCAAAAACATTCATAACAAAAGGCGGAACTCTTGAATCAGACGGATTAATAAAAGCAAGACTTTTCACAAAATCATCAAAAGGAAAGGTTTGGTATTCCCAAGATATTTTATTGAAACAAGCAATGCTTGACAAAACCTCTGTTTCTGTAAAAGGCAAACCATTATTTGAGGGATACGAACAACTTGAAAGATTAAAATTCGTTACAGGAGTCAAGACAGTTGGAAAACCAACCAAAGTTGGAAAAACTATCCCAAAAGACATTTGGACATCAGGAGAAAAATATTTGTTCAGAGTTTCAAAAGGAACTGAAAAAGTTGCGGGTATTGGAGAATTTGCAGAATCAAAAGCAGATTCACTTTTTGCAACAAAGCAATTTGTTTTATACAAGCCCGGGAAACAGATTGCGGATTTAAACATAAAACAGTTTGATTCTCTTGCGCAGTCAAAAGGAGCAACAGCAGAATTATTGAAACAATCTCTTAAAAATAAGATTCTTGTTTTTAATGAAAAGACAAATCAGTTCTCCCTTGTGAATATGGGAAAGAAAGGGTCACTTGGATTTGGAGCGCCAAAACAGATTCAATTAACAAGACCAACTCAAATAAAAATTAAGACTCCAAAGGTTTCAACATTTTCTCCAACAATTGACACAAGAGCATTATTGAAAATAAATCTTGCAAATATTGTTCCAAGTGTGATTGCAAAAAAATCAAGTTTAGTTGCTCCATTGACACTCGGAGTTTCAGCAGGTTCAATTGGATTAAAAAATATTCTTGACACAAGAATAAAAACAATGTCCATGCAAAAAGAAATGCAATTGACAAGAACGCAAAACCTTACAGCATTACAATCAAAACTTTCTCAAAAAATTGCTCAAATAGAAAAACAGGCACAAGTCGTTTCTCCAAGAGTAACAACTGCACAAATTCAAACTCCTGCATTATTAAGTCCGACAATCACAACTCCTGTTGTAACAACACCAATTCCAAGGATAAATATCCCTGTTGCTTTTGGATTGCCGGATTTATCGGGTTATGTTCAGAGAAAATCAAGGTCAGGGGTCAGAGTTGGAAAACAAAGAGCAACTTATGTTGAGGGATTCACAGCAAAAGCAATTGACCTTGAACCTGTTGTGATTAGTGTTAAGCAGGCAAAAAAACTCCTTGCAAAAGAATTGACCGGGCTTGAAATAAGGAGAGGAGTGATTGTCAAATGAACATTCAAGAAGTCTTAACCCCGCAGGAAATCCAACAATATAAAGCCCAAGGATATACAGAGCAGGACATCCAAATTGCATTGAATCAAGCGCATGCAGAACAGAGCAAACTGCAAC
>Ga0180432_10012184_pt1 | contig 10027 bp, 9 predicted proteins | sample SS_ome_10_FD_132414 | JGI IMG/M metagenome (GOLD analysis project Ga0180432, IMG submission 132414) | Hypersaline lake sediment archaeal communities from the Salton Sea, California, USA - SS_1_MS_2 metaG | ecosystem: Environmental > Aquatic > Non-marine Saline and Alkaline > Hypersaline >...
ATCTGTTCATAATCCGTGTAGATGGTGGAGACCCCATACTCTTCGGCAAAACGCTCGGCCCGCTCGCGGTCGAGATCGCATACCGCGGCGAGTTCGACCTGGGGGAGATCGACATACCCCTTGGCGTGTGCCCGCGCGGCCAGTCCGAGACCGACCATTCCTGCAGCGATTCCTGACGTGGTCATTGAAGACTCCTCGGGCAATCTAGGCCCCTTTGACGGCTCCCAGCGTGAGCCCGGCGACTAATTCTCGCTGCATCCTGAAGAACACAACGACGAGAGGCAAGACTGAGAGAATGCTCCCGGCCATCAACATACCGTACTCGGGGTTCTTCTCTCCGACCAACGATGACAACCCCACAGGGACGGTGAACATATCATCTGAGCGCATGAAGATCAGGGGAGCCATGAAGTTGTTCCAGGAGCTCATGAACATGAATATCGCCAGCGCCCCGATGGCCGGTTTAATGACCGGCAAGATAATCTGCCAGTAGATCCTGAACTCGGAGCACCCATCGATCTTCGCGCTGTCGACCAACTCCGAAGGAATCCCGTAGATGTATTGCCGCATCATGAAGATGCCGAAAGCATTCGCGCTTCCAGGAATGATCAGAATCCAGTGTGAGTCGATGACGCCCAGCCTCACGTACCAGATGAACAGCGGAATCAGCGTGATGAACCCCGGGATCATCACGGTAGCCAGCAGGATCCAGAACAGCGCACGCTTCCCCGGAAACTCGTGCTTGGCAAAGGCATAGCCGGCGAGAGAGCAGAAAAACAGGGCCAGGAGTGTGAATCCGGTGGCAATCACCACGCTATTCAAATACCACCGGAGGAACTTGGTCTCTGTCAACAGCCGGGTGTAATTAACCGTCGTGAAGTTCTTCACGATGAAAGTCGGCTGTCCGAAGATCTCATCCTTCGGCTTAAAAGTGTTCAGCACCAGCCAGTAGAAAGGGAAGAAGAAAGCAGCGGCCGTCAAGATCAAGAACACATATACAGCAACCCGCTGCAACAATCCCAGCGCCTCGCGTCGGCGCTTGCCCGCGTCAGACACAGACACCCTCTTGCTTTCCCACTTGCCAAGACCTACCTCTTGCGCCATAGGACTACCTCCTTAAACAACGGACCATCTATGCTCCCCATCCCGGAGACGAAACATCGCACGGACGGATACCGGCCGGTCCTCCACGTCCATCCCCTTGGGGATCAGGATACGAAGCCCGCCCTCCGACTCAGATACCGCATGAAAAACCAGGAGATGAAGCCCGTGATGATAGCGATGGCCCAACCCACCGCCGCAGCGAACCCCAACTTGTAGTACCGGAACCCCTCCAAGAACAGGTAACCCACCATAGTCAGCGTAGAATTCAAGGGGCCGGTGATGTCAGTCAAGATATACGGTTCATCGAACATCTGTAGCGATCCAATCACCGACATCATGGCGATGAAGAAGAGGACGGGGTACAGGAGAGGTATAGTGATATGGCGGGTGACCTGCCAGTTGTTTGCTCCATCCACCTTGGCCGCCTCGTACAACTCGGGATTGATCGCCTGCAGGCCGGCCAAGACGATGACCATCTGGTATCCCGTCCACCGCCAGTTGGCCACCAGGATAATCGCCGGCATCGTCGTGCGCGGATCCGAAAGCCAGTCGTAGGTCAGGCTGCGCAGCCCCACCGAATCCAGCAAGAGATTCAACGCCCCCGCGTGTGGTTCGTAGATCATAATGAAGATCATCGCCGCCACCACCAGCGAACAGGTCACCGGGAGGAAGTAGACGTAGCGAAAGACGCTCCTCAATTTGATCTTCAGGTTCAACAGGAGCGCCAGGATCAGAGCCATGACCATCATAGTTGGCACCTGCACCGCCGTGTAGTAGAAGGTGTTCAGGATACTCCTGCCGAAACGAGGATTCACCAGTGCCACAAGATTGTCAAAGCCCACGAACTCTTGTGGTTCTGCGAGCGAAGCGATCTGGAAGAAGCTCAACCGAAGCGACCACAGGATCGGAAAGACCGTGAAGAGTAAGAACATCACGTAGAACGGAGCAATGAAGAAATACGACGTTCTATGTTTATAGATTCGTTTGAGAAGATCTCCCATTCTCAGAACCTCCATTCGTACATAGTCGCGCCCACACCGGCGCTCAGGGATGGTGTGGTGCTGTCGCAGCCACGCAGCGCCGCGACAGCACCACCTAACGTCTGCAAGGCGCAGTCCTCACGCTAGGCCAGGACGTTCAGAGGCTTAGGCTTAGACCTAGTACTTCCGTTCCGCCTCAAAGTGGTTCTTAGCCTCGTTCAGCGCGTCTGCTACGTCCCAGTCCTCAAGCACCATGCGGTCCATAGCCTCCCCAAAAACCCCACCGAACAACTCGTAGTTCGGCCCGCCAAACCACTTACCTGCGGCCCTCTCAGCGGCGAGCGAGGTGATCTGGAAGTAGGACTGGCCGGCATAGAACGGATCCTGGATCTGGCTGAGTTCGTCGTAGCAGGCTCTAACGGAGCTCACAATGGACCGGTTCTTAGCTAACCAAATCCCGTTCTCCTTGTTCGCCCAGGTGAACTTGCAGATGTCCATACAGAGCTCGACCTCCTCGGTCTGCTTGGGCACGGCCCAACAGGCTCCGCCCCACTTCGCCCCGGCCTGCTCTTCGTCATCGCCCGTGTTCCAGGTCAGCCAGGGGTTGATGCGCCAGACCCCATCCCAGTCGGGGTTGCGCCCAAAACCTTTGAGACCGAAACTCTGATACCAGTTGCCAATGGCCACGGAGAGCCATTGACCGTTCTTGTAGGCCTCGAAGCTGGCCGAGTCGAAGGGGGTCTTGTAGGCGACGACCTCGTCTTTGGCCCAGCCCGAGAGCCGCTTGAATACCTCAACCGTCTGGTCGAAGTTCTCGTCATCCAGCGGCAGGATGTCGCCGTCCTGATTGCTTAGGGGGATCCCTGCGCCCTGTAGCCACATATCGTAAACGACTTGAATGGGCATCAGGAAGCGATCGTTCTCCCCATCCTCATCTGTGTCCGCAGCAACCTCCCCGGCGGTATACGTGAATTCCTCCCAGCTCGTCGGCACGTCCAGCCCCAGCTCGTCAACGAGCACGTCGTTTCGGTGGTACCAGACGGCGGCACCTGTATCAAAGCACCAGCCGTAGGGCTTCCCATCCCATACGAACGGATCGTAGGACTCCTGGAAGTAGGTGTCCTCGTATTCACTCAACGACATGATCGCGTCGGGGATGGGCTGAAAGACGTCCATTTTCATGAAGGTGGCGAACCTCTCGACGGCTGCGAATGTGATGTGGGGAGCCCCTGTGCCTGCCACGAAGGCAGCCAGCAGCTTCTCCTGGACATCTTCAAACCCCATGTTCACCGCGTTGATCGTGACACCGGGATGTGCCTCGGCATACTTCTGCAAGACAGGATTCGAGTCCTCACTGGCTCGCGCATCCCAGCCCCAGACCTCAACTACCACCTCCTGCTCGACCGGTGCCTCGGTGGATACCTCCTCTGGAGCCTCCTCTGCAGGCTCCTCTGTTGGCTCCTCTGGTTCGCCCAGTGGCTCTGGACTGGGCCGCATCGGCTCGGGCGTCGCCTGCGGCCCACAGGCCGCCAGAAGCGCGCTCGTCGCCGTCCCAGTCAACAGGCCCAGGAACTCCCGCCGCCCTAACTTCTTGCTACTGCTTGCCATCTCTACTATCCTCCTTACTTCCGATGTCAATCTATCCTGCGTATTCTGAATTGCCTCCACATATCTCAGGCGCACCTGCCAGCGCGCGCCACCACACACTTCACCTCACTTGTGTCTACCTACCGATAGCCACCTCCTTTCCACTCTCGTGGTCCTTGGAATGACTGTCGCCAATTCGGTCGCACGTTTACCAAGCGATACTGGGGTGCGACGGACCTCCAGGATACTCAATGGGCGGACAGATCAACGGCAACGGCTCTGTGCAGCCCGGTGCTCTGGATGGCGGCGAACACCATGGCCAGACTCCGGATGTTGTCAGTGCCCACGGTCTCCGGCGTACCACCCAGCCGCACGCAACGGATGAACTCGCGGATAACGCCCCCGTGGCCGCCCGTCTTGTCACCTGCGTTATAAGATGGAATCTTGACCTGCTTCATTTCGGAATAGAACGACCCGGTCTTATCCACTACCTCAACTCGAAAATCGTCAGCGCCATCCCACGTGACGGCGCCTCTCTCTCCCATGATACGCCAGTCCGATTCCCAAGTCGTGTTGAGGCCTTCCGCGCACCAACTTCCACGATATGTGTATACGATACCCGCGCTCATTTCGAAGATAGCCACTACCGAGGCATCGCCATCGTACCACGACCCGGCGGGGTTCCACTCGTGGCAATAGACCGAGACAGGATCGGCCCCGGTGATGAGGCGAGCCGCATCAAAGGTGTGAATCGCCATATCCAATAGCAGAGGATGCTCGATGCGGTCACGGAAGCTATTCGTGTGAGCACCCATGAAGAAGTCGCTGTGCACGGTCGTGATGCTGCCGAGTGCTCCCGACCGCAGAAAGTGGCGTAGCTGGCGGATACGCGCATCGTAGCGCCGGTTCTGCACGACCGCCAGGAGCCTGCCCGCCGTCTGAGCGGCATCCACGAGTTGGCGGGCATGTACCATGGAATCAGCCAGGGGCTTCTCCGTAAGCACGTGACAACCACGCTCCAGAGCATCGAGGGTCACGGCCAAGTGCGCCTCAGGTACCGTGCAGTTGAAGACCACCTCGGCCCCCGTATGGTCAAGGGCGCTGCCGAGTTCCTCTGCAATCGCCACGTTCTGTTCTAGCTCGAACTCCACTGCCAGCTGCTTCGCTGCCTGCGGGCGGATGTCAACCAGACCAACGATCTCCAGTTCCGGAATGTCCCGCACTGCGCGAAGCCAGGTCCGACTGATGTCCCCACACCCGACGAGAAGCGCCCGGGTCCGTTCTCCCACATCAGCCGATATATCGGCCGATTTCTGACTCATAGCGACCTCCAACCCCAACCTAAGCGGATCTACTCAGGACGTCGACTTTGCATCATAGCCGGAGCCGGTCAAGCCTCCAGCGCACCAAAAACATTGTCTGAAACCAGACGCAAATTCTCCGGATGGTCGGTACGCTTGAGGTTCTCCACGATGGCCTGAGCGTCCAAGCTGTCCACCATGCGGTAGAGTCGACGGATGTTCGTCACGCTCTGCTGACAGGCCTTTACTGGATCGCCTCGAGGCATGATAATGTCTATCGAGTACCACTTATCGTACCCTAGCCTGCGCAGCCAGAAGATCAACTCGATGTTCTCCCAGAAGCGAATCGTGCCGGGGACCATGTCCCAATCCCAGTCACCGTAGTTGTCGTTGAAGTGGATGAGGTCGAGCAGGCCCTCGCGCTGAAGGAGCGCGGCCGACTGGGCGGGGTTCTCATGCGCCAGGAGCGCATGCCCCACATCAAGCAACACGCCCACATTTGGGGCTCCGATCTTCTCGATCAGCCACATCGTGCGCGCGGCTGTATCCACCAACAAGTGAGTTCTTGGCTCCTTGGCCTTGTACTCCAGGCAGATACGCATATCGGGATCGTGCGCTGCAGCCTGCTGCATGCCTTCCACGAACCAGTCAACAGCGGCTCCGTAGTCGACCTGGAAGGGGTAGTCGAAGCCATCCTGCCCTGGCCACAGGCTGACCAGAGGTGAGCCGACGGCCTTGGCGACCGATATACCGCGCTTCATAGTCTCCACAGCGTCGGCACGAGTAGCCGCATCGGGGCTGCTCAGTGAGCCGCTGCCCCACTTCCCCGTACTCCACAGATTTAAGGACACGTTAACGACGGTCAATCCTCCCTCGTCCAGCACGGACCGCACTGTCTCCACGGTCTCCTCGGTGACCAGCGCGGGGTAGTTGAGTTCCACACCGTCGAGTCCGTCGACCTGCGACGCCAAGCGCATCCGTTCAATCGAAGGCACCGCCTTCTGGTACCCTGAAGCATTGTAGCGATCAGCTCCGGAGCCAAAATACCCGAGATGCGTAGACACCTGCGGTTGCGCGTCAGCCATTGCCCAGATCCTCCTCAAATAGTAATTGATCTATGCACCGCCCCCACCGGGCGGCCTTTGGTCGCGATTTACCACCTCGTCGCGTCAGGCTACGACCCCTCTAGCCGCGATGACGAGCCTCGTACAGATCCTGAAACACCCGCTCCAGATCGGGTGACGACTCCAGAGGTAAGGACACCTTCTGTCGCCCCCACGACGAGAGATAGGCTGCATTCACCGCCTCGACAGCGCGCAGGCCGTCCTCGCCACTCACCAACGGTTGCTCATCCTTGAGTATGCATTCACAGAAGTGATCGATCTCCACCTTGTATCGATGGTGCTGCTTCAGTTCCCGCTCAAGGACCCAATCGTTATAGATACTGACATCCTCCGTGTGTTTGCCCTCTCTGTGCAAGGTAATGCGGAACGGTTCGGGTGACATAAAGTTGTGGTGCGGGCCACTGTTTTCCAGATGGAGCGAGCCCCTCGTGCCCTCGATGAGATAGGATTCCTTGAAAGGCCGATTGCTCGCGCCGATCACGTGGACACTGATCCCCCCGTTCCTGTGGCGTGCAAGGTAGATGGCCTTGTCCTCCACGTGACCGACGTCTCTCACCATGCTAATCTCGCCACTGACCTCAGTGATGTCGCCCAGCCACCAACGGCTCAGGTCGAACGTGTGCGCGCCGATGTCTTGGCCCAGGCCACCGAACGTGCGTAGCTCATCGCGCCAGCCTCTTGAGGTGGGTGGCACATACCAGCTCCAGTCGACAACCATCTGATACACACTGCCAAGCTCTCCTTCGTCGACCATCCGCTTAGCGTACCGCACGCTCTTGTCGAACCGCTTCATGTGCCCCACCATGAGCTTGACACCGTGCTCGCTGCAGTCGTCGATCATCTGCTGGCACTCTTCAATCGTGCGCGCCATGGGCTTCTCGCACAAGACGTGCTTGCCAGCCCGAGCAGCAAGCCGGGTCTGTTCAGTGTGCTCGAACACAGGCGTACAGAGAATCACCGCCTGCGCATCGCTGCGAGCCAGGAAGTCAGAGAAGTCGCTGTAGGTCTCTTCCACCGGGAAGATGGCCTGCATACCTTCGATAGCCTTGGGATTCTGATCGACGTACGCCACCGGTTGACCGAATTCCAGCAGGCGCAGTATCGATCCATACATGATCTTAGCGCCGCCGCCCGTTCCAACGATTGCCAGCTTGACCTTGTCCACGTAGCCTCCCTTCTCTGCGATTACTCGCTCAATCGCCCTTTGGAACCTGCGCCTTGAGGCCGATGGCCTCTTCCGATCTAGGAGTATACCGTAAAGATGAAGCGGCGTGACTGGGTTCAGTCGTGCTTGAAGACGCCCGTCACCAGGCCGAGGTACATCGTATGGTAGTCACCCTCTAGATAGAACTCATCTGCCATTGGGGGGAGCGCTTCTTTGGTCATCTGGGTCGTGAAAACCGTGCCACACTCGATGTGCAGGCGCGCCTCCTCCAGATAGGGAGCAGGCTGCGTCTCGCCTTTATGCACCGTCCAGCCTTGCTCGGCAATTTTATCCACATCTCTGCCCGAGACAGTTCCACAGCGCAGAACAGCTTCGTCAAAACCCTCGGGCATGCGGTTGACAGTGAATACACCGGCCTCGTTGATCAGACCATATGTGTAACGAGACGGGCGCACCATCACCATGCACATCGGTTGCTCCCATACCCTTCCAAAGAGAACCCAGCCGATCGTCATGACGTTCGCCTCCCGCTGACGACCAGGCACTAAAAGCAGCAATCCCGGCTTGCCCGCCTGCGCCGACAAATCACCCATCACCATCTCGTACTCGACAGCTTTTAACTCCATCGCTTCCTCCGTTCCTCCGTAGTAACCCGTGATGCACGCCAGATCAATCTGGCACTACTTACCCATGAAATCATCCAAGTACTGCTTGCCCAGCTTTGAGGCCCGGTAGGGGTCCGGATTCTCCCACACATCCACCTGCATCCATCCCGCATAGCCAGCGTCTTTCAAGGCCTGCAGGATAGCGGCCAGGTCGAGGTTCCCATCGCCGACAGCCAGGTGCTTCGAAGTGCCTGACGCACCTTCTACGTCCAGCAGCAGCTGCTGCGCATCGCTGTCCGTGAAGTGTACGTGCCCGACACGCCCCTCAAGGGCAAGCAGGAAATCGAGGGGCCGACCACGTGACAGGACATTCGCGTGGGAGAGATCGTACAGCGCAGTGAAGACGGACGAGTCCACGCCATCCAGCAGGAAGAGGATATCCTCAAGAGAGGACACTACCTGCACGGGCTCCGGCTCCAGGGCCAGCGTGATCCCTGCCTCCTCTGCCAGCGCAGCACAGCGCTGGCACGTATCCAACACTCCCTGCATCTGCTGGTCGTGCGGCACACCCTCAAGCGGCACGCCTGACCATATACCGACCTCGCTAGCCTCCAGCACGTGGGCGAAGTCGATCATGCGCTGAACGCTCTCCACGTAGGCATCGCGCTGCTTCGACTCAGGGCTGGCGGCATGCCCTCGCGTCTCAGACTGCAAAGCCGGGGTTGCCAGCCCATATTGCCGGTACAGGTCCCTCAGAGCACGCTGCCCCGAGGGGGTGGTTGGATAGGACCCATGGAACGGGAAAAGCTCAATGCCGTCGTACTCCAGATCACGAGCGTGACTCAGAATCTCCTCCAGCTCGAAATGGAGACCATGCACGCGCTCCGACGATGCGAAGCCGTTTAGCCCAACACAAGTTTTCCACATAGACTCTACCCTCCTTGGGCACACCTGATGATACTGCTACTCGCACCTATAATCTCAACGGCCATGCGTTGCCTATTATACAACGCCGTTTTTCTCTCGATGGAATGCATTTCTAGCCCCAACGGTTGTTCCAATGGCTTGGTGTGGCTGTGGCAGCGCGCTCGCGAGCGTCCTATGGCTGCCGATGGCCCAGCAGACGCGAGATCGCCTCCGCTGTCTCCACAGTAGCTGCGCCGATCTCGGGAACTCGATCCAGGGACACACGGACGCTGGGACCGGAGATACCGACACAGGCAACCACCCTGTCCCTGTAGTCGCGGATGGGGGCTGCCACACAGCGTACCCCGGGCTCGAACTCCTCGTCGTCCACGGCGTATCCGCGCTTGCGGACAGCTTCGAGATGCGGGATCAGTTCTTGTATGGTCGTAATGGTACGGGGTGTGTAACGCTTCAGTCTGGATTGCTCAATGATCCGCTTCATGTCCTTGGGCGACAAGTAGGCGATCAATGCCTTGCCAATCGCGGTGCAGTGGAGAGGGGCATGGCGTCCAATCTCCGTGTTGACGTTCAGGGTTGCCCCTGACTCCTCTGCATCGACATATACGACATGCCCCTCAGATGTCACAGCCAAATGGGCGGACTCGTCGACGCGGTCCCTCAACTGCCGAAGGAGAGGCTTGGCCACGGCCCTAAGCTCGATACGATCCAACACCTGACGGGCCAACTCGACGATCTGCAGACCCGGTCTATATCGCCGGGTCTCCTCGTCCTGCTCGACAAAGCCCCGGCTGGCCAACGTGGATAGAAGGCGAAAGGCGCTGCTCTTATCGACGTCGAGAGCCTGAGCCACCTCCGTTACCCCCATGGACCCGGCCTGGTTGGCGAGCATCGTGAGGGTATCTAGACCTCGGGCTAGGGACTGGATCTCGCGTGCCATATCACCTCTGTGTTGCCTATCGTACCACAGCTTCCCTCAGTTGTCAACCATAGCTGCTGATAGGGTCAACTGGTACGGTCAAGTGCCTGGATAAGGACTGGACCACGCGCCACACCTCTTTGTGTTGCCTATTATACTACAGCTTTTCTCAATTGTCAACCACGCGACTTGACTCTGTCATTTAAAGTTCAAAAGTGAACCATTTAAGGCTGAAAGGCGAACCGTTTTCAGTTGAAAAGTGAACCGATCATGATAGAGTTCTTCCCAGTCAATCTCACGATTAAGGAGGAACAAGAT
>Ga0180432_10012186_pt1 | contig 10027 bp, 7 predicted proteins | sample SS_ome_10_FD_132414 | JGI IMG/M metagenome (GOLD analysis project Ga0180432, IMG submission 132414) | Hypersaline lake sediment archaeal communities from the Salton Sea, California, USA - SS_1_MS_2 metaG | ecosystem: Environmental > Aquatic > Non-marine Saline and Alkaline > Hypersaline >...
GCATATTTTGTGACGATTTGCACAAAGAATCGTGAATTGTTATTCGATGATTCCAACGCATATGAATTAATCCAAAAATGGTGGAGGACATTACCATCAAAATTTGAAAATATCCAAATCGATCAATTTGTAATCATGCCCAATCATATTCACGGCATCATTTTTGTTTCGGACGAATGCGTAGGGGCAGACCATCGTGTCTGCCCGGAAAAGGGCGAACACATAGGTTCGCCCCTACAACAAAAACCAACGTTAGGGAGAATTGTTCAATGGTTTAAAACCATGACAACAAATGAATATCTCCGAATGATCAAGCAGGGACTCATTGCACCAATTGAAGGGAAGCTATGGCAACGCAACTATTACGAACGCGTTATCCGCGATGAAAACGAATTGAACGGCATTCGCCAATACATAATCGATAATCCGATCAACTGGGAAAAAGATGAAAACAATCCTGAAATCTTGCAAGAGGCACAAATGAAATGAATAATACGACAAAACTACCAGATGCAAAAGGGCATTTCGGTTTATGGGGCGGGAAATTCGTCCCGGAAACCCTGATGCCGGCCCTGAAAGAACTTGATCAGGCCTATGAGGAAGCCCGCAAAGACCAGACCTTCTGGGATGAATTTGACAGCCTGTGCATCGAATATGTCGGCAGGCCCACCCCGCTATATCATGCCAAAAGGCTTTCACAGGAAATGGGCGGGGCACAAATCCTGCTCAAAAGGGAGGACTTGGCCCACACAGGCGCTCACAAAATAAACAACGCTCTTGGGCAAGGACTCCTGGCCCGGCGCATGGGCAAGAAACGCATCATTGCCGAAACCGGCGCCGGCCAGCATGGCGTGGCCACAGCTACCATCTGCGCCCTGCTGGGAATGGAATGCATCGTCTACATGGGTGAAGAGGATATCCACCGGCAATCGCCCAACGTCTTCCGCATGAAGCTACTGGGAGCCGAGGTCCGGCCGGTAACTTCAGGAAGCCAGACACTGAAGGATGCCGTCAACGAGGCCATTCGCGACTGGGTAACCAATGTGCGCACCACCCACTACCTGATCGGATCAATCGTGGGCCCGCATCCGTATCCGATGCTGGTGAGAGATTTACAATTGATAATCGGACGGGAAACCAGGGAGCAAATGCTTTCACAATATAACCGGCTTCCCGATTACGTCGTGGCCTGCGTCGGCGGCGGAAGCAACGCAATAGGGATTTTCCACCCCTTCCTCGAAGATGCGGATGTCAAGCTTGTCGGGGTTGAAGCGGCCGGGAGAGGACTCGAGGGGCAAGAGCACTGCGCTACATTACTCCTCGGAAGCGACGGCGTGTTGCATGGGGCTCGATCATACCTGCTACAGGACAAACACGGACAGGTAAGCCCGACACACAGCATCTCGGCTGGGCTGGACTACCCCGGCGTAGGTCCGGAACACAGCTATCTCAAGGAGATTGACCGCGCCACCTATACCGCCACAACCGATGACGAGGCCCTTGAAGGATTTCGTATGCTCTCGGAAATCGAAGGGATCATCCCGGCGCTTGAATCGTCACACGCGGTATATCACGCCACTCAAATAGCGAAAGGTTTGACTTCAGACAGAATCATTGTGGTGAATCTTTCCGGACGGGGAGACAAGGACCTCGATATAGTAGCAGAAGCAATGGGGATAGAATTATGAGCCGAATCGAAAAAGTCTTTGCAGATAAAAGCAGAAAAGCCCTGATCGGGTACGTGACAGTCGGTTATCCCAACGTTGAAGCTACGCTTGAAATAGTGCCTGCGCTGGTTGAAAACGGATGTGACATCATCGAACTCGGCATTCCCTTCTCTGATCCTCTCGCTGATGGCCCGACCATCCAGAAATCCAGTCACGAAGCGCTCCGGGGAGGCATCACTCTCGAAAAATGTATCGGGGTAGCCCGAAAGTTGAGAGCGAAAATCGAAGTCCCCCTGATTTTCATGGGATACTGCAACCCGGTCTTCCATTACGGAATAGAAGATTTCTGCCGGCAATGCGCCGAAGCTGGTATCGACGGTTTCATCATCCCTGACCTGCCCCCGGAAGAAGGCCTCGAACTGGAAAAAACAGCAAAGGAACATGGCATCGATATGATCTACCTGCTGGCTCCAACCAGTGACGCTGAACGCATTGGAACAGTGGTGGAGAAATCTACCGGATTCATCTACCTGGTTTCACTCACAGGCGTTACCGGCTCCGTGACTGAACTGCCACCGGAACTGGAGAATTTCGTGAGCCTGGTAAGACAGAAAACCTTAAAACCGCTGTGCGTGGGATTCGGGATCACTAAACCAGAGCAGGCCAAACGGGTCGCCAGTGTATCCGATGGGATTATCGTGGGCAGCAAAATTATCAAGCTGATCGAGGAAGACCCTTCACTGGGTAAAATGAGAAGCTTCATTAAGGACTTGAGAGAAGCCATTTAGCACAATCATTCACAATGTAGTATAATTGCCCCAAGTAAATGGATATTCTGTGGACGGTAATTTTCTTTATTCTGGGAACTGAGATCGGTAGTTTTCTCAACGTGGTTATCGATCGATTGCCGGAGAAAGGCAAATCGCTGATTTCTCCGCCTTCTCACTGCGATAACTGCCAGACCAAACTCAAGCCAACAGACCTCATCCCTCTGATCAGCTACCTCTGTCTGAAGGGACGCTGCCAGTATTGCGGAATCCACATTCCCCTGCGCGTATTTCTGGTTGAATTGGCCACCGGACTGACCCTGGCCCTGCTTTATTTCGGATATGGGTGGAGCCATGAATTCTGGATTTTCTCCATTTACGGATGCCTGCTCATCGCCATATTCGTAATCGACCTGAACACCCAGCTCATCCTCAACAAAATGACCTACCCTGCCTGCATATTTGCTCTGGCCACTGTGCCACTGCGTGATGAGCTTAATTTCATTGATTCGGTTACCGGCAATGCCCTGATAGGCGGTGTAGTTGGATTCGCTCTTCTGCTCCTAGTTGTTATACTCTCACGAGGAGGAATGGGATTGGGAGATGTCAAAATGGCCCTGTTAATGGGTCTGGCACTCGGATTTCCACACATCTTTGTGGGACTCTTCGTCGGGGTCGTCACCGGGGGCATCGTTGCGATTGTGCTGCTCGCGCTGAAACACAAGGGTCGCAAGCAGGCTATCCCCTTCGGCCCGTTCCTGGCCATCGGGTTTATGGCTGCACTCATCTGGGGAAACACACTCTGGGAGTGGTATACTAACCCCATCCACTGATCAAATAACTGTTCAAAAAAGATACTGCCAGCTCGCAAACCTGCCCAAAATAGCATCTATAAACGCTGTACCTGTTCCAAACTGGACTTCGTGTGGGCTTTTGGTGTACAATTTGTAACTAGGAGAGGTCGCATAGTGGCTTAGTGCGGCGGTCTTGAAAACCGCTTTACCCTTTGGGTAACGTGGGTTCGAATCCCACCCTCTCCGCCAATACATAAGGAGGTCAAAAGTGAAAGTTCACGAATACCAGGCAAAGAGCCTGTTCGCTGAATTCGGCATACCCATTCCCAAGGGGAAGGTAATCACCAGGGCCACCGAAGCCGGGGCCTTTGCCGCCGAACTTGGCGAAAAAGTAGTCCTCAAAGCACAGGTACATGCAGGTGGAAGGGGCAAGGCCGGGGGAGTCCGGATCACCGGCTCCTACGATGCAACAAAAGTCGCCGGCGAAATGCTCGGCACTCGATTAGTCACCCATCAAACCGGACCGGAAGGAGTACCCATAAATTCACTCCTGGTTGAAGAGACGCTGGATATCGATCGGGAACTCTATTTGGCAATCATCATCGATTCGGCCAGCGGGATGCCAATGATTATGGCCAGCGAAGCCGGGGGAATGGATATCGAAGAGGTGGCAGCTAAAACACCGGAAAAAATCATAACCGCCCACATCGATCCCGGAGTGATGTTCTTCCAGCCATTCATTGCCCGTAAAATAGCTTTCGGGTTGAACCTGAGCCCGGCGCTGGTCAAACAGGCTGTTCCGTTGATTTCAGGGCTCTGCCGTCTTTACCAGATGAAGGATTGTTCCATGGTGGAGATCAATCCCCTCGTAGTAACCGAGGATGGCCGGCTGCTGGCCCTCGACGCCAAAATCAACATTGACGACAATGCGCTCTACCGCCACAAAGACATTTCGGATATGTACGACGAAACGCAGGAAGACGTACTAGAAGTCGAAGCCAAGGCGAAGGGCATTGAAAACTACATCAAGCTCGATGGCGATATTGCCAACCTGGTCAACGGTGCCGGGATGGCGATGGCCACGATGGATACCCTCAAGCTGTCGGGCGGAAGTCCGGCCAACTTCCTCGATATCGGCACCATCAACGACCCGGCTCGGGTGGTCAATGCTTTTCGGATTCTTACCGCCGACCCCGGCGTAAAATCCGTGCTGGTCAATATTTTCGGCGGGATTGCGCGCGTCGATGTGATCGCCACCGGAATTGTAGAGGCATTCAAGCAAATCGATATAAAAGTACCGATCGTAGTTAGACTTGCCGGAACCAATCTCGCCGGAGGAGAAAAGATTCTGGACGAATCCGGGCTGAAGCTAATCAGGGCCAAAACGTTCCAGGAAGCAGCGGAGAAAGCTGTGGCCGCTGCGGCAGGGAAGCTTTCCTAAGAGGAGACTTTTTAAAGATGAGCATACTTATTGATGAGAACACCAGATTATTAGTACAGGGCATCACCGGCAGCGAGGGAACCTTCCACGCCAAAGCATGCATCGAATATGGCACCAATGTGGTCGCCGGTTGCACCCCCGGCAAGGGAGGCCAGATGTGGGAAAGCAAGGTGCCGGTTTTTAATGGTGCGCGAGAAGCCGTGAAAGAAACCGGGGCCAATGCCAGCATCATTTTCGTCCCCGCTGCGCTGGCCGCCGATGCCATTTTTGAAGCCGCAGATGCCGGTATCTCCCCGATCGTCTGCATCACCGAAGGCATTCCCACCTCGGATATGATTGCCGTGAAGCACTATCTTCGAGACAAGGATAAGGATATTTGTCTTATCGGGCCAAATTGCCCCGGCGTGCTTTCGCCGGGAAAATGCAAAGCGGGCATAATGCCAACTGACGCTACTGCTCCGGGCAAAGTAGGGCTCTGCTCCCGAAGCGGCACGCTGACCTATGAGATAGCCGCCATGCTGACCGAGGCTGGTATTGGCCAATCAACATGCGTAGGGCTGGGAGGCGATCCCATTATCGGGACGCCTTTCGTCAAAGCACTGGAGCTTTTCAACAACGATCCGGAAACGGAAGCGATCGTGATGATCGGTGAGATCGGGGGAACTGCCGAACAGGCAGCCGCCGAATATATAAAAGCAAACGTTAAAAAACCGATGGCATCCTTCATTGCCGGGAGCGCCGCCCCTCCGGGACGCCGTATGGGACACGCCGGGGCCATCGTCACCGGAACGGCAGGTCTGGCATCGGAGAAAAAACGGATTTTGGCCGAAGCGGGAGTCAAGATTGCCGAGAGCCCGGCTGATATTCCGGCCAAGATCAAAGAGGCGATGGGGTAAAAAGTAGTAAGTTTTCAGTGATCAGTAGTCACCAAAAGGGCGCGTTTGAAACGCGCCCTTTTTTCTTTTCTTGTCTACTTACAAAATCCCTCTGCATTCCCTTTTATTAAAAAAGAGGATTACCTCATCCCGAGCGCACACGGGAATCCCCCCCTCACACCACACTGGAATTACGGGTCAAGCCCGTAATGACACTCAACCTAACAAAAAACTCCCGCTCATCCAAGCGGGAGTTTTTATTTTCTCTAACTCAATTATTGTTTTACGCAACAACCGGTGCAGCCTGCCGGCGGCGCAACCAGATGTACCCGCCAAGGGCCAATACGCCAAGGACAATCATAATGATGGTGGCAATTTCAGGGACAGGCCAAGTAGGATTTTCGGTACCTGGATAATGAAAGGTACTTTGCAAACCATCGGAAGTCTGAATCTGATAACCAGTATCGCCTGAAGAATTACTAGCTCTAAACATAATCGTGTCCCCTGCCGGAACATAGAAACCATAAGTACCGCCACCATAATCTACTCCATCATCGACGCCAGCTATTAAATAAGTTGCCCTTGAAGGACCAGCAGACCAAGTGCAAACATTTTCGCTGGGCCCAATGGGTGTAAACGTATCTGTATCAGGCTCATATACACCAGCCTGCACGGAAATATCAGTAGAAGGATCTCCAGGCGCCTCAGCCAACCTTAAGTTGACCGTCCAAGAATCGCTTGGGAAAAATGTTGTAGACGCGGCTGGGTAATCAGCTTCCCAATACTGGGTTCCTCCAGCTCCCAACGCAACCGTACCGGATTCGCTCTTACTATTATCACTGTTGTTCATATTATAAGGAGCGGTAATGCTACCATCACCCTGCGATGATGAAAGCTCCCATGTAACACTATTTGCAAATGCCACTCCGGCCATCCCCACCAGCAAAGCTCCGACCAACAGCAGGACTCCCGCTAACCCCAATATCCTTGTTTTCATAAATCCTCCATATCGCACACTTTTTATATATATCTTATACCACATATTTTTTGATGGTGTCAAGCAAACGTTTATCCTCTACGAGAAAATTGTGTTAAAATTATGATAACATTAAGAGAGGAAGCAACTATCCAGCAAACTTGCCCCGAACTTCCTTTATGTAAACTGCATTAAAAAAACGCGATGGATACTTTCAAACGCTTCACCCGATTAATTGGCCTGTTGCTGCTTGCCATGGTGATCATAATCCTGCTTGCTACGCCGGGCACCATCTTCAGCCGGAACGTTTCCTTCATTTATCCCAGTCTGTCAGACCCCAGTGCCGGCCAGACAAGCGTTCAAACTAAAATGGATTTCGGCGATCAGGAGCACGTGGAATCCTTCCCAATAGAATTCGGGGAATGGAGAGGCGAGGGTTATGATCAGGCAGAAGCGGAAAGGATGCGCGAGCAGCTTGGCGCCAGCGTTTTGCTGATGCGGGATTATTACAAACCCGGCCTGTGGCGGGGGTTGACCTTCCTGATTATGCAGAGCGAAAGCCGGGCCAGCTTTCATCCCCCGCAGGTTTGCTACCCATCCCAGGGATGGGAAGTACAGGAAGAGGGAACGGAAGTAATTCCAATGCCGGAATCCTTCTGGCAAAAAGTGGGGGACCTGGGCCCGCTGAAACCGGAGGAAGACGCGGAAGAGTACTTCGGACCGGTCAGCATGAGCAAGCTAATCATCACTACTGGTGATGACTCGGTGAAAGACCGCCATGTGGTGCTTTACTGCTATGTGCGCGACAGTTCCTACTGGGGAAGTTCGGATACCGTGACCATGCTGCGGGTTTCGGCACCCACCACACTCACCGGGTCTTACGAAGACATGCTCGATATCGAAAAGGATTTCTTAGTAGAGGTCCTGCCTCTGCTGTTTGAAGCCCGTGAACAGGAAGATACGATTATCTCACAAATTTCTTCTCTGGGACCAGGAGGAATATTCCTGCTAATCATCATGTTTGCCGGGCCACTCGCCATCGCATTTTACCCGGAGATTGGGAAGCTATATCGTCGATTGAGACAAAAGGCATAGCGACAATCAAAAAAGGCCCTGTCGCTCACCGCTATTCATAACAGAGAGGGCACAGCTTGTTTCCTTTTTTGCAATTCGCTATAATTGGCTAACAGCTATAACTCTTAAATTGTATCCCTTAAGGAATATTCCCAATGCCAAAAAAGAAGAAAGATGAACATAAAGCAAGGCAAGCCTACATTCAGCCCGCTTTAGATATACGCACCTTGCCGGTGCGCATCTGTGAGCACATAGCGGAAAAGGGCATATATGCTATTCTGCTGCTGGTTCCGGTGACATTCCTCTCCAATGCGTACTGGCCCTTCGACATCCCTAAAGTAACTCTCCTGAGAATACTCACCCTCATTGTGCTGGGCGGATATCTGGGTAAGATAATCGCCTCGAGGGAGTGGAAGATAGTAAAGCCGCCTGCACTTCTGTGGTTGCCCATACTGATCTATGCCGCCATCTACGCAATCTCTACCATCTTTTCCATGAGCCCTGACCTGAGTCTCCAGAGCGGGGAGGGCAGAAATCTCGGGCTGGTCTCACTGGCCGGCATGATCCTCCTCTATTTTATGGTCATGAACATCATGACCGAGCGCAGGCAACTAATACGCTGCCTGAATTTCTTCCTCATATCTTCTTCAGTCGTAGCTGTACTTGGCATACTCCAGGATTATGGCAAGAGCCCTATTGAAATCATGTCCAATGCGATGGGAAACCGGGCAAGCGCTACATTCGGGAACCCGGATTTCCTTTTCGCTATGATGATCCTGGCAGTCCCAGTTTCCTATGGCGCTCTGATTAAAGAAAAACGATTGATTTATCAGTTGATATATTTCACGTCCTCGGTCATTCTGGGATGGTGCATTCTCCTGAGTATGCCCCATCTATTCGGGGACGACATCAGCTTACTAGTAGCTTTCCTTATCCCGGCAGGTATCCTTGCCGTTATGTATATATCAAGAGTACTAAAGGGAAGGCAGAATCGTATAATCGGCTATTCATCACTGGTGACACTAGCAGTTCTGGCACTTTGCCTGTTGATTATATTTAATGCTGGCGGGATACAAGACAACTTTTCCGGCTGGGAGAAAAGATTCCGGGGAGAAGATACCGACCGCTACATGCTGGCCGGGATAGCGCTGGATAGCGTCGGCGACCACCCTATCATCGGCTCCGGCCCCAACACATTCAGGAATACATTCCCACAGTATGCAACTCTTAAATATGCACAACATGACCCGGAGCGTAGGGAAGATAAGGTGCATAATTCCTATATCGAAGCTCTGTCCACCACCGGATGGCTGGGACTGCTCACGTACGTATCTATGCAAATTGCGCTGTTCGGGTACTTACTAATGTGGTTGTGGAGGAACCGCAAAAAGCCTGCTTCGGTTTTCGTATTCTGGATACTGGTAGCTGGTATCGTTTACATGGCACACACTTTAGCCATGTTCCACACCACCACCCCCTATACCTTCTTCTGGATACTTATGGCTACAGGCGTGAGTTTCACTATGCTGGACAGACCCCGTATCAAAACACTGCGCTTTAATATTTCCCAAATACTCTCCAATGCCCTTCTGTTCATACTGGGAGTTCTCATCTGCCTGAGTATATTCATCGCGGTGCGGCCGTTAGTAGCCAACGCATACTACTTCCAGGGAGAGATGAGATTCAGCACTGACCCCAGGAATAATTCTCCAGCCTACATGGCTCCTCATGCAATTCCCTTTTATGAAAAGGCCGTTCAATGGAACGGAAGCGAGGTCCGATACCGATGGGCATACGCCTTAACCCTCCTCGCCGAAACTGGCATGATGGACCAGGACGCTAAAGAGAAGCAGTGTGCCAAAATAAGGAATGTGATAAACGAAGCCATCGAAAAGGAACCGGAAAGCGGCATGCTCTACTATAATCGGGGCATACTCATGTACCAGTGCGGTGCCGGTATCGATGAAATTATGGAAGATATAAACAAGTCCGTCGAGATGTATCCTACCGGATGGATGCTCCGGCAATTCCGGGCACAGATAAACACACAACTTGGGAACCTGGAACAGGCCATCGAGGATGATGAAATAGCACTCGCGGTTAAACCGGGGAATTATCAGTGGATGATGCGACTCGGGAATAATTACCTTACTCTGGGCGACCAATATGATGCTGATGATAATCCCGAAACCAATGCCGACGAACTGTATGAAAAGGCCGTATATATCTTCAATGAGGCAACCGAAAAGAAACCAAGCGATGCTACTTCACAATACTTCCTGGCCGTAGCTTACGATAAAACAGGCCAAATTGAAGAAGCAACCTCAGAATATGAGCAAGCCATTACAATGCTCACTCAGTTCCTGGAAAGCGATTCTGAGAACGTTTATGGGCATTACATGCTTGGGTTTTGCTACGAACGCACCGGCAATA
>Ga0180432_10012187_pt1 | contig 10026 bp, 7 predicted proteins | sample SS_ome_10_FD_132414 | JGI IMG/M metagenome (GOLD analysis project Ga0180432, IMG submission 132414) | Hypersaline lake sediment archaeal communities from the Salton Sea, California, USA - SS_1_MS_2 metaG | ecosystem: Environmental > Aquatic > Non-marine Saline and Alkaline > Hypersaline >...
GTGGAAGAAGCGGCAGTCGGGCCCGATCTCCGTCCATCCGTCGAGCCGGACCGAGGACTGCAGCTGGCAGCGGTCACCCAGCCGCACGTCGGGCCCCACGATGCAGTAGGGTCCGATCTCGACGTCGACGCCGAGCTCGGCGCCTTTCTCGATGAGGGCGGTTGGATGGATCGTGCTCATGGCCGCGACGCCTCGCGATCGACGATGCTGCTGAGCAGCTCGGCTTCGGCCACCAGGCGGCCATCGACGAACGCCTTGCCGGCCATCTTGCAGGTCCGCCGCTTGAGCCGGAGCAGCTGGAGATCGAAAATGATCTGATCACCCGGCAAGACCGGCTTGCGGAACTTGGCGTTGTCGATACCCATGAAATAGACGAGCTTCGATTCGGGATCATCGACCGTATTCAGCAGCAGCACGCCTCCGACCTGGGCCATCGCTTCGATGATGAGGACCGCGGGCATGATCGGGTGATTGGGGAAGTGACCGACGAAGAAGGGCTCGTTGACGGTGACATTCTTCAGCCCCACCACCCGCTCGCGTTCCTTGAGCTCCAGGATCCGGTCGACCAGGAGGAAGGGATAGCGGTGGGGCATGATCCGCTCGATGTCCCGGATGTCGAAGTGCACCTGCTCGCGCATGAGCCGGTGCTCGGCCGCACCGGTGTGAGCCTCCACCAGGCGCCGGACGAACTCGATGTTGTGCGGGTGCCCGCTGCGGACGGCGGAGACATGTCCCTGCAGCGGACGCCCGAGCACATAGAGGTCGCCCAGAAGATCGAGGATCTTGTGGCGCACGAACTCGTCGGGAAAGCGGAGCGGCTCCTCGTTCATGATCCCGTCGTCCTGCACCACCACCGCGTTACGCAGACTCCCGCCCTTGATCATCCCCAGGGCCCGGAGCTTCTCGACGTCCCGGTAGAGGACGAAGGTTCGGGAGGGGGCGATCTCCTTGCGGAAGGACTCCGGCGTGACCTCGTACGTCAGGTGCTGCGTACCCAGAACCGGATTGTCGAACTGGATCGTGAAGCTGATTTTCAGCCCTTCGTGCGGCGTCCCCACGACCTGCACCGCGCCCGCGTCGTGAAAGACCGGATGACGGATGACCAAGGGCTCGCGCTCGGCATCGAGTGTCACCACCCCGGCCTGGTCGAGGAGCTCGACGAAGGCCATCGCACTCCCATCGCTCGGCTCCGGAACCTCCGCGCCGTTGATCTCCATCACCATGTTGTCGAGCCCCAGGCCGCAAAGGGTCGAGAGGACGTGCTCGACGGTGTGGACTTCCGCCGCACCGTTCTTCAGCACGGTGCGCCTGCGCTCCTCCTTCCCGCCGACCGCGTTTTCGGCGCAGACCCGCACGCGGGGGGCGCCGGGCAGATCGATCCGCACGAACCAGATTCCCTCGTCCGCCTTGCCGGGCCCGAAGGTGATCGTCGTCTCCTCGCCGGTATGAAGCCCCACCCCGGTAAACGATACGGCCCGCTCGATGGTGCGCTGCTTCACGACTTCTCCTCCAAGTCCTCCACGCGTCGCGAGAGCCGTTTCACCTCCCGAATCAAGTCCGGCAGCCGGCGCAGCGCCGCGTACATCCGCTTGGCCAGATGGTGCGGGGTGGCCGGGTACCCGGAAACCTGCGTGTCGGCGGGCACCGACTTGGTCACTCCCCCTTGCGCCCCGACCATGGCCCGGTCACCAATCTGGATATGGCCGACGATCCCCACCTGTCCGGCCAGGGTAACCTGATCACCGACATTCGTGCTCCCCGCGATCCCGACCTGAGCGCAGAGGATCGAGTCGCGACCGATGGTGACGTTGTGCGCCACCTGGACCAGGTTGTCGAGCCGGCTCCCGGCGCGAATCAGGGTGATGCCGGTCGTTGCCCGATCGATACAGGTGTTGGCCCCGATCTCGACGTTGTCCTCGATCACCACCCGCCCCAGTTGGGGAACCTTGGCGTGTCCGTTGGCGCCGCTCACGAAGCCGAACCCGTCGGCCCCGAGCACCGCCCCGGCGTGCACGATCACCTCGTCTCCCAGGCGCGATTCTTCACGGATCACGACGTTCGGGTAGATGAGACAATCGCTCCCGATCGACACGTCGGGTCCGACAACCACACCCGGCATCAACACCGTGCGATCGCCCACCACGGCCTTCTCGCCGATCACCACGAAGGGTCCGACCGCGACCCCTTCACCCAGGCGCACGTCGGGCGCGACCAGCGCCGACGGGTGCACCCCCACCGGGACCGGGCTGCGCTGGGGATGGAAGAGGTTCATCACCATCCGGAAGGCCTCGCGCGGCCGGTCGACACCGATGCCGGTGCGGCCATTGAAGGGGTGGTCGCGGTACAAGATGACCGCCGAGGCCGATGTCTGGGCCAACCACTCTTCGTATCGGGGATTGTCGAGAAAGGTGATCTGCCCCGCGGTCGCTTCCTTGATGCCGGCCACGCCGCGGATCGTCAGATCGCCGTCCCCGTGCACATCGCCGCCGACCTTCTCGGCCAGCTCGGCCAGACGGTATTCCATGACGTCCTCAGGTGCGCGCGCTAGTCCGCGCCCTCCTCGCTGTTCAGCATCTCAACCACCAGATCGGTGATGTCGTGGTCGGGATCGGCGAAGAGGATGTTGTTATCGGCGGCATCCAGGATGAAGTCGTAATCTTCGTCGACGGCCAGCTTGGCCAAGAGGGTCTGAATCTTACTGATGATCGGCCGCAGGAGCTCCTCGTTGCGTTGCTCCACCAGGCCCTCCGGACCCCAGATGCTCTGGACGAATTGCTCGTACTCGTTCAGCTTGCGCTGATACTCCATTTCCTTTTCTTGGTGCCGCTCGTCACTGAGCATGAGGCTCTGGCTCTCGAGCTCGTCCCGCAACCGCTCGAGATCCGATTTCTGGCGCTCCGCTTCCTCGTTCCATCCCTGGACGTCCCGATTGAAGGTCGCGACCACGCCCTCGACCGCCGTGTAGTTCTGAAGGATGACCTCGCTGTTCACGAAGGCGATCCGCAGCTCCGCCGATGCCGGCACAACCCAAGATACCATGGCCAGCAGCAGGCCGATGGACACTCTTCGCATCCGTTCCTCCGTACCTGGTGAGATCACATTGCGGACGATCCTAGACCCCTCATCGGGGCGTTTCCAGAAGTTTCTTACCCGCCTAAAGGCCTAGGAATTCCCTACATTTGCGGACCAAAGGTGAAGTGGGTCTTCCACCGCTTGGTCCCCGTTCCGTAGGCGTAGTAGAAGCCGATCGGACCGAGCATCGGGATTTCCATGGTGATCCCGACTCCCGTGCCCAAGTTGAGGCCGCTCAAGGACATATCGTATCCGGAGTTCCACGTGTCGCCGGCATCCAGGAATACCACGCCGTAGACCGGATCGACCACCGGGAATTGCATCTCGGCCGTCATACCCATCATCACCTTGCCCCCCGGGAAACGGACCTCCTGACCCGTCGAGGAGCTGCGGTAGATGTTCTCGTCGGGCACCAGATAGTAGTCGTCGTAGCCGCGCAGGACATCGAACCCGGTCGTTCCTCCCAAGCGGAACAGCTCCCCGGGCGGTAGGCGGTCGCCCGAGCGGTACGGCCCCATCACCCCCATCCGCCAGCGGAGCATGAGGGTCGGCGTCCAGATCGGCTGGAAGTACTGCCGGTGGTCGAAGGTGATCCGGTAGTAGTCCATGTCGCCGCCCAGGAGCCCGCCGTTGAACTCGTTGCGCAGCGTCGTCCGCGTTCCCAGGGTCGGATGGAACGGATTGTCGACCGAGTTGCGGTAAAGCGTCACGTAGAACCGCGAGCGGCTCCCGTCTCCCAGCAGCAGCTGCTTCTGGGTGTCCTCCGGCAGGCTGTCGTAGTCCCGATAGCGGGTCTCACTGAAGGAGTAGCCGAGGGACATCCGGGTGTAGTCGGGGAAGCGGAAGATCCAGGGGAACCCGAGCCGCACGCCCCCTCCCCGCACCTGGTGCCAGTAGGACGCGTCGTAGGACTCCCCGGCGTAGACCTCCCGGTAGTTCTGCGTGTTGTAGAGGTCGATCCCCGCCGAGATCGGACGGCCGAAGACCCAGGGCTCCGTGAAGGAGAGGTCGTAGTATTCCCGGCGACTGCCGCGCTCGACTTCCACCATGAGGCTCTGGCCGTTGCCCATGAGATTGTTGTGGCCGAATTTGACGAAGCCCGTTAGGCCGACCTGGCTGGAATACCCGACGCCCCCGTTGGCGGTCGCCGAGCTCTTCTCGGCCACCCGAAAGGTCACGTCAACCTCTCCGGCCTCTTCCGCCGGGTCGAACTCGACCTGCACATCCTCGAAGTAGCCGGTATTGAAGATGTCCCGCTGGGAGCGGAGCAGCAGACTCCGGCGGAGCAGGTCTCCCGGAAAAAGCTTCAGCTCGCGGCGGATCACCCGCTCCTTGGTGCGCGTGTTGCCGACGATCTTGATCTCGCCGACGTGCGAGGGATTCCCTTCGTGGATGTCGTAGGTGACCCAGACGCTATCCTCCCGTACGGCCGTCACCGGTTCGATCCGCAGTTCCACCAGGTAGCCGCGCTCGGTATACATGTTGTACAGCGTGGCGAGCGTCTCATCGACCTTCTCCTGGCTGTAGGGATCCCCCTTCAGAAAAAGCGGGCTATCCTGCAGACGCGCATCCTCGAAGACATCCGATCCCACGAACGAGGGCTCCCCGAAGTAGTAGCGCGTGCCTTCCTCGATGCGGAAGGTCACCTCCCCCCCCTCGCCCTCGGCGCCGAAGACCGGATCCTGGAGCGTCACCTGCGCGTCCTTGAACCCGTTGTTCTGATAGAAGGCCCGCAGCCGCTCGACGTCCTCCTCCGCCTTCTCGCGGTGGAAGCGTCCTTTGCGCAAGAAGCCTTTCGGCTTCAGCTTGATCTCACCCCGCAGCTTCTTGGCCTCGAAGCTCTCGTTGCCCTCGAAGAGGATCCGGTGGATCTTCCCCCGCTTCCCTTCGTCGATCTCCACCCGGACCTGCACGCCCTCGCCGGTCAGGTCCTCTCCCGCCTGGGGCACAACCCGGGCATCGGCGAACCCCTCGTCGTTGTACGCTTCCTCGATGCTTCGCCGGAGTCGGGCGAGACCGCTGCGTTTCAGCACGCCCCCGACCCGCACCCCCTCGTAGTCCCTCAGATCCTCGACATTGAAGAACTTGTTGCCCGTGAAGCTCACCTCGGTCACCCGCGGCCGTTCGGCGAAGATGAAGATCAGGGTCCTTCCCCCATCGTGCAGCCGGGCTTCCACCTGATCGAAGAGCCCCAGGGCATAAAGGCTGCGCACCGATTGGGTGATCTGGTAGGCATGGGCGGTTTCCCCCACCCGCACGCGGATCGACTCGCGCACCAAGTCCGGATCGACCCGTTCGAGCCCCTCGAAGGCGAGCGAGTCGACCGGGACCGGCTCCTGCGCGGAGACGCTCAGGGTACAGGCGAGGATGGCGCCCAGAAGTAGCCAAAGGCGGGCGGCACGCGCATGCCGGCCCCGATGGGGGGTTGATGAGGTTTGCTTGGACATCCTGCCCTTTCCCGGCCGGTCTCCACCGGCCCACCCTCGGCACCCGCCGACCCTCCGGGTGCGGCGCGTGCTGTCTCCCCGGCTAGTCCTCGCCGCCCGAGACCTCGGCCGAGACGGACGAGTCCTCGGCCTCGTCTTCTTCGGACGACGCCTCGGGGGGCGCCGGAGGCTCGTTGGCGACCCGTGCTGGGCGCCGCCGGTCCTTCTCGAAGTGGAGTTCCTCACCCTTCTTGGTGGCCCGGATCCGGCTGCCCCGCTTGAACCGGCCCTTGAGCACCGCGTCGGCCAGCGGATCCTCAACATAGCGCTGCAACGCCCGGCGGAGCGGGCGGGCTCCCAGATCGGGATCGAATCCCTTCTCGAGCAGCAGATCGATCGCGCCGCGCGTCAGGGTCAGCTCCAGCCCCGAGTCGGCGAGGCGGCCACAGACCTGCTTGATCAGAATCTGGATGATCTCCTCCATGTGCTCGCGCTCGAGCGAGCGGAAGACGATCAGCTCATCGAGCCGGTTCAGGAACTCGGGGTTGAAGACCTTCCGCACCTCTTCCATGACCGTGTTCTTCATCTGCTCGTAGGTCGTCTCCCCGTCCTGGCGGGAGAAGCCGAGCGCGCCGCGGCCGCGCAGGCGGCGGGCGCCGATGTTGCTGGTCATGATCATGACGCAGTTCTTGAAGCTCACCTTGCGCTTCAGGCTGTCGGTCAGGACCCCGTCTTCGAGAACCTGGAGCAGGATGTTGAAGACGTCGGGGTGGGCCTTCTCGATCTCATCCAGGAGGACGACCGAGTAGGGCTTCCGTCTCACCTTCTCCGTCAGCTGGCCCCCTTCCTCATACCCCACGTAGCCGGGCGGTGCTCCCACGAGGCGGCTGACGGCGAACTTCTCCATGTACTCGCTCATGTCGATCCGGATCAGCGCATCCGGGTCATCGAAGAGGAAGCGGGCCAAGACGCGGGCGAGCTCGGTCTTGCCCACGCCGGTGGGGCCGAGGAAGACGAAGGTGCCGATCGGCCGGCGGGGATCGCGGAGCCCGGCACGGTTGCGTCGGATCGCCTTGGCGATCGCTTCGACCGCCTTGCGCTGTCCGACGATCTCCGTCTCCAGCTGATCCTCCATGCGAAGCAGGCGGCTCGTCTCCTCTTCCCCGATCTTCGAGACGGGGATCTTGGTCATGCGCGAGATGACGTAGGCGATGTCATCATCCGTCACCCATGTGCGCTGGGTGCTCTTCTGCTCGTTCCACTCCTTCTTGATCCGGTAGTATTCCTGGCGCTGCTCCTTCTCCTGGTCGCGCAGGGCGGCCGCCTTCTCGAACTCCTGCGCCCGGATCGCCGCCTCTTTCTCCAGGGCGATCTGCTCGATCCGCTTGTCGAGCTCGCGCAGCTCCATCGGAAACGTGCTCTGCGAGAGGCGCGCCCGCGCCCCCGCCTCGTCCACCACGTCGATCGCCTTGTCGGGCAGGTAGCGGTCGCTGACGTAGCGGTCGGTCAGCTGCGCCGCGCTGACGAGCGCCTCGTCCGAGAAGTGCACGCGGTGGTGCGCCTCGTACTTGTCCTTCAGACCCCGCAGGATGTGAATCGTCTCCTCCACCGTGGGCGGATCGACGACGATGGCCTGGAAGCGGCGATCGAGGGCGCCATCCTTCTCGATGTGCTTCCGATACTCGTCGAGGGTGGTCGCCCCGATGCACTGCAGCTCCCCGCGCGCCAGCGGCGGCTTCAGCATGTTGGAGGCATCGATCGCACCCTCCGCGCCCCCGGCGCCCACGATCGTGTGCAGCTCGTCGATGAAGATGATCGCATCCTGGGATTCACGAATCTCGTTCATGATCGTCTTAAGACGTTCCTCGAACTGCCCGCGGTATTTGGTTCCGGCGACAACGCTTGCCAAGTCGAGCGTCACCAGCCGCCGGCTCCGGAGCAGCTCCGGGACCTTGCCGTCGACGATCCGCTGCGCCAGCCCCTCGACGATCGCGGTCTTCCCCACGCCCGCCTCTCCGATCAGCACCGGGTTGTTCTTCTTGCGGCGGCAGAGGATCTGGACCACGCGCTCGATTTCGTTCTCGCGGCCGAAGATGGGATCGAGTTTTCCCTCCTTGGCCAGCTGGGTGAGATCGCGTCCGAACTGGTTCAGGCTCGGCGTCTCGGGTCGTTCCTCGCCCTCCGGCTGGGGGGAGCTCGGGTGGCCGCCGAGAAGCTTGAGGGTCTCATCACGGACCTTCTTGCGATCGACGCCCATGTCGATCAGCACCTTGGCCGCGACCCCTTCCCCCTCACGGATCAACCCCAGCAGGAGGTGCTCGGTGCCGACGTAGTTGTGGCCCATCTGACGGGCCTCGTCGACCGAGAGCTCGAGCACGCGGCGAGCGTTGGCGGTAAAGGGGATCTCGCCGATCGTGAGCGTGCCGCCGGTGTGAGCCACCATGCTCTCGACGCTCTGGCGAATCGCATCGAGATCGAGCCCGAGGTTGGCGAGAACCGTCGCCGCGATTCCCTCCCCCTCGCGCAGGAGCCCCAGCAGGAGGTGCTCGGTGCCGATCGAGTCGTGCTGGAGGCGGGAGGCTTCCTCCCGCGCCAGGAAGATGACCTTCCGAACCCGTTCGGTGAATTTGTCGTGCATCAGCGATACCGCTCCTTCCTTGAAGAGATCCGGCGTCTCCCTGTGCCGCTCACGCGGCGGCGGTGCCCGCGAGCCGGGACCGAATGAATCCGGCCCGATAGGCGTTTCGCTCCGCAGTGTTCATCTCCCGGTCCGCCATCAACTGAAGGTGGGCCGGCTGGCTGTAGAGCAGAACCTCGTTCAGCACCCCGATCGCCGGCAGGTCCTCCATCCCGAGGGTGATCCCCAGGCGGATGGCCGAGGCGAGACCGATCGCCTCCTCCGACGACAGCAGGTGGGCGTGGGAGAGCACCCCCATCGCCCGCATGACCTTGTCCTCGATCTGTTCCCGGGCGTCCTTGAGGAGGACGCCGCGCGCCTTCTCCTCGTACTCCAGGAGCTGGCGGATCACCCGCTCCAGGTTGAGGAGCGCTTGGGCCTCCTTCTCCCCCAGCGTGATCTGGTTCGAGATCTGGAAGAAGTTCCCCAGGACATCGGTCCCCTCGCCGTAGAAGCCGCGAACGGCGAGTCCGACCTGCGTCACCCCCGAGAGCACCTTCTTGATCTTCTTCGTCAGGACCAGGGCCGGCAGATGGAGAAGGACCGATGCGCGCAGCCCCGTGCCGACGTTCGTGGGGCAGGCCGTGAGATAGCCGAACTCGTCGGAGAAGGCCCACTCCATGGAGGCTTCGAGCTGGTCATCAATCTGATTGGCCGCCTGGTAGCACTCATCGAGCTGGAAGCCGGGCTTCAGGGCCTGGATGCGGACGTGGTCCTCCTCGTTGATCATCACCCCGACGCCCTCGTCGAGCGAGAAGATCAGTCCGCCCTGCCCCTCACTGCTCGCCAGGTCGTAGCTGATCAGGTGGCGCTCCAGGAGGAACTGCCGCTCCAGTACCCCCAAGCTCGTCATCGGCACGAGGGTGCGGTCGGTGAGCTCGCGCACGCCGACCGCGGCGTTCTCCGCGCGATGCATCACGGCGCTCAGCTCCTCGGCCAACGCGCGGCCGGGGAATCGGATCCCCCGAAGGTTCCGCGCCAGGCGAACGCGCGTGCTCAGGACCGCGTCGGCCTGGGGCCCCTCCCCCGAGAACCACTTGCCATCGGTCGCCAGCATGTCGGAGACCTGCAGCCGTTCGCTACGCGTCAAGGCTATCCTCCCTCTCACCGCCGGAGACATGCGCTTCCTCGGGCGGGTGTTCCTCGGCGGCCCCTTCGGCTTCCATCGCCCGGATCCGATCCCGGAGCTCCGCGGCCTTCTCGTACTCCTCGCGCTCCACCGCCCGCTCCAGCTCCTCGTGCAGTGCCTGGATCTGGCGGCGGCGTTCGAATTGCTGACCTTCCTTTCCCGGGGCCTTGCCGACGTGACGAACCGATCCATGCACCCGGCGGAGGATCTGCTTCAGTTGGACGGCAAAGTCCCGGTAGCAACTCGCGCAGCCGAGCCGCCCGGTCTTGAGGAACTCGCTGTAGCGCAGGCCGCACTCGGAGCACTGGACCGTCCCCATGCGGGCCGGTCCCTCGGGATAGAGGTTCTCGGCCATCCAGACCAGCTGACTGGCGATCGAAAGCTTCCCCTTCTCGACCATCGAATGGTAGCCCTTCTCCCGGGCACACTTCTCGCACAGGTGAAGCTCACTGATCGCGTCGTTCTTCACCTCTTTGACGTGGATCGTCGCCTCCGCCACGCCGCAGCTCTCGCATTTCATGGCACCACTCCTTGTCACCCCTCGTCGGTGGGGCGTAGCTGCCCGTCCTCGAGCCTCCACCTAATATCGGCCAGTCGGGCCAAGTATTCATTGTGCGTCGCCACGACCCAACTCTGCTGTCCCTTTCTGGCCAGTGAATATAGCAATTCATATAATGCTTCACCAGTTACGCGGTCGAGGTTCCCCGTCGGTTCGTCCGCCA
>Ga0180432_10012189_pt1 | contig 10026 bp, 8 predicted proteins | sample SS_ome_10_FD_132414 | JGI IMG/M metagenome (GOLD analysis project Ga0180432, IMG submission 132414) | Hypersaline lake sediment archaeal communities from the Salton Sea, California, USA - SS_1_MS_2 metaG | ecosystem: Environmental > Aquatic > Non-marine Saline and Alkaline > Hypersaline >...
CTCCAAAGCCACCGGCTTCCCGATCGCGAAGATCGCCGCGCGCCTGGCCATCGGCTACGCCCTCGATGAAATTCCCAACGACATCACCCAAGAGACCCCGGCGTCCTTCGAGCCCACGCTGGACTACATCGTGGTGAAGGTTCCGCGCTTTGCTTTCGAGAAGTTCCCCGGGGCGGACACCACCCTCACCACCACCATGAAGAGCGTCGGTGAGGCGATGGCGATCGGCCGCAACTTCCCCGAGGCACTGCAAAAGGCGCTGCGCTCGATGGAGCGGCCATCAGCAGTATTCGACTGGAACCCGGAGAACACTCCGCCGGGCGGAGTCGACGAGCTGCTCGCCACCATGCGCCGCCCGCACGATGGACGCCTGTCACTGGTGCAGCGCGCACTCGCCCTCGGTGCTGGCATTGACGCGGTGCACGAATCCACCGGCATCGACCCGTGGTTCTTGGACCAGATCGAGCAGATCAACGAGATGGCTGATGCACTGAAGTCGGCCGATGCGCTCGATCACGATCTCCTCTTCGAGGCCAAGCGTCTGGGCTTCAGCGATTTCCAGATCGGGGAACTGCGCGGGCTCAGCGAAGACGAACTGCGCGAAATCCGGCACGAGTGGGGGATTCGGCCGGTCTACAAGACCGTGGATACCTGTGCCGCGGAGTTCGAGGCGAAGACTCCGTACCACTACTCGTCCTACGACCAAGAGGACGAAGCCGACCCATCCGATCGACAGAAGGTCATCATCTTGGGCTCAGGCCCCAATCGGATCGGTCAGGGCATCGAGTTCGACTATTCATGCGTGCACGCCGCACTAGCGCTCAGCGATGCCGGCTACGAAACAGTGATGGTCAACTGCAACCCTGAGACGGTCTCCACCGATTACGACACTTCCGATCGGCTCTACTTCGAACCCCTCACCTGCGAAGACGTCCTCGAGGTCGTCCACGCCGAGCAAAAGCGCGGCACCGTGGCAGGGGTGATCGTTCAACTTGGCGGCCAGACTCCGCTCGGACTCGCCCGCCGCCTCGCCGACGCGGGAGTCCCGATCGTGGGGACGAGTCCCGAAGCCATCCACCTAGCCGAAGAGCGTGGAGCCTTCGGACAGGTACTCGCGCAAGCCGGTCTGCCTGCGCCCGATCACGGCACTGCGCGTTCGTTCGACGATGCACAGGCGATTGCTGCACGCGTGGGCTACCCGGTGCTCGTGCGTCCAAGCTACGTGCTCGGCGGTCGGGGAATGGAGATCGTCTACGACGACGCCATGCTCGAGGACTACCTGCAGCGCTCCACCGATGTCACCGCAGAGCACCCGGTCCTTGTCGATCGATTCCTGGACGATGCAATCGAGATCGATGTCGATGCGCTCTTCGATGGTTCGCAGATGTATCTCGCGGGTGTGATGGAGCACATCGAGGAAGCCGGCATCCACTCCGGTGACTCGGCCTGTGCGTTGCCGCCGATCACCCTCGGTGCTGCGGATATCGATCGCATCCGCGAATCCACGCTTGCGATCGCGCGGGGCGTGGGCGTGCGCGGGCTGCTGAATGTGCAGTTCGCCCTTGCCCAAGACACTCTCTACGTCCTCGAGGCGAATCCGCGGGCTTCACGCACAGTCCCGTTCGTGTCGAAAGCAACGGGGGTCCCGGTGGCGAAGGCAGCTGCGCGGATCATGCTCGGTGCGAGCGTCGCAGATCTGCGAGCCGAGGGCATGCTCCCGGCGCTCGGAGACGGCGGCGACATCCCGGTCGGCGGAGCCATAGCCGTGAAGGAAGCCGTGTTGCCCTTCGGTCGTTTCCACGGCGTAGATGCGGTCCTTGGTCCTGAGATGCGCTCGACCGGGGAGGTCATGGGCATCGATGATTCCTTCGGGGTGGCATTCGCCAAGTCCCAGCAGGCTGCTTACTCCGGCGGATTGCCAATTCAGGGAACGGCCTTCGTGTCCTTGGCTAACCGCGACAAGCGCGCCGCAGTCTTCCCAATCAAGCGCTTGGCCGACATTGGCTTCCAGATCTACGCCACCCAGGGCACCGCGGACGTGCTTCGCCGCAATGGTGTGGAGGTGGAGGTCTTGCGCAAGCAGCATGAAGGGCGCGGCCCCGAGGGCGAGCCGACCACGGTGGACGCCATCATGGATGGACGCATCGACATCATCGTGAACACGCCCTACGGGGTTGGGCCGAGAGTGGATGGTTACGAGATTCGCGCGGCGGCGGTGACCAAGGGCATCCCATGCGTGACAACCGTGCAGGGCCTGAGTGCTGCGGTGCAAGGCATCGACGCCCTCGTTGCCGGGGAACCGGGCGTGCGGTCACTGCAGGAGCACGCGCGAGAGATGGAGCGCATGCGCGCCCAGCGGGAAGGCACGGTGGCCTGATGCCCCAGCAGATCAAGTCCGAGATCTTGGACAACCGTAGATCCGGGGAGTACCACGTGCTGTCGCTGACGGCACCGGGGATATCCGACATCGCGAAACCCGGGCACTTCGTGACCTTGGCGATGGGTGGCGAGGAATCCAGCATGGTGCTGCGTCGTGCCTTCGCTATCCACCAGGTGCAATCCCGCGGGGTGTACGGAGGTACCTTGGACATCGCGGTCGCCGTACAGGGGCGGGGGACCAAGTGGCTGTCTGAACGACGACGTCACGATGTCGTGGATCTTGTCGGGCCCTTGGGTAAGCCCTTCGCGCTACCGCGGGAGGGTGTTTCGTGTCTGCTTGTGGGCGGTGGTTACGGAAGCGCACCACTGTTCATGTTGGCACAGGAATTGCGCGAACGCGGTTGCCGCGTCGACATGGTGATCGGCGCTGCGAGCGAACCGAAGTTGTTCGGAGTGTTGGAACTCAAACGTCTCGCATCGGCCTTGACCATCACCACTGATGACGGATCCAGCGGTGTCCCCGGTCGGGTAACGGATGTCTTAGACGAGGCGATCGATCGCGCCGGTGCGGACGTGGTCTACGCCTGCGGCCCGATGCCGATGCTCGCCGAAGTCGCGCGCATCTCGACCAAGCGCCGCATCTACAGCCAGTGCGCGGTGGAGGAGTCGATGGCGTGTGGGATCGGCGTGTGCATGACCTGCGTGCTTCCGGTGGTGGGAGACGACGGCGTGACCCGGATGGTGCGCTCGTGCGTCGACGGACCGATCTTCCGCGGCGATCGGGTCCGCTGGGCGGACATCGACACCATCCCCGCGGATGCGTGGGGCGCGCCCGGGGCCGAGGATCGGGGGACCACGCGATGAGCAGAGCGCTTTTCACCCGCGGGACCGGCGAGACCGAGCGTGATCGTGCGGCTGCGCGCGTTGACATGGGCATCGACCTGGCCGGAGTGGAATTGCCAAGTCCGATCCTTACCGCCTCAGGCTGCGCAGCTTCCGGCAAGGAACTCGACGCGTTCGTCGATATCACCGCACTTGGAGCGGTAGTGACGAAGAGCATCATGGTCAAGCCCCGCGCCGGGCGAGCCACACCGCGAATGTCGGAGACCCCTAGCGGGATGCTCAATTCCATCGGGTTACAAGGACCGGGCATCGACGCCTTCATCGAGGATGATTTGGCATGGCTAGTTGAGCGAGGTGCCCGCACGATCGTCTCCATTGCCGGCGAGACTGTCGACGAGTACGCCAAGCTCGCTGCCAAGCTGCGTCCTATCGCGGGCATATCGGCGATCGAGGTCAACATCTCCTGCCCGAATGTGGCCGACCGCGGCCAGGTGTTCGCCTGCCGCGCCGAATCGGCAGCGCAGGTAGTGCAGGCGGTGCGTCGCGGCAGCGATTCGCGTACTCCGATCTTCGCCAAACTCTCCCCGGATGTGACGGACATCGTGGAGATCGCCGATTCGGTGATCAAGGCCGGAGCCACCGGATTGTCCTTAATCAACACTCTGCTCGGCATGGTCATAGACACCTCCACGATGCGCCCGACTCTTGCGGGGGTGACCGGAGGGCTGTCCGGCCCGGCGATCCGCCCCGTTGCCGTGCGCTGTGTGTGGCAGGTGCGTTCGGCTTTCCCGAAGATCCCGATCATCGGTATGGGTGGTATCCGCAGTGGCGCGGATGCGATGGAATTCATGCTGGCAGGAGCCAATGCCGTGTCGGTCGGCACGAGTGTGTTCAACGATCCGAGCGCACCCGCCCGCATACATCGCGAACTTGCTGGCCTCGTAGCCGACCACGGCTACAGCCGATTGAACGACATCATCGGTTTCGCCCACCGCGAGCCCGATCAACCTGTACTCGAAGAGGCGACAAGCCTCGACGATTGGGACTTCATCACCGAGGAACGACGTTGACGAAAGCGGATGCGAGCTATGCGCCGATCGCCGTCGCGCTCGATGCACCCGACGACACCACGTTCCGGTCCTGGGCTACCGCCGTTGCCCCGCATGTGCGCTGCCTGAAGGTTGGACTTGAGGTCTTCTGTCGGCTGGGCCCCGATGCAGTGCGCATCGCCCGCGAATGCGCGGTCAGTGCTGGTCGTCCAGATATCGAAGTATTCGTCGATCTGAAATTGCACGACATTCCTGCCACCGTCGGAAAGGCGGCGGCATCCCTGGCGCCGCTGGACCCGACGTATCTCACCGTCCACGCTGCCGGTGGTCCGGACATGATTGCAGCCGCGGTTGGTGCGCTACCGGAAACCCGCGTCACTGCCGTGACGGTGCTCACGAGTTTGGATGCCGAGCAACTCGCAGAGCTCGGAATCGAAGGTTCTGCGCAGGAGATTGTGTTGCGGTGGGCGCAATCCGCGGTCGATGCGGGCGCGTTGGCTTTGGTCTGTTCCCCGCAGGAGGTGGCTGTCCTGCGCTCACAGGTGCCTGCGCACATCACCTTGATAACGCCTGGTGTGCGTCCTGCGGATTCGGCGGCGAATGATCAGCGGCGCACCGCCACCCCCGAACAGGCATTGGCCGATGGCTCCGATCTGCTTGTCATCGGCCGCCCGATCACCGCGAGTGATGATCCAGCGCAAGCAGCCCGCGCGTTCGCCGCGGCCCTCGCGCCGTGACCGGTCCTCCCACACTCAGCGCGGCCGAGCGCACGAGCGCTCGTGAAGCAGCGCTCGTAGCGCGTCGGCAACGGGCTGCAATCCGTCGTGCGCTCGCCGATGGGTCGATATCGGTCGCGCAGGTGCTCGACCGCAAGGACAGCGATCCGGTGTGTGCGAATCTTCCGGTCCGCGAGCTACTCGCTTCCTTACCCGGGGTGGGTCGGGCACGGTGCGCTGGGATCATGGACGCCGTGGGAATCTCGACCACTCGGCGCGTTCGCGGACTCGGTGTCCGTCAAGCGGCGGCACTGCGGGCGATGTTCCCGGCGAAGAACGACGACGACCAGATGGTGGAACCGCAGTGACGAGTGCACCGCTCATCGTGGTTAGCGGACCCTCGGGGGTCGGTAAGAGCACCGTTGTAGCCGAGGTCTTGCGTCGCTGTCCAGAGGTCTGGCTCTCGGTGTCGGCTACCACCCGCGCCCCGCGGCCGGGTGAAGTGGACGGCAAGGACTATTTCTTCCTCGACGCCGAGCGCTTCGACGAACTGCGGGAATCCGGTGGCCTATTGGAGTGGGCAGCCTTCGCCGGAAATAGGTACGGCACGCCCAGGGCTCCGGTCGAGCAACACCGCTTTGCGGGCCAGCCGGTGTTGCTCGAGATCGAAGTCCAGGGGGCCAGGCAGATCCGACGCGCGGTTCCTGACGCCACCTTGGTGTTCCTGGCACCACCGGATCCCGATGTACTCCGTGATCGCCTGACCGGCCGGGGTACCGAGGATCCGGCTGCCATTGCGCGTCGGCTCGAGGCGGCTACGCGAGAACTGGCCGCGGCAGAGGAGTTCGACCGGGTGTTGGTCAATGCCGACGTAGGGCAATGCGCGCAGGCCTTGCTAGACTTCGCAGGCTTATCGGGCATGAAGGATCCACCTGGCTAGCCAGGCGATCGGCCCGGAACCGACATCCACACGAATGGGGCACCACCTGTGACTTCCCAACCCGAGGGCATCACGTACCCGTCCATCGACGATCTTCTCGAGAAGACGGATTCGAAGTACTCGCTGGTGAGCTACGCGGCCAAGCGCGCGCGCCAGATCAACGCTTACTACTCGCAACTCGGTGAGGGCCTGCTGGAGTACGTCGGACCCCTGGTCGAGACATACGTCCAGGAAAAGCCGCTATCGATCGCGATGCGCGAGATCGACGCCGGCCTGCTCACCTCCGAGCCCTTCGATCCGGCACAGGAGGCGGCGGCCGCTGAGGCCGCAACATCGGGCGCTGAGGCGCCTGCGGCGGCGGACCCGTTCGCCGCACCTGAGGAATCCGAGTAGCCGGACAAGGCTCGTGCCATGACCCGGGTCGTCCTCGGTGTCACCGGGGGAATCGCCGCCTATAAGGCGGTCGAGGTTTGCCGTCTGCTCACCGAATCCGGTGTCGACGTCACTGTCGTACCAACAGCCTCGGCCTTACGTTTCGTCGGTGAACCCACCTGGGCTGCCCTATCGGGCAAAGCCGTTGTCACCGACGTGTGGTCGAACCCCGAATCTGTCCACCATGTGGCCCTGGGCCAGCAGGCGGATCTGATCTTGGTTGCGCCGGCTACTGCCGATTTCCTCGCGCGCGCCGCACACGGCATCGCCAGCGACTTGTTGACCAATGTGCTGCTCACCGCCTCGTGTCCGGTGCTCATCGCCCCGGCCATGCACACCGAGATGTGGCAGCACCCGGCCACCCAGGCGAACGTGCGCACCTTGCGCGAGCGCGGCGCGGTGGTGATCGAGCCTGCGAGCGGCCGGCTCACCGGAGCCGATTCCGGGCCCGGCCGACTGCCCGACCCGGTTGCGATCGTGGATACCGCGGTAGCAGCGCTACGCCGAGTCGCACAGCCCGGCGCGGTCGGTGTCCTCGACCTACGCGGTAAGCGCGTGCTGATCAGCGCCGGGGGCACGAGGGAGCCCTGGGACGACGTCCGCTACCTCGGCAACCGCAGCAGCGGCCGACAAGGCTTCGCTCTGGCGCGCACTGCGCTAGCCCGGGGAGCCGAGGTAACGGTGGTCGCCGCGGCGGTCGAAGGTAGCGAACCTGCCGGGTGCACGGTCTTGCATGTGGAGACCGCCGAACAGATGCGCGAAACGATGCACGCAAGCGTCGACGAGCTACTCCCCGATGTGGTGGTGATGGCAGCAGCCGTGGCTGATTTTCGCCCTGCGGGCGAGCACCCTGGAAAGATCTCCAAGGACGCCATAGACGAGGCGTCGCCGGATCGAGATGCCCGCGACTCGGTTCCGCAACTCGATCTCGAGCGCACGGTGGACATCCTCGCTGAGATCACCACGAAGCGCGGCTCGTCGGCTTCCCCGATCGTCGTAGGTTTCGCGGCCGAGGTCCCCGAGCCCGGGGAATCACTCGCTGTACGAGCTTTGCGCAAGCTCGATCGCAAGGGCTGCGACTTCCTAGTTGCGAACGAGGTGCGCGATGGCGCGGTCTTCGGGCAGTCAAGAACGTCGGTGACCGTCGTGGGTGCACACGGTTCGGTGCTTGCAGAGGTTGACGACGTCGACAAGGTTGAAGCCGCCCATCTGGTGTGGGACGTCGTTCTTCGCGCTTCCGGCCGGGTTGCCCCCGCCTCGGATGCAGCATCGCTAGACTGACGCGACCTTCGCGGGGGCCTCGCAGAGCCGTCGGCTGGAGGGAATGTCAACGTCAGGAAGGTCGAGGAGAGTCGTGTCGGATCGCTTGTTCACTTCCGAGTCAGTAACCGAGGGCCATCCGGACAAGATGGCAGACCAGATCTCCGATGCGATCCTCGACGATCTCCTGCGGCAGGACCCCCGTAGCCGGGTTGCGGTCGAGACGATGCTCACCACCGGTCAAGTGCATGTGGCCGGCGAGGTGACTACCGAAGGCTTCGCCGATGTCATGAACCTCGTGCGTCAGACCGTGTTGGAGATCGGCTATGACTCCTCGGTCAAGGGATTCGATGGGGAGTCTTGCGGGATTAGCGTTTCCATCGGCAAGCAGTCCCCGGACATCGCCCAAGGTGTCGACGACGCCTACGAAGAGAGGGCGGACGGCAGCGAGGATCCTCTAGATCGTCAAGGTGCCGGCGACCAGGGCCTGATGTTCGGCTACGCCTGCACGGACACCGAGGAACTCATGCCGCTGCCGGTATCCATGGCGCACCGGCTCTCGGAACAACTGACCGCTAAGCGCAAGGACGGCACGCTCGACTATCTGCGACCGGACGGCAAGACCCAGGTCACCATCCGTTACGACGACAACGACAAGCCGATGGGCATCGACACCATCGTCGTCAGCAGCCAACACGCCGCGGACATCGATCTCGATAAGAGCCTCACACCCGACGTCCGCACGCACGTAGTGCAGCCGATCTTGGAGACCTTCGACATCGACAGCCGGGACTATCGGCTGCTGGTGAACCCGACCGGCCGCTTCGAAGTCGGTGGGCCCATGGGCGATGCGGGTCTCACGGGTCGCAAGATCATCGTGGATACCTACGGAGGCATGGCCCGCCATGGTGGTGGTGCGTTCTCGGGCAAAGATCCCTCGAAGGTCGACCGCTCGGCAACGTATGCCATGCGCTGGGTCGCCAAGAATGTTGTGGCCGCTGGCCTGGCCACCCGCTGTGAGGTGCAGGTCGCATACGCCATCGGTGTCTCGCATCCGGTCGGTGTGTTCGTCGAGACGTTCGGCACCGGGATCATGAGCAATGAGGCGATCCAAGAAGCAGTGCTCAAGGTCTTCGACCTTCGCCCCGCGGCGATCATCCGTGATTTGGATCTGCTGCGTCCGATTTACCGGATCACCAGCGCGTACGGTCATTTCGGTCGGCCGCAAGGAGTCAACGTCCTGCTCGACGCCGACGATCCGGCAGCGCGCACCGAGGTCGGCCCGACCTTCACATGGGAAAGCACCGATCGCGCGCAGGACCTGCGCGGCGCAGCGGGTGTCTGACGAGTCGAACAATTCGGCGCCCGTCGCGCGGGTCCGGGTAGATCTGCCCATCCGTCACCTTGACCGTGACTTCGACTATCTCGTCCCTGAGCAGTGGAGTGATCTCGCTGTCCCCGGTGCCCGAGTACGGGTGCGGTTCTCAGGCCGGCTTCGCGATGCTTATGTACTGGCTCGCAGCGACACCGCGGATGTAGACAAGCCGCGTCCCATCGAGCGCGTGGTCGATGCAATTCCGCCGCTCACCGACGAGACGTTGGATCTCGTGCGGCAGACCGCGAATCGCTACGTCGGCAGTTTCTGGGATGTGGTTCGTGCGGCGGTACCGGCCAGGCATGCGCGGGCAGAGAAGAGCGTGCTCGACAAACGTGATGCCTTGGAATCAGACGTCGAACCGCACAGCGCCCCATCGACGGAGTCTGTTCCCGAGCGCGATCCTCGCATCTGGGATGGATACCACTGGCCCGAATCGGTGGCCGAACCCAAACGACTCGTGTGGTCCTCGGCACCTGCCAGCGATTTCGCCTCCGAGGTAGCCGATCTTGCCCTTGGCACCCTCGCCACCGGTCGCGGCGTAGTGGTCGTCGTTCCCGACGCCTCGGATCTGGAACGGGTGCACGAGCGCTTGCTCGCGGTGCTAGATAAGGCCGAGATCGCAGTGCTCAGCGCCGATCACGGGGCCGAGCGACGCTATCGGGAGTTCCTGCGAGCCCGTTTGGGTCTGGCACGCGTGGTTCTTGGGACACGGAACGCGGTCTTCGCGCCGGTAGCAGATCTCGGCGCACTCATCGTGTGGGACGACGGAGACGACGTCTACCGCGAACCCCATGCCCCGTACTGGGACGCCCGGGAGGTCGCAGCACTGCGCGCCCACCTCACAGATTGCGAACTGTATGTCGGAGGTCCGGCACGCAGCGTGGCCACCCAGTGGTGGTGTCGATCGAATTGGGCGCAGTCGATCGAGCCGGTACGTCCGCCGTGGTGGAAGGTGCAGGCGATAGACGATCGAGAGGTTGCGCGCGACCCTGCGGCGGCCAGTGCCCGGATCCCTACGGCTGCGTGGCA
>Ga0180432_10012190_pt1 | contig 10024 bp, 8 predicted proteins | sample SS_ome_10_FD_132414 | JGI IMG/M metagenome (GOLD analysis project Ga0180432, IMG submission 132414) | Hypersaline lake sediment archaeal communities from the Salton Sea, California, USA - SS_1_MS_2 metaG | ecosystem: Environmental > Aquatic > Non-marine Saline and Alkaline > Hypersaline >...
ACCGGAAGCATCCTCCCCTGAGGTCTGCTGGCCTTCAGCCTGCAATTCACTATCATTTTTCCTGCAGCCGCCCGCAAATAGCACCAATGAAAATATTGCCATTACGGCAATCAGTATAAAGAATAACTTTAGCTTCATTAAATTACCTTCCTAAAAAATAAAAATATTGAAATATTATATAGGAGCGGCTAAAAGTTTTCCACTTTCTTCTTTACCCCTTTTACCGTGATCCTTACCGCTTCCGGAGGGCAGTAACACCTGAACTGGGAATACTTGCCCTCTCCCAGCCCCCTGGAGACAAAGAGGACAAACTTTTTAAAATAAAAAAGCCCGGCAGCATATTTTGTCCTGAGGCGGCATCCCGATATTATGGCTCCCGCAAGGGGAAGCCTCACCTGTCCCCCGTGCGTATGGCCGGAAAGTATGATATCTGCTTCTTTATTATGCAGGGTTGATATGGCAGGGGCATCAGGGGTATGCAGGAGCACCAGCCTCAAGACCCCTTCCCGGTTAAGCCTGTGGATGCAATCCTTATCCAGGGAAAACACTTTCCTTTCAATATGCCGGAAATTGGAGCCGTCTACCACATCCCCGGCTTTTATGGGTTCAAGTCCCCGGAAAGCCTTGTCCATCTCCAGCTCTTCTATCACCGGGTCATCCAGGCCGACAAGCTCCAGCTTCTCCATTCCCTTTACCGGCATATCTATAGTCCTGGCTTCATTATCCATCACATAAACTCCTGCTTCCCCCAGCACAGCTGCAAGCCGCTCAGTATCATTTACGGCATTATATGTCCTTTTTCTTTTAAACATATTGCGGGCAAATTCATAGAAGGCCTTGTGGTAATGGTCATGCACGCCCAGTACGGCAAACTTGCCGTACCTGGCCTTTAGCGGCTTCAGCATGTCTGCCAAATAGCCGGCATTCTCCAGGTTTTCAACCATATCGCCGGTAATAAAGATAAAGTCATATTCCTCATGCCAAAGTGTCCTTATAAATTCAAACAGCTTCCTGCCCTTGAAGGTCTTGCGCAGGTGGAAATCGGAAAGGTGCAAAATGGTAAAAAGCTTCCTGTCCCCGGGCGGCCGTCCGGGAAGGGCTATATTTATGCTTATATCATTCAGCCTGAACCTGTATGGCTCCCAGAGGTAGATATAGATAATGAATGCGGCAAAAAGCGCTCCCCCGGATATTATTATCAGTATTATCCACCAGCTCATCTTGCCCAACCGTTCCTTTCCCTGAGACTTCTCCCTATGGAGTTTGTCATTATCCAGTAATATGCTAATGGAAAAAGGTGAAGTATATACCTCTCGGTAGAATTTGCAAATTCGGGTATTGATGCAAGCGATATGAATATTGATGCCATACCTGTAAATATGAATACAAAGAATATCCAGTTATACCTCACAAAATGCCTTTTTAAGCTAAACAGCATGGCCAGAAGCAAGAGTATCCAGACAGGGCCGTAGAAAGAGCCCAGTACAGCCCTGGTAGAATCATATGCCGATGCCAAAAACTGCAGTCCCATCACCGCGGCCGCCCTTCCAAAGTCCGGGTCTAAACCTCCCGCTGCTCCCCCGCCCATAAATAACTGCCATTCCAGGCTAATGGCAGGAAGCCCCAGCTTAAGCTTCAGGGCATACCAGGGAACCAGGAATATTATTATTACCGCTGCAGGCATCAAGAGGTTTAAAAGGTTCCTCTTAAGGGGGCTTTTTACTGCGAGCCTGTAAAAAAAGAATGCCAGGACCATTATCATAAATACAGCCAAATATATTATGCCTTCACTCCTGGTAAGGGCAGTTATGGAGAAAAACATTGCTGACAGTATAAGATAGGTGGTCTTTCCTCCCAGCTCCGCTGCCAGGTAAAAAAAGTACACAGCCAGTAAAAGGACCACGGAAAAGATAAGGTTGGCATACTCAATATATCCATGGTCTACTATTATGGGAATGACCGAGACTATAAATACAAAAATGATGGAATACAATTTTCTTAGCCTCTGCCTGAAGAGGTAATAAAGACAGACAAGAAGGGAAGAATAAAAGATGGGAAATATTATCTTTAAAAAATTCTCATCTATCTTACCCATCCAGGACATTAGCCAGGTCTGCATAAGCGGCAGGTACAGCGGGTAGCTGGGATGGGAGAATCCATAATCATGTGCCGTATAGAAGTTATTTATTATCCCGTCTATAAAGAATGCCTTACCCTTAAGGCTCCAGCAGGAAATGGCATCCCAGAACCTTATGGGAAATATAATGGTCAAAAAGACAATAGCGGCAAAGTTTAATATTATAAGAGCGGTAAGGACTATAAATATAATGCGGGGAGACCTGCTTTCGTCAGGCCTGCCCTGGGACAGGTCCGCACCGGGTCCAGTTTCTTTCTTTACTTCATGTTCGTCCTTCTTCTTTTGCCGGGACCTTTCCCTGGCAGCCGTGATATCCCTGTCCAGCCTGCCCATGCTCTTGCGCTCGCTGCTTCTAAACCTTACTGAGAGGAAATTATAGATATAGAACACAAAGAAGACCGCACTTGTTCCATATATGACCTCGGTACTGAATTGAATATCAAAAATAGAAAGCATGGTAAGGAGCCAGGCTGTCATAAGGCCGCCTATAAAAAAGCTTAAAAAGAATATGAAAAAGCCCCCTGATACCGACCTTGATCCCACCTTGAATCCCCCCTTTCCCGTAAGGAGGAAGTACACGGGAGCATAGCCTATAAAGAAAAATGACATCAGTCCCAGGACCAGATTAATATATTCCATTACCTATTACCCAGCGGAGTCCTTTATTATTCCATAATATAATAAAAGATTATGGGTCAAATTAACATTGTCTTTGGCTATATTTCTAGTAATATAGAGAAAACAGCAGGCGGGCAGCCTGTAATGAGGCTAGAATGATCCAGGGTAAAAAAAAGTCAATATTTATTATCATATCAATATTCTTTCTGGCTGCATTCATACTTTTTTTTACACCCCTGGCAAGCATCTCCCGGGAAACATATATTGCCAGGGATGATGCCGGCTATGATATCCGGGTACCCTCCGGATCAAAGCCGCTGCGGGGTCAATATCTTCTCCTGACCATAAGGGCTGAGAACCCCCTCAGGCAAAACAATGCCTATGGAACATCTATCATAAGCTGGACCGTCCCCGGAACTGAAGGAAAAGCGGCTAGCACCAGGCTTAAGACATATTTTGACGGCCTCTCCCACAGATACCATGTCCCCCTGGGCCTGGAAACAGGATGGCATGAGGCCGATGAAATAAGCAGCATGAGGCTGGAGCTCCCCGATTTTGAAGATATAGATATGGAGGTCATAAAAGTACACTTAAGGGAAAGACTGTTTTTCCCGGCGGATATATACCTTGCCGGCCTTTTAAAAAGTCCGGCGGCACCTGTATATGCCAGTATAAACAGGTTCCTCATACCTTCATATATATTCATACTGCTTTTGATCCTGCTGGCAGCAATATACATGATAATTCAGGGAAGGCCCTTTGCCTGGAAGGCATTTAAGAGAACGGTATTTATAACCATACTTCTTATCCTTATATTCTTTTCCTCTGCCGGCATCTATGATGAGGTCCGGGCGGTTAGAAGCTACTGGTCTGCCTATGGGGATGACCTTATGTCGGGAGAAATCGAAGATACATACCTGGGCATATATGATTTTGAGAAGTTTATAGCCTGGGCTGATGAAACGATTCCTGAAGGCAGGGATATAATTGTATTTGTAAAAGGAGAGCCTGTCTATATAATGTCTGAGTTTGCCTATAATATGTATCCCCGGGATATAAGATTTGTGGATATCAGCGGGAAGACCTTCAATGAAGTAAAAGCCATATTGGAAGATATAGATGATATTTACGGAAGTAAATATAATTACCTGATAATATTATCCGAAGAAAACACCAATCTGGCTTCAAGATATGAGCTTATTGCCCGCTACCGCTCTAATGGTGGTTATATATATAAGCTAAGATAAGTAAGATCCTATTAATTGATTCAGGTTATTTTAACAATATATACTAATGGTTATTGACAGAAGGATCCATATTTACTATAGTAATACTTGTATTACATTGATTACAAAGGATACAAAATGGTTACTGTAAGACTTTCAGCAGATACAGAAAAAAAACTAAATAAGCTAACCAGAGCTACAATGAGGTCAAAAAGCTTCTATATTAAAGAGGCTCTGGAAAGGTATCTTGATGATATAGAGGACTTTTATATTGCCCTTGATAGGTTATCCAAACCAGATTCCAGGTATTATACTACGAAAGAATTAAAAGAAGAACTTGATCTATGAGTTATCGCATATTGTGGCACGACGATGCCCTAAAGGACCTGAAGAAAGTCGATAGAGGCCAGGCTAAGATAATTATAGAAAAAGTCGATAAATATCTTGCCAATAATCCCTATAAGCTAGGAAAACTCCTCACAGGACATCTAAGGGGCTTTTATCGCTACCGGATAGGGAAATATAGGATTATTTATACTATTGAAGAGGCTGAATTGATAATTCTTGTCCTTAGAGTCGGGAAAAGGGATAAAATATATAAATAGAATTAATTAATTTGACCCCTTGCCGGTAAGGACTATAAGAACCGTCCTGAGGATTATGGGTATATCAATAAAAAGCGAGCAGTCATAGACATATTGCCTGTCAAATTCCGCCTTTTCCTCTATGGAAAGGTCATCGCGTCCCCTGACTATGGAAAGGCTGGTAAGTCCCGGCCTCATGATGTCGGTTTTCCATTCCTTGCGTATCCTTATCTGGCCGTGCTGTCCCAGATGTGATGGCCGGGGGCCCACTACTCCCATATCACCCTTAAGTACATTGAAAAGCTGGGGAAGCTCATCCAGGCTGAAACGTCTTAAAAATGCCCCGAACCTGGTATACATCCTGGTATGGTCCTCTACTTCCTCTGCTGGCAGGTCAGGCACGCCCTCCTTCATGGACCTGAACTTATACATGGTAAAATAATTGCTGTCTTTGCCTACCCTCTTCTGCTTAAATATTACCCTTCCCGGGGAATCAAGCTTGATCATCATAGGCACTAGTATCCATATAGGTGTCAAGACGATTATAGCCATAAGGGATAAGATGACATCAAACCATCTCTTTACCACTACCCTTATCATGCGTTAAACCACATTTCTTTCTCGTCAAATTCTGGAAGTATCCTCTTTATATCCCTGAAAAGGCGGGTATAGTCATGGAGCTGCATCTCACGCTCAATATTAAACAGGATATTTATCATATCATCAGATCTCATTTTTAACTTTTTCTTTTCCTTGATGATATAGATATGATCAAAGCTGCTGTCTTTTAGTTCCTCACCGTCTGAAGCAAGTTCCTCATACAGCTTCTCGCCCTCCCTGGGTCCTGTATAGATTATCTCTATATCCTTTCCCGGTGTCATACCGTACAGCTGTATCATATTCTGGGCCAGTTCCAGTATATTTATTGGTTCTCCCATATTTAGCACAAACATCTCGCCCTCATCCCCCATTATGGAGGTCTGGATGGCAAGCTGGGCAGCTTCAGAGATTGTCATTATATACCTGGACATATCAGGATGGGTAACGCTTACCGGTCCGCCGGACTTTATCTGCTTCTTGAATATATTTATTACGCTTCCATTGCTCTCAAGGACATTTCCAAACCTGACTATTATAAATCTGGTATCCCTGGTCCCATTGATGGCTTTAAGATAATTCTCTGCCAGGAGCTTGGATACTCCCATTATATTCCTGGGCTTTACCGCCTTATCGCTAGAGAGGAGCACAAACCGCTTCACGCCATATTCCATAGCTACCTTGGCCAATGATTTGGTGCCCATGAAATTATTCTGTATGGCAGCTTCCGGGTTTAGCTGCATAAGCGGCACATGCTTATATGCAGCTGTATGAAATATTATCTCAGGTCTGTATCTCTTAAACACAGACCTCATCTCTTCCCTGTCCTTTATACTGGCTACGATAGGTATGCCTGAGGTATAGCTATATCTATTGCTAAGCTCGTTTTCTATATGGAAAAGATTATTCTCGGAATGGTCTATCATTATAAGCCGTGCCGGCTCAAACCTTAATAGCTGCCTGCAGATCTCAGACCCTATGGAGCCCCCTGCCCCGGTCACCAGTATGACTTTATCCTTAAACTCTGATTTAAGCTCGCTGAAATTTATCTTTACCGGTTCCCTTCCCAGTATATCTTCCACCTGTATTTCCCTTACCTGGTATAGATGGGCCCTTCCGTCTATTACATCATAAAGTGTGGGAAGGGTCTTGGCGGCTACTCCCGCCTCTTTTGCCTGGAGGGCTACTTCCTTCCTTAATTTGCTCGGAGCTGATGGCATGGCTATCATTACTTCATCTACACTAAGCTTCTTTATGGTATCTTCCATTGATGATATGGACCCTACTACCTTGATCCCATGGATCCTGTTCCTCTGTTTGCCCGGGTCGTCGTCCAGGAAGCCTACCGGTTCATATTCGCTGCCTCTCTGCCTGGTCATCTCTCTTACTATCATCTCACCGGCATCCCCGGCACCTACTATAAGGACCCTTTTCTTTCTTTTTTTAGGATTCCCGAAGCGAAGCTCATTAAAGAACCTTACCGAGAACCTGGAAATGGTCACCAGGATAAGTGAAAGGAGGAAATCTATTATAAATACGCTCCTTGGGAAAAAGGGGAATGTGAACCTTATATTAAGGCCTGATATAGTGATAGGGTAGCTTAATAGGTAAAAAAGGCCTACCAGTACTGCAGTGCCTACCATAAGGGAGCCCGCTATGGCTGTCATGTCTTTTAATGATGCATATTTCCATACACGCCTGTAAAGCCCGAAGAGCCAGAACATGATTAGCTTAAACACAATGACCATTATAGCATACCATATTATATAGTTGCCGTACTGGGAGAAAAGATCCTCCCCGCCGATAAGCTGTATCTGGCCTCTAAGGTAAAATGAGATAATAAACGATGCAAATACTATAAGCGCATCAAATAGCACCTGGAGCACAATCCTGTAGTTTGATGTTTTTTTCATGTTGGGTATTATAGCACAGAGGTTTTTCTAAATTAACAGGCTTCTTGGCAGCAGCCTAATTCTGGAACCGGCCGCTATTCCAGGTATCCCTTATAATCCTTTCCCAGTATAAGCATCAGGTCAGCCTTACTCTTATAATTAGCCCAGTCGCTATCATATTCATAGACCGGTGCATCTTCAAAGATTATCTTTAATTGCTGGGCAGCTTCTTCCTGTCCCTCATTATATATAATAGCAGTTTCCTCAAAATCAAAGCTGTCTGCATTTGCCAGTGAATGGATCTTGAAACCGAATATCTCCAGGGCTGCTTCAGCTTCTCCTGCCGCACCGGCTATGCCATTCCCGTTAAATACCTGTATGGAAGTAATTCTTACTACAGACATATCAAGAGTCTTACCCACATCGATATTTACTTCCAGGGGGATGACACCCTGTTCAGAGAACCAGGTGACACCTTCATGCACCATATCATACTGGAGGATATATCTTCCCGGCTCTTCAGGAGCCTGGATAGTGATCTTGACCACCGATTCTTCCTGCCCCTCCATATCGGCATCCAGAAGTCCCCGGTTTCCGTCCCAGATAATAATCTCACCGTTATCCCGGTCCAGCCAGTGCGTGCCCAGGTTTGTCCTCCTACTGCCTTCTGCTACCCACTCACCCATGCCTGTATTCTTGACTTTGACTTCAACCTCGAATTCCTGTCCCGGGTCAACATAATTAGGAGTATTTCCATTATCATTATACTGGGCAGAATAACCGATACCTACTGATACGAATTTTTCCAGGGGAGGTACTCCCTGATAGGAAAACCAGGTTGTTCCTTCATGTACCAGGTCCAGCTGTAATATATATTCCCCGGGCTCAGGAGGAGCAATTATCTTGATTTCAAATTCGGTTTCTCCTCCCACCTCTACACCATCATTAGAGATTATGCTCCTCTTTCCGTCAAATACCACTATCTCCTTGGTATTAAAGTCTATCCAGTGATAACCAAGGTAAATGGGATTGGTACCATTACGATTCCAGGTAAGGGCTCCGGTATTTTTGACTTTTATCTTATAAGTATACACAGAATCCTCAGTCATAGAATCACTAATACTGTCTATTTCAAAGTATTCAGCATTATATCTACCGGCTGCCTCTCCATTAAGTATTCTTTGCCACATGGCACGGGCTTCCTCCTGGTCTGGCATCTGGACGCTTACAGTATTATCCTTTATCCAGTCTGAATGTGTAGGTATTATGCTAGTCTCGAAGCTTTCAGTGGTGAAGGAAAGGGCTGCTTTTGAATACCTTAAGATGGTAAGGACATCCAGGTCGGTCCTGGTATTATCTATAAGAATATTGAAATAATGCGGCACGCTTGAGACATACTGCATATTTAGCTTTTGTTCTACCAGCTGACGGAACAGGTTCTGCTGGCGCTGTATCCTTCCAATATCTCCCAGTTCGGTAGACCTGCTCCTGGTATAGGCCAAAGCCTGTTCACCGGTAAGATGATGTTCTCCCGGAGACAGATTAGCCCCGCTCTTTTCATCCACCAGGGGCCTGTCAATGGTTATATCCACTCCCCCCAGGGCGTCTATAAGATCTACAAAACCCTGGAAGTCAATGGTGACATAATGGTTTATCTCGGCTTCTATAAAATCCTGCACTGTCTTTATCATAAGTTCTTCACCGCCATAAGCATAAGCGGCATTTATTTTGTCCTGGCCGTGGCCTGGTATATCCACAAGTGTATCCCTTGGTATGGAAAGCAGGCTTCCTGAAGCATTTTCTGGGTTAAGGTATAGAAGCATTATTGTATCTGCCCTTCCCCTTTCGCTTTCGGTATCCCGGGAATCCCTACCCAGCAGCAAAACTGTTACCGGTTCCTCGGGTGATTCTATAGGGGCAAGGATATTTTCTACCTCGGCAGTGTTTATAGAATTGATGGTTGTATTAAGTGAGTTTATATATATAAAGAATGCAGCAGCTCCGGCTGCTGCAATAAAAATGATGACCGAAAAGGTAATTATAAGTACCCTTGCATATCTGGGAAGACTGCTGAACTTCCTTCTTTTTTTCTTAACCGGGTCCTTTGCACCGGATCCCTTATTTTTCTTATTGGTCATATATATAAATTAATACGCAAATTACACAGGGTTACTCTACCGTCTATGGTTAAAGACGATTATGACCCTTAAACCTTGGGCACTTTGTGCCCAAAAAAGTATGCATATTATAACAAATATATTAATATAGAAAAACAAATGATTTGAGCTGATTTCAATCCTGTAAGATGATATCTGCCCCCGGCATACGGAGCATTTCCATCATGAACAGGCATTAAAAAATGCAGAGCACTTCTTATATTGTCCTCTGCATTTTTTAATTTTTACTTTTTTCTTATATATATGATACTTATATAATTTTATTTTAATACTTACGGTATAAAAGTCAACTTATGAACAAATGCCAATAACTATATGATCTGCCCGGAAAAAATGAATATGACTTGATATAATAACAGAAACTGGAATAATATTTGGAACCAGGTTAATAAGTTTTTTAAGTTTGAATAAATAATAGATCACATAATGAAATTTATCCTTAAAACAAAGTATTTTGGCGGTATTATTGAGAAGAAGTAATATCCATAGGATCATCCTCATAATCCTTATAATCCTATGCATAGCCTTTATTTTCTTCAATTCATCCAGGGAAGCAGAATTGTCAAAGCAGGGCAGCGCCAGGATCGTAGAAGTTGTAGAAAACCCTTAAAACATGGTCAATATGCCCCAAAAAAGTATGGATGTTATAACAAATATATCATTTTGGAAAAATCGGATATTGCAATCAGCTGTCCTGGATAATATCTGCTCCCAGCTTACCTAGCTTTCCCATGAAGTCTGCATACCCTCTCTGGATGTGGAATATATCGGTGACTTCGGTGGAGCCTTCTGC
>Ga0180432_10012192_pt1 | contig 10024 bp, 8 predicted proteins | sample SS_ome_10_FD_132414 | JGI IMG/M metagenome (GOLD analysis project Ga0180432, IMG submission 132414) | Hypersaline lake sediment archaeal communities from the Salton Sea, California, USA - SS_1_MS_2 metaG | ecosystem: Environmental > Aquatic > Non-marine Saline and Alkaline > Hypersaline >...
ACCTTCCAACTGGCTTGCAGCAATGGGTAGTTCCACGGGGTGATGAGCCCGCACACGCCAACCGGTTCATACTGCACGCGCGAGAGGGTCGAGACATCGCCGGTGTCGATGACGCGGCCGGCTTCCTTGGGAATGAGTCCGGCGAAGTAGCGAAAGCACGACACGACATCGGCTACGTCGTACCGAGATTCGACGAGTCGCTTGCCTGTGTCGCCTGACTCCGCCGCGGCCACTGTCTCGATTTCGGCCTCGAGGCGGTCGGCTACCGCAGAAAGGAGTTTCGCGCGGTCCCATGCGGATGCAGTTCGCCACGGAGAGGAATCGAAGGCGCGTCGAGCCGCTGCGATGGCCCGGCGCGTGTCGGTTTCATCGGCTTCGGGGACGGCTCCCACTGGCTTTCCATCTGCCGGGCAGCAGATCTCCCTGGTTCTACCGCTGGCTGCGCTGACCCACTTTCCGTCGATGAGTAGCGCATCCACCAGAAAGATCCCCTCCTCAGGCCCCGGTCGCCTGAGCGGTCGGCGGCACGTGATCGCGGTGACGATAGAACGGAACAGCCTCCGGTGGGAGCGGTTTTACCCCAATGATGCGATCTGCTGTCTTCTCCGCGATCATCATCGTGGGTGCGTAGATATTGGCGTTGGTGATCGTGGGCATAACCGAGGCGTCAACCACCCGTAGCCCTTCGATTCCGTGGACGCGCAGCGTTTCGGGGTCCACGACGGCCATCTCGTCCACACCCATCTTGCAGGTGCACGAGGGGTGGTAGGCGGTTTCCCCATCCCGGCGCACCCAGTCCAGGATTTGCTCATCGGTACGTACATCCGCACCAGGGGAGATCTCCCCGGCGCTGTAGGGATCGAAAGCCGATTGGCTAAGGATGTCTCGAGCCACCGCGATCGCCTCGACCCACTCCCTCTTGTCTTGGTCGGTCGTCAGGTAGTTGAAGCGGAGGGCTGGTGCCTTCGTGGGGTCCGTCGAGGTGATCTGCACGTTGCCGCGCGCATCGGAGAACATCGGCCCGATGTGCACCTGGTAGCCGTGGCCGCTCTCGGGTGCTGTTCCGTCGTAGCGCACGGCGATCGGCAGGAAGTGGAACATCAAGTTGGGGTAGTCGACATCCTCGTTGCTACGGGCGAAGCCGCCACCCTCGAAATGGTTGGATGCGCCCGGGCCGGTGCGTCCGAACAGCCACGCGGCTCCGATGAAAGGCCGGCGCCAGAACTGCAAGTTCGGATTCAATGAGACGGGCTGCTTGCATGCGTGCTGTACGTACACCTCGAGGTGGTCTTGCAGGTTTTCGCCCACTCCCGGCAGGTGGTGGATCGGATCCACGCCCACCGAGCGGAGATGCTCGGAGTCGCCGATGCCGGACAGTTGCAGTAGTTGCGGCGAGTTGATCGCACCACCACTCAAGATCACTTCGCCTGCGGAGACGTCGTAGGTCTTGCCACCGCGACCGCGAACTCGCACACCGGTCGCGCGCTTGCCCGACATCAGGACCTTGGTGGCCAGCGAGCGAGTGCGGATTGTGAGGTTCGGTCGTTTCCTCGCCGATGTGAGGTACGCCTTGGAGGCATTCACTCGACGTCCCTTATGCAAACTGCCATCGAATGCCGCGAACCCCTCTTGCTGGTAGCCGTTTACGTCTGCGGTGAGGGGATAGCCAGCTTGTTGCACGGCTTCGAAGAATGCGGAGAACAAGGGGTTGCGAACCTGGCCGCGGCTGACCACGAGCGGCCCGGAATCACCACGCCATTCGTCGGCACCAGCAAGGCAGGTTTCCATCTTCTTGAAGTAGGGCAGACAGTGGGCGTAGTCCCATGACTCCATGCCGGGCTCGGCGGCCCATTTGTCGTAGTCGAGGGGATTGCCGCGCTGGAAGATCATCCCGTTGATGCTGCTCGAGCCGCCGAGGATCTTGCCGCGACCGGCGGTGATGCGTCGGCCACCCATCCCCGGTTCGGGCTCGCTGACGTACATCCAGTCATAACGCGGGTTACCGATGGGGAAGGTCAAGGCCGCAGGCATGTGGATATAGACCTCCCACCACCAATCACGGCGGCCAGCCTCGAGTAGGAGTACGGTCCGCGAGCCATCGGCGGATAGTCGGTTCGCCAGCGCACTGCCAGCCGAACCGCCGCCCACGATGACGTAGTCGTAGGTCTCACCCATGAGAGGGAAGGCTAGTCCCCGAGTTCGGTGCGTCGCCGCGAAACGTACTCAGCCAACTCTTCCTTGATCGATTCGTCCATCGGTGGCTCTTCGTACTCTTCTATCTTCTTGGCAGCTATCTCACCGGCTCGGGTCGCGGTGTCCTTGGAGCCATTGCGGGTCCAGCGTTCGAAGTTGTCCGAACTTGACAGGAACGGCCGATAGAAGCACTCGCGGAAACGCTCCATCGTGTGCATGGCGCCAAGGAAGTGACCTCCGTGACCTACCTCGCTATGCGCATCGAAAGCGAGGGAAGCTTCGTCGATCTCTAGCGGGGTGAACTGGTGTTGCAGCATCTCGAGCAGTTGGACGTCGATCACGTACTTCTCGATGCTGGAGACCAATCCGCCTTCGAGCCAACCCGCTGAGTGCATGATGAAGTTGGTACCCGACAAGAACGCCGGCATGAGGGTCATGAGCGCCTCGTATCCCGCCTGCGCATCCGGCAGCTGGCTGGAGTTGAGTCCGCCGCCGCCACGGAAAGGCAGCCCGAAGTGCCGCGCGATCTGCCCGGTGGCCAGCAATCCGATGCCGGACTCCGGGGTGCCGAATTGTGGTGAACCCGATTGCATGTCGATGTTCGACAAGAAGGAGCCGAAGACGACCGGTGCTCCCGGACGGATCAGTTGGGTAAGCGCAACTCCTGACAACGCCTCGGCGATCTGCTGGGCAAGCGCAGCGGGGATCGTCACCGGAGCCATTGCGCCCATCAGTAGGAAGGGCGTGACGATACACGGTTGCGCGGCTGCCGTGTAGACGAACAGGGAGTCGAGCATGCGGTCGTCCCAGCGAAGCGGGGAGTTGCAGTTGATCAACGAGATGCAAAACGGCGTGTCCTCGATTGACTCTCGGCTACCGAAGACCATCTCACCCATAGCGATGGTGTCCTCGGCATTCACCCCGCTCACGACATTGCCCATGATGATCTTGTCGGTCATCGTCAGGGCTCGGTAGATCATGTCCAAGTGCCGGGAGTCCAGAGGGGCATCATTGGGCTCGACGACTACACCGCCCACGCTGTCCATGATGGGGAAGGACTGCGCCAACTTCGCGAAATCCTCGAAATCGGCAAGGGTCCCATCGCGTCGCTCATCGCCGCGACGGAAGAAAGGCGGCCCGTAGACGCTGGAGAAGACCATTGAGTCGCCACCGATATGGACGTCGTTGTCGTGGTTGCGGGCCTGCATCTCGAACTCGCTCGGTGCCTTCGCCACCTGCTCGAGGACGAAATCCGGATCCAAGAAGACGGTCTCGCCGTCGACCTTCTGGCCGTTGGCGGCGAACAGTTCCACGGCCTCGGGTTTCGCGAACTGGATGCCGACCTCGGTCAGGATGCGCCGCCAGCCGCCATCGAGCGTGGCCATGGCCTCCTGCGAGAGGATCTCGTACCGGGGCATCGAATTGCGGAACATGGCCCGCCCTCCTCGTGGACTCGTTGAACCCTTGACGACCCTCTGTCGGGGTTCCTAGACTCAGGATGTGGAACAAGGGTTCCACAATATGGTCCTCCTGGGAAGTCCCCCGGAGTGAGGAAATCCTAGAAGGCGAACGGGCATGTCGAGCACATCTGGCACCCAAGCGGTTGATCGCGCCGCCGGGTTGCTGCTCGCCGTTCTGGAGGCCAGTGAGCCACCCACCTTCGCCGATCTCCAGGCCTCGAGCGAACTAGCGAAGAGCACCGTGTCCCGGTTGTTGTCGAGCCTCGAGCGCCACGACCTCGTGACCCGGGCTGAGGACGGCACCGTGCGCCCGGGGGGAGCGCTCACCCGCTTCGCGCATTCGCGGCGTCCTACCGATGAACTCATCGAGGCCGCCCGCCCGCACATGACCGCGCTCGGGGATGCGACCGGGGAAAAGATCAATCTCGCGGTACTGCATGGCTCCGAGGTCGAGCAGATCAGCCAGATCGACTGCAACTACCTGATCGGCGGGGTCAACTGGGGTGACCAACGGATCCCCTTGCACGCCTCGGCCCTCGGCAAGGTGTTCCTGGCATACGGAGCGGAATTCCCTCGCGGGCGCCTGCTGAAGTACAGCTCACGAACGATCACCTCGAGAGCGCGCCTGCGCGAGGACCTAGCTCTGGTGCGCGAGCGAGGCTGGGCGCTGGCCGACTGCGAACTCGAGGAAGGCCTGATCGCGGTCGCGGCGCCTGTGTTCGGTGGCGACGGCAGTGTGGTCGGGGCGTTGTCTGTTTCCGGACCAACTCTGCGGATGTCGCGCGAAGTGACCCGGGAATACGCCGAACTCCTCGTATCCGCAGCCCAGGCGACAGCCGATGCGCTGGGGTACGAGGGACATGCATCAGACTCAGAGCGCGCGACGGTCACGCAGACTGGAGGAAGGGTGGGTGCCGCATGACGCCGGATGACATTTTGAAGGCCCTGTACGACGAAACCATGGTGGGCAATGCGCCTGCTGTTTTGGAGTACACATCCAAGGGCCTCGAATTGGGTATGACGCCGGACAGTTTGCTGTTCGATGCCTTGATCCCCTCGCTTGAGGAGGTCGGTGCCCGGTTCGAACGGGGTGACTTCTTCGTGCCCGAAATGCTCGTTGCAGGCAAGGCCATGTCCGGTGCGCTCGAGGTGCTACGACCGCTCTTGGCGCAAACTGGGGCGGAGAGCGTTGGCACCTTCCTGATGGGAACGGTCAAGGGCGATGTGCACGACATCGGCAAGAACCTCGTCAACATCATGCTCGAGGGCGCTGGCTTCCATGTGATCGACATCGGTGTCCAGGTACCTCCGGAGAAGTTCATCGAGGCCATCGAGGAACACAAGCCGGACATCGTCGGCATGTCCGCCTTCTTGACCACCACGATGCCGATGTTCAAGGCCAACATCAACGCGATAGAGAAAGCCGGCCTGCGAGATGAGGTCATCATCATGGTCGGGGGCGCCCCGGTGACCCAGGAGTACGCGGACGTCTCCGGAGCGGACGGGTACGCGGCCGATGCCGCCACCGCGGTGCGCAGAGCCAAGGAATTGCTCGCAGCACGGTCCGGAGCCAAGGCTTAGCAATCCTCCGCAAACTGCTGCCCGTAGTCGAGCACGTGGTCAAGGGCCCCGTGTGGGACTGCCAGATGTGCGGGCAGTGTGTCTTGCACTCCACAGGGATGACCTGCCCGATGACCTGTCCCAAGACCCTGCGCAACGGACCATGCGGCGGGGTGCGACCGGATGGCAAGTGCGAAGTCAAGCCGGAAATGCGCTGTGTGTGGGTGAAGGCCCATCATCGGGCTGAGTCTCTCCCGTTGTTGCCCAGGACCTGGCGCGAGGAAATCACCCACCTGCGGCCACCTGTCGATAACTCCCTGGAGGGGGATTCGTCCTGGCTCAACCTGGTCAGCGGTCGAGATCGCCAGACTCCCGCCGGTTGGCAGGAGGCGCACTGATGTCGCACCTCGGGGGACTGATTGCCAGCAGGTCCAGGCCAATAGTCACAGCGGAGTTCCCGTCACTTGACGGGGGCGACATCGACACCGTGGCCGCCGCTCTTGAGCCCTATCGGCCGTATGTCGATGCGGTGAACATCACCGACAACCCGGCCGCCCATGCGCATGCGAGCAACGTTTCGATGGCGATCGCGGTCCATCAGCTTGGTGTTGAACCGATCATGCAGGTGGTTTGCCGGGACAAGAACAGGCTTGCCGCGCAAGCCGACGTAGTCGGTGCCTCCATGCACGGCGTGACCACGTTCTGCGCGCTCACCGGTGACGATGTGACCGCCGGTGACGAACCGGAGGCACGTCGTGTATTCGACCTCGATAGCCCGCAACTAATTTCAATCATGAACGGCATTTCTCGCGGGCACTACCTGTCCGGGCGCGAACTCAAGCACCCCAAGGAGCTGTTGATTGGTGCTGTTGAAAACCCGTTCGCACCTCCGGCCGATGTCCGGGTCCGGCGAGCCAAGACGAAGGTCGATGCAGGTGCGCGTTTCCTGCAGCTACAGATCGGCTACGAGCCGCAATTGCTGGAAGCCTTCATGGAGGGCGTGTGCGGTAACCGTGTCGCTGAACGTGCGGCGATCTTGCCGACGGTCATCTTTACGAAGACCGCTGGAGCGCTGCGTTTCATGGACAACCAGGTTCCCGGGATTCATGTGCCTGCCGCCGTGATCGACCGGATCGCGCAGGCTGACGACCCCGCCGAGGAGTCGTATCTCATGGTGCGCGAGCAGGTGCAGCATGCGTTGTCGCTACCGGGAGTAGCCGGAGTGCACATCACCGATTTCCGCCACGACGATTCCCTTCGTCGTTTAGTGAACGACCTATCCATCGGTCCTGGTGCGACTACCCAGTCTGCTGTGAGCGCCTAAGAGCCGCGAAGAACGTCGAGACGAATCCCACGAACAGGGCACCGAACACACCGTTACAACCATAGGAGCACCATGCACACCACCGTAAGTTCGGCGAATCAAACCCTGACGATCGGACCGGATCAGCCGTTTTGCATCATCGGCGAACGCATCAACCCCACCGGCCGCAAGGCATTCCAGGAACAACTGCGCGCCGGAGACCTGTCCGCCGTCGAGAAGGACGTTGCCGATCAGGTTGCCGGCGGAGCGATGATGCTCGACGTCAACATGGGCGCACCGCTTGTCGATGAGGCGGCACTGCTTGCCGCGGCCGTGAAGTTGATCCAGGGCCTCACGGATCTACCGCTGTGCATCGATTCATCGGTCGTCGAGGCCTTGGAAGCTGGTCTGGCCGTGTACGAGGGCAAGGCCTTGGTGAACTCGGTGACCGCGGAGGACGAGCGGATGGAATTGATCTTGCCGCTGGTCAAGAAGTACGGAGCGGCCGTTATCGCGCTGCCCAACGACGATAAGGAGATCCCGGAGGATCCACAACGTCGCTTCGAGTTGACCGAGTACATCGTGGAGACGGCCACGTCGAAGTACGGAATCCCGGCAGAGGACATCGTGATCGATCCATTGGCCATGCCTATCGGGGCGGACTCCCAGATGGTGGTCCGTACCGTGGAGACGATCGAACTCATCGCCGACAAGATCGGGGTCAATATGACCCTGGGGGCTTCGAATGTTTCTTTCGGAATGCCGGACCGACACACCCTCAACTCGGTCTTCCTTCCGATGGCGATGGGTGCAGGATTGACAAGCGCCATCATGGATGCGCGCACACCGCAGATCGTCACGGCGGTCAAGGCAGCCGATCTCATGCTCGGGAACGATGAATGGGGCATGAGTTGGATCTCCGCCCACCGTGCACGCGAGGCAGCGAAGGGGTAGGAAGAACGAATGCGCGATCCGGGTTCGTCCACTGAGCCGGGGGGAGTTCCGTCCTCCGGGCCGGATGGCGACGACTACGAACTCGATACGACCGTGCTGATCGAGGATCCCGGCCCCGAGGTTCCGAACGTCGATGAGCCCGATTCCGCGGAGGTCGCCCGAGTTGCGCTGGTGTTCGAGCCGTCCGGTAAGCAGGCGCGCGCTCCAGTTGGCGTAAACGTGTTCGACGTCGCGAGTTGGAACGCGATCGCGGTCGATTCAACCTGCGGTGGTCACGGCACCTGCCGCAAGTGCCGCGTGCAGATCCTCGAGGGTGAGGTACCGGCCGGAAGCGTGGACGCTCGCGCGTTCACCGAAGAGGAAATGGCCGCCGGTTGGCGGTTGGCGTGCCAGGCGGCTGCCTGGAGTGACCTGCGTGTGCACGTACCTCCGCTCACCACCCGACCCAAGGCATCGACTGTCGGGGTCGGCCGACAGGTGATCCACCGCCCCACAGTCTTGAAGCGTTTCCTGGAATTGCCCGAACCCACTTTGTCCGATCAGCGTCCCGACCTGCGGCGGGTGATGGATGGAATTACGGATATGGCCTCGTCGGCCGATCCGATGGTGCTGCGCGGACTTCCGCGGCTCTTGCGCAGCTCGGATTTCAAGGTGACCGCGGTGGTGGTGGATGACATCCTCGTGGCGATCGAGCCCGGCGATACGAGCGGTCGCGTGTTCGGCATCGCATACGACCTCGGCACTACCAGCGTGGTTGCCACCCTCGTGGATCTGACGAACGGCATGCCGCTGGCCGTCTCCTCGATGCTGAACAAGCAACAGCGCTACGGAGCGGATGTCATCAGTCGGATCAGCGCCACGATGCTGGATCCGTCGTCATTGGATTCCTTGCAGCAACTCGCGCACGAGACACTGAACGAATTAACCGAGGAGGTGTGCACCGAGGCGGACGTAGATCGCTCTGAGGTTTACCAGGTGTCACTGGCGGGCAACGCGACGATGGTGCAGATCGCTTTGGGGATCGATCCTGAGCCGCTCGGTGTCGCCCCCTTCATCCTTGCCGCGGAACATTACCCAGACGTCAAAGCCGACGAACTCGGGATCAAGGTCAACCCGCGAGCGCGAGCCTGCGTATTCCCGGCGCTCGGTGCCTATGTGGGCGGAGACATCGTGGCGGGAGCGTTGGCATGCGGCATGGATCGCGATCAACGTGTGCGGCTGTTCATCGATGTCGGGACCAACTGCGAGATGATCTTGGGTAACGGTGAGCAACTGCTGGCTACAGCGGCACCCGCGGGACCGGCATTCGAAGCTGCGTCGATTGCCTGCGGAATGCGTGCAGCCGCGGGAGCCATCGAGGTTGTTCGAATCGATGATTCCGGATTGCACATCGAAGTGATCGATGGTGCGGAGCCTGTCGGGATCTGTGGATCGGGGCTCGTCGATGCGGTTGCCGAACTCGTGCAGTTGGGTTTGTTGGACGGTTCAGGGCGTTTCGTTCCGGACGATGTTGCCAAGGAAGTCGCTCCCCAGGTGGCGGATCGTCTGGTGATGCGCGGTGAGGAGCGGGTGTTCGTGCTCTCGGGGGACACGCCAATCGACCCAGGCAGCTTGGACCGAATCGTCTACTTGTCCCAGCGAGATGTGCGCGAACTCCAGTTCGCCAAGGCAGCTATCTCGACCGGCTGGGCGATCCTGCTCGAGGAGTTCGGGATCCAGGAGAAAGACGTCCAGCAGGTACTGCTTGCGGGGTCCTTCGGCAGCTACCTGTCGCCGAAGAATGCGATACGCATCGGTCTGGTTCCCGATATCTCCGTTCCGCGTGTGGTCAGTGCCGGGAATGTAGCGGGGGAGGGCGCGAAGATGGCGTTGCTATCCGGATCCGAGCGCAACGGAGCACACACCTTGCTCGAGGTGATCAAGTACGTGGAGCTGTCCGATCGCGAGGACTTCAACGATCGTTTCGTCGAAGAACTCGCTTTTCCGGTGTCGTGAGCGAGCAGGCGATCGGCCTGATCGCCTGTGGGGCCTTGGCGTCGGATCTGCGCGAACTCACCGACGAGCGTGGCTGGCCGGTGGTCGTGTACCCGCTGCCTCCACTGCTGCACAACCATCCGGAGCGCATCGCGGATGCTGTTGAGGAACTCTTGGCGGCGAAAGGGGACCGGCACTCCCGCTGGGCGATCGGCTACGCCGACTGCGGGACCTACGGAGCCCTCGACGATGTGTGTGCTCGCCGGGGAATTCGTCGGTTGGCCGGTAACCACTGCTACGACCTGTATGCCGGGCGCGAGCAACTCGCCGAACTCCTCGAGGCCGAACCGGGCACGTACCTGCTGACCGATTTCCTGGTGCAGGGCTTCCACCGCACGGTGATCGTCGAGTTGGGTTTGGACCGCTACCCCGAGTTGCGAGATGACTACTTCGGGAACTACCGGCAGGTGGTCTGGCTGACCGGGCGTGGGGTGGACCCGGACACCCGGCGGGAGCTGTCGGCAGCGGCGCAGGAAGCCGCGGCCGCCCTCGGCCTGCCCCTCGTGGTCCGGTCCGTGGG
>Ga0180432_10012196_pt1 | contig 10022 bp, 10 predicted proteins | sample SS_ome_10_FD_132414 | JGI IMG/M metagenome (GOLD analysis project Ga0180432, IMG submission 132414) | Hypersaline lake sediment archaeal communities from the Salton Sea, California, USA - SS_1_MS_2 metaG | ecosystem: Environmental > Aquatic > Non-marine Saline and Alkaline > Hypersaline >...
ACCGCCGACGGCCGCTGGCTCTATTTCGGCAGCGCCGGATCGGGCGTGTTCAAGCGGGAGACGATCGGGGCGGCGGAGGACGCCACCGACTAGCGGTCGTAGCTCTTCCAGGTGGGTCTAGGATCGATCGCCTCGGAAGGGGCTTCGGAAGGGGCTTGGGGTCAGGTCTTGCAATAACACATGTATCGTGCTAGGCTCGCGTCATGGCCAGACCACTGCGAATCGAGTATCCAGGTGCCGTCTATCACCTCACCTCCAGAGGCAATGCGCGGCAGAAGGTCTTCATTGACGATGCAGATCGCACGGCCTTCCTTGAGATCCTTGCGAAGGCCATGGACCGATTCAACTGGCTGTGTCACGCCTACTGCCTTATGGGCAATCACTACCATCTGCTGATCGAGACCGTGGATCCGATGCTGGCGCGGGGTATGCGCCATCTGAACGGCGTCTACACCCAAGCGTTCAATCGGCGCCACAAGCGGAGTGGTCATCTCTTCCAGGGGCGCTACAAGGCGATTCTCGTTGAGAAGGACGCACATCTTCTTGAGCTGGCGCGATACGTCGTGCTGAATCCTGTGCGAGCTCGGATGGTTCGCTCGTGCAAGGATTGGCGATGGAGCAGCTACAGGGCCACGGCCGGGCTGGAGTCTGCGTCCTCCTTTCTGACTACAAAGTGGATCCTCTCTCAGTTCGCGCAATCTCCGTCGAAGGCTCGCCAGGCCTATCGGCGATTCGTCTCTGCCGGGCGTGGCGAACCGGTCTGGCAGAAGCTCAAGGGACAGATCTACTACGGCAGCGACGAGTTCATTGAGCAGCACGTCCCGGAGGGAAGCCATGCGTTTCGCGAGATCCCACGCGAGCAGCGCCTTGTCAATCGCCCTCCAATCGAGGACATCTTCAGGGCAACCTCGGAGGAGCGTGCGATAGCGACTGCGTACCGCAAGTATGAGTACAGGCTCCGCGAGATCGCTGACTTCCTCGGTGTGCACTACTCCACGGTCAGTCGTCGGCTTAAGAAGCAGGAAGAGCGAGCTACACAGTGAGCTGATATGTTATTACAAGACCTGACCCCTAACACTCGTGACCCCTAACACGCGTGCTTGCAGATCATCTGCACTACGTGCCGGCCGCCAACGTGTGCTTGAGCATCTGTCGCTAGTCTGGATCTGCCCGCTTACTTAGGGTCAGGAAGGCCTTCCAGAAAGGCAGGCCGATCCCCCATCCGACCAAGGTGAGGAGACCGGCAATGCCCGTGAAGATTCTGACGGCAAGCCACTTCGTTTCGACAATACCCCATCCCAGCCCCCACAGAATGGTGAAGCCCGTCGCTAGAACTGCGGCGAGACCGATGAGTCCCTTGAGTGCCGCTGATGTGAAGAAGCGGAGGCTCTCCCAGCGGAAACGGAATGCCTCGATTGAGGCCCGATCATTCGCTGCGAGCTGAGTTCGCTCTGCTCCTTGCGTGATCACGGCGAATCGTTCTGTTGCCAGGAGAACGCCGGCAACCAGTGAGAGGAGGAATCCGAAGCTGGTGGAGATGATCCCGAGGCCGATGAAGAGGAACTGCGACGCAAGGCAGGAGGCTACGCCCACGATGACCACCGCCACCCCTTTGGCGACAAGATGTCCCGGCCTGACAACAGCCAGAGCGAGGCCTGTGAACGCCAAGACGTGCGGAACCCAGAACATCGCATGTACCCAGCCATTACCACGTTCACTGTAGAACGACTCCACAGAAGGTAGGCTATGGAAGTATCCCTGTCGTTGATCTTGCCCCTGCTGTCCTGCGATTGTGGAGACGTGAGCCTCAAACAGGGATAGCGCGTCAACTGCTACGAACGACGCAAACAGAATCACCAGCAAGAGGATCTTCCAGCGTCGGCGTTCTGGAAACCACAGTGCCTGCAGCAGCCGGCGAATTCGCCCCCAACGACGGTTGGCGCTACTGTGGACGATCACACCAAGGGTAAGAGAGACGAGGAAGGTTGCACCCACAGCGAGCAGGCCCAGAGCCGCTTTTGCGACGATTGGCCATGCCAGAGAAACGATCGGAGACAACATGAAGGGTAGAGCAACTCCGGCCAAGAGACCTACGATCCACCACGGCATGTGCGACTTGCTCCACCTGCGAGGCATGCACAGATGCTACATAAGGTAGCGCCATCCTCCAATGATGATTGCCTCGGCTTCGGGGTCGGGCCTTGACTCTTGAATCGCACTGACCTCACTCCATGCCGAATCTCGCGGGAGCGGACTCGGAAGCGAACGCCTGACTCCCAACCCGCGTGCTAGCCCCACTTACGAACGTCGACAGACGAGGATCTCCTCTTCGCGGATTCGATCGTAGTGGGCCACCCGGTCACGAACAGTCCGTTCGACGAAAAAGGCCTCATCTGCCAGGATCGATTCGAGGAGATCCAGATCGACGCGTCCCGGATGCGACAGGCGACTGGGGTTGACGAGCAGAAGGCCGCCGGGCGCGAGGCTTCGGTGCAGGCTCGAAACGAGGAGCCTCCAATCCTCGACGTGTTGCAGCACGTCGAAGAGGAGCGCTGTGTCCAGGGACGCGTCTTGGATTCCGGCGAGGGTCGGATCACCGTCGGTCCGGACGATGTCAATTCGATCCCGCAACGGCGAGTCAGCGATGCGCCGCTTGAGCTCCTCCAGCTGTGCGGCGCTCCGGTCGAGGGCGATGACTCGGCCTCGCGGTCCGACGACTTGCGCCAACGGAAGGGCGTACGTTCCCGGTCCGCAGCCGAAGTCGAGGACGAGATCGCCTTCCCGGATTCCAATCCGGGTGAGGAAGGCCGCGCCCCGGCCATGCAACCAGGCGTTCATCTCGACACTGGCGTTTCGGTCAGACGGTGTCATGTTCGGTCTCCTCCGCATCGTATCGAATCACGCCGCGAGACCTCCATGTCGCCAAGCGGCAGGTGATGTATTCGATGCGTCAGCGTTGGCTCAGCACGCTCAGCAGCCCCTGCGGAGTTCCAAGGCCGCAATACCCAACTCTGCTTCTCGGAAGACTAGTTCAGAACAGGATTTCATAATCCGGTCGCCGATGTCCCCGCGAAACACGGAATTTACGACCACTTGCAGACGCCGTTTGCAACTGTACTTTCTTCATGACGTGACCGCGCGAGACGGCGCCATCCCATCGAAGACGCACAGGAGGGACAACATGCATGAGATCCGACTGGCGGGGACCCACGAAGAGCTCGGACGGGCCTACGGCGAGTACGTCGCCGAGCGCGAGCTCAACTCCTGGTGGCGCAAGCCGAACGAGCCTGAGCTGGCGTTCACGAAAGCGTGCGAGCAGGCCATCGCGGAACACGCCCCCGGTTACTTGGATGAACTCCGAGCCTTGGCCGAGGCCACCAAGACAGACTACGACGTAGCCCTGTTCAACGTGGTCGTCATCTACCTCGCTGAGAACACGGCCTGCAACGTCTTGGCCGTGTCGGGGAAACAGACGGCGAGTGGGCGGACGGTCTTCGCCAGGAATCACGACTGGGAGGACGAGGACATCGAGTATGTCACGTGCTTCCGAACCGCGCTTACGGATGGCCTGCGACACATCGCGTTCGGCTTCGCCGATCCGGGTCGGTACGACGGGCTGAACGAAGCAGGCTTGGCGATCGGCGGATCGTCGATCCCCTTCTACACGGGGAAGCAGAATCCTGGGTTTCGCATGAACGTTGTCACCCGGTGGGTCTTGGACACATGCCCCGACGTGATGTCGGCGGTGGAGTTCATGAAACGCATCCCGCACATGGAGGGATGCGCGTACCTCCTTGCGGACAAGCCCGGCTGTGTTGCGCGCGTCGAGGTGGCGCCGGAAGGCGTCGAAGCCACGATCACTGACGACGGCATGCTGGCGACGGTCAACAGGTTCCAGTCGGAGGCGATGTCTCCGTACGATCAGCTCTCTGAGAAGGAAGCCTGGGTTCCGGAGTTCCAGCGGCGCATCGAGGCGTGGTACGAGGCGAAGCGAGGGACGATCGACCTCGACGAGGCCATCGCGTTCGCCAGCGACCACGGCGCGGGCATCTGCAATCACGGCGAGCCGAACGTGCGGTGCCCGACGATCTACTCCTGGGTCGGCGAGTTGGGCACCGACGAGCTTCATCTCGCACTCGGCCGCCCGTGCGAGAACGAGTATCGGCTCTACGAGCTGGAAGCCCCATCGGGGGACGAGCGCTCCGGGTGAAACGCGCCCGAGAATCGCAGTCTTCGGCGAGGTTTGGGAAACACGGTACCTCGATCGCTACCGTCCCTGAAACCGGAACTCGAGTACGGCCCGACGACGATGAGTCGGATTTTGGCGTCACACCGTGTATCGTGCGGCGAGAAGAAAGGTTTGATCCTCGGTTGCTCAAGACAGCCTCTGGCGTCGGGCGGACGGCCGTCCAGGGCCGGCGAGACGCGGATCATGTCCGGTAGTTGTCTTTGCAGCCGGGATGTGGTGATATGGCAGAAGACGCTGCGTGGATGGGGCCCATCGCATGGAGGAAGAAACGCTGAGAAACGTTCGCAATCGTGGGCAGACCGACAGCCGCTCGCAGCGGTCCTGGCTACGTCTTGGCGTTGCGACCGGTCTTCTTGTCCTCCTGGCGTTGCTCGTCGGCGGTTGCCGAGGCCGATACGACGACCTCGATCTCACCATGTACCGATACCGGGATACGCGGAACCTGGTGAAGTTCGTGTACGACGCGTCTCGCGTCTTGAGCAGGGAAGGCATGGGCGGTCTGTCGTCCTTCCCGAGCCATCGCGAGCAGTACAGAACGACGGATTACTACCTATACGTTTACGACGCGACGGGAACGAACCTGTTCCACGCGGGGATGGAGGAACTCGAGGGCCGGAACCTCTGGGACGTGACCGACAAGGACGGCAAGCCGGTTTTCCGGCAGGTTGTCGATGCGCTCGACAACGCGAGCAATCCCCACGCTTGGGTTCACTACTCGTGGTGGGAGCCGGGGCGGTTCTATCCGGTCCCGAAGTCGTCCTGCCATTTCAGGGTCGCCACGCCGGAGGGAGATGTGCTAATCGTCGGCGGAGGCCTCAACTACCCGCACGAGGAACAGGAGTTCATCCGGATCGTCGTGGACGACGCCGTGGGGCTGATCGGGGAGGAGGGGGCGGAGGCGCTCTCCGAGATCGCAGATCCGACGTCGGAGTACAACTATCGCGATGTCCGCGTCTTCGCCTTCCGTCGAGACGGTGAGATGCTGATCTCGTCTGCCATCAACAGCACCTTCTCTCAAACCAACCTTCTGCAGTGTGCCGACGAAGTCGGGCACAAGCCGTTCGTGGCGGCGCTCGAACAACTCGAGTCGTCGGACACCGTGTGGGAAGTCTTCATGGCGAAGTCTCCGTACCAGAGACGGCTGATTCGCAAGAGCTTGTACATACGCAAGACCGCGCTCTTGAGCGAGACGATCTACGTGGCAGCGATCACGGACCTGCCGGAACCGCCGTACTAGGATCGGAGGTTCCCATGGCGAGAGGAGCCGGACAACGCGGATACGGAGTGAACGAGGTCCCGCCGGCAGCGCATCTGGTGGTTTCGTCGCTCCAACACGTTCTTCTGATGGTGAGCTCTCTCGTGATTCCGATCCTGTTCGCGAGCCAGCTCAGCGGATCGCCGGAATTCACAGCCAGTTTGATCGCGTTTTCAATGCTCGCAGCCGGTTTGGGATCGATCGTCCAATCGGTCGGATTGCCGTTCATTGGGTCCGGGTACTTGTGCCCGAACGTCTGTGGCCCCTCCTATTTCAGCGTCTCCCTGTCCGCCGCCTGGGTCGGCGGTGTGCCGCTCATGCGGGGGATGATCATCGTCGCTGGCCTGGTCGAGATGATGATCGCCCCGATCATCCAGAGGCTGCGCAAGGTTTTCCCTACCTACGTCGTCGGGCTGGTCGTGGCGATGGTCGGCGTGAGCATCCTCGCGCCGGCGATTACGTCGTTCTTCGGACTCGCCTTCCGAGAGGACGCCATTCGAAGCGCCGACATGCTCGTCGGCCTGTTCTCTCTGATGATCATGGTGCTCGCCAATCTGTGGGGAAAGCGGCTTGCGAGGATGTACTGCCTGCTCATAGGGATCGTCGCTGGGTGGATTCTGGCTGCGATCCTTGCTCCCGAATACTGGTACGACCTTGTCGCGGCCAAGGAGATGCCGGTCCTGGCTGCGCCCTCGATGGGGCCAACGTTCGGTGGGATCGCATTCGATCTCAGGATGGTCATTCCGTTTGTCGTCATCGCCATCAGCGGCTCGCTGAAGTCGCTCGGCAATCTTCTTGCCGCCCAAGGGATTTCGGAGCCCGATCTGGACGAAACGGACTTCACTCCCATTCGGAAGGGGCTCCTCGCGGACGGCTTCTCGACGGCACTTGCGGGACTGCTCGGAGGCATGGCGGTCGACACGTCGTCGAGCAACGTCGGCCTGGCCGGCGCGACGAAGGTTCCGAGTCGGTGGATCAGCGTCGGCGCGGGTGTCATCTTTGTGATCCTCGCGTTCTTCCCCAGGCTCATCACGGTTCTCTCGTTGATGCCCAAACCGGTGATGGGGGCCTCGCTGATCTTCGCCGGAAGCTTCATGGTCTGTACGGGTCTTCGGCAGATGTTCGACAAGCCGTGGGACGCGCGGAAGACCTTCGTCGTCGGCATCGCGTTCTTCTTCGGAATGAGCACGGCCTTCTTGCCCAGCCTGTATGCACGTGCGCCCCACGTCGTCCAGACTCTGTTCACCGATCCGCTTCCTACGGCGACGATCGTCGCCGTCGTTCTGAATCAGGTCCTCAACCTGGACCTCGTCTTTCGAAGACGAACGCGGACATCCGGGGGCGCAGACGGCGAGGCAGAGGGAGGTGGGGAGTAGGATGTCTTGGGTTCAGAGCTTCATCTTGAATCCTCGATGCCTGCCGCTTCGCAATGACATTGACCGTTGAGAAGTGGAGACCAAGATAGTCTGCGACGTCTCGAAGCCTGTAGTGGCGAACACGGACTGTGGAGGGTGATCCCATCGTACCACGCTGGCTGAGTCGCTCGGAATCGAGAACATACGACCGCGGTATGGCGGTGACGACTGTCTTCAGTCAGTTCCAAGCGTCCCCCATGGGCAACGGGCGCACTTCGGTCCCAAATGCTGCTTGAATCTGCATTTGCGCTCGGTACTCTCCACAGCGGGAGGTAGGGATGAGCCAGCGAATCGAGACGCGCGACGACCTTCTCGGCTTCTATCGAACGCAAACCGAGGTCACCGATCCGGGACCTCACGCAGGAGCGTACGCCGGCCTGCCCGAAGGGATCCCGGAGCTCTGCCGGGCGATCCAGCGAAACGTGATCCACATGTGGTGGATCGGCGAACAGACGTACGGGTTCACGAGGGAGGAGCTGGAAGGCGAAGGGCGCAAGATTCTCGACGAGATCAGCCTCCGATCGGTTGGCGACATGCTGGACTGGATCCTCCGGGAATCGGGTGACACATACCGTATCTCTCTTGTGGAATCGGGTGACGGAATCGGGTGACACATACCGTATCTCTCTTGCAGATTGCGGTTTGGGCCCTTCGATTCCCCTATTCATTGCTCACAAGACGGAGTCTTCGCGCCATGAGGCAGTACAGCAGGGCAGACATGCCCGCCACAATCGCCAAGTTCGCGGCATACGCCTTCGGATCTACAGCTCCAAGCATCGAGGTACGCAGGTTCTCCGCGAGATAGGTTGTTGGGACGAAGCGGGCGACGACTCTGAGAATGGCAGGCAGTTGGTCAATTGGGAAGTACACCGGTGCGCACATGTACAGAAGGAAGCTCACGGCGATGCTAAGCACCGATCCTTGCTCGATCCGTCGTGCGTAGAGCCCGATGAACGCACCGATCGGAATCAGCGCAAGAATACACGTGACTCCCGAGAGGAAGAAGAAACCGTTCAAGAATGACCGGAACCCCAGTGCTGAAAGGACAATCAGGAACAGCGCGAACAGGGGCAGCTGAATTGTCAGGTAGTAGAGCACGATCCCGAAGACCAGTGAACCGCCATGAATCGGAAGTGACCGGAAACTCACGAAGCCTCCCGATAGGCGAAGCTGGACGAGATACTGCCCCAGGCTGGTCACCGATATTCCTAGGTACCCAGCCAGAAGTGAGCCGCTGAGTAGGAAGGGCATTCGTTCGTGCGCTTGCGGACCGATGTTCATCACGAGGAAGAAGAGAAGGAGCAGCGGGAAAGCGATCGAGAGCGTGTACGTGAAGGGCCCCCAGAAGCGCATACTACGCAAGAAGACACGGCACAAGACGATCGAATCCCAGACCAATCGGATAACTCTCAAGTTGCCCCCTTCCTTCGCACAGCCTCCAAGTAGTAGCTCTCCAGGCTGCCCCTCTCGATCTTGATCTCTCTCGACATTCGTGCGAGTCTACCAATGCCCCGCTGAAGGGCGTCGAGAAGCACCGAGGATCTTCCGCTTGCGACGAGGCAACGCTGTTCAGCATCGTACTGGCCACAGACGCCCATCTGGGTCAATGCCTCTTCCAACGCGCCCTCCTGGCCGCGAACCGGATCGATTCTTATGCTGACCAGCGCCTCTGCCTCGGCCTCTTCTGCCAGCACCTGGAAGTCTCCTTCCTTGACCCACTCTCCGTCGACCATGATCGCGTAGCGATCCATGTGAGTCTGTACCTCCGCCAGGTTGTGGGAGGCAACGAGAACGGCTGCACCGCGCTCCTGGTGGTGATGGATCTGCCTCCAGACCAGGCGGCGGTGGACCGGATCCAGCCCTGCCGTCGGCTCGTCAAGCAGGAGAAGCGGAGGCTCCGGAAGGAGTGCAAGGCTGACTCCCAGGAGGCGGCGGTATCCACCAGATATCCGATCCAAACGCTTCTTCAGTACTGGTTCCGTTTGCAGCGCTGAGGAGATCTCCCTGATCCGAGCTGTCAGCGCCTTCTTGTCCATCCTCCGAAGACGGCCCAAGAAGTAGAGCGCCTCGAAGAACGTCAGCTCGCTCAATCCGGATAGATGCTGGGGCTGATAGCCGATCTTCGCCTTGACCTTCCTCGGGTCTCGACGTGCGTCTAGTCCACAGACTCGGATGGTGCCGGACGTTGGGCGTAGTAGTGCCGAGATCTGACGGATGAGGGTCGACTTGCCAGCTCCGTTGGGTCCCATAACACAAACGAACTCTGACTCATCAAGAGAGATGGACAGGCTCCGATTGGCTACGGTGCCGGACTTGTATCGCTTGTACAGATTGTGAATCTCGAGGACGTGCGTGCCGCTCTCCACGCGCTGCACCATCACAGACAGGTCGCCAACGTACTCGTTGGCTCCATGTGCTTCACGTCCTGCAAAGTCGAGATCCGCACGAACTCAGGGTAGGCCTCCTCATAGAACGCCTTCTCGCACGAGTGGTGCCCTAACACAGCCGACACGTACTCACACCCGCCTCCGCAGAACGGTGCCCATTTACACGTTTCGCATGCACGGGGCAGTTCCTGAACGAGGTACTGCAGATACCGCGGGCTCAGCCCGACTGCCGGCAGCGTACCTTTCGCGTGCCCGGGCATGCCCAAGAAACCCGCGCACGAATAGACATCGCCGGAAGGATCAAACATGGCAGCCCACTCGACGTGAAGACCGCAGGGGAAAAAGTCGGGGAAGACGCTGACCCTGAATCCGTTCTTCGCCAGCACTTGCCAGAGCGTCATGAACACACGTGCCTTCTCCTTGCCTTGGAGAACGTATTGGTTCCAGTTCTCGAGTGGGTGGAATGCTGGGACTACTGGTGCGACATAGACCGAGACCTGCTTGGCCTCAGAGATGGCAGGTCTTGCAGCGAGTTCCTCGATCAGTTCACCAGCAGAGTCTGCGTTGCTCGAGTCGACATTGATGCGAATCTCCAATGGGCGTGCACCCCTCGATCTGGTCCAGTCGTAAGTAGAGAATCGGTTCGAAAGGAGAGCATGGACGGATGAAGAGGAGCCGATTCACTGAGGAGCAGATCGTGACGATCCTGGCCGAGG
>Ga0180432_10012197_pt1 | contig 10021 bp, 6 predicted proteins | sample SS_ome_10_FD_132414 | JGI IMG/M metagenome (GOLD analysis project Ga0180432, IMG submission 132414) | Hypersaline lake sediment archaeal communities from the Salton Sea, California, USA - SS_1_MS_2 metaG | ecosystem: Environmental > Aquatic > Non-marine Saline and Alkaline > Hypersaline >...
CGACGGCACGGTGGCGCTGGCGCGGAGCTTCGTGCCGGCCGCCGAGGCGCGGGGCTGGCGGATGGTCGTGCTCGACCTCGCCGAGGGCGGCAAGCTGGCCGCGCTCAATGCCGGCGACAGGGCCGTTTCGGGCCGAAACAGGGTCTATCTGGATGCCGATATCACCTGCGACCCGGCGCTTCTGGGGCAGTTGCGCGCGGCGCTCGACACCCCGGCGCCGCGCTACGCGACCGGCCGGATCGCCGTCGCCCCGGCGCGAAGCTGGGTGACCCGGCGCTACGCCTCGGTCTGGGCGCGGCTGCCCTTCGTGACCGGCGGCGCGGTCGGCGCGGGGCTGTTCGCGGTGAACCCGGCGGGGCGCGCGCGCTGGGGCGATTTCCCCGCGATCATCTCCGACGACACCTTCGTGCGGCTGCAGTTCTCGCCCGGCGAGCGCATCGAGGTGCCGGCGCGCTACCACTGGCCGATGGTCGAGGGGTTCTCGAATCTCGTCCGGGTCCGGCGCCGGCAGGACGCCGGCGTGACCGAGTTGCAGGGGCTGCACCCGGAGCTTTTCGGCAACGAGGGCAAGGCGCCGGTGACGGCGGGCGTTCTGTGGCGCCTGGCGCGGGCGGTGCCGCTGGGCCTGGCGGTCTACCTGGCGGTGCATGTCGCGGTCCGGCTGCGGCCGGCCTCGGGCGGCTGGACGCGGGGACGCTAGGCTTTCGCGGATGGTGTAACTCTTTACCCCGGCGTGCTAGGCAGGGCGGGCGATTGCAGCGGATGATTTCGGCCGGGCGCCCGGGTTCCGGCGCCTGGGCCCCGGCGATCCGGAACAGGTGATTTCGGGACAGGTGATTTCGGGACGATGATGAACGGATTTCGGCGGCAGGATCTGCGGCGGCGGCGCGCCGGCACGGGGGGCGGGGCTGATGCCGAACGGATTCGCCTACCTGGTGCTGCTGTCCTGGCCGCTGGTCGCGATCGTGCTGTTCCGGGTCATGTCGCTGCCCCGGGCGATCGCCTGGACGATCATCGCGGGCTACCTGCTGTTGCCGGCGCGGGCGGGGATCGACCTGCCGCTGCTGCCGGCGCTCGACAAGACGCTGATCCCGGCGCTGTCGGCCGCGGTGCTGACCTGGGTGAAGCTGCGCGATCCCCGGACCGCCCCCGCGGTGCCGGCCGCGCCGCGGGTCCGGATGCTGCTGCTGGTGCTGTTCGGGCTGGTGCTGGTATCGCCCTTCGCCACCGCCCTGACCAATGCCGAGCCGGTGATCATCGGCGAGGGCGCGCTCTACATTCCCGGGATCCGGATCTACGACGCGCTGTCGGACGTGAACCAGATGCTGGTGATGCTGATCCCGTTCCTGCTGGCGCGCCGGTTCCTGGCGACCGAGGCCGATCACGCGGTGCTCTTGAAGGTCATCGCGCTGGCCGGGATCGCCTATTGCCTGCCGATCTTCATCGAGGCGCGGCTGAGCCCGCAGCTCAACGTCTGGATCTACGGCTTCTTCCCGCATTCCTTCTCGCAGCACATCCGGGGCAGCGGCTACCGGCCGCTGGTGTTTCTCAACCACGGGCTCTGGCTGGCGATCTTCATGGCCTCGGCGGTGCTGGCCGCGGCGGCGATGTTCCGGATCCGCCGGGATCGCGGCGACCGCATCGGCTGGATCCTGATGGCCGTGTTCCTGCTGGCCAGCCTGGTGCTGGTGCGCTCGCTCGGCGCCTTCCTGATCACCGTCACCCTGCTGCCGGTGATGCTGATGGCCGGGCCGCGGGGCAAGGTGCTGGTCGCGGCGCTGCTGGCCGGGCTGGTGCTGTTCTACCCGCTGTTGCGCGGCTCCGGCCTGGTGCCGGTCGACCGGATCGCGGCGACGGTGGAAAGCGTCGCGCCGGCGCGGGCGGAATCCTTCGAGTTCCGTCTCGTCAACGAGGACGAACTGCTCGAACGCGCCAATCTCAAGCCGTTCTTCGGCTGGGGCGGCTGGGGCCGGCCGTTCATCTACGACGAGGACGGCGAGAACCAGAGCACGCCCGACGGCGCCTGGATCATCGTGATCGGCCAGGGCGGCTGGATGCGATACCTGGCGATCTTCGGGCTTCTGTCGATGCCGATCGTCATCCTGTGGTGGCGCGCCGGACGGGTCCGGCCGGGGCCGGCCAGCGCCGGTCTGGCGCTGGTGCTGGGCGCGGGGCTCGTCGACCTGCTGCCGAACGGCACGGTGACGCCGCTGACCTGGCTTCTGGCCGGGGCGGTGGCCGGCCGCGCGCAGGCCCTGCAGGCCGCCGGGCCCGAGGAGCCGGAGCCGGAGCCGGACCGCGCCGGCCGCGTCCGCAGGACGGGCAAGGAGCGCCCGGCCCGGCCCCCGCGACGGCGCGAACCGGCGGTGCCGGTCCGCGCGGCGCCGGTCAGAAGGGCAACTCGACCGCGGTGAGGATCGCGCCGGTCACGCACAGGATGGTGACCAGCCAGATCCAGTCCTCGCGCAGCGCGGCGCCCAGCGTGCGCCGCACCGCCATGAGCTTGACCACCTCTCCCGACAGCGGCGCGAGGATGCTGGCCGCGATCGCGCCGCCGGCGCCGCCCGCCATGTAGCCCAGCGGGATCGCGATGCAGATCGCCCCGGCGCTCACCGCGTTGGCCAGCATCAGCCGCGGCGTGTCGCCCTGCATCACCAGCAGCTGGCTGAAGATCGTGAACCTCTGGCGCAGCACCAGCACCGCCATCAGCGGCATGAACTCTCCCGCCGGGCGGTATTCCGAGGTGTAGAGCAGCGCGATCAGGTGGTCGCCGGCGAACAGGAAGAACAGGAAACCGGCCAGGCAGACCACGTCGAGCACCAGCGTGGCGTTGCGAAACAGCCGCGGCAGATCCTCGGCGCGGTTGCGCTGGATCTCCGACAGCACCGGCAGGCCGACCTGGTTGCTGATCATGCCGATCACCGTGATGCAGGCCTGCACCCAGAGGCTGGCGATCACGTAGAGGCTGAAGGAGATCGTGGACAGCAGCGAGCCGATGATCAGCCGGTCGGCATTGGCGGCCAGGAAGCTGAAGCCCGAGGAGCCGATCAGCCATTTGCCGAACTGCCAGAACTGGTCGCGATACGCCCGGTTCCAGGCCGGCCGCATCCGCGGACCCTCGAACATCACGTGGCTGAGCGCGGCGCTGCAGGCGGCGGTGACCACGCCGCCGATCAGCAGCGCCCAGACCGTGGGATGAAGGCTGGCGATGCCGATCATCACGACGAGGCCGAGGATCTGCGAGGACAGTTCCAGCACCACGAACTGGCGCATCTGCATCCGGCGGGTGGCGAGATGCATGTTCACCGAGCGCAGGGATTGCAGCAGCATCGACACGGCCGAGACCATCACCAGCCAGGGCAGCAGCGGATCGGCATAGACGGTGCCGGGCGCGGCGAGGCCGGGGGCGAACAGCCACAGCCCGAGGCCGCAGGCCAGGATCACCAGCGCGATCACCGCGCCGCGCACCACCTGGACGGTCCAGGCGGTGCGCAGGAACACCGGGTCGTCGATGCTCTCGGCGCGGATGATGCTTTGCCGGATGCCGATGTCCGACAGCATCAGCACCCCGGACTGGATCATCGTCACCATCGCCATCAGGCCGAAGGCCTCGGGAAACAGCAGCCGCGCCAGGATCAGGTTGCCCGCCAGCCGCAGGATGTTGCTCAACCCGAGATTGGCGAAGCTCCAGGCGCCCATCACCAGCGACCGGCGCCCGAGCCCGCCCTGCGGCAGCCGGGTCGAGATCATCCTCAGTAATGCCATCGCGCCCAGATCCTCGAACGGCTGCCCGATACCCTCAGGTAGTTTGCCTATCTCGCCGAGGCGTAAACGGGAACGCCTTTCCCCGCGGCGGCGGCGAAAAAGCCGGGCTCAGGGCCGTGCCGCGGCCGCCAGCGCCTCCAGCGTGACCTCGCCGTCGTCGAAGCGGACGATCTCGATCCCGGTCACGAATTTCGATCCGCCGGGCCCGGTCAGGCGATGGCCCGCACCCTCCGGTTCCAGCCGGTAGTCCGCCGCCCGGCCGGCCAGCACCAGCCGGTCGGCGGCGCCGGCGCCGCCGCTGATCCCGTCGCGGCCCGGCCCGGGCACGAAGACGTCGTCGCCGGCGCTGCCGATCAGGTAATCCTCCTCGGCGGTGCCGACCAGCAGCTCGGCCGCGCCGCCGCCGGTCAGGATCACGCCCTGCCGGAAGGCCGGGTTCGGCCCGTCGCCGAACCAGGGCGCGGTGCCGCGGCCCCGGTCGCGCAGGAGCTCGGCGCGCGGATTGCGGTCGCCGGGATGGCTCAGCAGCCCCCAGGATCCCCAGCGGCTGGGGGCCTCGGTCTCGGTGAACTGCATGAAGGGCCCGTCGCCGACCTCGGCCCAGGCATCCCAGAGCTGCCCGTAGAGATCCGCCATTTCGGGGCTGCGCACGAACCCGGTCAGAACCTCGGTCAGGGTCTGGACCTGGTCCTGGGTCAGGCCGCGCACGGCGAAGCTGTGATGCAGGTGCTGGCCGCCCTCGTAGGCGACGAGCGCGAGCCCGTGGCGGTCGGCGATGGCCTTTTGCTGGATCCAGGCCTCGCGGATCTGCGGCACCGAGCCGGGATAGCCGGGATCGGCCAGCCGGTCGCGCAGGAAGCCGGCGACATCGACGGCGGGATCGGCGATCGCCTCGAGAAGCCCGGCCCTGAGCGTCTCGTCGCGCACCGTGGCGCCGCCGAAATAGGTCGTGATCGCCAGCGCCTCGAACACCGTCGCGGGATCGACATAGGTTCCGGGCTCGTTCGTCCGCCACACGACCGGGTCCATCAGCCGTTCCGACAGCCAGGTGTTGACGGTATGCCCGCCGATCACGTTGACCAGCCGGGCCTCGGCCCCGGCGCCGAAGACCGCCTCCCAGATCAGCGCCGTCTCGGTCGCCCGCTTGGCGTAATAGTCGAAGGCCGTCTCCTCGCCCCAGGCCGCCACCGCCCGGTCGCGCAGCCAGCGAAACTGTCGGAACGCGCCGTTCCAGGCCTCGTTGGAATACTCGACATGCACCCGGAGACGCGGGTCGAGATGGTCGCGCACGTAAGTGGCGAAGGCGCGGATGTAGTCGTCGGTCGCCTGGTGCGGGATCGTGAACCAGGGCTCGGCGCCGGTCTCGTTGGCCAGCCGCACCATGATCTCCAGCGGCACGCCGTCTTCCGTGGCCCAGGTGAAATCCGTCACCAGCGGCCGGTCGGCCCAGTCCGCCTGGGCGGAGTTGTTGGCATGCATCCAGTCCATGAAGCGCAGCTCGCGCGCCTCGGCCACCAGCGCCAGCCAGTCGGGATCGAAGATCGCCCCGGCGTCGTGCAGCGCCAGGTCCTCCTCGCGCAGGATCGAGATGTCGCGGATATGGTCGCCGGTGCCGCGGGGATCGGTGGCGGTGATGTCGAGCCGGATCGTGCCGCCGGTGGGGGTTTCGAACACGATCCGGCCGGCCCGCTCACTGCGCACCCGGGCATCGCCGCCCAGCTCGATCCGGCCGCTGCCGGCATAGGTCAGCACGTAGGTTCCGGCCCGGTCGCGCGCGGCGTCGGACTCCCTGTCGCCATGCCAGATCGTGCCGATCGAGGCGAGACCCGGGGGCAGCCGCAGCGGCCAGCCGTCGGGGTCGAGATAGCCGCCGTCGCGGATCTCCTCGTAGGTCATGCCGCCCCATTGCCCGGGCCGGTGGCCGATCCAGGGCCGCATCATCCGGGCGAGATCGAGGAACGGCCGCGCGGTGCTCCAGTCCGCCACCCGGGCCAGGCCGAAGGACAGCACCGGATCGTCCAGCCCCGCCGCGCCGGTCACCGACGCGGGATCGGGGATCGCCGTTTCCGCGGCGAGCGGCGCCACGGTGCCGGCGGCGACGGGGTCGGCCGACGCGGCGGCCGGCAGCGCGGCGAGACCCGCGAGCAGGCGGCCGGCAAGCAGGATCGCGGATCGTTTCGGCATCGACGGTCCCTTCAGCGCGGCCGGGGCCGGCCCCCGGTTCGTCTCGTGGTTCGTCCTGCGGGTCGCCTCAGGCCCGGTAGTCGTAGCCATAGGCCAGGTCGGGATCGACATGATGGCACTTGTTCAGCACGATCCCGGTCACGTTGGTGTTGGCCGCCAGTTCCTGTTCGGCGATGTCGGCCTGTTCCAGCGTCGTGGTGCCGGCCGCGACCACCAGCATCGCGGCGTCGACCCGGTCGAGAAAGCCCAGCGTGTCGTCGCCGGCGCCGAGCGGCGGCATGTCGAACAGCATCACGTCGGGCGCGTAGGTCTGTTCCAGCCCGGCCAGCACCTCGGTGATCCGGGCGCCCTGCAGCAGTTCCGCCGAGTTTTCCACCGGTTCCTGGTTGGCGCCGAAGGCGAGGTTCTCGCCGTGGCGCACCAGGTGGTCGGCGGCCGGATCCTCGCCCGACAGCGCGCGGGCGAACATCATCGGCCGGACCAGGCCGAGGGTGCGGGCCATCGCCGGGCGGCGCAGGTCGGCCTCGATCACCAGGGTGCGCATCTCCGCCTGCCGGGCGAGGCTGAAGGCGAGGTTGACCGTGATCATCGTCTTGCCGCAGGCCGGCCCGGGCGAGGTGATCGCCAGCCGCTTCCAGCCATTGGCCTTCATCTGCTTGATCAGCCGGGTGCGCATCACGTCGAAGGGCGTGGCCTGCGGCCCGGGATCGAGCGTCACGATCCGGCTCGCGGCCAGCCGCCGGGCGTCGGGCTCGTAGACCGGCAGATCCCGCCAGGCGGCGGCGACGTCATGCGCCGGCGCGTCGGCGGCGACGGCGTAAAGCTCGGGCGCGGCGCTGCCGGTCCGGGCGCCGCCCTCGGCCGCGAGCCGGCGGTCGCGCGCCGCCCGCGCCTTCTGGATCGCCGATTGAATCCGCTCCATCGGGGGCCTCCTATCCGTTGCCCAGGCCGAACCGGGCGGCCAGCCCGCCGAGCCCGAGGCTGTCCAGCGCCTGCCCGGCCAGAAGGTCGAGCGGCAGGTAGTGGACATGCACGACATACAGCGCCGCCGGGATCCCGGCGAGGATCAGGATCACGATCCCCCAGATCAGCAGCCGCCGGCGCAGGATCTCGCCGCGGGTGCTGATGTAGGGGATCGTCGCGAAGGGCGTGATGCCAAGCCGGTTGGTCAGTTCCGCCGGACGCTGGATCGTGCTGGTGAGAAATTCCAGGATCACCACCACCGCGGCGCCGAGCGCGATGCCGCCGCCGGCGCCGGCCGCCATGATCATCTTGCGGTTCGGGCTGTCGGGCTCGCTCGGGATCCCGGCCTGTTCGATCACCGTCACCCGCTGGCCGCGCGACAGCACCTCGATCCGGTCGCCGGTCGCGGCGGCGGACTGGCGCTCCACGGCCTGGTTGTATTGCAGCTGGATGTTCTCGTAGTCGCGCTCCAGCGCCGAGAGCGCCACCGCGTTGCCCGGCGTTTCCTCGATCGTGCGCTGCAGCTCGGCCAGCTCGGTCTCGATCATCCTGACCTGCTCGGCGAGGAATTCCATCTGCGCGTCGATGTCGCCGACCTGGATGTCGAAGGCGGTCAGGCCGAGATCGGGGTTTTCCCCGGCCTCGAGGGCGAGCTGCTCCTCGAGCTGCGCGACGCGCGCCTCCAGCAGCGTCACCCGCGGATTGCTGGGCGAGTAGACCACCAGCGCCGAGGCCAGTTCCGAGCGCAGCTGCTGCAGCTGGCGTTCCTCGGGCGACAGCATCTCCTCGGCGATGTCGACCCGGCCGGTACGGTCGTAAAGCTCGACCAGCCGGTCGCGGCGGTCGCGCAGGCTGGCCAGTTCGCGCTCGGTCTGCAGCAGCCGCTCCTGCAGCGTGGTCTGCCGGTTGCGGCGGAATTCCAGGCTGTCGGGCAGTGCCTCGCGGTTCTGCATCTGGAACTCGAGGATCCGCGCCCCGGCCCGGCCCAGGTCCTCGCCCAGCCGCGCCACTTCCTGTTCGAAGAAATCGAGCGTCTGGCCGGTGGTGGCGGTGCGCAGCTCGACGCTTTCCTCGAGGATCTGGGTCACGATCGCGTTGGTCACGCGGGCCGACAGCTCCGGGTCCGAGGCCGGGAAGCTGACCCGCACGAAGGAGGCGGTGTCGGCGGTGCGCACCTGCCAGGCCGGCGGCAGCACGATCTCGACGCGCTCGCGCATGTTCTCGACGATCAGGTCGGGCGTCATTTCCGGGGAGTCGCGGTAGATCGCGTTCTCCCGCGCCAGGTCGAGCAGGTTGGCCCGCGACATGATGTGCTGCTGGATGATCCCCAGCAGTTCGATCGCCGAGGCCTGCACCGTGGATTCGGCCAGTTCGCCGGGGATCTGCGGCGATTCGACGACCAGCACCGCCTCCGCCCGGTAGACCGGCGGCAGCGTCAGCGCCAGGCCGAGGCCGAGGCCGGCGCCCAGCACCGAGAACAGCAGGAAGTAATGCAGCCGGCTGAAGAACCGCGAGACGTAGAAGCCGATGTCGAGGGTCATGGTGCTCATGGTGCCGTCTTCTCCCGCACGGTCGCCCCGCCGCCGAAGAACACCCCGTCGTCGAGCACCCGCTGCACGGTCAGCCGCATCACCCGCTTGCGGCCGTCGTTGAAGGCATAGACCAGGGCGTAGTCGCACAGCTGGTTGACGAGCCGGGGCACCCCCCCGGTCGCCTCGTGAATGAGTTCGGTCGCGGCCGGGCTGAAGAAGTTCTTCTCCGATCCCGCGACCTTGAGCCGGTGGCCGATGTACTGCCGCACCGTCGCCGCATCCATCGAGGGCAGGTGGAAGGTGGCCGAGATCCGCTGCGCGAACTGGGTCATGTTCGGGGCCCGCACCATGTCGCGCAACTCCGGCTGGCCGACCAGCAGAAGCTGGATCAGCTCGTCCTTGTTGGCGTTGATATTGGTGAACATCCTGAGTTCTTCCAGCGCCTCCTGGCCGAGGTTCTGCGCCTCGTCGAAGATCAGGAGCACCCGGTGGCCCTTGGCGTATTCCTCGATCATGTAGGACTGGAAGGCGGCGAAGAGATCGACGTAGTCGGTCTTCGGATCGACGGGATGGTCGAGCGCCATCAGCACCCAGCGCAGCAGCTCGCCGCGGCCGCCCTGGGCATTGGCGACCAGGCCGATCTTCAGGTCGTCGCCGAGCTGGCGCAGAAGGTACTGCAGAAGCGTGGTCTTGCCCGCGCCGACCTCGCCGGTGATCAGCGTGATCGGCGCCTTGGTCAGCAGCCCGTATTCGAGCATCGTGTAGGTCGAACGGTGGATCGGCGACCAGAACATGAAGTCGGGATCGGGCAGCAGGGAAAACGGCCGCTCGCTGAGCCCGAAATGCTCGGTATAGATATCGAGAGAACTGATCATCGTTCCTTGGCGGATATGGGGCCGCCGTATCCTTCGTTCAATTCGCCCAGCTATATAGGGACGATCGCCTTACTAATCCGTTCGAACAGGCCATCGACAGCGCTCCGGCGGCCCAACAGCGCTGCCATAGCGGGTTTTGGGGGTGGGTTCACGTTGAAAATGCGCGCCGGGGCGCACGATCACTTGTATTCGATGATTCCCGCCGGCCGGCCCCGCCGGCGGCGCCAGTGATATTCCAGCGCGCCCTGCGCCTCGGCGAATTTCGCCGCCGTCAGCAGCGCCGCGCGCTCCCAGGCCGCGCGGCCGCCGCCGTCGCGCAGCGCCAGCCGCGCCACCTGGGCGGGATAGACCAGCGCGGCGAGCAGCGCGGCCGGGCCGAGCGCCGCCGCCGCGGCGAGAATCGCCGCCGGCAGCGCCGCGCCCCAGGCCAGCGCGCGCCGGGTTTCCGCGACGCAATGCCGCTCCGGCGGGGCGCCGTGCAGCGCCGCGCCCTCGGCATAGGCATGGCCCGAGCGGCGCATCCGCTGCCAGAACTGGCCGAACCGGGTCATCGCCGCGTCATGCAGCGTCATCTCGGCATCGAGCCGCCGGATCCGCCAGCCCCGGGCGCGCAGCCGCACGCACATCTCGGGCTCCTCGCCGGCGATCAGCGCCGGGTCGTAGCCGCCGACCGCGTCGAGCGCCGCCATCCGGATCAGCGCG
>Ga0180432_10012199_pt1 | contig 10021 bp, 8 predicted proteins | sample SS_ome_10_FD_132414 | JGI IMG/M metagenome (GOLD analysis project Ga0180432, IMG submission 132414) | Hypersaline lake sediment archaeal communities from the Salton Sea, California, USA - SS_1_MS_2 metaG | ecosystem: Environmental > Aquatic > Non-marine Saline and Alkaline > Hypersaline >...
CCGTGGGCAGGCTCGCACCGAGTGGGAGATCGTCGACGACCTGATCCGGCGGATGGCCGGCCGCACAGCGGTGTTCGCCGCCCTTGCGGTGGCCCGCGCGTCGGCCGGGCTCTTCGGACGGCGGCTGAGCACCCGGCCGGTGATCGACACCCTGATCAGGATCAGCAGCGGGGGTGACTGGTTCGGCCTGCGGCCCGGCGGGCTGTCCTTCCGGCGGCTGGCCGAGGACTTGCCGCACGGCGCCGTCCTGGACGAGCACCTGCCCACCGGCACACTTCGCGGAGCGGTGGCCTACCCCAACCGGAGGATGCGGTTACGCCACGACGAGCTCGCCCAACAGATTCGGGAATTGGACCGCAGACCGGATCCCGGCGGGTTCCCGCTCCGTCTGATCGGTGTGCGCGAGGCGCGCTCGGAGAACTCGTGGATGCACAACGCGCCGTTGTTGATGCGCGGTGACCGCGGGCCGAGGGCGCTGATGCACACCGACGACGCCCGGCAGCGGGGCATCGCCGAGGGCGACCCGGTCGCGGTGCGCTCCCCGCACGGCAAGATCGAACTCCGGGCAACCCTGACCGAGGACATCGTCGCGGGCGCCGTCGCGATCCCGCACGGCTGGGGGCACGACGGCCGGGGCGGCTGGCGGGTCGCGAACCGAGCGGGCGGGGTCAACGTCAACGACCTCACCTCCAGCGACCCCGATGACGTCGAGACGCTGTCGGGGATGGCCTGGCTCAGCGGCGTCCCGATCGAGGTGGAGCGATCCCGGTGACGCGTGCCCTCGACGAACTCGGCTTCTACCTGCTGGCGGGCGCGGGCGGAGAAGGCCCCTCGACGTTGATGCAGGAGGCCCGACGTGGCGAGGAACTGGGCCTGGGGACCGCGTTCATCTCCGAGCGGTGGAACCTCAAGGAGGCCGCGTCGCTGACCGGTGCGGCCTGCGCGGTGACCGAGCGCATGCGGATCGCCACTGCCGCGACCAACCCCAACATCCGTCATCCGTTGGTCACCGCGTCGTGGGCGACCACCATGCACCGGCTTTCGGCCGGCAGGTTCACCCTCGGGGTAGGCCGCGGGATCGCCGCCATCTACAGCGCCTTCGGCATCCCGCCGGTGACCACCGCGCAGATGGCCGACTTCGCCGACCTCATGCGCCGGTTGTGGCGCGGGGAGGTGATCGTCGGCCACGACGGCCCGATGGGCCGGTACCCGATCCTGGCCCTGGACACCGACTTCGATGAGGAGATCCGGCTGGCACTGGTGGCCTTCGGGCCGAACACCCTCAAACTCGGCGGCCGGCTGTTCGACGACGTCATCCTGCACACCTACTTCACGCCCTCAACGCTCATCCGCTGTGTGCGGACCGTCAAGGAAGCCGCCGAGCGAGCCGGTCGGGACCCCGCCCGGGTGCGGGTCTGGTCAGTTCTGGCCACCGTCGGCGACCACCTGTCCGAGGAGTTGCGGTTGACGAAGACCGTCGCCCGACTGGCCACCTACCTCCAGGGCTACGGAGAGCTGATGGTGGCCACCAACCATTGGGATCCCCTGGTACTCCAACGCTTCCGGGCAGACCCTGTGGTGCAGTCCATCGGTGGCGGCATCGACGCGAAGGCGACCGCTGAGCAGATCGCCCACATCGCCGGCCTGATCCCCGACGAGTGGCTGGAGCCCGCCGCAACCGGGTCACCGGGGCAGTGCGTGCAGCGCATCCGCAAGGAGTTCGACCTCGGGGCCGACGCGGTGATCCTGCACGGGGCGACGCCCGCCGAACTGGAGCCGATCGTGGGGGAGTACCGGCAAACGGTGCCGTGAGGGTTGCGGGCGCCGCTAGGGTTCGCCCATGGCAGTCAACGATTCCCGGGAAGTGCTCATCGAAGCCACTCCCGAACAGATCCTCGACGTGATCGCCGACGTCGAAACCGCCCCCTCCTGGTCACCGCAGTATCAGAGCGTCGAGGTGATCGAGGCCTACCCCGACGGCCGGCCCAGGCGGGTGCGGGCGAAGGTCAAAGCCGCCGGCCTCACCGACGAGCAGGAGGTCGAGTACCGCTGGGGGGACAACACCGCCGGCTGGACGTTGATCAAGGCCGGCCAGATGCGGTCCCAGGAGGCCGCCTACACGCTGACTCCGCAGGGGGACAAGACCAAGGTCCGATTCGAACTGACCGTCGACCCGACCGTTCCGATCCCCGGCTTCCTGCTCAAACGCACCCTCAAGGGTGCGATGGAGACTGCCACCGACGGTCTGCGCAAGCAGGTGCTGAAGGTCAGGAAGGGCGGTTAGGACGGGCCCAGTGCGGCCAGCCGGCGGATCGCCTCGTCGAGCGTCTCAGCGCGTTTGCAGAAGGTGAAGCGCACCAGGTGTTTCCACCTTTCCGGTGCTCCGCCCGGATCGCAGAACGCCGACATCGGGATCGCCGCGACCCCGGCGCGGCGCGGCAGTTCCTCGCAGAACGCTGCGCTGTCCGCATAACCCAGCGGCCGCGGATCGGCGCACAGGAAGTAGGTGCCGGCACAGTCATGGATCCCGAAGCCGATCCGGGTCAGCGCGGCGGCCAGCGCGTCTCGCCGGGTCCGCATCGACTCCCGTAAGGCGTCTGACCAGCCGTCCTCGTTGTTCAGGGCGTAGGCGACGGCCGGCTGGAACGGAGCGCCGCCGACGTAGCTGAGGTACTGCTTGGCCGCTCTGACCCCGGCGAGTAGCTCCGGAGTGGCGCAGGCCCAGCCGATCTTCCAGCCGGTGCAGTTGAACATCTTCGCCGCACTGGAGATCGTGACGGTGCGCTCTGCCATCCCGGGGTAGGTGCCGATCGGTCGGTGCGTGCGTCCGTCGAAGGTGAGGCGCTCGTAGACCTCGTCGGCGATCACCAGCAGGTCGGCGTCGACCGCGAGTCCGGCGAGCGCGCGCAACTCCGGGTCGGAGAGCACCATGCCGGTCGGGTTGTGCGGGGAGTTGACGATCACCGCCCGGGTGCGCGGGGTGATCGCGGCGCGCACCGCCTCGACGTCCAGGGCGAATCCCCGGCCGTCCGGAACCAGGGGCACCGCCACCCGCTGCGAGCCGGCCATCGCGATCACCGGGGCGTAGGTGTCGAAGAACGGCTCGAGCACCAGCACCTCCGAGCCGGGCTCGACCAGGCCGAGTACCGCGGCCGCGATCGCCTCACTGGCGCCCACGGTCACCAGGACCTCGGTCTCGGGGTCGAAAGTCTGGCCGTAGCGGCGCAGCCGCTGGGCGGCGACGGCCTGCCTCAGTTCGGCGATCCCCGGCCCGGGCGGGTACTGGTTGACGCCGTCGGCGATCGCCTGGCGGGCCGCCTCGAGCATGGCGGGCGGTCCGTCCTCGTCGGGAAAGCCCTGCCCCAGGTTCACCGCTCCGAGCTCGGCGGCCAGCGCCGACATCCGGGCGAAGACGTTGACCTGGAAGGGCCGCAGCCGCTGGACCGTCATAGCGACCACGAGCCTAACCAACGGGTTGGCCGGGGTGTTTGCGATCAGTTCCCGGGCGCGGACTAGGCTGCTGAGCAGAGTCGGAAACGTGACCCAATCCTTTACCTGAAGAGGAATCCGCCATGTCCGAAGAAGCCTTCATCTACGAAGCGATCCGAACCCCCCGCGGCAAGGGCAAGAACGGTGCGCTCAACGAGGTCAAACCGTTGAACCTGGTCACCGGGCTGATCGAGGAGATGCGCTCGCGCCATCCCAATCTCGACGAGAACATGATCAGCGACGTCATCCTGGGCTGTGTTTCGCCGGTCGGCGACCAGGGCGCCGACATCGCCCGCACCGCCGTCATCGCCGCCGGCATGCCCGACACCGTCGGCGGCGTGCAGCTCAACCGGTTCTGCGCCTCGGGCCTGGAGGCGATCAACACCGGCGCGCAGAAGGTGCGTTCCGGTTGGGACGACCTGGTCATCGCCGGCGGCGTGGAGTCCATGAGCCGCGTGCCGATGGGGTCGGACGGTGGCGCGATGATGGCCGACCCGGCCACCAACTACGACGCCTACATCGTGCCGCAGGGCATCGGCGCCGACCTGATCGCAACCCTGGAGGGATTCACCCGCGACGACGTCGACGCCTACGCGCTGCGCTCCCAGGAGCGTGCGGCCGCGGCATGGTCGGGCGGCTACTTCGCCAAGTCGGTCATCCCGGTCCGTGACCAGAACGGCCTGCTGATCCTCGACCATGACGAGCACATGCGGCCCGACACCACGCTCGAAGGCCTGGGCAAGCTCAAGCCCGCCTTCGAGGGCCTGGCCGCGATGGCCGGCTTCGACGACGTCGCGATGCAGAAGTACCACTGGGTGGAGAAGATCAACCACGTCCACACCGGCGGCAACAGCTCCGGCATCGTCGACGGCGCCGCCCTGGTGCTGATCGGCTCGGAAAAGGCGGGCAAGGCCAACGGCCTGACCCCCCGGGCCCGCGTGGTGGCCACCGCGACCAGCGGCGCCGACCACACCATCATGCTGGTGGGGCCCACCCCGGCCACCGAGAAGGTGCTGGCCACCGCCGGGCTGACCGTCGATGACATCGATCTGTTCGAGCTCAACGAGGCCTTCGCCTCGGTGGTGCTGAAGTTCCAGAAGGACCTGAACATCCCCGACGAGAAGCTCAACGTCAACGGCGGCGCCATCGCGATGGGTCACCCGTTGGGGGCCACCGGCGCCATGATCACCGGCACCATGGTCGACGAGCTCGAGCGGCGCGGCGCCAAGCGCGCGCTGATCACGCTGTGCATCGGCGGCGGTATGGGTGTGGCCACCATCATCGAGCGCGTCTGAGCGGCACTGGAACGGATTGAGGAGCTAGCGCACATGGCAGAGAACACCATCCAGTGGGACAAGGATGCCGACGGCATCGTCACGCTGACGCTCGACGACCCCACCGGGTCGGCGAACGTGATGAACGAGCATTACAAGGAGTCGATGCACAAGGCGGTCGAACGCCTTGAGGCCGAGAAGGATTCGGTCACCGGAGTCATCGTCACCTCCGGCAAGAAGACCTTCTTCGCCGGCGGCGACCTCAAGGCGATGATCCAGGCCGGCCCGGAGAACGCCGGTGAGATCTTCGACGAGGTCGAACAGATCAAAGCCGACCTGCGCAGGCTCGAGACGCTGGGCGTTCCTGTGGTCGCCGCCATCAACGGCGCGGCGCTCGGCGGCGGCCTGGAGATCGCGCTGGCCTGTCACCACCGCATCGTCGCCGACGTCAAGGGCGTCCAGCTGGGCCTGCCCGAGGTCACCCTGGGCCTGCTGCCCGGTGGTGGCGGCGTCACCCGCACCGTGCGGATGTTCGGCATCCAGAACGCCTTCGTCAACGTGCTGTCCCAGGGCACCCGGTTCCGGCCGGACAAGGCCAAGGAGATCGGCCTGGTCGATGAGCTGGTATCCGACGTCGAGGAACTGGTTCCGGCCGCCAAGGCATGGATCAAGGCCAACCCGGACAAGCACACCCAGCCGTGGGACGCCCAGGGCTACAGGATGCCCGGCGGCACCCCGGCCAGCCCCGCGCTGGCGGCCATCCTGCCGTCGTTCCCGTCGCTGCTGCGCAAGCAGCTCAAGGGAGCCCCGATGCCGGCCCCGCGGGCGATCCTGGCGGCGGCGGTCGAGGGTGCCCAGGTCGACTTCGACACCGCCAGCCGTATCGAGAGCCGCTACTTCACCGGACTGGTGACCGGCCACGTCGCGAAGAACATGATCCAGGCGTTCTTCTTCGACCTGCAGGCCATCAACGCCGGCGGTTCGCGGCCCGAGGGCATCGCCAAGACCCCGATCACCAAGATCGGCGTGCTGGGCGCGGGGATGATGGGTGCCGGGATCGCCTACGTCTCCGCCAAGGCCGGCTTCGAGGTGGTCCTCAAGGACGTGACCCTCGAAGCCGCCCAGAAGGGCAAGGGCTACTCGGAAAAGCTCGAGGCCAAGGCCCTCGAGCGCGGCCGCACCACCGAGGAGAAGAGCAAGGCGCTGCTGGGCCGCATCACCCCTACCGCCGACGCCGCCGACTTCAAGGGTGTGGACTTCGTCGTCGAGGCGGTCTTCGAGAACCAGGAACTCAAGCACAAGGTGTTCCAGGAGATCGAGGACATCGTCGAGCCCAACGCCATCCTCGGCTCCAACACCTCCACCATGCCCATCACCGGGCTGGCCGCCGGGGTGAAGCGCCAGGAGGATTTCATCGGCATCCACTTCTTCTCACCGGTGGACAAGATGCCGCTGGTCGAGATCATCAAGGGCGAGAAGACCTCCGACGAGGCGCTGGCCCGGGTGTTCGACTACACCCTGGCGATCGGCAAGACCCCGATCGTGGTCAACGACAGCCGGGGCTTCTACACCAGCCGCGTCATCGGCACCTTCATCAACGAGGCACTGGCGATGCTCGGCGAGGGGGTGGAGCCGGCGTCGATCGAACATGCCGGGTCACAGGCCGGCTACCCCGCCCCGCCGTTGCAGCTCTCCGATGAGCTCAACATGGAGCTGATGCACAAGATCGCCGTGGCCAGCCGCAAGGGCATCGAGGACGCCGGCGGCACCTATGTGGCGCACCCGGCCGAGGCGGTCGTGGAGAAGATGATCGAGATCGGCCGTCCGTCGCGGTTGTCCGGCGCCGGCTTCTACGAGTACGCCGACGGTAAGCGGACCCGGCTGTGGCCGGGTCTGCGGGAGACGTTCAACTCCGGAACGTCCACGCCACCGCTGCAGGACATGATCGACCGGATGCTCTTCGCCGAGGCGCTGGAGACCCAGAAGTGCTTCGACGAGGGTGTCATCACCACCACCGCCGACGCCAACATCGGCTCGATCATGGGTATCGGTTTCCCGCCGTGGACCGGGGGAGCGGCGCAGTTCATCGCCGGCTACCCCGGCGGCAAGGCCGCGTTCGTCGCCCGCGCCAAAGAACTGGCCGAGCGTTACGGTGACCGCTTCAACCCGCCGGCATCGCTACTGACCTAGTGCCGTCACAGCTGAAGAGCCCCCGGTGCCGCTCGAAACCGTGTGCGCCGGGGGCCTTCACGTGTAAAGCACCATGACGATCGGACTGGTCTGCGCGCTGCCCCAGGAGCGGGCGCACCTCCTGCACGCCATGCGGCAGGTCAACACCCTCGAGGTGGGCGGTGCGGAATTCGGCGTCGGTGAACTCGACGGTCACTCCGTCGTCCTGTCGCAGTCCGGGATGGGCAAGGTCAACGCGGCGTCGGTGGCCACGTTGCTCGCTGATCGCTTTCAATGCCGGGCGATCGCTTTCTCCGGGGTGGCCGGGGGTGTGGATCCCGACCTGCGGATCGGCGACGTGGTGATTGCCGAGCAGACGATCCAGCACGACTGCGGCGTGATCGAAGGCGCCAGCCTGCAGACCTATCAGGCCGGGCATGTGCCGTTCATCAATCCCACCTCCCGATTCGGCTACGACACCGATCCCGAACTGCTCGCCCGGGTCCGTGGCCGACTGGACGGCTATGACCTCACGCCGCTGTCCCGCGACGCCGGTGGAGGGGAGCGCCCACCTCGAATCGCCTACGGCACGGTGTTGACCGGAGACCAGTATCTGGACTGTGCGGTGACCCGCGGGCGGTTGCACGCCGACCTGCGCGGCCGGGCCGTGGAGATGGAAGGCGCCGCGGTCAGCCAGGTGTGCGAAAACTTCGGAATCCCGTGGCTCGTCATCCGCGCCCTCTCCGACCTCGCCGGGGCGCAGTCCCGCTTCGAATTCGCGGCGTTCATCGACGAAGTGGCGGCGCAGTCGGCCATGTTGCTGCGTCACCTGCTGCCGGTCCTGTGACCGTGGGCGGGTCGCGCCGGTAACCCTATAGTTGGCGGCATGCGCTTCGGACTGTTCATCCCGCAGGGCTGGCGGCTCGACCTCGTCGGCATTCCTCCCGAGAATCACTGGCCGATGATGCTGGACCTCGCCCGGCACGCGGACTCCGGACCCTGGGACTCACTGTGGGTGTACGACCACTTCCATACCGTTCCGATGCCCACCGACGAGGCCACCCACGAGGCCTGGACCCTGATGGCCGCTCTGGCCGCCACGACGTCGGAGATCAAACTCGGACAGATGTGCACCGCGATGAGCTATCGCAATCCCGCCTACCTGGCCAAGGTGGCCGCCACCACCGACATCATCTCCGGTGGCCGGGTCCAGATGGGCATCGGTGGCGGCTGGTACGAGCATGAATGGCGTGCCTACGGGTACGGGTTCCCGTCGGCGGGGGTGCGGTTGGCCCGACTCGACGAGGGTGTGCAGATCATGCGCGATGCCTGGCGCGACGGCCGGGTCAGCTTCACCGGCAAGCACTACCAGGTCGACGGCGCGATCGTCGCCCCGAAACCCCTTCAGCCTGAGGGGCTTCCGCTGTGGATCGCCGGCGGCGGCGAGAAGGTCACGCTGAAGATCGCCGCCAAGTACGGCCAGTACACCAACTTCAGCGCCGACCACGACGAGTTCGCGCACAAGTCGGAGGTCCTGGCCGGGCACTGCCGGGAGGTCGGTACCGATTACGGCGCCATCGTGCGGTCGGCCAACGTCAACGCCGTCCTCGGGACATCGGGTGCCGACGTCGAGGCGCGGTTGGAACGGGTCAGGGACAGGATCGTCGGTCTCTGCGGAGCTGCCGCGGCCGACGCCATGATCGCCATGAACCGCGCTCCTGGAAACGCCACCGGCACGCCGGACCAGGTGATCGACACCCTCTCGGCGTTGCGAGATCTGGGCTGCGGCTACGTGATCTGCTATTTCCCCGAGGCGGCCTATGACCGCTCCGGCATCGAGATGTTCGAGCAGCAGGTCATTCCGGCACTGGGCGGTTGAGTCCCGAGGGCACCGAGGACGCGGACCCACTGCGCCGACGGCCCGGTTAACCGGAATCCCCGCACCGCGTTGTTACCGTCGGGGCAGCCTGTGATTGGGGATTTCCATGCATCTGACCGCACGTCCGCTCGTGGCGGCGGGGGCCGTCGCCCTCGCGGCCGCCACCGTCACCGTCCCGGTCGCCGACTCGGGCCCGGCGGCGGGCGCCAACCGGGTCGCCGCAGCCGTGGAGTTGGCGGCCCTGCCGAGTTGGCTCGGGTGGGTTGATGACGGCACGGCGCTGCTGACCGCGCAGATCGGAGCCCTCGCCAACGGGCTGATCAATGAGATCGAGGATCCGCTGCCGATCGCCGCGACCGTGCTGCGCAATCAGGTGTTCAACGCCCAGGATCTCGGCAGCGCCCTGGTCACCTCCGCGCAGGTCGTGCTCAGCGGGCTGGTCAGCGTTCCGGATCTGCTGCTCAACGCCGCCTTCGACGTGATCGCCAACCCTCTGAGCATCCCGGCCGTCCTCACCGGTCTGGTCGCCGACCTCATCGGGACGGCCGGTGCGGCCGTCGCCCCACTGGGGTCCGCGCTGACCTCGTTCGCCGAGGACACGGTGACGCGGGCCGTCGGGGCCTTCAATGCCGTTGTGGCGGGCAGTGCGCCCATCGGCGCGGCGCTTCTCAACCTGCCTTTCGCGGTGGGGACCGCGATCGTCGACGCCGTCCTGGGCGTGGCCGGGTCGCTGGCCACCCTCAACCCGCTCAACGTGATCTCCGCTGCCGGAGACGGTCTGGTCGACGTCGAAGCGGCCACCTTCAACGCGGTGGCCGCGGTCGCCGCCGCGGCGGGCAACCTGCGCTCCAATGTCCGCGCCGCGCTGGCCTATCCGCTGCCGGCCGCCGCGCTGAAACCTGCCGGTGCATCGCCGCCCCGGTCCGCCGAGTCCGGACCCGATGGGATCGGGGCTATCGCCGGCACGCCGGCCGCGGTGGAAGACCTGCAGCCCTCGGCGAAGTCCGAGCCGGTCAGGGCGCGAGCTCTCCGTGACACCGTCACGGCCCGGGTGCAGGTCGGGCGGGACGCCGCAGGGCAAAGGCCGGCGGAGGCTGGCAGGCAGGGGCAGCGGGCGTCGTCCACCGCGGCCGCGGTCGGGCGACAGAGCCGCCGCTAGTCCTCAGATCGCCGGACCCAGCAGGTCGTCGGCGTCGGTGATGACGTAGCC
>Ga0180432_10012201_pt1 | contig 10020 bp, 7 predicted proteins | sample SS_ome_10_FD_132414 | JGI IMG/M metagenome (GOLD analysis project Ga0180432, IMG submission 132414) | Hypersaline lake sediment archaeal communities from the Salton Sea, California, USA - SS_1_MS_2 metaG | ecosystem: Environmental > Aquatic > Non-marine Saline and Alkaline > Hypersaline >...
CAGGTTTGCCTATCTTGCCTATCTTCACGCGCCCGGCCGCGCGAGCCGGGAAAATGGCCTCGCGCACGGCCCGTCCGCGCGGGGTTGCCCGCCGCCAGAATCTCAGGTCTTCCATCTACGGCGGGCAGGGCCACACCTTGCCGGTCCGTAAAACCCCCTGAAACGGTTGACAAGCCGCGGAGGGCGAAATGGCCATAGGCTCCCATCAGCCAACGAATTGCACTGATTCCACGAACGACGGCGCGTCTTCGGATTCTCAAAAAAAAGTGCCCCCGTGCCCCTCTCCCGAGGGAGGCAGCCGGGAAAAGGGGGGTCTATCGCCCGGCCGGTGGCAGGCGGGCGGCCGCGGCGGCGTCGGTCTGCGTCCGGGCGGCCAGCAGGGCCGCCCCCCCGGCGATCACCGCCAGCCCGCCGGCGAGCTGCCAGCCGGTCAGGCCCTCCGCGAGGAAGATGGCCGAGAGCACGATCGTCACGAAGGGGCTGCCGAGCTGCACCCCGCTGGTGATGACCGGCCCGAGCCCGTGGATGGCCCGGTAGTTGAACACGTGCCCGAAGGCCACGCCGATGAGCCCCGAGACGACCACCACCGGCCAGAGGCCCGCCGGGGCCGCCGCGGCACGGGCCCGATCGCCGAAGACCAGCATCAGCACGATGAGCGGGGCGGCGGTGTAGAGGCTGATGACCCCGAAGGCCAGCCGCAGCGGGTAGCCCCGCAGCAGCCGGCGGACGCTGACGGCGTAGGCGCCCCAGCACATCGCCGTCCACAGGATGATGGCCAGGCCGGCGGCGACCCGCCCGCGATCGGCCCCGGCCGCCGTCAGCCGCTCGGCGAACATCAGCACCACCCCGGCGACGCTGACCCCCGCGCCGGCGTGGAAGATCGGCCGGCGGGCCAGCGCCCGCTCCAGCGGGATCAGCAGGAAACCGAACAGCATGGTGAACAGGAAGGAGGTGCGGATGACGAAGCTGATGGTGTTGGCGCGGACGTAGTAGGGGGCGGCGGCCCATCCGAGCTGCCCGGCGGCGTTGACGAGGGCGGGGATGAGCGCGGCCCGCCAGATGCTGGCCGCCGGGCGGGCGCGCCCGGGCACGCGCAGCCCGTCGCGCTTGACCCGCCGGTCGAGGACGACGACGAACGGCAGCCAGAAGACCGCCGCCGTGCCGTAGCGGACGGCGTTGACCCACCACAGGTCCAGGTCGTCGCGGAAGGAGCGGAGGAAGACCGGCACCGAGCCGAAGCAGCAGGCGGCGGCGACGGCACAAAGGACGGCGACGGCACGTTCGCGGCGGTCGGGGCGCATGGCTGTCGGGGCCCGCCGGCCCGGCGGCGGCGGGGGCGGTCAGGGGTTCAGGGCGGTCACGCGGTCGCCCACGGTGGGCGCGCGGGCCGCGTCGTACAGCACGCCCGCCGAGCTGCTCGCGCCGACCTCCGCCAGCCGGAGGTGGGCGACGAAGTCGTCTCCGCGATAGACGACCAGGACCATGCCCGGCCTGGCGCCGTCGGCCGAGCCGACGTCGACGCCGGCCACGTCGCCGCGGACGGCCGTCACCGTCCCGTGCAGCTCCCCGAGGGCGTCGAGCTGGGAGCCCTCGCGCGGGGCGGGCCCCGGCGGGGGGGCGGGGGCCGCGTCGACGACCCGGTCGCCGACGCGAGGGGCGAGCTTGCGGTCCATGAGGATGCCCGCGGCGGTGGCCGTGCCGACCTCGGCGATCCGCAGGCGGGCGATGAAGGTCTTCCCGCGCCAGACGATCAGCTCCATCCCCCGGCGGATCCCGTCGACGGCGCCGCGGTTGATGGCCGCCAGGTCCCCGCGCACGGCCGTGATCGCCGCTTCGCCCCGCGCGGCGGGCGCCGCCGGCGACGGCCCCCGATCGCCGGGCCGGCAGCCCGCCGCGGCCGCCGCCAGCACCGCCGCCGCCAGGGGCCGGGCGAGCCGGCGAATGCATCCTTGCGCGCTCGCTTCGCTCATGGGCGTTCGCTCTCCTCGCCGGCAGCATAGCCGCTGCGCGCGGCGCGGACAAGGGCGCGGCGGGCGGTCGGCTTGCCGCGGGCCGGTGGGGCGCGTATGATGCCCGACGGGCGCGCGACGGCGGGCGGGCCGCCCGCGCGGCGCCCGGGGAGGTCGAGCCATGAACGCCGGACGAGGCGCGACGATCATCCTCCTGGCGGCGGCGCTGTGCGCCTCGACATCCTGCCGCCGGTGCGAGGAGGCCAGGCGGGAGGAGGCCCGCGGGCGGGGGGAAGCCCTGAAGGCGGCCCTCGGCGCCGCCACGAGGTCCGCCCCGCCGCCGTCGGCGGCGACGCGCCCGGCGGCGACGCGCCCGACGACCGCCACCGCCCCCTCGCGCCCGGCGATGCGGCGCGTGCACGTCTTCATCAGCGGGCGCGTCCAGGGCGTCGGGTTCCGCGCGTTCACGCAGCGCGGCGCGAGGGCCCTGAAGGTCGCCGGCTGGGTCCGCAACCGCCGCGACGGGCGGGTCGAGGCCGTCTTCGAGGGCCCGCCGGAGCAGGTGGCCCGGCTGCTGGCGAAGGTCGCGGTCGGCCCGGGCCCGGCCCGGGTGGACGACGTGAAGGTCACCGACGAGCCCTGGCGCGGCGAGTTCGAGACCTTCGACAGACGCCCCACCGAGTGAGCCGCCCCGTGCGCTTGCACTCCCGCCGAGGGGGTGTATTCTGGCCGCTTTGCCCCGCATCCGTCGAGGAGACCGCACGATGCCGAGGAAGACGCCCCTGCTGCTGCGCAGCCGCGAGTTGAAGGTCGAGGTGGACCCGCGCGACCTGGCCGTCGCCGTCACCGTCGCCGCCACGGGCGAGACGCTGCGGATGGCCGGGGCCCAGGACGACGACGTGCTGATGGCCGGGGCGGGCGGGGCGGCGTGGAAGAGCTTCGCCGGCACGCCCGTGACCTGCCGGAAGGCCTCCGCCCGCCGGATCGACGCCCGCCTGCCGGGGCTGGGCCTGAAGGTGCGGATCGAGCTGGACGGCCCGGACGTGGTCTTCGAGGTGGCCCCGGCCGGGCGCAAGACCCGCCGGCGGCCGTGCGACGTGCTGTACCCGCGGCACTTCGTCCTGCCCCGCCGGCGGGGCGCCTACGCGACGTTCCCGCTGGGGGCCGGGAGCATCATCCCGGCCGACTGGCCGGGCGTCTTCCACCATCGCGAGGGCTACTCCGAGCCGGTGGCGAGCTGGCTCGGCGGGTGGACCGGTCGGACGGGCTACTGCGCCGTCGCCGAGACGCCCGACGACCTCTACCAGGCCGTCCATCACGCCGGCGGCGAGCCGGCCAGTTGCTTCTTTCACTGGCTGGGCAGCCTGGGGGAGCTTCGTTACGCCCGGCGGGCGCGGTACACGTTCGCGAAGGACTTCGGCTACGTGGCCCAGGCGAAGCACTTCCGCGCCCACTGCCGTCGCGCGGGGCTGTTCCGCTCGCTGGCGGAGAAGGCCGAGGCCAACCCGAACGTCGACATGCTCCGCGGGGGCGCGATCATCTGCACGGGCTCGGCGTTCCGGCGGGAGCGGAACTTCGAGTACGGGTTCACGACGTTCGCCGACCAGGCGGCGGCGATCGAGCGGTTCCGCCGGCGGACGGGGGTGTCCAAGGCGATCGTCCACGTGGACGGGTGGGGCTACTGGGGCTACGACGCCATGCACCCGGACGTCCTGCCCCCCAACGCCGACTGCGGCGGCGTCGCCGGGCTGAGCGACCTGGCCCGACGGGTCAAGAAGCTGGGCTACCTCTTCGGGCTGCACGACCAGTACATCGACTACTACGCCCACGCCCCCAGCTTTGACGAGGGCAAGAGCATCGTGCTGCCCGACGGCCGGCCGGTGCGCGTCAACCGCTGGTGCGGGGGGCTGTGCGGGCACCTGTGCTACCACTTCATCCCCGACTTCGTCCGCCGGAACTTCCACGAGGGCGTCCGCCGGGTGTACCCGATGTACCACAACTCCCCGCCCATCCGGGAGATCTGCCGGCCGACGGCGTATTACATCGACTGCTTCCTCCGCACGGTGGAGTGCCGCTCGGAGGCCCATCCCATGACGCGGACGGAGGCGCGGGAGCGGATGGGCGAGGCCTGCCGGATCGTCCGCGACGGCGCCGAGGGCGAGCCGGTGGTCATGAGCGTGGAGCACCCGCGCGACTTCGGCGTGCCCTACCTCGACTTCGGCTGGTCGCTGGGGCACCTGTCGGCCGACGTGCCCAACACCGAGGGCGTGTACGAGACGCGCGTGGTCGGGCTGCCGGTGCCGCTGTGGCACCTGGCCTTCCACGACGCCGTCGCCGTGCCCAGCCCGCGCGGGGACCTCATCGAGGCGCTGCTGTACGCCCAGGCCCCGTACTTCTGGCCGGGGCGGAAGGCCCTCCCGGCCGGCGGGCTGGCGGCCCGGAAGGTGCTGCTGGCCCTGCACGCCGACGCGGGGTTCGCCGAGATGACGGGCTTTGAGCTGCTGGCGTCGGACGGGAGCGCGGCCCGGTCGACGTTCGACGGGGGTCTGACGGTGGAGGTGGAGCGGCCGGCGCGGCGGTACCGCATCAGCGACGGGGGTGCGAAGACGCGCGGGTGGCGGAAGCTGCCCTGACCCCGCGGGCCGGCGGTCCAGCGATGGCCCTGATCAGCGCCCAAGGCGTGACGAAGTCCTACGGCGACCGACGGGTGCTGGCCGCCGTCGACGCCCGGGTCAACGCCGCCGACCGGATCGGGCTGATCGGGCCCAACGGGGAGGGCAAGACCACGCTGCTGAAGCTCCTGGCCGGGCTGATCGACCCCACCGAGGGGACGGTCCGACGGCGGCGCGGGCTGCGGGTGGGCTACCTGCCGCAGGACCCGCCCGGGGCCGAGGCCGGCACGCTGTGGGAGGTCCTCGCCGAGCCCTTTGCCGAGCTGCGTCAGACCGGCCGGCGGATGCAGGAGGTCGGGGCCCGCCTGTCCGACGCGCCCGACGAGGCGGGCCTGCTGAAGCGTTTCGCCGACTTGCAGCACGCCTTCGAGGCCGGCGGGGGCTACGCGATCGACCGGCGGGTGCGGACGGTGCTGACCGGGCTGGGCTTCGCCGCCGCCGACGCGGCCCGGCCGATGGACACCTTCAGCGGCGGCCAGCGCAGCCGGGCCATGCTGGGCAAGCTGCTGCTGCTCGAGCCGGACGTCCTCCTGCTCGACGAGCCGACCGGCCACCTCGATACCGCCGCCGTGGAGTGGCTCGAGCGCTACCTCGAGGGCTTCGGCAGCGCGATCGTGGTCGTCAGCCACGACCGCTACCTGCTCGATCGCGTGGGCCGGGCCACCTGGGAGCTGGCCGCCGGTCGGCTGGAGACCTACCCCGGCAACTACACCGCCCACCTGGCCCAGCGGCGGCAGCGGCGGCTGGAGCGCCTGCGGACGTGGCGGCGGCAGCAGGAGCACGTCCGCAAGACGGAGGAGTTCATCCGCCGGCACCACGCGGGCAGCCGGTCGAAGGAGGCCCGCGGGCGTCGTCGCCGGCTGGAGCGGTTCCTGCGCGAGGAGGCCGTCGAGAGGCCGGGCGAGGCGGGGCGGATCCACCTGCGGCTGTCCCCGGCCGAGCGCAGCGGCGAGGAGGTGCTCACGGCGCGGGACCTGGTGGCGGGCCACGACCCCGCCCGCCCGGTCGTGGCCGTCGGGGACCTGCAGGTCCGCCGCGGGCGGCGGGTGGCGGTGGTCGGGGCGAACGGGTCGGGCAAGACGACGCTGCTGCGGACGCTGCTGGGCCGGCTGCCGCCGCTGGCCGGCGAGGTCCGCCTGGGGGCGAAGGTCGATCCGGGCTACCTGCCGCAGACCCACGACGCGCTCGAGGCCGACCGGACGCCGCTGGAGGTGGTTCGCGCCGCCGGCGGGCCCGCCGCGACCGCCGAGCGCGTCCGCACGCTGCTGGGGACGCTGCTGCTGACCGACGACGACGCCTTCCGGCGGGTGGGCGACCTCAGCGGCGGCGAGCGCAGCCGGGTCATCCTCGCCACGCTCATGGTCCGGCGGTCCAACCTGCTGGTCCTCGACGAGCCGACCAACCACCTCGACATCCCCAGCCGGGAGATCCTCCAGGAGGCCCTCTCGTCGTTCGCCGGGACGGTGGTCTTCGTCACGCACGACCGGTACCTGATCGAGGCGGTGGCGACGGACGTCTGGGCGATCGAGGACGGCGCGCTGCAGCGGGTGGCGGGCGGATGGGCCGACTACCTGGCGTGGCGGGCGCGCCGGGCGGAGGCGGCCGGCGCGCCCGCGCCCGCGGCGGGCAGGGCCCAACGGCGGCCCCGCGAGCGGGCGAAGGTCACCCACCGGCAGCGGCAGCGGCTGCAGCGCCGCCAGCAGCGCCTCGAGGAGGCCGTCGCGGCCGCCGAGGCCGCCCTGGGCGAGCTGTCCGAGGCCATCTCCGCCGCGGGCCTCGAGGACCGCCTGGACGACGTCCGCCGCCTCGGCGAGCAGTACCGCGAGGACGAGTCCCGGCTGAAGCGCCTGTGGGACGAATGGGCCGAGGTCACCGAGTCGCTGGGGGAGTGACTCCGCCCGGCCGCGGGGCCACGGCGGGAAGCCGTCGGCGCCGCAAGTGCGGTCAGGAACGACCGGGGAACCACTCCCGCAGCCTGGCCTTCAGCTTGAGGAACGCGCGGTCCCGGCAGCGAGCGAGTCCGACGCGTCCGGCAAGCTGGGCGAACAGACTGGATGAGCGGGGTTGGCCGACCACGCGCAGGGCGGCCTGAAAGGCCTCCTTCGGTCGTTCGGGTTTGACGGCGTTCGGGCGCAGGTGGCCATTGCTTCGAAGCCAGGTCCGCAGGTCCGGCTTGCGCCCGGCCCAGCCGAGGACCGCGTCGACCTCCGGCGAGTCGGCCCAGACCCAATTCTCCAGCTCCGGATCCAGAACGATGGCGTCGGCGCGCCGGTCCCATCCGGATCGGGACAGGCTTCGGACCAACCGCCTTTCCAGCTCCTCGGCGGGCGCGTCGCTGCCGCAGCCCTTCCGGTCGAGCAGGACCAGCGCGTGGTCGTGGCTGCGCGCGAAGGCGCGCAGCAGCTCGTGCCCGCGATTCAGGCACCCGGGGTCCCTTTCCGGGTGCGTGAGGAAGTCGGCGTCGACCGGGCGGATTCGCAGGGACTGCCGACGCTCCAGGATGCCGCGCACCGCGGACTCCATCTGCTTGTCCGGAACGAGCACGACGAGGTCCTTCCGGGGCCGCGCGTCCATCAGCCGAGCACCCCGGCGGCGAAGACGACGCCGAGGTTCGGATCGCCCCGCCACTCCCGCAGCTTGGGATGTTCGCTGCCCGAGACGATGTCGGTCCCGCCCTCCTGCGTCTTGGCGAAGCACAGGACGTCGGCGGCGTCGGCGACGCTGAGGACGACGTTGGAGTGGGTCGCCAGGAGCACCTGCGCGTCGTAGACGCTCGAGAGGGACTGGAAGACCGTCTCCACGGCCTTGGGATGGATCCCGTTCTCCGGCTCCTCCACGAGGTAGGTCCCGTGGAAGTCGGTGATGTACGCCGGCAATGTCAGCGCCAGAAGCCGAAGTGTCCCGTCGGAAGCGACCCAGGAGGGGACCTCCAGCCCGCCGCCGTAGCAGATGACGAGGTAGCGATGCTTGTCGTCGGGCCTCTCCACCGTGCGGACGTCGCGTATGTCCGGCAGGGCCGTGCGCAGGTGGGCGATCCACTGGTCGAAGCGATCGGGCGCCTCCTGCTTCAGGCGGGCGATGACCCACGGCAGATTACTCCCGTCGGGTCGGAAGCCCTTGCCCTGGCCCGGGGGGCTGGCCTTTCTCATCAGTTGGCTGTTCAGCACCAGCTTCTGCACGCCCTCGGCCAGCAGGCCCTTCAGCCACGTGGCGACGGGGAACTTGGTCTCGTCGGCCGGGAGGTTCGCCAGCGCGGACTTGTAGGGCCCCAGCTTGAAGGCCGGCGCCCAGCTCTTGCCCGAAGCTCCCGAGACCTCGGAGTAGAAGTTGTCGTTTCCGCCGGGGACCTTGTTGACGATCGTGCGCGCGCCGCGAGCGGCCTTAGCCGAGAGGAGCGTCCGCGGGGGCTCTTTCGGTTCGGGGAAGAGGCTCCGCTCGGGTGGGCGACGGCGGCCCTGCCCCTTCAGCAGCACCTTCTCGGCGAGGATGGCCACCTTGGCGCCGTCCGATTCGGCGCCGATGGCGAGCTCGTAGCGGACGGCCCTGAACGCGTCGCCTGCCAGCTTGGCGCGCAGCCGTTCGGGGATGGACGCTTCGATGGCCAGCTCGAAGCGGTCCCCGGCCCGTCCCCAGACGAGGTCCTGGAAGTTGGCGGTCGTCTCGCCGACGGCCTCGTCCAGGCCCGCGGACACGAGCGTGCCGAGGAACGAGACCACGTCCAGGAAGGTGGTCTTTCCGCTGGCGTTGGCGCCGACGAGGACGTGGAAGCGCGAGAGGGGCGTTTGGACGTATCTCAGGCAGCGGTAGTTGAGGGCCTCAATCAGATTGATCATAGCCGGCCTGCTCCCGGTGACGGCGCTGGCGCCGGGTGAGCAAACCTACAAGACCTCGCCGCGTGGGTCAATGACTGGCCCGCCGGGCGCATGACGTCTCCGCCCGGCCTGCTCAACTTCGGCGGGGACGTCGGGCCTCAGTCGTGCCGATGGTCGGGCGTCTCGCCGTGGCCGTGGGTGTGGTAGGGCCCTTGCCCGTGATGGGGCACGTGGGCGGCCTCGGCGGCGAGGCGGTCGTTCAGGTCGGCCTGGGCGTCCTGGAACAGCCGGACCATCCGCCTGCGCGACGGCTCGTCGAAGGCGGTCGAGAGCGTTCGGAGGTACTCGATGCCCCCCTCGACGAGGGCGAGCATGTGCTCGGCGGCGGGCCCGTCGAACGCGCGGGTCCGTCCGACGCGAAGGTAGACGGGTGAGGTGTGGGCGGCGACGTCGGGCCCGGCGGGATGGGCGTCGTGCCCGGGGCAGCGGGCCGCCAGCCAGCCGCTCCGCCTCACCGGCACGCGCGCGGCGACGCGCAGGCGCCTGCCGCCGCGCGCCGGGCGGGCGTCGGCGACCACGCGCCCGTCGTGGACGATCTCCAGGCGGCCCAGGGGCCAGACGCACTCGGCGTCGGCGGCGACCTCCACGGTCCCCCCGCCGGCGGGCATCTCGATCGTGTCCCCGACGCGCCGGCCGTCCGCCGTCATGTCGATGAGCGGCCCGGAGCTGCTGAAGCAGCGGCCGGCGCGGACGGCGGACGCCCACGCGGCGTACTCCAGCGGGCGGTCCGGGTCGGTCAGGGCGTAGGTCCGCAGCCAGCCCAGGGCGCAGCTCGCCGACATCTTGTCCGTCCCGCCGCACACGGCCACACGATAGCCGCAGTTGAGGTACCGGTACCACTCCTGCGTGGGGAAGTCCTCCCCGCGCAGCTCGCGGATCTCCAGGGCGTCGACGAGCCCGGCCAGGATGGGGACGGGGTCCTCGGTGTCGCCGCAGAAGGGGTAGTGCGGTCGGATGACGACGCCGCCCTTGCGGCGGTTCTCGCGGGCCCACTCGGCCATGGCGAGGAAGTCCGGGTCGCCCAGCCAGGCCTCGGTCGGCCCGCCGCAGCACATGGGGTAGACGGGCAGGCCCTGGGTGCCGAGCATGGACATGTGCCCGAGCATGTGGTTGCGGTTCTCGGTGCCGACGTAGACGAGGGTGTCGTCCTCGACGAGGTTGACCCGCCCGCGGAGGTCGCCGACGTTGGTGAACAGGCGGCCCCACTGGCTGGCCAGCAGGTTGACGACGTTGACGCCCTCCCCGCGTGCCTGCAGGGCGGCGGTGTGGGGGCTGAGGAAATGCACGTGCGTGTCGGCGGCGACCCAGCCCCGCCGCCGCCAGTCGGCCGCGCGATCGATCCGCAGCTCCAGGACCTTCTGCCCCGGGCGGACGGTGACCTTGCGGCGGACGGGGGCGTATTCGTACCCCTTGCAGATCTCGACGTACAGGTCGCCGACGGGCAGGTCGGTGGTGAACTCGCCGTCGACGTAGGCGTAGTTGCGCCCGCCGACGCGGACGTCGGCGCCGTAGTCCATGAACCAGCCC
>Ga0180432_10012202_pt1 | contig 10020 bp, 3 predicted proteins | sample SS_ome_10_FD_132414 | JGI IMG/M metagenome (GOLD analysis project Ga0180432, IMG submission 132414) | Hypersaline lake sediment archaeal communities from the Salton Sea, California, USA - SS_1_MS_2 metaG | ecosystem: Environmental > Aquatic > Non-marine Saline and Alkaline > Hypersaline >...
ACCTTCGGCCACGCCGGCGACGGCAACCTGCACGTCAATTTCCTGGCCGATCCCTTCGATGAGGACGAGGTCGAGCGGGCCGAGCGGGCGGCAGTCGACTTGTTCGAACTGGTGATCTCGCTTTCGGGAAGCATAACCGGCGAGCACGGGGTGGGTACCACCAAGCAGGCGTACCTGTCGCTGGAGTTGTCGCCCGAAGCGGTGGACGCCATGCTGGCCGTCAAGCAGGCCCTGGATCCAAAAAACATCATGAACCCGGGGAAGATCTTCCCAAGACAGGCGCAATCCTGTCGAGAACGGTGAAGCGGCCGTAGGGTCCCGTGTCCCGTGCCAAAACAGATTCAAAAGCGCTGGAGATTATGGGGATGAAAAACTGGGGGTTCTGGTGATTTTCATTGCGTTCAGTGTCCATCACCAGCGGCGTTTTGTGCCGTCCTCGAAGTCGCGGTTTATGCTGCCCTCGTTTTTTGAGGGTTGAGGGAATCTCCAGGTTCTCATCTCCAACATCCCCTGAAAGCTTTTGATTTCAGTGTAGCACACCGTCCTCCTTCGCTGCGGACCTACAGCAGCTACGCAGGACAAGCACGTGGCACCCTTGCCTTATGCGCGTTAAAGCCGCATATTGTCCATCGAAAGCAGGGCGGATGTGGAAGAAAGCGTCGAAAAAGAAATCATGCGTTGCGTGCGTTGCGGCGCGTGCATGGAGAAGTGCCCCGTCTACCGCGTCACCCGGCGCGAGGGCGGGGTGGCGCGCGGCAAGCTGGCTCTGGTCAAGGCGCGCGACGACGGGCGCCTGGAGTGGTCGAAGCGCTACGATTTTTTCCTCTCGGCGTGCCTGCTGTGCGGCTCGTGCACCGAGAGTTGCCCCAACGCGGTCGATACGGTCAGTGTGGTGCAAGCCGCGCGGGCAAAGACGGCCCGCGCACGCAAGGGCGGCTGGTTCAAGCGCCAGGTGCTGAGGAGATTTCTGCCGTCGAAGAAACTCCTGCCGCGACTTCTCAAAGGTGCCCGCGCCACGCGTGCCTTGTGGGCGGCGAAAGTGCCCGCCGACAGCGGGCTGCACATCCGCCTGCTCAAGGGCCCCGGTGGCCAGCGGCACAGGATCCCGCCCATTGTCAGGCCGTTCTTCACGGACCGCGACTTGCCGCGCGCCCACGAAGGGCAAGGTACGCGCGTGGCCCTCTTTTCGGGCTGCGTGACGGACTACCTCAGGCCCCAGGCCGGAGACAGCGCCTTGCGCGCCCTCGATCACCTGGGCGCCAGCGTGGTGGTGCCGCCCGGGCAAGGCTGTTGCGGGTTGCCGGCCTGGGGGTCGGGGGAGATCGAGGCGGCCGCCAAGTTGGCGCGTCGCAACATAGACGCCTTTCTGCCCGTCAATGAGCCTTGGCCCGAGGTGATCACCACCCCCTGCGCATCCTGCGCGGCCATGCTGCGCAATCACATCGCGCCGCTGGTGGCCGGCGACGAAGACTACGAGGCGCGTGCCAGGGCTTTCTCCGAGAGGGTGGTTCCTTTCTCCAGGCTCTGGTGCCGGCTGAGTGGCGCGGATCGGGACCCTGCGGCCGGCAGTAGCGACGGGGTGCTGCTGACCTACCACGACCCCTGTCACCTGGCCAAGGAACTCGAAGAACGCGAGGCACCCCGCAGATTGCTCGGCTCGCTCGCCGCGGCTAGATTTATCGAGATGAAACGGGCGGATGACTGTTGCGGTCACGGTGGCAGCTTCTCGGTGTCACACTACGACCTTTCTCTGGACATAGTGGGGCCCAAGGTCGCGGCCGTCATCGAAAGCGGGGCCGAGATCCTGGTTACCGAATGCTCCGGCTGCGTGCTGCAGCTTTCCGAGGCAATGGCCAGGAAAAGGAAGGGATTCGAGGTAATTACGACCGCAGAGGCCGTCGATCGTTACCTGCTCGCCGACCGAGCTCCAGGCGCCAAAGGGGGCAAATACGCCCAGGACGGCGCTCAGGGCAAAGAATAACATTGACAAGGGGGGGTTGGGCACTTAGACTCGGCCGAGTTCAGAATAGTTGGGGGTGGTCGTGACGATATGTTTTAATCTTTTCGTTACGGGCACTTGAGAAGGCGACAAACTGCAGGGGGCTATCATGGCAACCAGAAAGAAAACATCCAAGTCCAGGAAAAAACGGGCAAAAAGAACCACGGCCGGCAAGAAGAAGACGGCCAGGAAAAAGGCGGGCAAGAAAACCACCCGCAAGAGCAAGAAAAAGGCCACCAGGAAAAAGGCCGCCAGGAAGAAGACCGCCAGGAAAAAGGCCGCCAAGAAGAAGACCGCCAAGAAGAAGAAGACCAAGAAGAAGAAGGCCACCAAGAAGAAGAAGACCACCAAGAAGAAGGCCAACAGGAAAAAAGCTGCCAAGAAGAAGACCGCCAAGAAGAAGAAGGCCACCAAGAAGAAGGCCAACAGGAAAAAAGCTGCCAAGAAGGCGGCCGGTAAGAAACCGGCAAAAAAGGCATCTGGCAAGAAGGCTTCCGCGAAGAAACGCCAGGGGGCTACGAAATCTGGCCCCTTTGCCCTCGATACCCAGGTCAAGCGGCAGAAGAACGTGGCCTGGAGGATGATAGACGGCGAGGCGGTGATCATCACGCCCTCGGACAGCACCATGCATACACTCAACGACGTGGGCACCCGCATCTGGGAACTGATGACCGGCGAGCGCTCGCTGCGCGAGGTGGCGCAGATGCTGTGCGCCGAGTTCGAGGTGGACAAGGAACGCGCCGAGAAGGACACCATCTGGTTCGTAGAATGCCTGGCCAAGAAGGGCCTGGTGGAGAACTCCTGATCTCGATCTCACCCGGCGCAACTCACGCCGAACACAAGAAACATAGCGCTTGATCCGGGCGTGAAAATTCATGCTGCAGGTCGCGGGGGCTCTATTTTGCAATGATGCGGATTGTGACGGGGGAGATTGATTAATTATGGACATTGGCGGTAGTATAGGGAGCCTCTGTATGGGGCATTCCGATTCCGAGACTCCGGGGAGGTTTCTGATGAAACTACTTCGCCTGCTCTTGATTGCCCTCTCGGCGGCCTTACTGGCCAGCGCCTGCGATTGTGGCGGCAAGAAAGACCCATGTGACTGCGTTCCCAGCGTGGAGATCACCCAGCCCGGCTCGACCGTCTTGACCGAGTTCCACGACACCAACGCCGCAGAAGCCGGCGTGCAGTACCCCGTTTCGGCCACGACGATTTGCATCCCGGAAAGCACGGTCTTGACCTTTTCCAACGATCAACGGCCGGGCGAGAACGTGCAGGGCTCCGTGGTGATGGACGACCTCGAATCGCAGACCGGGCACATCGAGTTTTCCGACCAGACGTTCGAGGACGGTAGCAACCGCGTGTGCATAAGCGGTTCGGTGATGGTAAACCGCAACACCGACGGCATGCAGGCCTGCGACCCGGTGCTCGAAACGACCGAGGACTGCAGCGACGTCAACGTGCAACTCGGCATTCCCGCCTGCCGCTTCGACAATCCCACCGACGGAGAGTTGCTCGGCTCGAACGATGATTCGAGTGCTGCAGAGGGCTTCCAGCACGACGTGCAGGTGGCCTGCAAGGGGGTCAACGACGGCTCGAACGTCGTTCTGCTCCAGGACGGTGCCGCCCGCATACCGTTCGGGCAGCTTTCGAACGGCCAGGTGAACTGGGACGACGTCGACCTGGCCGAGGGCAACAGCCTGTTGCGCGTCGAGACGACAGGCAGCGGCGGCGAGGACGTGGCTGCCGAGATATCGGTCACGGTCGACACGGGCGGTTGCGCGGTGCGCCTGCAACCCGAAAGCGGGACAGCTTTCGGCGCCGACGACGACGAGGATCCGGACGCAGAAGGCCTGCAGGTGACCCTGACCGTCAGCACCGACCAGGCGGGCACATTCGCTTGCGCCTCGGGCTCGACCGTCGACCTGTACGTGAGCGGGGAGGCCGACCAGATGGCCACCCTGCAGGGACAGCAGGTTTCTTTCCTGGTTACCCTCGAAGACGGCAACATCCCTGTCTACGCCGAGGTCTCCGGCACGAGCAGCGGGCGCTCGCTGACCAACAATTACCTGGTGTGTGCCACTCCGCTGGAAATTGCGATCGAGTCGCCCGGCGACGGGTTGGAGATTACCGATTCCGCCGACCGCGACCCGGTCGAGGGCGGTATCCAGGTTGCCGTCAGCGGTACCTCGTCAGGGATTGCCACGGCCGAGGAGATCGGCCTGCTCGTCGACGGTGAGATAGTCATGGACGGCGCCGAGCCGCTGCGCCCGGCTGTGTTCTTCCCCGGCGGCGAGTTCGAGTTCCAGTACGCCAGCTTCCTGCAATCACGCGATTACACCATCCAGGTCCGCGGTGCCAACGCCTGTGGAGACGTGCAGTCGAGCCCGCTGCACACCATAACCGCCCAGACCGAACAGCGCACCTGCCAGATCACCGATCCGATTCACAACGCGGTTCTGCTGGCAGCAGATGACAAGGACGGCGACGAGGGCAACGACCTGCAGTACGACGTGCAAGTCAACACGGCCAACGTGACGGACGGGGCGACCTACACCCTTTTCATCAGTGGCCAGTCGCCGGTCAGCGGGCTGGTGATCAACAACAACCTGAGCGTCAACGAAATAACTTTCACGGACGGGCTGAAAATCCTGAGCTGCGTCCTGGATACGGGGGAAGATTCACCACCGGTGACGGTGGTGGTCGACGGCCATTCGCCGACGATCGAGATAACGAGCCCCGGTGACGGTGCCAACTTCGAGACGACCGACATCACAGTCGACCTGGCGACCACCGGAGTCGAGGACGGACAGCTGGCCACGGTCACGGTGGCCTGGACCGACAGCGGGGGCACGGATCACGAGCAGCCCTTCACCGCTACGGTGACCGACAACGTGGCCAGTGTCGATGTCACCCTGGGTACAGAGTCGGGCGTGGCGACCGATAACACGCTGACCGCCACCGTGTCCGATCTGGCCGGCAACCCGGCCGCCGCGCACAGTATCGTGGTAACCGCCCAGGTGTTCGAGGACCCGCCGGTGATTACCTTCATCGATCCCGACGAGACCGGTTCCCTGCCAGTCGTCATTTCCGAGGGCGAGAGGCAATACACCGTCATCATGCAGGTCGACAACCTGGCGACCGGCAACCCGGTCGAGCTGGTGGTGGTGGACAACGGAGTCGAGCGCGAGGCCATGTATGAAAACGTCTCCGGCACCGGTTTCGCAACCTTCGCCGGCGTGCTGCTGCCGCGCGGCAGCGTCGAGCTGCACGCCTCGGCCACAAACGCGGCCGGCACGGGTACGGGAGCAGTGACCTTGACCGTGGGCGACACTTCCCTGCCGCTGGTGATCGTAACCGATCCGGTCGACGGCTCGTACAGCCAGCTCGGGACCTTCGACGTCAGCATCGACAGCGACGTCGAGGAAGGCCAGACATGTTACGTCTGTTCTCGTTCTCCGGCTGCCGGCGTACCGCCGGTGTGCGACGCCGGCACGCCTTCGATAGGCGACGGGCTGGCCGATGCCGACGGCGACGCCGTTGTGGGCGTGACCCGGGTCGAGGGCGAGTACGAGATCTGGGCCTCGTGCACCAACCTCACCGGCGATACGGGCACCTCGCTTCCCAACCGGGTGGTGATCGACGAAACCCCGCCGACGGTGGAGTTCCTCGAGCCCGCAGACGAACAGGTATACAACGCCGCCAGCACCGACAGGTCGGGCCAGCCGGGCTTTCAGATCAGGGTGCGGGTGAGTGCAGACGTCGAGGACGGGCAGGGCGCCACGCTGACAGTCGACGGATCGGCGGCAGAGCTGATCGGTTCCGACCCGCTCTTCGATTCGAACCTGATCACATTCGCTGCCGTGACTGTTGGCGACCAGGCCGATCACGAGCTGGGCGTCGAGGTGTGCGACAAGGCCGGCAACTGTGCCTCTGCCACCCCGGTCACCATCACCGTCGACCGCATGGCGCCGGACGTGGTCATGGTCGATCCCGTCGATCTCGATCGCATCGGCGGCTCTGCCGACGAGAGCGGCGCGGTGGGCTTCCAGTACGACGTATCCGTCGAGTTCACCGATGCTACCGATGGCGATACGGTCGTGCTGGAGCGCAACGTCGACGCGGGCGGCTGGGAGCAGGTGGCCAGCCATCCCTTGACCGCGGGCGAGGCCAGCGGCGGGTACGTGTTCGACAACGCTACCCTCATAGCCACAGACGACTCCTCCGGCGATCCGACGGCGGTACAGATACGGGCTACCATCACCGATATTGCCGACAACTCGGACACCGACCAGGTGGCTATAGAAATCAACCGCCAGCTGCCCGAGGTGATCATAACCAGGCCCGACCCGGACCAGAACTTCAACATCTTCTCGGACATGAGCTCGGACGAGGGTTTCCAGACCCAGGTCAACGTCGAGACCCACCACACCGCCCAGGGCGATCTGCTGGTGCTGTGCGCCGATCCGGGCACCGGTTACCCTGAGGGCCACTGCGCGGGTTACGGCAACGAAGTCTGGGCCGGCACGGTCACCGGCGTGACTACCTACCTGACCGGCGTCGAGCTCGACCAGGGTGACAACACGCTCGTGGCCTTCGCCGAGAACATCCCGGGCCAGGGTAACTATTCCGATCCGGTCACGGTACACGTTGACAGCGAGCCGCCGACGGTGGTGAGCGTGGTTGTCAACTCTGACGGCAACACTGACGGTTGCATCAACCAGGAAGAGGACGTCTTCCAGGCCACTGTCACCGTTTCCGGAGTCGAGGACGGCCGGCAGCTTTGCCTGCTGCAGGACTGGCCGCCGGGATCCCAGGTCGCCTGTACCTCGGTTACCGCCGGGGTGGCGGTCTTCGGCCAGTCGCTCGGCAACGGCGACTACAACCTGACCGCCCGCGTGACCGACGCCTTCGGCAACCCGAATGTAAATCAGTCCGGACCGGTCATCGAAGACGACGAGGCACACTTCGCCGTCACTGTCGACACCGTTCCGCCGGTCATCGCCGTCAGCCAGCCCACCAAGACCACCCTGCTGTACGTCGACGATCTGAACCATGGCACCCAGGATCTCGATTTCAACTTCGCCGCCACCACCGATGCCGAGCAGGGTCAGATCGTGCACTTCGAGATCGACACCAGCGAGGTGGATACCGCCGCGGTATCGGGCGGTACGGCTTCCGTGCAGGCCGCCATGGACCAGGGCGACCACTCGCTGACGGCCTCGGTGGCCGATCTCTGCGGCAACCAGACCACCTCCGATCCCAAGGATGTCTTCGTCGACACCGTGCTGCCTACCGTCAGCTGCAGCCAGCCGACCGACGACAGCATGCACAACACGCTGCAGGTGCCCTTCGTGTGTGACACGACCGGCACCGACAGCACGCAACAGATAACCGTGGAGTCGTCTTCGGGCGGCATCCGCTGCACCCCGCAGGTCGACGGCTCTGGAACAACCTCATTCGACTGCGGCCTGCAGGAGGCCGACGGGCAGACAATCACGGTGACGGTGACCGATCCGAACGGCAACGTCTCGGAGGCGGACACCATCTCCAACGTATCGGTCGACGTGACCGGTTGCTCGATCGTCTTCTCCGATTACTCCGGGCAGGTACGGCTGAACGCCTCCGACGACACGGTACCCGGGGGCGATCTGCAGCTCGATATCGAGGTCTGCTCGCCGGGTTGCACCTCGACGGACTGCCCCGACTGCAGTGTTATCCTCGAGGTGGGCGGATCGCAGGTAGGCTCCGCCCAGCCGCTCGACGCGGTGGGTTGCACCACCTTCGGCGGGGTGACCTTCGTGCACCAGGAGATGGGTACGCTGGTGTATGCGGAGATCGACGACGGGGCCGGCAACGTCAACGACAACCAGTTCACGGTGCAGATGGTCGACCTGGTTGCGCCGGAACTGGTTCGCGATGTTCCGGGCGCAAACGGCGTGGTGTGTGTTGCCGCCGACGGCAACCCGGACGTCAACGGCTCGGACATCCTGGCGGACAAGGTAGCCGGCGGCGACTGCCAGATGGACTTCACCTTCACGGTCACCGACGGTGACTTCGACCAGGTGACCTACCCGGTCACCCTGACCATCGAAGAGGGCGGTGCGCCGATCGTGACGCCGGCCAGCCTGACCTCGTCGCCGCAGCAGGAGACTTTCACGAACACCGACATCGGCCACGATGCGATCCACACCCTGATGGTCACGGCGACCGACTACGCCGGCAACGAGACCACGCTGCAGATGCAGGTCGAGGCCGACGTTATTGCCCCGGGGGAGATCGTAGACGCCGCCGCGGCGCTGGGTGCCGCTCCCGAGGCATCGCGGCACGCCGACGTCGACCTGGGCTGGACGGCGGTCGGCGACGACGGTGCGACGGGCACGGCCTCTGGCTACGCCATCAGGTGGGCGCGAACGGCGATTACCAACGATGCCGAGTGGGATGCCGCGGAGGAGATCTCCAACGTAATCAACCCGGCCGCCCCGACGAATCCCGAGGCGTTCACGGCTTCGTGGTTGCCGCCTCTGAACACGTACCACATCGCCATCCGCTCCGTCGACGAAGTCGGCAACCATGGCCCCATCCCGGCGGATACGTCGCTGGATAACCTTTGGGATCTGGTAAGCCACACCGGCCCCGGGGGTAACTTCGGCTACAACGTCTGGAACGTGGGCGACATCAACGACGACGACCGGGACGACCTGGTCGTGTCGGCGATAACCCTGGATGCCGGCGCAGGCTCGAACGAGGGAGCCATCTTCGTTTTCTACGGCGAGGAAAACCTGGATAACTGGTCTAGTGGAGGAACACCACAGCAAATCAACCGCGGAGTGGCAGGTGAGTTGTTCGGCTTCGACGTCTGCGGCAAGGGAGATCTCGACGGTGACACGATCCCCGACGTCGTCGTGACGGGTTTCGGCTTCGACGGTTCCAGAGGACGCGCTACCATATATTTCGGGCAGAGCGGTTCAGAGTTGACAGCAAGCGAAGCTGTTGAGATACGGCCGCCAGTCGACACCGCGACTCAGCTCGGCCGTTCGGCAGAAATCATCGGCGACATCGACAACGATGGAATCGACGACCTGTTCCTGGGTGCGCCCACGGCAGATTCGAATGGTCGCGGCTACATCTTCTTCGGAAAATCTCGTGATGAGTGGAAAGCCGCTGCAACGGCCAGTGACAGTGCACCACATCCGGCGGGAAGTTACATTCCACTTGCCAGTGCAAGTATCACGATACTCGGAGTCGATGCCGACGACTGGTTCTCGTACAGGCACGGAGCCACCACGCTAGGCGATGTCGATGGAGACGGACATGATGATTTTGCGCTGGTTGCTTCTGGCATGAACGAGTTGTACACCTTTGATGGTGCCACAATCTCGTTGATTACCGGCAGCGATGTCGATCCGGCAACGGATTCCGTGGACGTGCTCTCTTATGCGGTGGCGGTGCCCGATGCGTTCATGGCGGGTTATGGGCACCGGGCAATGGGCGGAGTCGACATCACCGGAGACTCGGTTTCCGATCTGGTGGTGACCGATGCCTACTCACACCGAGTCTATCTGCACTCAGGGGTAGACAATACTCCCGACGATCCTCCCGTAAAGATAGACCCGACCTTCACGAAGAGAATCATACATCCGGAAAACATCAATACCGGCTGGGACCTCGACCTGGCCGACGTGAATCTGGATGGGTTGGCAGATGTTGCAATAGGAACTAATTCATCGACAATCCACGGTGTTTTCGTTTATTATAATACAGGGGTAGAACCTTATCTCGGAGATTATTCTGAGAGCACACTTGTAGAGGGTGCGGGTAACTTTGGAATTGGTTTAGCTATTGGTGATTTTGACGGAGATGGACTTCCTGATATTGCGGTTGGCAGTCTTGAAGGCACCCCTGGAATGCTCTACTTGTTTTTCTGATGGAGGTTGTGATGTTAAAATCAGAACATGTTGTGCGTAGAGATTACAAGAAACCAAAGATCTCTTCAAAGGTTGTCAAGTTCATTGTTAGCA
>Ga0180432_10012203_pt1 | contig 10020 bp, 9 predicted proteins | sample SS_ome_10_FD_132414 | JGI IMG/M metagenome (GOLD analysis project Ga0180432, IMG submission 132414) | Hypersaline lake sediment archaeal communities from the Salton Sea, California, USA - SS_1_MS_2 metaG | ecosystem: Environmental > Aquatic > Non-marine Saline and Alkaline > Hypersaline >...
GATCTGGGGCGTTGCCTTTTCTCGCACGGGCGATACTTTGGCGCTGGCGGACCGAAAAAAGATCACTCTGTACGACGCCGGCACAGGCGCGATGCGGCGTGTTATTCCGGCACGTCTCGACGGACCTCCGTCGCTTGCGTTCTCTCCAGACGGAAAATTCATAGCATCGTCGTACAGGGACAACAAAGAGGTGTGGCTGTGGGACGCACACACAGGCGAGAAGCTGCACGAACTTGTGCCCATCGCCGACACGGCCTCACCCGATCGCAAGCTGTTTGCGTCGATCCAGCGCAAGGCCGTCGTCGTCACAGACACGAAGACAGGCCGGCAGCGGTTTGCGATTCCCGTTCGCAGCAGGGCCGTTGCCTTTTACCCCGATGCCAAGATACTCTTGGCATGGCCGGACAAGAGCAACACGGTCCGCTTCTGGGATGTGGATACCGGCAAGGAGCGCACCAATATGTTCTTCCATCCGCCCGCAGATCGGGGTCTAATTCGATTCGTGGGTGGGCCCGAACATTCTACGTATCGCGCCGTGAGTATCTGTCGCGGCGATACCGGCGAAGAAATCCTGGGCCTCGCCGGCCTGAAGGGCAGTCCTTTCTGCACCGCGATCGCCCCCGACGGCAAGACAGTCGCGGCGTCCGGATCCCTTGGCACGTTGATCGTCTGGGACCTCGACCTCGAAAGTTTGGGGGGTAAAGGCAACAAGCCGATTGACTTGGAAAAAGCAGAATAGAGCACCGGCCGGATCTCTCAGAATATCCTGTCCGGCCTGATCCGATCATCCTCCGGGTTGAACCTCCTTGCCCGCTCTTTGGCGCAGCGGAGGATGAACTGCCGGCAGCGCTGGCTTCGGAGGGCAGAGCGGGTTATGGCTTCCGGGTCGAACTCGCGCAGGACTGCATCCTTGAGCCGGGCCATAGTCGGTGCATAACTCTTCTCACCTGCCAGGTTCACATACTCCTCGGGGTCATCCGCCAGGTTATAGAGCCGTTCTTCGTGGCCGTGGACGTGGATGTACTTGAGGTCGTCTTTGCGGGCCATGAAGCAGGGTGCGTGCACGCCTTCGCCATGATACTCACAGAACACGGCACGATCTTCGGGTTCCGTCCCGTCCGCCACCGATGGCGCCAGGCTGGCGCCGGGGAGGTCGTCGGGAATGGGAGCACCGGCCAACTCGCCCAGGGTGGGGAGCAGGTCGATCAGCGAAACCGGCGCGGCGATGCGGGCACCCTGCTGCCGGCCGTCGGGGGAGGAAAAGAACAACGCGACCCGCGCGGACCTGTCGTACAGGTAGCGCTTCTGCAGCATGCCCCGGTAGCCCATCATGTCACCGTGATCTGAAGCGAAGATGACGACGGTATTGTCGTCGATCCCCCGAGCTTTCAGCAGTGCCAAAAGTTCGCCGATGCGATCGTCGAGGTCGGCGAGCACACCGTAAAACGTCTCAAAAAGCCATTGGAGGTTCTCCTGCGTCATCATCGCCTCGACGTGTTGGGGAACGTAGTGGAAGTCGTTGAGCCACTTGTCCATAGGGCCATGGCAGGTGTCGATACCCTCGGGCACGCCGGGCAGGGGGAGGTCTTTGCCCCTGAATCGGTCGCGGAAGCGGTCGGGGATCCAGAATGGGTTGTGGGGGGCGTGATACGAGGCGCAGCAGAAGAACGGCGGGGAATCTTGCGTCTTCCGGCGGAGGTAGTCGACTGCTGCCCTGTGTATTGTCTCGTCGGCGTCGTAGTGCCGTGGGTAATGATCCCACTTCTTCGAATACACATAGCTGGGTCCCATCCAGTCGGCGCCGCAGGGGTTGCCCCCGGATGGCTGCTCCCATTCGTAGGCGATCTGGAAGTAGGCGGGGTCGTATCCGTTGGTATAATCGGCCTCGAGGGCAAGCCGTTTATCGAAGCCGTGGTGCTGGTCGCATCCCAGCATGTGCATTTTGCCCGCGATGACAGTTTCGTATCCTGCGGCCCCCAGCACGTGGCCGATGGTGGGCAACTCGTCGCTGAAGCTGTTGGCGTTGTCCAGCGCCCCGATCTGCGAGACGTACCGTCCGGTGAGCATCGACGCCCGCGACGGCGCGCACAGCGGGCTGTTGCAGTAGGCATTCTCGAAGACCACGCCCGAGGCCGCCAGGGCGTCGAGATTGGGCATGGCCCGCACCGGATCCCCGTACGCTCCCAGAAAATGAGGCGAGAGTGAATCCGACATGATCCTCAGGATGTTAGGCTGGTCCTTCATAGTCAATGTTCCCACCGGCTTCGGTTTACTTCGCGAGGTTTCTCCTGTGCTCCTCGCCGTAGGTCACCGCCTCATTGAGATATGCCTCGATGTTCTCGAACGGCGTTCCCGAAACGATCCCGTTGCCCGCCGCGATGCACATCCCGCCGTCGGGCCGGTCGAATGTATCGATCAGGAACCGCACTTCTTTGCGGACACCCTCGGGGCTTTCTTCTTGCAGAACGTGCTGGACATCAAACCCGGCAAGAAACGTAATGCGATCGCCGAACTCCCGGGCCACGGCGACCTCGTCCATCGTGTGCTTCTGAACCGGGTGAAATATCTTCACCCCGGCGTCGATCAGATCGGGCAGGAGGGCGGTGTTGTTGCCGCAGCTATGCAGCCACCAGTGTACTCCGTGTTGTTTCAGCAGGTTGCCGATGCGGACGTAGTAAGGATAGATCAGCTCGTGGAATTTCTCGGGGCGCATCATCGTTTGCGTCTGGTGGCCGAGGTCGTCGCTCGTCCAGAAGCCGTCGGGCTTGAACTCGCGAATACATCGCTCCATGTACTTGCAGTACTGGTCGCAGAGCGCAGCGTGCAATCGATGGATGTTCTCGGGCTCGACGTGATAGTCGATCAGGAGATTTTGCATGCCGCGGAGCCCCCACGGTGTTTCAAACAGCAGGCCCCACCAGCCGAACATCAGGTACATGTCGTCGGCGCGGGCGCGCTCTGCTTGCGTGATCAGCTTTTCGAACTGCGGGTCGTTTGCGGGGTCGGGCAGTTTTTCGATGAACTCGTCGAGCTTGGCCCAGTCGTCGATCACGCACGATGAATCGTAGCCGCCCTCCTTGCGGATCTTCCACGACAGCTCCATCGCATTGACGTTGAAGGTGCTCACCCACAGCGTGGCGGTATCTTCGGGGTAGCGGTCGAACTCGCGCAGACGTTCGCCGTATTGTTCGCCGAGGCCCTCGCCCCACCATTTGGCGCGTGTGAGCGGAATGCGTTGCAAAGGGCATTTTCGCTCCACTGCCTTGATCACTTCTTCGCGCGGCAGCGGTTCCCAGAACCTCTTGTCGCCCATTCGTACGTCCTTTCATTGGTTTATGTTGTGCGGCAACCAAAACCCTTAGCCTATGATCTTTTTCAGCTTTCCGGCAAGGTTCTCTCCCATCTGGATCATACCGTTATCGGCAGGGTGGAGGATGTCCGGAGTGAGCCCACCGAAATCGGTTAGTATATCCGTACCCTCGATCAGGTGCGCGTTCGGATGCGGGCAGTCGGCAACGACGTCGCGCAATGCCTGGCGGAACCGGCCGATCTTCACGTCGTCGTTGTCGGGCTCCATCGACGGGCACACATCCGGGAAAAAAGTGAAAAGCGTGATGCACGCCACGGGGCGGTTCGTGTTGGAGGCGGCAACGGTATTCACCATGTAGGATATTGCCTCGGTGAAATCATCCAGCGTGAAGCCGAGCATGTTAACCGACAACGCGAGCGAAGCAACGTCCCAGTCGTCGCGGCTTGCGATATAGTCGCTCATTTCGCGCTCGCATAATGCGGACCCGCCCACGCCGAGGTTGATTAGATCGGCTCCCAGGCGCCGGGCCGTCTGGCTGGCGTATGCAAGGTGCATGGCGCTTGCACCGGCCCCGTGCGTGATCGATGTGCCGTAGGCAAGGTAGCGCAGATCCGGCAGTTCTTCCGGCTTCGGCGGGCGCAGGCCATCCCCTTCAATGCCGTGGAAATGGAGGGCGCCGCCGGAAACGGTAAGCCGCCACACCCGCGGCGAGAAGGCCATTGTATCGCCGATGGCTGCATCAACCGCGCCGAGTCGCTCCGGGTAGGTGAAGGTGAGCGTAACCGGCTCCGTCTCCACCCTGTGGCGCTCGGGGCTCTGAAACAACCCCCAGAAGGGAACAACGTCGGCCGCCGATTGCGGGGACGACAGGGTTATTTTTACAGTGGGAGATTCCGAAACAAATCGGATCTCGGCGCTCGCGGGGCTGAGCATCTGCCACTGCGCCACCTCGTTCAGGGAAAGGCGCACATTTTCCGGCACACGCTGGAGCCGCAGCCCCGGAAGGCCGTCTACCTCGCGCAATTCCGCAATATTATGAAACTCGACGTTCTCGTGTATCATGACCTGTAGCTCCTGAATCTCGGTGTTGTACTCGGCATTTCAAAACCGACATGATATAGAATTGTAGGGAAAATGGAAGGAAAATCATGCGGCTTGGAGCGCTGGGTGCGGCAAACGATCAGGGTTTTACCACGGTGTGGTACGCCTCATCTCGTCCTCCTCGTCGCCCTCATCTTTGAATAAATCTGTTGCCTGCCTGCGGGGAGTTCGCGGTGGCGACGGCCAGGCCAACGAGCCGAGAATCTAGACCGGCACCGCAGCACAAGTCCTTCGGTGCACACCCCACGGCACATGGCCCCGGCCCCGAAAAGGTCTTGACATCCTCCCGTGGCCCTATACAATAGTCAATCGACAGGGTGTTCGACGTAACGCTTTTGTGAGGAAGTCGTTGTGTCTATGCCTCTCAGAACCAAGCTGCTGGTCGGTTTCCTCTTAGTTGTCGCAGTTACCGGTTGCGCGATAACCGTCGTAGGCGTTCAATTCATGGATAGTGCCGTGAGGCGGCGGGCGCGAAACGAGGTGAGCCATGATCTCGAGCTCGCGACCCAGCTTTACAACAGTCGCCTCGAGAAGCTCCGGACGGCCATTGCGTTCACCGCAATTCGCCCGGTCACAGTTTGCCGCGCCCTGGTAGAGGGCAACCTGCAGGTGCTCGCGAAGGCCCTCTCGAAAGTAAAAGCTGAGTCCCGCCTCGACGTCGTGAGCATTACAGATGCCGGTGGCCGCGTTGTGCTGCGCTCATGCAACAAGAACACCGCCGGGGATCACGTATCGGGCGACGACCTCATCGCTGAGGTGCTCAAGGCCGAGGAACCCCTCGCCGCGACCCATATATGGACGCGCGAGCAGATGCAGCGTGAAGGTCTGGAACCCTCAGAGGCGGCCGGCATGCTGATGGCGGCCGCCGCGCCGGTCTTTACCGGAACCGGCGACCTCGCCGGGGTGCTTTATGGAGCAAACTTGCTCAATCGCGAATGCGATCGGAGCAAGCATCCCATCGTTGATCGGACAAGGGATACCATTTTCCGCGGCGAAAAGGCGCCGGGGGTCGTTGCCATCCTGCAGGGCGACATTGTGGTCTCTACCAGCCTGACCGACAAAGAGGGCGCCCGGGCGATGGGCCCGTTAACGCGCAATGATATCGGGCGCGCGGTACTTGGCGAAGGTCGGCGCTGGCAGGGGCGCCGCCTTGAAGGCGGCGAATGGTACATCGCTGCCTTCGAGCCGCTGCGCGACCTCCGCGGCCAGACCGTCGGTATGATCTACGTGGGCGTGCCGGAGAGACGATACACCCTCGCCCGCCGGAAGACCGCTCTGGTTTTCGCCGCCGTTACCTTTGCCGGCATGGTTGTTGCTGCAGCGATTTCTTTCGCGCTCGCGGCGGGAGTGATGCGGCCGCTTCGCGAACTGGCCAGAGGAGTGAGCCAGTTCAGCAGCGGCAATCTGGACTACCGCATCAAGGTCGACTCGCGCGGGCCGCTGGGCGAACTCGCCGAAACGTTCAACCGCATGGGGGAATCAATCAAGGAGCGCGACGAAAGAATCAAAAAAGACGCGCAAGAAATGATGGAAGCCAAGCGGCTGGCCACCTTAGGTCAACTGGCCGCAGGTGTTGCCCACGAGATCAATAACCCCCTCGGCGGCATAACCGTTTACGCTCATTTGCTGTGCGAAGACCTCGCGGCGGAAGACCCTCGAACCGGCAATGTGAGTAAGATAATCAACGAGGCTGACCGCTGCAAGAAGATCGTCAAGGGCCTGCTGGATTATTCTCGTCAGACCAGCATTCAAAAAGAGAGCGCCGATGTCAACTCGGTGCTGGACGCGGCGGTGAGCCTTGTGGCGCAACAAGAAGCATTTCGGAAAATAGCAGTGAAAAGGAATCTGGCGGCCGAACTGCCACCCGTCAAAGTGGATATTTCGCAAATCGAGGAGGTCTTCACAAACGTCCTCCTCAACGCGGCCGAGGCGATGGGCGGCAAAGGGGAGATAAGTATCCGCACGTTCCTTTCGGGCGGCGGCACGCGGCTGCTGGTGAAGATATCCGACACAGGCCCGGGCATTCCTCATGACAGCCTCGAGCAGATATTCGAACCCTTTTTTACAAGCAAGGAAGCCGGCCACGGCACTGGTCTGGGGCTGGCCATAAGCTATGGTATCGTGGAGAATCACGGCGGCACAATCCTGGCCGAGAACAACCCAACCGGAGGAGCCACGTTTACCGTTGAGCTCCCGTTAGAGTGGGAAGAAACGCCATGAGCCCATCTTTCAACGTGCTGGTCATAGACGACGACCCCACCATGCGTGATAGCTGCCGACAAGTGCTCTCGCGACAGGGATGCCGCGTAAAGCTGGCCGAGAACGCAGAGCAAGGCCTGGCCTATCTCCAGGGCGAACCCTACGACGTCGTGCTGCTCGACCTCAGGATGCCGGGAATGAGCGGTCTGGACGCTCTGGACCGCATCAAGCTGATCGACCCCGACGTGGTCGTGGTGGTTATAACCGGGTTTGCCTCGGTGGACGGGGCCGTGCGGTCGATGAAGGGCGGCGCGTTCGACTTCATTCCGAAGCCTTTCACGCCCAGCATGTTGCGGACGATTGTAACCCGGGCGCTGGAGCATCGCCGCCCCGCGGCGCCGGAAGCGGACAACGCCGCCGGCGGCGACGGCCGCGGGGCCGAGTCGCTGATCGGCATCACGCCCGCGATGCAGCGTCTTCGCCGGATGATACGAAGGATAGGCAAATCGGGCTCCACGGTGCTGATAACGGGCGAAAGCGGCACCGGAAAGGAATTGGTCGCCCGTGCGCTGCACTTTCACAGCCCGCGCGCGCGTGCCCCTTTCGTGGTGGTGGACTGCGGCTGCCTCGTCGAGAACCTCGCCGAGGCCGAGCTTTTCGGGCACGTGATGGGGGCGTTTACCGGGGCCAATTACGCCCGTCCGGGAAGGTTCGAACTGGCCGACGGCGGGACCATCTTCCTCGACGAAATATGCAATATCAGCCCAGTGGTTCAGCACAAGCTCCTGCGGGTGCTGCAGGAGCCCGAAATCACACGCCTGGGCTCGACCAAATCGATAAGGGTAGACGTTCGCACGATCGCCGCCACGAATTCCGATCTCTGCGCCGGTGTCGGGCGGGGGAACTTCCGCGAGGACCTCTATTACCGCCTGAACGTGATACCGATTTGCCTGCCTCCGCTCCGGGATCGCAGGGAGGATATCCCGCTGCTGGCCGAGCACTTTTTCCATGTTTTCAACAAGAAACGCCGCAATGGAGAGTTGAAGGGAATTTCAAGCGCAGCGGTGCGCATGCTCGGACAGCACACATGGCCGGGAAACGTCCGCGAGCTCGAGAACGTGATCGAGCGGGCAGTGGTGCTCGCCGAAAGCGAAGTACTCACCGAGGACGACCTGACGGGCAAGGGCGTCCTCCCGCCGTTCGGTGCACCGGAAACGGCCGGCCAGGGCATGCTGCTGAGTCAGGCCGAAAAGAAACATATCAGGCGGGTGCTGGAAGAGCACAGTTTCAATATTCTGAGGTCGGCGCGCGCACTGGGCATCGACCGCAAGACCCTCCGCCACAAGGCTCGCAAGTATGGCCTGCTGGCAGGGCCGGCTCCGCAAGCGTAGGCTCAGTCGCCGCCACCTCGCGCGGGCCTCTCTTCGAGCAGACGGTTGACGGTGGCGAGTAACTCGGCGGGCTTGACGGGTTTGTTGAGGAATTCGTCGGCCGCCACGTACTCGCTGTCTTTCTCGGCGGCGACGTCGAAGCCGGTCTCTTCCGTGATCGCCGAAAGCATGACGATCGGTATGTGCTTGAATTTGGGGTTTGTGCGCAGGTCGTATCCAACGTGCAGCCCGGATACGAGTGTCTCCATCATGATGTCGAGCAGTATGAGGTCGGGCGTCTTACTTTGAAGTGCGAGCATACATTCTTTGGCGCTCGAAGCGCTATCGACCTCGAACCCCGCCCCCTCGAGCAACATCCTGATACAGTCGACAAAGTCACTGTCGTCATCAACGATCAGTATTGTTTTCTTCTCTTTCATATGGGCCTCCTCCGCAGTTGGGCGGTGCCAGGGCCAGCTCGCGGGCGACCCGGCGCGCGCTCAGCTTGAGGTCTTCGCTCAACTCGCGGCCAAGGCGGGTGGCGCACGGCTGAAAAGCGAGGAATACGATCTTCGGCCGGCCTTCACGCAGCAGGTAATCTACGAGTATCTTCAAAGAGATATCGTGAGTCGAGATTCCGCGCGTGCGGATTTCGTCCATATCAAGAAGCCGTATTTCTCCCGGCTCGCCGCCGAAGTCGGCTGCGTCGGCCAGCAGGACGGTATCGGGTTTTTCGCTGATGGCCTTGCCGATGTATTTTTCGGGTGCCTCGCCGCAGTCGAAGGCCAGCAGATCCTCACGCGGTTCGCACAGAGAAGCGAAGTACGGGCCAACGCCGTCGTCTTCGCGCATTGTGTTTCCGATCCCGAGTATTAGAGTCTTGGCGGCCAGCAGTTTTCGGAGTTGCTCGATCACGGATTGTCGGCCGGGGGTCATTTCCATTCTTCCGTCAGGAAAGCCTCGCGACGGCACTTCGGGCAAAGCACACGCATGAGGTCGGAGCGAAGCCCGGGTAAAGCGGGGTCTCGGGGGGCGGCCGACGGCGCGGCTGCGGACGCCTGCATGCCGGCGATGACCAGCGTGGGATTGGCGTATGCTTGCGCACCGAGGCGCCCGGCGATCCAGCGCAGGTGCTCCGCCGTGCCGATAACGCTGCCGCAGTGCTCGCACAGGACCAGGTCCTTCTCCACGGTTTCCACGGTTTCGCTGCGATCAAACGTTGCAAGATCGAAGTCTGTGCTCTGGATCACGCCGTTTGAGGTGGTGCAGTATGCGTGGCACTGTCCGCAAAAGATGCAAATGTCGTAGTGTAGTGTCAGCGTCCGCTTTTTTGTTTCGAGATCGTCCACCAACTCTATTGCTCGTGCGGGGCAAAGGCGGGCGCAGGCTCCACAGCCGATGCATTCTTTTTCGTCGTATTGCGGCTTGCCGCGATAGGTCTCGGGCGGGACGTGGGGCTCCTTGGGAAAACTGGTAGTATAGGGGCCCCTTACAAAGAGCACCTTAATTGCTTCGGCCAGCTCTCTCAGCTTAGGTTTCCGCATGATCCAGTCTCTTTCAGCGCACGGCCGTCGGGCCGCCGGGCTATCTATCGACTTCCCTGTATTTGTCGACCACGCTCTGTTGGCAGAGCTCAATTCCGCTGCGGTGTGCGGCTCGTGCGAGCGCATGCGCCCCAACGGGCGACGTCAGCAATATGAAAGCCGCGCACAGTATGGCCTTGGAGGCTGTCGACCCTTGGCCGGCGACGAGCGCGGTGCCGACGAGTATGGCGCAGGTTCCCAGGGTCACGCACTTTGTCGCGGCTTGCAGCCGGTTGTAAATATCGGGCAGCCGCACGAGGCCTATGCAGCCGAACAGGTCGAAGAGGCCGCCGATCACGATTATTATCCAGCCGACAGTCACCACTTTTCACCTCACCCGTGCCGCCTATTGGTCGAACGGGCGGCCTTCGAGATACTTGGCAAGCGCCACCGTGCCGATAAAGCTCAATAGCGCCCACGTTATGGCTATGTTGAGATAGAAGCCGGTGCCCGTTAC
>Ga0180432_10012204_pt1 | contig 10019 bp, 7 predicted proteins | sample SS_ome_10_FD_132414 | JGI IMG/M metagenome (GOLD analysis project Ga0180432, IMG submission 132414) | Hypersaline lake sediment archaeal communities from the Salton Sea, California, USA - SS_1_MS_2 metaG | ecosystem: Environmental > Aquatic > Non-marine Saline and Alkaline > Hypersaline >...
GGCGGCGTTTCCTCGGGCCCCGCTTCCACCGGCTCTTCAGCAACGGGCGGCGTTTCCTCGGGCCCCGCTTCCACCGGCTCTTCAGCAACGGGCGGCGTTTCCTCGGGCCCCGCTTCCGCCGGTTCTTCAGCAACGGGCGGCGTTTCCTCGGGTTCAATAGTCGGCGTTTCTGCGGCTTTGTCTTCGTCGGTCGGCGGCGGCGCTTCGCTCGGTGCTGTGGGTTCCTCGCCGGGGACTTCCACCGGTTCGACAAGCTCGGCTGCCGGGACATCCGTCGTGGGTTGAGCTTCCGCAGATTCCGGCTCCGCAACCTCTTGTCCCCCGGGTTGCGTCTCGACCGGCGCACCTTCTTCGGCAACCGGCACGGCGGCATCGGCTTGCTCCGAAGCAGCCCCGTCCGAAACCTCGCTGCCGGGCTCACCCTGCTGATCGATCACGTTGTTCAACTCGTCAGTCACGTTAGGCTCTCAAAGGACGTGAATTACCCGGAAGAACCAATCCCAGAACAGATCAAAACCCCACAAAATGGCCGCCAAAACGAAGATGGTAACCAGGACCACAATGGAGGCCCGGATCAACTCGCTGCGGGACGGCCAGGAGACCTTGTTCATTTCGGCCTCGACGGCGATCAGGAAGTCGGCAAAGGCGGGTACGTTGACCAGACGATAAGCCGCCCACACCACGATTACCATTAGCCCGCCGGGAATCCCATACCGGTACAGGGGCTCCCACTGCATCATCGCGCGGCTAAGCTCCCACAGCCCGACCGCCAGGCTGATCGCAATCGCCGCGAACGTAACCTGGCGCGTAATTCGGCCCTGGGTCCGCTTGTAGATCGTGGTGGAAATCAGTTCCTGGAAAAATGCGATCACTGTCTCTGTTTCCGCTTTACCGACGGGGCGGCGCCCGGACGCCGCTCCCTGGGAACTCCTTTACCGTTTATTCATGGCAGGGGCGGAGGGACTCGAACTCTCAACCGCTGGTTTTGGAGACCAGTGCTCTACCAATTGAGCTACACCCCTGCACCTTGCGATCTCAGCCGTCAGCGGCTACTTGACTATCTTCGTCACCACCCCGGAGCCAACCGTTCGGCCTCCTTCCCGAATGGCAAACCGCACATTCTCGTCCATGGCGATCGGCTGGATCAGCTCGATGCCCAGTTTCACGTTGTCGCCCGGCATACACATCTCGGCGTCGCCGAGCAGGTTTGCCGTCCCGGTAACGTCGGTCGTGCGGAAGTAGAACTGCGGGCGATAACCGCTGAAGAAGGGCGTGTGCCGGCCGCCTTCCTCCTTCGACAGGACGTAGACCTCGGATTCAAATTGGGTGTGCGGGGTGATCGACCCGGGCTTCGCCAGCACCTGGCCCCGCTCGATTTCGTCCCGCTTGATGCCCCGCAAGAGGCACCCGACGTTGTCACCCGCCTGGCCTTCGTCTAACGTCTTATTGAACATCTCCACGCCCGTGCAGGTCGTCTTGCGCGACTCCGGCGCAAGCCCGACCATCTCAACTTCATCGCCCGTATGGACAACACCCCGCTCGATACGGCCGGTGGCCACCGTACCGCGGCCCTCGATCGAGAAAACGTCTTCGACGGCCATCAGGAACGGCTTGTCGGTATCCCGCACCGGCTCCGGGATCTTCGCGTCGATCGCATCCATCAACTCCTGGATGCACTTCGTGGCTTCCGGATCGTCCGGCTTGTTGTAGGCCGTCAGCGAATCGCCCCGGATGATGGGAACTTCCTCCGGGTCAAATCCGTACTTCGCGAGCACGTCCTCCCTCAATTCCAACTCGACCAGCTCGATCAGATCGGGGTCGTCGACCAGGTCGACCTTGTTGAGGAAGACGACCAGGGCCGGGACGTTCACCTGCCGGGCCAGCAGGACGTGCTCCTTCGTCTGCGGCATCGGGCCGTCGGCGGCCGACACCACGAGGATTGCCCCGTCCATCTGGGCCGCCCCGGTAATCATGTTCTTGATGAAGTCGGCATGGCCGGGACAGTCGATGTGGGCGTAGTGCCGCTTCTCGGTCTCGTACTCCACGTGCGCCACGGCGATCGTCAGCGTCTTCGTCGCGTCGCGGACCGTTCCGCCCTTCGCGATGTCCGCATACGACTTGAATTTCGCAAAACCCTTTCGCGATTGGGCCGCCAGAATCGCGCCGGTCAACGTGGTCTTGCCGTGGTCAATGTGGCCGATGGTACCCACGTTCACGTGGGGTTTGGTCCGTTGGAATACTTCCTTGGCCATTGTGTCTGTCTTTCTCCCTGCGTTGGTTCAAACGGGTAGTATCAGTAATGTTCCACGGCCCGCTTTACGCCGCGGACCGCCAAAAAAAGAGCTGCTGATGGGACTCGGACCCATGACCTCGTCCTTACCAAGGACGCGCTCTACCAACTGAGCTACAGCAGCCGGCAATTATGCCGGCACGGTATTGCCGTTATGTCTCCTCGCTAATTCTGTTTTTCGGAAACAGGCCCTCGTCCAAACGTTTTCTTCTCGGTCTCTTCTACACCGGACGGAGAACCATCAACGCCCGAGGGCACGTATAGTCTCGGCCCGTCGCCTATAGTAAATGGGGCCAGGTCTGCAAAGAGCCGTTTTCGGGCGGCCTCCGTCGTTCGGACGATCTTCAACACCTCCCCGATCTTCACATCCTTGCCCATGATCCGCGTCATGAACGTGTGTATCTCCTCGTCGCTGCCAATGTTCAGCGTGGGCATATATGTTGCGATAACGTTCGCGGACTCTTTCTCCCACAGGAGCGACACGCCAAGGTACTCCTTTGGCCCATCGCCGACAGTATTCACAGCTACCCTATAATCATCCCCCCACTGGTCGATACACCTTTTCAGAAACTTGTGGCAATACTTACGTGCGTCCTTCCCTGAAACCTTTATGAAGAAGGCTGCCGACTCGAGCTTTCCGGCCCTGGTGGAGTAAAGTGCCTTATCAATATAGGGCATTCCCATACCGGTTTCTGCAAGTACGCCGGTTGGTTTTCCGTCCGTGTCCAGCTTCGGCTTTACCGGCCGGATTTTCTTGAGCTGTTCTACTGTCATTCCTATTGACACGTTGGACAGTTCATCGGGCATTACGGGACCGCGGCCAAGCATTTTCAACAATTGTTCTCGATTCTGCTGCGCATCTCCCTCGAGTGCCTTTTCCAATCCTTCGCGGACCGCAAGGGGCCGATCCAGTTCCCCCAGGACGATTTTGCAGGCCTTAATCTCAAGTGGATAGTCTGCCGTGGAAAGCTTTCTTATAACGTCGTCAATACAAGGTTCTCCGATGTTAATTAGTGCCTTGACTGCCGGGAGCAGGCTCAGGCTCTCTATAGAATCATTGGCCATCCCCCCATCGAAATCGAGACCACCTTCTTCTTCGGCTTCTGGATGTATAAGCCTCGGGAAAGCTATGTTATCTGCCAACACTTTGGTTCCTTCGGTAGCCCGCAACTCCCCCAGAATTGACATCGCTTTACACACAGAAGGCTTTCGATAAAGATGATTCTTTGGGTCAGGTATGATATTCGTCAGTTGAGAAATTATATTCGCCCTTTCGTTGACAATCTGTGCTTCACCTCGTTCTTGTTCTGCGGGATCGTCGGAAAGAAGCATTTGCACAGACTTGATCGGCAACCGATTATCCTCCGCAAACAGTGTTTGCGTTGCCATCCCACACACAATTGCGAGAAGAACAATCCCTTCGATCATGTCTGATATGTTTTCAGCCATTTCTTCGCGACTACTTCTTGTTCGTCTCTTCATCAACCACAGGAAAGAGCTTTTCAAACAAAGCGTGGGCCGCTTGAAGTTGTTTCTTCCTCAGGGGATTTGTCTCTGTGCGAATCCTATCCTCGATGACGAAACGCCCAACCGTCGGGCCTTCTACTTCTCCAATGACCCAGCAGTACCTTTCACGACTTTCGTTGCGCCTGGGGTCAAAATCCCCCAATCTAGTCAGGCATTCTGCAACGGCCGGTTTACCGATTTTTGCCAATACTCCCGCGGCCGGATAACGATCACCGATAGTGGGGCCACTAATGCTAAAGCAGTCGGCCTCTGTTTCCTCTAGTCTTGCATCAACCATCTTGCTTAGTTCCGGAACAGCTTCTGGGGCCCGAAGAGCGCCAAGTACTCTCAGTGCGGCACGACACGAGCCGCTAATCTCGGTTGCTCCCCTGCTTTCCTTCAGGATCTCCAGTGTTTCTTCGACGATCGCTCTTCGTTGAGTAACGATTTGGCCTACTGTATTCCAGCGGATTTCAGTATTGTCGGACCGAAGACCTCTCGGGTCTAATTCATCCCCATGAACTGACTGCAAAATAAGGAAGAAGCCAAAAACGCCGACGGCAAGTGGATAAAGACCTTTCATAACAGCCACCTCTCTTTCCTTCAGTTACTCATCCATAGTCTCGTGCGGCTGGTCACCAATAGTTATGTCACCTTCCCTGATATGATTCAGCCGATCCGTATTTCTGACCCATCGCGCATTCTTCGGTTTTTCCTGGGGGTCTTTCTTGCAGTTCACGATCGAATACCATTTTAGTTCGTTGGAAATAAGGGTTCCCGATATCGCTTTCTTACGATTACTTTTTTGATTCAAAATCAGATGAAGGGACTCTATAAATTCAGCCTCTTGCACTCTAAAGTCCCATGATTCAGTGCGTTTCCACGCGAATCCGGGCGCATCTATGACCCAGACTACGTCATTACGATCATGAAGGTCTTCGTCTTCATTGTCGGGATCGTCATCTGAACCTGCTGGATAAACGGCTTGTACGGTCCACTTCTTGTCTCCCGCCTTCTTTTTCCAACTCTTGGCTTCCTTAGTTCTCTTGAAATCGAACTGTACCCCACCCAAGGCGCTTACGCCTTGAGGTATAATAGTTGCCTTTATTTCACATTGATTGCGCGTGCCGAACCACTTGTTGGTTGGCGCGATGCCAAGGCCCTCAGAGGGGAGTTCGCAGTCGTTGTTCTTGCTCAGATCTTGTCCTTGTGCATTATCACCTCGAAAATTGCCAACCGTTGCCCATGTTGGCCAGACTCGAACCTCCTGGCACGGGGTATTGCTAACCTTTACAACAATGGTCTTTTTCTCTGACTTGTCGATAGGGACTGTAGCCTGCAACTTGTTGCTGGGATGCATAGTCGCACCATCCCATGACAACGCACCGCGTGCTTCCTGCGTATTGGGGTCAATATAGGCAGAAAGTGTTAGTTTAGAGCCCTTCGCCTTTTTGGCTCCAACAAGGTTAATAACGGAGCCTGTATTGTCAACCTTGTAGTATTCTTGATCTCCGAGAACGGTTTGTATCTTCATGACTATGACGTCCTCCGGGCCAGCGGTTCCGTAACCGCTTTTCCCGCCGGCATCGGCCTTGATCTTGTATGTGCCCGGCGACTTCGCGGTGAACGTCACGGTCGCCTTTCCAGTCGCAGGATCGCTTGTAACAGTGCCGCTTGGCGCGAACGCGCCCGCGGGTTCCGAGGTGAAACTGACCGGCACGCCCGGGTCGGGAGCACCGTCATCGGCCTTTCTCAACGTTGCAGTCACCGTGGCCGAATGGTTAACACATATCACGTCAGGTGTTACGCCGAGTGTGATCTTGCCCTTGTCACCCTGGCCTGAATCGGCGCACACCGTCTCCGCATTCACGGAGCCCGTCGACACAAGTAGCGTGACAAGGAGAATACCTGGTATCGTTTGACGTGTTCGCCACCGTTTCATATAAACGTTCCCCGACGAAAAATCTCAAAAAGTCGGTATGAACTTCGGAATATTCTCAACGCTCGCCCGGCCCGAATCATATACGGGCTTAAGCCAACCGGGGGGGCCGCCCGGGGAGTGGGCCTTGTGAAATCGCTCCATTGCCGGCAGGTCCCGGAGTAAGGTCTCCGCGTCGAACGGGTTTCGGCGCTCGATATTACCCGCCCGAAGAACCGCGTAACGGTACAGCAAGGCATCCCGCTCCTCGCGGAAGCGGTCAATGACCGCCATCATTTCCCCGCCCTCCTTGCTGTGCAGGTACTTGACCGCCGCGCGGGCCATCTCCGGGCCGATCAACCGCAGTTCGCGCAATGTCAAATGGCGCTTCGGCGCCTGGCTGTTCACCTCGTACAGCATGTGCATCGTCCCGTAGTAGCTCTTCAAGAATCCGCCCAACCGCCGGTGCATGTAAGCCGAAAACCAAGGATTCTTGCGGACCTCGATATCGTGTGCGGCTAGACGGCGCATCACCGCCGCGTGCAGCCTCTTGCAGTCCTCCACCCGCCTCGTCTCCATCATTGCGCACAACACGTGCGGCGATTCCTTCGATTCGACGTTGTGAAGATTGAACGTCAGGTCCAGCCGACCGCCCTCATTCACCCAATCCCTGAACCACTTGCCGTAGGCGTCCGATTCCGGCGTGTTCAGGGCACTCTTGAAACAGTTTGTAAGGTTTTCGTATTCGCTGCGGGCCGCCCCGTCGGGGTCGAGCAGCGGGATGATCAGGAACACCGCCTTCGATCGCAGAGCAACGGCCTCGGACTCCTCGGACAACAGGTATCGCACCAACCCCTCGGCGGGCCAACTGGTGTCGTGCTCGTCGGCGTGTTCCCGGGCATACATCACAATGCAGGGATTGTCGCGGCCGGTTGCATCCTGCCGCTGGCCGATTTCGATCACGTGCAGCGGATGCCCTTCCGGTGATCGACCCACGGTATGTACTCTGACATCGTCCTGTTCTTCAACCCAGCGGACAAAATTCTCGTGATAACCCGGCGTGTAAGGCGGGCGCATCGCCACGAAGACGGTCTTCTCCTCAAACTTCTGCCGTAGGATGAGCGAGGATCGCTCGGCCTTAACATCGGTGATATAGTGCCACTTCTGGCCGGACGTATCGGGAATCAGCGGGCCATTGGTTGCTTTTTGCAGCTTCTTCGAGGGCTGCTTTGAACCATCACTCGAATCCGCGACCGCGTCTTCAGCGGGCTTTTTGGCTTCGGGTCTCACCAGGTCAGAAGCGGGTTCCGACCCACCGGACGGTTGCAGTTCTTCCGGCGCGTAGTTCTTCATATCGGCCAAGTCTTCCGTGTAGCAGTAAACCGGGTTGAGCGTCATCCACTTGTTCCGCGGCACGTCTTTCAGATCAATGCGAAGCGTCTTTCCCGCGGCGTCTTCAATCTTGAATACGAACCAACCGACGACGTATCTGTTGCCGCGCGGAAAGCGCACTTCGAAATCTGATTCGCCATTACGTTTAACCTGCAATTTCTTGGGGGAACACTCGAATCCGGTGACAATCCGGGCCTCTTTGCTTGAATCTCCAGCGGTGGTTGAGTCGGATTTCGCGTATCTCGCTTTGACAAATTCCTGATCGGCCCGACTTAGACGGTTGAGTTGAACCGTAATGATCTTACCGTCGTGCTTCTTCAGCCGAACCGTTGGGGTCGGCGATTCCTCGAAGCCTACGCACTCGGCTTCAACCTTGTATTTCCCGGTGTCGTCGGTCCACTCCCGCGCATAACCCCACCAGGGCCAAAGTGCAATCACTCCGCAGGTAAGGGCAACGATCGTTTTCATACATCTAATTCCGCCGTTCACCCAAAAAAGCGGGTGAAGGGAGTCGAACCCTCGTCAATAGCTTGGAAGGCTATGGCTCTACCGTTGAGCTACACCCGCACTTGTGCAAAACCCGAAATCCGAATTTCGAATTTCGAAACGTCGGCATTCCCAACGGCACCTCTGTTCGGATTTGGAATTCCCTTTCGGATTTCGGATTTCGGATTTCGATATTCGAAATTCTCCAGTGGGGGGTGCAGGATTCGAACCTGCGAAGGCGCTGCCATCAGATTTACAGTCTGACCCCTTTGACCGCTCGGGAAACCCCCCTTCGTCCTGGTGTGTCAATGCGCCCGCCGCCGTATCCTGCCGCTCGCCCGTGAGCAGCGCTTCCGAAGGTCGTCTTTCGGTGCGAAAAACCCGGGATCCCTCTACAAGCTAGCGGAGGGACTTGAACCCACAACCTGTTGATTACAAATCAACCGCTCTGCCGATTGAGCTACGCTAGCCGGTCCAGCCCACCACGCGAATCTCTTAATATACCCAACACCATAAACTCAGCAAGGGGGATGGAGGGAAATTAAGGGGGGGCCAGCCCCGATCCCCAAAAACCACTGATTATTCCACCCTTTCGAGGGGAATCCCGGCGGTTTCTTGGTCGTAAAGCCAACAAAACGCGGCCCGCCCCCCCAAAAAGAACTGCTCGCGACCGGGCCACTTCGCGCCGCGCCGCCCGCCGATAGAACGGTATGTGATACAATGACAAGTACGGCGGGTGTCGGGTTCATAGTGCCGGCTTCCGTGGGCATCGGACAAGCCGGTTGCCGCACCCGAAGCCCCGTTTGGGAGTCTCCTCATGAGCACGCACGGAAAGCGGGCCGTTTTGCTGTTCGTCCTACTGCCGGCCCTTGCCGCTTTGGCTGCCGAAAAGCCGCTCCCCATCCTGCTCGTCCAGGGAATGACCTGGAACCTCGACAAACCCGACAACATCTGGGGATACCCGGCCGACGCCGAAGACGGAGCGACCGAGTGGACCGGGATGATCGGCTACCTCCAATCGGAAGGGTGTCCCTTCGGCGGAGTAATCCGTCCTAGCGACGGGCGAATCAAGCTGCCCAAGTGCATCGACACCGAAGGCGTCGACGTCAATCCCCGGAAGGCCGCCGTCTTCGAGTTGCGGTTCTCGACAAGCGCCGATACCGACGGACTCGCCTACAAAGCCGTCGAGCTGGCCGAAGCGGTCAAGCAGCTCTGCCGCTATACCCGCTCGCCGAAGGTGCGGCTGGTCACACACAGCGCCGGCGGGCTGGTCGCCCGCGTCTACCTCCAAAGCGCGCTGCCGGGCATCGAGTACCGCGGCGACGTCGATCGGCTCATCACGATTAGCACGCCACACCTCGGCTCGGCCCTGGCGTCGCACTGGGGCGATTTCCTCGGCACCCGCGCCACCTCGCTGAAGCCGGAAGCCGCGATCATCCGCGAACTCAACGACAAGTTCGACCTCCCCGGCGACGTGACCTTTGCGTCGATCGTCGTTCGCGGGATCGGCGCCGACGCCAAGGGCAAGGGCAAGGAGCTGGACGAACTGGTCGACAAGGAATACCTCGAACGCCTGCCGGTCGGATACCGGCTCGGGGGCGACCAGGTAGTCCACGTCCGGAGCCAGAACCTGCGGCTCGCCCGCTGCACGGCCCGTTACGAGGAACTGAGCGGGCGGCCCGTCCACTACAGCGTGGCCGGCGTGCCCGATCCCTCGCCCAAAGACCGCTGGCCGACCGAGGCCCGCGTACACGGCGTCTCCCCGGCCGACCCCACGGTCCAAAAATACGTGCAGATGTACCTGCAAGGCGATCACCTCTGGTCGAAAATGTCCCCCAGGCAGTGGATCGCCTGGACCACGCAGCAGACGAGGACCCACGTCGAGGGCGCGATCGCCGCCGGGGCCCTCGACCGGCACCCAATGTCCGAGGCAAGGGAAGTCGAACTCCAGGAAATCAACATCACCAAGCGGGACGAGAACTCCGTGCAGTTGACGTTCATCGGCGACGCCTACTCCATCAACAAGCTCATCCGCCTCCGCAAACGCTGGACCCGCGTCCAAGGCACGCTAGAACTCGAATTCGACGACTTCGCCCGGGTGGTAAATTGCACGGTTGACGTGGAGAAGGCGAAGGACATGTGACGCGGCCGGCCCAAGAAATGAAGTCCCGGCCGGAATAAGAAGATCAGGAGGTGCCTCCAACGATGAGCAGGGCTCGCGTCTCGATCGGGGAAGACTGGGGTAAGGTCGGATTAGGGGGTGGGTAACGGGGTAACGGGCCGGGTGCGTACAGCGCGTAGCTCGTGCCTGTCCAAAGACTTAGTGTGGCTCTTTTTTTACGGCAGTTTCTTTGAAAAATGCCCCTCGAAGATGGGAACGTTTTCGCACCTTTTTCGTCAAAAAGGTATGCGTTTCGCTCAAACACA